>Ga0364919_10059_pt1 | contig 58505 bp, 54 predicted proteins | sample SorcelJu500001C7_2_FD_206953 | JGI IMG/M metagenome (GOLD analysis project Ga0364919, IMG submission 206953) | Enriched cells from Trout Bog Lake Hypolimnion, Wisconsin, USA - BchlTB.June20.5000.01.C7 | ecosystem: Environmental > Aquatic > Freshwater > Lake > Hypolimnion/Profundal zone | place... | reverse complement strand
TAGCGATATTGGATGCGCGAGGTGACGAAATATTTATATCTAACGAGACAATGCGGAAGAGAATGGAGGAAACAGCGGTCAGCGACTATTTCCCAAATGCAGAAGAAAAATCTACTGAAGAACATACAGCTGTGGCTTTAGCTGACGGTGAGGAACGCATTGACCTTTGCGCAAGGTATCCTGCTAGCTACCGCTCAGGCGTGCAAGCCGATCAAGAATTAATTGATCAAGTCTATGGACAAACCATTGTTAATCAACTGGGCAGTCCACCTCATACAGTAAGCAACTATGTACGGGACGTCAACGGTAAGTTTGTAGCAAATACGCCGGCAGTTCGAGCTGAAATAGCGGCAGCTGAAGAAAAAGCAAAAAAACGGACAGCAAAAAACATAAAATAGTAGCCTGATAAGTCCGCGGAAAATACAGCCTATGCAATTTCAGGGATGGGGGGCTAGCAGTTAAATTAAGAATCGGTCTTCGGCAAAACAGAAATAAGCTTTAAGCCGGTGAAAATTTTTGACGGGCAGCCGGCTAGCGTCTTGCTGATTGTTCGGCTATTCCTTTTTTACTAAATCGCTGAAACTCTAATGGATAATGGTGGAGCGTACGAGATTCGAACTCGTGACCTCTTCAATGCCATCGGAAACGCGCCATGGACGGCATGTTATTGGTGAACAGAAGGTTCAAACAAATAATTCTCCATGACATACAAATCAGAAAATCCCATATTTCTATAAAGATTTTCGCCCATTTTACTTCCATATAAAGTCACTGGTAATTCGCCAAATTTCGAAGATTCAAAAATGCCTATTTCGTTCAACATCCTAGCATAGCCTTTGCGGCGATATTCAGGCAGAGTGACTACGCTGTGTATCATAATTACACCAGCATCAATGAAATAGCCGGATATGCTAACGGGTATTCCATTTACATAACCAACGAACCATCCTTCTCTTTGCGGTTTACCCAATCTATTTTGCATGTATGAGTCAAAGAATTTAATAGACTGATCAGACATGTTAAATCCAATCTGCAATAGCTTGAGAAAATCCTTAATTCTGGAATCACTTTCAACATTCGCAATACGCAATTCTGGTAAAGATTGGGAATATTGAAACTTACTTCGATCCAACACCATTCCACTATAGGCAAGGGCTGCTTTTTTAAGCCCTAAATTTTTCAATGTGTTTTCTACCATTTCCGGATTAAAAGTATGAGCTCCTATAAACCAGGAAGCGGGACATTGCAGATCTGTAAAGTGCTTAAGGATTTGTTGTATTTCGCTATTTATATTGGCAGAATTAGAATTAAACCTAAAAACAAGGTTTAAAAAAGAATCGGCATAACCAGTCACGAATCCTGCAGAAACTTGATCCTCCCAAAATAGAGCATCCTTTATGTCATCAATATAACGAAAGGAATTAACAAAATTGGACTCCATTTTTTTAGAAAGGTCCAGCTTCTGTTCAGCAAGCTTTTGATCCGACATGCCCAAGCCACCTATAATTTATGATAGTTTTTGCAGGGACACAACCAAACTGATAGTATCAATGAGGCAACTACCGGCAGATACATGACCCTGAACAATTGTAAGCGGCAAATTTCCTTTTAAGCTCTGATCGCCAAGCATCTTCTGTCTCCACTAGAAAAGCATTTCTTGATATAGTATCTCAAGCATGATTGGCAAGACAAGTTAATTTGCATACCGACCGGGGCTAGGATCAAGCATCTGAATGATTGGAAATAATAGTAGATTAGCAATTACAGCCAAGGCACCAATAAGAGAAATTAGTTTATTGGTCGGTATGTCTTTGGTGCTAATTGCATCATGCCGTCCCTCGTTTTCTAACTCAGTGGATAGCACGTTATCATCCGGATCGCAGCGCTATTATGGTGGAAACACTACATTAGTGATCGATACTGATACCAGCAACATGCGCCATGATGGACAGAACAACGGAGACACAAGCATTTGCTTGTTGTCGAAGGGCGGCAGTATTCTCTTCCAAAGGCAATTAAATGACAATTACATATGCCTCGGTTACAGTAGTGCCCGGCATGCCTTCATTTTGCGGACTTTAGGCGAAGAGGGCGTATGGTTAAAAGTCAATGCATTTGAATATCTACCTGAAGATAAGCCAGCTATAGTTTATTCAAAGAGTTTTACTCATAGGTATCTTGCAGCATTAGAGGCAGTAGTCCCGAGCCCAGATTTGAGATTTGTTGTTTTCGTGGGTCGACGAACAGAATCCTCGGAATGGCATTTATATGTTTTGGATACAAAGTCAGACACAGTTACCTTGCTTGGTAAGGCACCAAATCCGCCACCATTGTCAAAAGACTATCTTGAGGAGGCAAAAGATGGCTTTAGCCCTTGCGACTTCTGGCAGTGGGGGTTTAGTGTACCCGTGTTGGAACCAAACATTTGCCAGTTTATATCGCCACATGTCTTGAAAGTGAGTTATGGTGAAGATACCTGTAGGCATCGGTCAAAACACCGTCTCATCCGTGAGTGGACCTTGATTAAATGACCGCACACTACTTTCACAAGATGAGAATAAACTTGGTTATCCGGAAGGAAAAATTATGAATAACCAGTGCTCTATTTCTAGATCTACTGCTTTAATGCTGGGTAGTTCGGAACTTTAAATCGAGGTAGACTTATGAGCAATTCAGCTCAATACAAATGTACTCAACCGTTGGCAGAATTTGCAGACGAATTCCTGGTTAAATGTCCGCGTTGTTCACATTTATGCAAAGTAACAATCAACTCTCCCGAGATAAGCCCTGGTGATCGTCTCTTTCTCTTTTATCCGCGAAAAGCAACATGTTTCGGGTGCGGTTTTTTAAAGGAGTGGGCAGGCGATTCCATAGACTATCCTGATGGATGTGATTGGTACTTTTGTTTTCCTTTGTGGTTACAAGTCCCTTGCCGTGGCAATGTTCTATGGGCCTTTAATGAACAACACCTCGAGGTCCTCGAGAACTACATTAAGGGTAAGCAACGTGCGCAGCCGCAACATAGGAGTCTAATTAGTAAATTGCCAGCCTGGATTAAAAGCAGCAAAAATCGTCCTGAGATTCTGAAATGTATAGGAGTCCTACGCAAGCGGCTTGATGCTTAAGACTGTATGACAAGGCTCTTAAAGCTACCACCAAAGTAAACCGGATGGAATTATATAATGCTTCTGGTTGCATTTTTTGCAATCGAGCCAAAAATTATTTGAGAAGCGCTGAAGATACAACAAAAAATTCAATCTTGCACTTGGATTCAATTTTCTTATTTTTGCTAAATCGCTGAAACCCGCATGGTAATTGGTGGAGCGTACGAGATTCGAACTCGTGACCTCTTCAATGCCATTGAAGCGCGCTACCAACTGCGCTAACGCCCCTTAATTTGACTTTAACTATAGCCTCAATTGCTCCTTATTTAACAATTCTATAGCAAATGTTTATATAAAGTTTATTTGGTTAAAACAGGATCATTTACTTCTGATCCGGGTGTCACTGGAGTGGTCTCAGCTGGCTCGGTTGACAAAGTTGTAACAGCAAATGATAGCTCTTGTGGTTCGGGTAGAGCTTGTGAGCGAGTGATTTGAACCGGAATTCCTTCTGTCAAAGCCGGAGCGGAAGAACCACAAGATTTCATAGGTATTTCAACTGGCGGAGCACCTGTCATAGGATTGGCAGCCACTTCTTTTAAAGGTTTATCAGTGACACCAGGAAGTCTGCGCTTAATTGGATAATCAATACCGAAGCGTTGTTTTATCTTTTCTTTACCCCAGCGTATTTTACTTTTCACATTGAGGAAGAAATAACGATCTGGTGGCCATAAAAATGAAGTCTCAAAATAGCACCATATCGTGCAGCCCTGGCAAAAACTCCAGGCACCTTCTTCTTTACGTTTTGTTTGGACGTGACTGCTATGCCACATTTCATCTAAATTAGAACGTCCGTTCTCATGCTTAATGGGAATTCTTTCATCATGCATGTGGTAGCACGGCAAAAGCATATGATCATCTGGCGAAACAACGATAGTCGAAGAAATAGCTCGGCATCTAGGTTTGCTAGTTTGGTTTCCGCCGTTTTTATAAAATTCTACAAAAGCCCAGTTTACGCAAACATTGTCCATGCTCGCTAATCGTTTAAGTTCATTTAGTCCTTCATTGTGCAGCAATTCATTGCCGCAGAAGTCAAACACTGGCCCTAACAATACAACCACGCCTAAATCTTGAGCGAGTTTTATTACCTTTTCCGCTTCACCAATTGATTCTGGTGTAGCCGTAGTAACAATTGAGGGACGTTCGCCCAAGCTAAGAGCTAATTTAATACCTTCAACTGCTCTGTGAAAACCGTCAATACCGCGCTCTTTATTATAAAATTCAGGATCAGTGGTAGACAAAGAGAATTTGAGATCGTCAACTAAGCCTCTCAATTCATGCGCCATACGTGGGTATAAGATACCAGTATTAGCCAGACTGGTAAAAAATCCCATTTCTTTGGCAGCTCGCATTACTTTTGGCAAATGCGGATAAATGAGTGGTTCTCCACCAGTAAAATCTATTACTTTGACTCCCAAACGTTTTAAAGCAGCCAGATTTTCAATAATCAATTCGGGCTTTGATTCTTTAATAGGGATATTTTCCGGTTTAACCGGTATGTCACAATAAGTGCAACGTGAATTGCATTTGTATGTCAAATAATAGTTAGCTAAAATTGGTGGCAACTGAGGATCTCCCTTTTCATTTTATGCTAGATAATAATTTCTGTTTCTCGTTGCTAATTAAATTTTCTTTTTTATCAGTTGGTCTTTAAAAATGTCTTCTTCTAGTTTGCGTCATCCTAATCTTTTACGGCGAGAAAATGCTTGTTTATTAATTGTGGATGTGCAAGAAAGATTTCGCCAGCATATCGAAAATTTTGAGCAAATAACTAAAAATATAGTCATTCTCATAAAGGTAGCTAGTAAGCTTAGACTCCCTGTCATTTTAAGCGAACAATACCCTGAAGGGCTCGGTTCAACGATAAAAGAAATTTCGATCGCGCTGGAGAATCACCAAACATTCGCCAAGCGGACCTTTAGCTGCTGTCAAGCGGAAAGTTTTGTTAAGCATCTAGAAGAATTGAAACGAACACAAATATTGGCAACCGGCATTGAAAGCCATGTCTGTATCAATCAAACGGTTCATGATTTGCTTGCTAGAGGTTATCAAAGTCATCTCATTGTCGATGCTATTTCTAGTCGAAGTTCTGTAAATAAAGAAATTGGTATTAAGAAAATGCTAGGAAGTGGTGCGCTGATAAACAGCACAGAAATGGCTACCTTTGAGCTTTTACGAACTTCTGATTGCGAAGAATTTAAGTATATTCAAAGTCTGTTTAAATAAAAGCATCAGCAGTCAGTGCTAGACTAGGATTTCGCATGTAATCCGAAATGACCTCCGGGGATCACTCCTGGTTTATAGAGGCTTCTCCAATGGGAAAGCAGCCACAAAAGAAATGCTGCAATAATCTAGCCATTTCTGGCTCGACCAGATTCTTGCTAGTTTTGAGCATATGTTTAAGTCAAATATCTACCAGTCTCCTATGTTCTGCTGCCGAAAATCCCGTGGTCCTGCCTACTACCGGTATGGGACCAGGTCCAGCAGATTTATTGTCAAAAGCTCAAGAAAATACTGATCTACCCACGAGTGATGCCAAGCATGACATCAATAAAAGTTTGAGTGTCGATAAGCTTCGTCTTAATTCAGCAGTTCATCTTTATTCATTTCAACCTATAAGAATGGAAGTTCAATATGATCAACCAATCACTTTAGAAGAAGCTCTTAATTATGCAGTGGAAAATAATCTGGCAATTAAAATTTCTAGAGAAAACATGAACTATCAGCGCTTTGTGCTTTTTAGCCAGATAGCTAATTTTTTGCCTAATTTTTCAATGTCATACAACATTACACATACTCGCATTTTAAATGAAAAGGTTTCTTCTCTTGCCCATGTTTTCATACCTCGTATGTCTTACCCTGTTTTTCAAGGTGGCAGTGTTCTTTTTGGAGCTCTAGGACAATATGCTAGAGAAAGAGGTTGGACACAAGCATTTAAAGCATCTATTAATGATGCATTGCTCGATGTTTATACAAAATATAATAATTTACAGTTGGCTCGTGTTTTATTACAAATAAGAGCCAAAGCAGTTGAAGTATCTCAAGAACAGCTCAAAGTTAATCGTCAATTAGATAAAGCTGGCACAGGCACACGCTTTTCTGTGATGCAATCTGAAACGCAACTTGCCAATGATAGTCAAGCACTTCTCCAGCAGCAAGTTATGGTGCGCCAGTCGGCGTTAGCTCTAAATTTTTCTTTAAATTATCCAATGGCAGTTAATCTTGTTCCTGCAGAAGAAACTATCTCGGAACAGTCGCTATTTCGAGCTCATGCAAATATTACTGAATTAGTTGATATGTCATTGAAGAATAGACCAGACTTACGTGAATATGAATTATTCCGTTTCGCTGCAGGACGAAATGTACAAGTAGCAGCCGCACCACTTTATCCAACCTTAGCTTTTTTCACTCAATATTCTTTTACCGATACAATTACTGCTCCTGCTGTTGCATCTTCGGGCGGAACAGCCGGAGCTGGTGTATTTGGTGGATTATTTCAAACCAACCAGCAGGGTATGGGCTTGGTGTGGAATTTAAATGGCATGGGATTAGTCACTGCTGCCAATATTGTTGCTGCTCAGTCACTGGCTCGTCAATCTGGTATTCAAGCAAATCAAGAATTACAAACAGTTTTTCAACAAGTACGATCCAGCTATTTAGGGTGGCGCGTTGCACGAGAACAGATTGATAATGCTGCTACAGGAGTAGATTCATCAACAGAAGAATTACGTTTAGCTGAATTACGTCTACGACAGGGAGTAGGCACTAATCTTGAACTCATTCAAGCACAACGTGATTATATAAATGCTTTAACATCGCAAGCACAGGCTATTGTTGGTTCCAATATGGCTCAAGCACAATTGCTCCATGATACAGGGGTCATTTCGATGAATACACTTCTGCATGGCTACCAAGGCGGTGCCAACTGAAATGTCATTCAAACGTTATGAATTATCCAAAAACTCTTTCGATTATTATTCGCGCGTAATTTACTGGAGCTGTATATTTGTATTTAATTCTTTATTTTTACCAATAGCACAAGCCGAGAATGAAGCTCCGCATCTGCCAGAAATAACACTTAGCAATCATGATGCTAATAAGACTCTAGATTTAAAACCTTTATATCTGAGTACAATAGTTAAAACACTATCCGCTGGCGATCTGGCTGCTGAACCAAGTTATGATCAGTCAATTACGATTCAAGAAGCTTTGAGTTATGTACTGAAACATGGTCTGCCACTTAAGATTTCTCAGGAAAGTCTCAATTATCAACATTGGCTAACTTTATCCAATGTGGCAAACGCACTACCTTCTTTTTTCATGTCTTATAATCTGGCTCAAGCAAATATATTTAATAAGGGTACGCTTTCAATTGGACGAACTTTTATTACTGGGGTTAGTTATCCTGTTTTTCAAGGTGGCGGTGTTGTCTACCCGATCCTTGCCCAACGCTATAGAGAAAAAGGCTGGCTCTATTCTTACAAAGCGACACTCAGTGATGTTTTCCTTAATGTTTATCAGAACTATACTAATCTAGTACTCAATCGTGTTTTGATGCAAATAGCTGCTAAAACAGTAGAAGTAGATAAAGAACAACTCAAAGTTACGCAAGCCCAACTTAATTCAGGCACTGGCACGCGTTTTGCTGTCCTACAATCTCTAACACAGATAGCAGCTGACAAACAATTATTGCTTGCCCAACAGGTTGCCGTGCGCAGAGCAGCATTAGCTTTAAATCTTTCTTTGAATTTTCCAATGTCAGTAAATCTTGTACCAGTAGAAGAAACTATTAGCGAAGTGCCTCTTTTCGCTGACAACGTAAAGGTAGGTTCGCTTTTACAAGATGCCCTTAAATTTAACCCGTCATTACGTCAGTATGAAATGTTCTGGCTTACTGCCGAGCGTAACGTTCAAATAGCGGCTTCTACTCTTTATCCGCAAATATCCTTTTTTACTCTTTATCAACAGAATGATACCCAAGTAAATCCTGCGGCCAATTCGGCAGATCTAGGTGGTGTTGCAACTTCGGCAATTACTTCACTGATCAATTCTTCTTTTGCGGGCAGAGTGAGCAATAATGCCTTAGGTCAATTGCCTAGTTTTAGTCCCACTGGTGGTTCAACATCCACACAAGGAGCCAACACCGGTCCATCGGCCATGCCTGCTGCTTCTGGCGGTACACCCATATCAACCGTTCAATCAGGATCTCTCGTTAGTTCAGGAGCTGTTGCTCCTTCTATTTTTGGCGGCGGATCAGGTCCAAATTCTGGCGCCAATACAAATGGAAGTTTGCAGGCCCCAGCAGGTATTTTCCCAGGTACTTTCAGAAGTTTTCAGGCTGGTTTTTCTATGACCTGGAGTCTTTCCAATATGGGAGTAGGCAGCCTAGCTAGTATTTTGACTGCAAAAGTATTGGCTCGCCAAGCTCTAATGCAAGCCAATCAAGAAATTGAAGTCGTCCTTCAGCAGGTACGAAGTGATTATTTAGCCATGCTAGATGCCAGAGCTGTCATAGATAGAGCCGCCTATGCTGTCGCGTCATCCGGAGAAGCATGGAGATTATCTAGAGTTCGCCTTAAAGAAGGAGTGGGCACTAATCTTGAAGAGATACAGGCTCAACGAGACTATGTCAGCGCACTCACTAATCAGGCGCAAGCAATTGGAAATTCAAATATTGCTCAAGCTCAGCTCTTGCACGATATGGGAATGATCTCTGTAGCTACTTTGACTGACGGCTACAAGCCCGGTATTTTTGTAGATCCAACCAAACAAATAAATTAATGGTCGCTAAAAATGTTTTCTAGACAGCCCGACTCAGACCATAACCAATTCAGGTACAGTTCTTAGAAATTAAAAAGTAGCACTGATGACTGCGTGATCTGGCGCATCAAAAAGAGTATGCACAGGAATTTCTACTTTGGATCCAGTGAGTTCTTCCGCAGTTTTAAAATAGAGAATCCCTTCTGTTTTCTGATGTGGCCATACAATGCGCTTACCAAAACGTGAAGCTTCGGCCTGTCGGCGCTGTGAATCAGAGCCGTATCTTTTTCTTACTGGCTTTTTCATTTTAATATAGTCTTCTACTGTTAGCGTAAGACCAACCGTTGCTGCTGCTGGCACAACTTGTATTGTTGTTCTTACGGCGGTTGCCTTTAAACTTTTGCTTGGCAAAACACTTTTTTGCAACACAGAAACTGAAATAGCAGAAATGGCTTGGGCCCCTAAAGTAGCTTTAGCATTATCACCATCTATCAATAATGGCCGATTAGTATCATTGGATACAGTTATCATCAGACCACGCAATCCGTGAAAAACAATACTTTTGCTATCAATGGATAGTTTTAGACTATCACCAACAAATGATTGTAAAGGTTTGGGCGCAGCACCGCTTTTATTAGGATTAACTAAAAGTAAATCTTGCGTCATCATCGCATCCGCTCCAGGAGCTGAAGATACACCAGAAGCACTATCACTAGGAGCACTATCACCCGTACCAATACCATGCAAAGGCGTTGTGCCCGGATAAGCAGCATCTTCATCTTGACTGCCTTTTGACGGTGTGGCAGAAGCCGCCAAACGATCATGTGTTTGACCACTTACTGGCAAACAGTCCAATGCAGCGCCTTTAAGGGCAAGAAATAAGCAAGTAAAAGAAAGTAGATAATGTCTCATTTGTTTAGCTCTATAATAGCCTAATATTGCATTCCATATAGAGATTTTAGTCTTATATAACAGAGTGAGATGGCTAGATGTATTTCATTTAAAGACAACACTTATTGCGCACTTGAGATTAAGCACTTTGAATAGATTGATTCATAAATATTTTTCGTGGACTTTGCTAATTATTGCTTGTCTATTTTTTGTCAGTTTTTTTGCTAATGAAAACAGTACCGAGGCTGCTCCTCGAAAAAATTTCATCGCAGTTAATTCTGGATCTGTTTATCCACAATTTCGCAGTAATAGTGGTGTTGTACATTGGTTGCCAGAACAAATGCCACTTAAAGTTTATGTGTCCCAAGGACAAAGTATAGAAAGCATTGTTGATCCTGTTTCAGGTGATCTTGCCTTCAATGTCAATAATCTTGATCGCTGGCCTGACTGTGCTGCAAATCTTCTTGAACATCCAGAACAACTTGCCCAACTGCCCATAGTCCAGGGATATTTACCCCAATACTATCAGGCGGCAATCTCTGGAATAAATGAATGGAAAGCATTTGAAAAAGAAGGGCTTTTTTCTTTCGTGTTTACTGATGATCCAGGCGACGCTGATATTTATGTTTTTTGGGTCAATCACTTTGTTGATAAACTTGGTTTAGGAACTTTTGCCAATGACTATCGTGGCTACACTGGCAAACGTAGCTTCTGTTACAAAGAAATTTTGGCCGGTGCACAAGCTCAATTTAAGCCCGTCCTTACTCTTTTGCGTACCACCAACCAAGCAGGAGAGCCCAGGACTATCGGACAAATGCAAGCTGCTGCTGCTCATGAATTTGGTCATGCTCTAGGTATTGAAGGGCACAGCACTAACCCCCAAGATTTAATGAGTTTATATTACGGCAGAGGAGTAATTTCACCAAATGATGCGGCCACTATCCGTCACCTTTATCATCTGACACCAGATCTGGTGCCTTAACACACAACCAGGGTATTAAAAAGTGAAAATTAGAACAGTTTATTTCAAAGTAAATGATATGGCTAAAGCAGTCAGTTTTTGGACCGACTTTTTAGGTATGCCTCCTGTAAAAACATTCGCTAAATATCACGAGTGGCGCATTCAAGAGCTGAATTTTGGTCTGGCGTTAAATGACTTTGGCGATAAATGGGCAGGTGCAAATTGTGCACCTGTATTTGAATTTAAAGACGAGGAGGTTCTATCCTGGGTCGCTAAAGCAAAATCATTAGGAGCAAAGGTAATCTTAGATGCTTTGGATGATCCAGAACTTCTCAGCGTTGTAATGGCTGATCCCTGGGGCAATGAATTCGAATTGAGCAAGTTTCACTAAGACCGTTACCTTGTGTTTATGTGCCAACGAGTCGATCAAGGGTGAGAAGTTCTTCGTAAAAGGCGCCAAACTTGCCCTCTTTATCAACAAGATGGACTTCCAAAATCCAATGACGTGGATTGCCGTTTCTATCTGGATCCCTCATTGGTTTATTGTTATCGGTGCAAATATAATTATCGGGACATTCGCCCAAAAGCTTCTCGTGTGGAAATATGCCGATTAAGTGACCGGCATGAGGTCCGCCATATTCCCAGCCATATTTTTTACTACGTTCCACAACATCTTCAAACAATTGACGGCCAGTAATATCATGATTGTTTTTAAAAAATTGCTTTGATTCTTCAAATACTATTTCTAGATCTGTGATCATCTGTTCTTTGTGCTGATCATTGCCGACCAAGTAAGTTCTGCCAAAGTCCGCTTCCCATTCTTCAAATACTGGTCCAAAATCGAAAAAGACTAAATCATTTTCTTGGATTTTAAGATTAGGAGGATTTTCACGATATGGACAGAGTGTGTTAACGCCGGTGCGCACAATTCTTTTATGCCAATATTTTCGTATACCAAAGAGTTCTTGGGCTAAGTCATAGATTTTGTCACTCAATTCTCTTTCAGTTATTCCCGCGAGAATGAGACCGCGTTGCTCTGTTTCTCTAAACAGCAGCTCTGCGTTGGTTTGCGCTGCCAATAATTGCTTTTTGATATCAGACTGTAAAATCGCACTCATGACAAATTATTACTTCGTTGCTCGGAATTCAACTAATTTTTCATCACCACTAGAACCAACGTTTAGCCCAATATCGGGTGCTGTAAGAATGTTTACCAGCCAACGGAAAGGAAAACCTATACCAATTGCCGCCAAGGAAAAAGTCAAATCATAAGGTAAGGCGTACCAGGTTAAATTACGAGCTTCTTCGAATAGCCATCCAGACCAGGACAATTGTTCCCCTGTGACCTCATGCACAGCACCAAATAAACAAATACCTATTAGATATGCCAGTCCAATGCCGTGGATGCATAGCAACCCGGCAAATAAAGATAGCACCTGACTCAAGCTTTTGCGCTCGCCTCGAGAGACCCAACCGACACAGGCAGTAGCAACAACCATACCAATTAAATAACCAAACCCTGGTTGCAAATAATAGTTTATTCCGATTCCGGAAGCAAATGGATACAAATTAAAGAATGGGCCGATAAGTCCAAGAATCAGATAAGCTAGCGCTGCAATAAACGCCATTGGCCAGCCTAAAATATAGCCAAGAAAAATTGCGGCAGGTGCTTGAGGGACATACAATGAATAGCGTATTTTTGGGAGGCGACTTTCCTCAGCTGGCACCATATACGGCACCATGGATTCCCACTGTCGCTTTATTTTGCGGGACAATTTAGAATATATTAATTGTGCTTTTGCAGTTGAATAAATATGCAAGTTTCGGGCCGTAGCGGTCGGGAAGCTAAAAGCAGTAAATCCGGCTAGAAACAAAAGCTCGACGCCCAATAAAACCAAAACTGACTGAGCAACGAAAGATTTGCGCTTCAAGCGAGTTATACTGATATTTTTTTTACGGGCGAGAAAAACTGGCAAATTCCTCCTCCTTTTTAGTCAGCTCAGCAACTCGGGCTCTAAAAAGCGTATCAAACTCTGGGCTTGTAATGTTTTCGCTCCAGAGTATAAACGCATCTTCAAAATTATCCTGATAATAATGTGGGCGAACATTTACGGTTTTAAAGCCGTATTTAGCATATAGCTTTTGCGCATTTGCATTAGAGGCTCGCACTTCAAGAGTTAACCAAAAAGCCCCACAATCTCGGGCTGCCACAACATTGTTGACTAAAAGTCGTTCTCCTATATATTGCCCACGATACTCCGGATGAACAGCTAGCGTCGTTATATGTCCTTCATCTCCAATCATCCAAAAACCAGAATAGCCGAGTACCTGCTTTTCAGATGGTTCGTAAGCAACGAAATAAAGGGCTTCTGGTTTATTCAATTCAGCAACAAAAGCTTGCCTGGACCAATGATGCTCTCCAAAAGCGCTTGGTTCAATTTCCATTACAGTCCCCAGATCTTCGAGTCTGAATGGGCGCATAGCTATTTTTGTTTTGATTGATTTTTCTAACATTATTAGAGGCAATTTATGATTGATTGGCTTTGTTTAACGCCTTGATTGTAATTGATGCATTACGTACATAAAGTGGTTTGACAAATTGATAAGGAAAGATTTTATTCAGCTGCCCAGATGTGGGCAAAATTTGTTCCAATCTGTAATAAGCAAGGTTAGCCTGAGTTGCAGCCTGGTTATATGGCTGGGCAGAATCAGGAGAGACACTTTCTGGCAGCATAATCACATGCTTAAAGCCATCCAGATGTCCTTTAAAATCTTCCTCGCTTATGTGATGCGTGGTCATGTCCCAATTAACTTGTGCCTTGTTGATTTTGTCATTACTTTGATTTGATAAGTCACTGCTCCCACTCAGGTGAGCGCAATAGTACTGTTTTTTACCAGCATTTAGAGCAATAGCGACAGGAAACTCTTTGTTTTGCTCCTTAAAAGCATAACATTCAAATTCGCTGATGCCAAGCAGTGGTATTTCTAGTGCTTGAGCAAGGGTACGAGCCGTTACAACGGCAACTCGAATACCCGTAAAACTGCCTGGTCCTACACCAACCACAATTGCGTCAATGCTTGATTTTGACCAATTAACTTCATTAAGCAAGCTAGCCACTGTAGGGATAATTAGCGAAGCAGCAAATTGTTTGCTAACTGCATTCTTGCCAGGTATCTTGTCGTTATCCGCCTTGCAGATGATTATTTGTTTAGCTACTATTCGGTTCTCATCAGCAAGACAGGCATGTAAATCTGCAGTGCTGGCATTGAAAGACAATATGCGCATGGTATCTGCACACTAAATATATTGGAATACGGGTAAATCAGCGCTTGATGTAATCATGCAGCGCCTTCTTCACCTTCTTCAATATCTGGCGGCGGCATCAACATAGGCTGAGCTCTGAAAATTACACCAATAGATTCTTTTTGTACATTGCGCAAGAGTTGATTAAACATTTCAAAAGCCTCGCGCTTATATTCTTGCAATGGATCACGCTGTCCATAACTACGTAAATGAATGCCTTCTCGTAAAATATCTATATTGTGCAAATAATCCACCCATTTACTATCTATAGTTTGCAAAAGTACTTGCCGTTCTAACTCGCGCATTACTGGTGTACTTATATGTTCTTCTCTCACTTTATAAGCTAAAAGAATGTCGTCCAATAATTTTTGACGCAAATCATCATAAGATAAATCTGCCAGTTCTTCTATTTTTACTTCAGTTAACATCGGAATGTCGGCAGCCAATTCAGCTATAAGCCCTGGCAAACTTGATTCTTGCCAGGCGTCTGGCGGTAACGCCGGATCAATATGAGTAGCTAAAGCAATATCTAAATGCTCTTCTAGCATGCTTTGAATGTTTTCTTTAAGATCAGCATGTTCTAGAATGCGACGACGTTCTCTATAAATGACTTCTCTTTGTGTATTCAAAACATCATCGTATTGCAAAACGTGCTTACGCATATCAAAGTGATGTGCTTCAACTTTCTTTTGTGCGCCTTCAATTGATTTACTGACCATATTGTGTTCAATCGGTATTTCTTCATCAGCACGCAAGAACTCCATCAGCCACGCTATTTTGTCACCGCCAAAAATCCGCATAAGGCTGTCTTCCAGGGAGAGGAAAAATCTAGTTGTACCAGGATCTCCTTGACGCCCAGCACGACCACGGAGTTGATTATCAATACGACGAGCTTCGTGTCGCTCAGTACCGATGATATGTAGTCCGCCAAGTTTTACTACTTCTTCGTGAGCAGCATCTGTCTCTTCTTTCATCTTCTTCGTTAATTCTTTGAGCTTTGCTTCAAATTCTGGCTCATCAACAGATTTATCTTTCATGAGTTTTTCTCTAGCTGAAAACTCAGGATTGCCTCCTAATAAAATGTCGGTACCACGACCAGCCATATTAGTTGCGATGGTTACTGCGCCCTTACGTCCCGCCTGCGCAACAATCAAGGCTTCTTTTTCATGATGTTTAGCATTTAAAACATGATGGGGAACACCTTTGCGAATAGCATTAACGACGCGTACTGTTCTTAAAATGGAGTAACAGCGATCTAAAAATTCTTCTTGACCTTTGGCAAATTCTTTTTCTATCGCTTCACATATTTCTTGGAACTTAGCCGTTTCAATTAAACCGGGCCGTTCAAAAGATTTCTTCAGGGCATCAATAGATTGCCCTTGCAGATTGCGCTTTTTAATATTCTCAAGACATTTACTTATCTTGCCCATCAAGTATTCGTTTATTTTTTGCGGCTTAGCCAATAGCTCAGCGATTACTTCTGATTTTTCAATACTAGTTGTACCGACAAGCACGGGTCTGCCTAATTCATGCAGATCGACAATTTCTTCAACTACGGAGTAAAATTTCTGCTGCTCAGTTTTATAGATAACATCAGGATAGTCTTCTCTTACACTCGCTTTATTGGTTGGAATTGAGACTACATCCAGGTTGTATATCTTGCTGAATTCGGCTGCTTCGGTCATAGCAGTACCGGTCATACCAGCTAGCTTAGGATAAAGTCTAAATAAATTTTGATAAGTGATAGAAGCATAGGTTAATGTCTCTTCCTGAATAGGTACACCTTCTTTTGCTTCAATTGCCTGGTGCAGTCCATCACTCCAGCGTCGACCGACCATCATACGTCCGGTAAATTCATCAACAATGCAGACTTCCGCTTTGCCATCTTCGTTTTGTTTGATCATGTAGTCGGTATCTTTTTTATAAAGCTCTTTAGCACGTAAAGCTTGCACTAAGTGATGATGAAAATTGAAGTGAACATCAAATAACTCTTTGACACCAAGCATTTTTTCGCCATTAATGATGCCGCGCTCTGTCATGAGCACATTGCGTGATTTTTCATCCACCCAATAATCACAGTCTTCATCATCTTTATCTTTACCCTTCTCCAGATGCGGAGCTACCTGAGCCATCCTTTGATAGATTTCTATAAACGACTCAGACGGGAAACCAGAAATAATGAGCGGTGTACGAGCTTCGTCTATCAAAATATTATCGACTTCGTCAACAATGGCATAATAATAAGGCCTTTGTGCGAGTCGATCGAGGGCAGTACGCATATTGTCGCGTAAGTAGTCAAAACCAAATTCATGATTGGTACCATAGGCAATATCAGCACGATAAGCAGCCCATTTCTCGTCGTCAGGTTGTTGAGAATAAATGAGCCCTACATTCAAACCGAGGAATTTATATACATGCCCCATCCACTCAGCATCGCGACGAGCTAAATAGTCATTTACCGTCACCACATGGACACCACGTCCAGTAAGAGCATTTAAATAAGCGGGCAAAGTAGCAACTAATGTTTTACCTTCACCAGTGCGCATTTCCGCTATTTTGTTGAAATGCAACGCTGCTCCACCCAGCAATTGCATATCAAAATGTCTCATATTTAAAACACGTTTAGCAGCTTCTCGCACTACAGCAAAAGATTCAGGCAAGATATCTTCTAAAACTTGCCCTAAGACTTTGTCTTTTTGAGTGCGTAATTGTCCAGGCATTTTAGGAGCATCGTCTGGAATTAATTTGATGTCTGGAACAGACGACAAAGCATTATCAATATGTTGTTTGAAGGTAGCTGTTTTACCTTTGAGTTCTTCGTCGCTTAAAGCTTGCATTTCTGGCTCAAAAGCATTAGCAGCGGTAACATATTGTTCCAATGCTTTAACTCGTTTTTCATTCGTATCGCCGAAGAGGACTTTCAGTCCATTCCTAAGCTTCTCGTCCCAAGATTCAGTCATCCAGTTACTTTCTCCATATCCGGTTGTGGCAATGCTCTGACTGCCTGAATTAATAGCTTTAGATCAATAGCAGTATTTTAGCATGCGTAATGTTGACATCCTGCTCTAAAGCGTTCTTTTTGGGAATAAACAATTCTATCAGCCCATCCCTACTTACAGGCAAACATCTATACTTTGCTCATTTTTAAAATAGAATCGTCAGCACAAAGCTGATTAGAACTTGATATGATGGCAAGCAAAGAGAAACAGGTGAAAATCTGTAAATTATCTTGAAATTTGGAAATCTTAAATATGCCGAGCAAAGCGAAAAACGAAATAAAATCTTTATCTGGACTGAATTTGCAAGAGCTAGAGAGCTTTGCTGAGTCACTTGAGATGCCAACCTTCCGTGGGCGTCAGATTCACAGCTGGATTTATGATAAATATGCTGGCAGTTTTGAAGAAATGAGTAATTTGCCTGCTGCTGCCAGGGACATCCTCGGTAAACAGGCTAAAGTTTCTTTGTTAGAACTCAAGCATTTGCAAATAAGCAAGGATGGTACGAGGAAATATCTTTTTGCTTTAGCTGATGGCCAATTAGTAGAATCTGTACTAATGAAATTTTCTGATCGCAAGACTATAAGTGCGTGCGTTTCCAGTCAAGTTGGTTGTGCTGTTGGTTGCACTTTCTGTGCTACAGGTTATCTGGGCTTCAAACGTAATTTAAACAGCCAAGAAATTGTTGACCAGATTATGGCTATGCAAAGGGAATCAGGACTGAGAATAGCTAATATTGTGTTTATGGGACAGGGTGAGCCCTTGCTCAATTGCGATGAAGTAATTAAGTCTGTGCACACGATAATTGACTCAGTTAAGATTGGCGGCAGACATATCACGATTTCAACTTCTGGTATCATACCCGGTATTAACCGTTTAGCTAAAGAACATCTTCCTGTCACTTTAGCTCTATCACTGCATGCTCCAGATCCAAAAACGCGCGAACAAATTGTACCAATTACCACAAAATATCCTTTGCATGAGCTAATACCGAGTTTGCGCAATTACGAGAAGATAACAAAGCGCCGTTTAACGATCGAGTATGTGATGTTGGCCGGCGTAACCGACACAGTCGAACAAGCTAAAGCTTTGTCCGATCTTGTGCGTGATTTACACTGTAATGTCAATTTAATTCCTTTCAATCCTATTCAAGATAATACTGGCAAACAAATCTATGATCGACCGAGCCGTCAAGCCCAGGAGCGATTTAAGACTATTTTGGAACGCAGTGGTCGCACGGTAACTATTAGACTGGAACGCGGAACAGACATTGACGCTGCTTGCGGACAATTACATAACAAAATGCTAGATAAAAACTAGCAGAATATTATTTTTTTTCAGTCGGATCTTTTTCTTCCAAACTAAGAACAAAGCTATAGGCGACCACGCCTAGAATCATGCCAAAGCAAAGAGCCTGATAAATATTACATATTAGGTACGCAATTAAAGTGCCAAGGGTAGCAGCTAAAAATACAGCTATAAGTTGATGGGGTTTTAAGTTTTTCACTGTCCCAACCTTAATATATTTGCTAGGGACACAGAACTTGAGTATAGACCTCTTTATCAAAGCCGACAAGCAAAGTTTTACCTAGGCGCAGCGTTGGAGCACGCATATTACCTGTGGGACCAATCAATATAAAAAGCAAGGTCTTGTCATCCGGTTTATCCTTTTTCATATCAAAGAAGATCACTTTGTTTCCTTTGGTGGCATATATTTTCTCGGCACTATGGGCCAATTGCAAAGCCTCTTTTGGTCCCATCCTATTTTTTCTAGCATCAACAATTGTTTGGGGCATTCCCAGTTTATTCTTGAGCAAAAATTCTTGTGTTTTGCCACAAGTTTTACAACCGTTACGATGATAGGACCAATCTATGCTCGTTTCAGTTTTGCTTGCCATTATTTTCTGCTCCTTAACTAAATTGACTGTGTCTTGCTAGTAAATCTTACAACCAGGAAAGAAGTACTGCAGTATTTCAGGATAAGATTTTCCTTGTTCGGCTAACCCGCAAGCCCCCCATTGGCAAAGACCTACTCCATGTCCGGCACCGGTACTTTCGATAATATAATCGCCACTCTTGCCGACTGATAATTTAAAGCGGGTTCCAGGGGCTTTGTCCCAACCAAAATTTTGACCAAGACGCATCCAGAAATCATAGCCGCTAATAATTTCGCCATTAGATAATTTTAGAGCTAATGGTCTGTCAGCGTTATCCTGGGTGATAATCTCAGGCATACCGCGACCAAATACTTTTATAAACTGTTCACGCGGAATCTGAGTGGAAGTAGTTTTCCAGAAGGGTGATTTCTGGCAGTATCTACAAGTTACCCCCTTTAAGTATGGCAGGTGTCTCTGGGTTAAATGAAAAAATTGTGCACCATCACTAGTACCGCCAGCACACGTTGAGTGATAATAAGCAATTATAGGTGTATTTTTATAGTACAGTTTTTTACCCAAAACAGATTTGACCGCATCTGCTATTTTTTCATTCTCCAAACTAGCACCCAGATAGCACTGGCTCTGGGTGGAGTCTCCTATGATGCCGTTTCCACTCGAAAGAGAAAGAATGGTTTGCACTAATATCGCTTGAGCTTTAAGCATTTCCAATGGCGCTTTTATAGGCGCTTCCGAAGCAACTACATCTTCGATATAGTTGAACAGGGGGACTTTATTGATAATTTCTAGAGAATCATTTTTTGCGACTGATAGCAAAACGCTACCGTGATATTGGCGCCGCGACTTGAATTCAGTTACGTGTAAGGTCATAGAATTATGTCCTCTTATCGATAGTCTGTGCGAAATAATAAAAGGAGAGTTTTTATCTTTTGTGTTCTTTGTTGGAAATATTTTGCTCATACGAATTTGTCCGGCCTCGACATTTACTTTAACGGGAATATCTATTGTTATTGTGCGGTCAGGCAATAGCAAATCAAACGGCGGGAATATTTCTAAATGACTAATTGGCCGATATGCCTCAAAGAGACGGACTAAAACAATATTTTGACTATTAGCAAAAGCTGGACAAAATAGTGTCGGAGTGAAAAAAATGATATTCATGATTATGCACAAGAAGAATTTCTTGTATTGGCATTTTAATTTAATTCTCTGCTTCATGAGGACCAGTCCTTTGAAAACAAATATCGTTTAGCCAGTGGTACCGCTCTATCATAGCTAGTACCTGCATTTGCTCTTAAACAGAAAACATAGCGTGGGTCCTCATCAGGGAAATAACCAGCCAACCAGGATTGAAATGTATTGCCATGCACTGTAGTACCTGTCTTCGCTGCGATATGGAGTTTGTTTTGTTTATCCAGATTTTTCGCAGTGCCTCTTTGGCAAGCTATGTGCATGCCAGTTTGCAGAATACTCCATGTATGTTCGCGGAACTCAGGATCGGCAAAAATCAATTTTTGAACTTTGTTGCAATTAAACTCTATAGTTGAGAGCTTGCCTCTTTTAGCTATTAAGGCTACAAGTTGCAAAATATCTATTGCACTAGTTCTAAATTCCTTAGCCAGACCTAATATGAGTGAGGCGCTAGATATTTTGCTTGCTCTTACTGTCTCGCCATCGAAACAATGACCTAATCCAAATTTTTTCAAATAGTGCAAAAAGCATATGCTGCTAACTTGACTGGAAGCTTTAGCAAAGAATACATTGCAAGATTGTCCAATTGCTTCTACTAGCGAAATGCGACCATGTGGATAACGGCAAATATAATGTTGTCCATTGACAATAATGGCGCCACGGCAATCGAATATTTTAGAGGCTGAAGGAAGGTTTTCTTCCAGAATGGCAGCGGCGGAAACTAATTTCATAATAGAACCGGGCTGACCTATATCAATCTCTTGATTTGCAGGCAAAGAAACAATTCCTGTTTTTAGGTCGAGCCAATAGAATTGTCCATTCAATTTAGACTGTCCATTTTTTGCCTGGGAAATTATACTTTTGGAAAAGCATGCACTAGCAAAAAGCAGAACAAGAAAGCTTCGCCTATTTATAGAATATGACTTAAAGTTGCCTACTGAAAACTTACCGATTTTTTTCATTGTCATTACAGCATCCGGGGGTGATAAGAGATACCATAGTAAGAAGTAAGAGCAAACGTCATTGAATAAATTCAAACCTATTTATATATGATAAATATCCTGGTCGCGTTAGTCATCATCCTTTTTTTTCAGCAAAGTTGTTTCGCTGAGGCTCTTTCGTTAACTGCTTTAGTACGCCAAACTATGCAGACATACTTTGAGGGTGAAGGAGAATCGAGTATCGCTGCTTTAACAAAAAACGTACCAAAACAATATAACAGTCCAGCCGGCGTTTTTGTCACTTTGAGCACCAATGGCAAAACACGAGCTTGCTGGGGCTCTATTCAACCTACACACGCAAATATAGTCGAGTCAACTGTTTATGCTACGCTTAACGCGCTCAAAAAAGATTACCGTTATAAACCAATTAAAGCCTCCGAGTGGCAAGATCTCAAACCGCAAGTAACTGTTATCAAAGAAATGAAAGCAATCCAGACTATTAGAGGACAAAACCCTCTCACTGAAGGACTCTTTCTTCAAGGGAGTAATAAGTCTGCTGTTCTTTTGCCCGGCGAGGTATCAGATCCATATTATCAGCTTGTCAAATGCAAGTTAAAAGCAGGTATACACCAAGGTGAGCCTTATCAGCTCTATTCTATTAAGGCAGCAATTTATGAATAAGAAAGTCCTGCTTGTTCCCGCAATTATTTTATTCCAGCTATTAGCTTTCGCGCTCGTCAGTGTTGCGCTAGAAAGACCAGCTGGATCTATTGCTGGGCAAATTTCTTTGGAGAAGAAAGGCTTCCATTTACAGTTCTCTAAACTAAATGACCAGAAAGTTTACGTCACTGCTTCAGGACCAAGAGGAAAACCAGAAGAAGAGCGTGGGGTTTGGGTCAAATCTGACGGAAAATTCCAAATTGATCATCTGGAAAAAGGTGAATACGCCCTCAAAGTTCACGCCTCAGGATACGGCACAGAATATCGCAATGGTGTTTTTGTGAACGATGGAAAAGTTACTGAGCTCGATAATTTGATAAGTTTAGATATTTTGCATCCTTCTATATCTTTAGGATCCAATCGGAAAGTTTTTACCAGTCAAGAAACGCCGTATTTCTGGATAAATTGCAGTGGAACAAATAAGGCAACAATCAAGCTTTATAAGACCGACATCGTTAAATTTATGCACAGCTTCGTTAAAAACAAGAAGGGTCATGGCGACGACTCTCAAAATGACGATGGCTCAATAAATTTTGGCAATAATCTTTCTCTTTATAAAGGTTATGGAAGCAAAGAACCCAAACTTTTTGCCAATCAAAATCCTGTCGAAGTCTTAAATCGCAAAGTTGAATCGAATGAAGATGATTGGGCTAACTTGCAATTTAAATTAAAGAAGCCATTAGCTTATGGAGATTATATTGGACTGGCTGAGGCGAGCAATGCCGCTGGAGAAAAAGAATGGGATATATTCTGGTTCAATGTTTCTGATCTAGGCTTGGTCGTTAAACATGACTCGCGCGAATTTTTCGCTCAAGCGATAGATTTAAACACTCTCAAGCCCATAGAAAACGCCCAGTTACAGATCATCGGTGGCAATGGTACTAATTATCTCAACCAGTTAAAAACAGGAGCAGATGGACTGGTTAAAACTCAATTGTCAGATGCACTCAGCGCTGAGAATAACTTAATCACTATTGGCACAAATGGGCAAAGCCACACTTACGGTGGTTTGTGGTTTAGTGACACGAGCAACGAATCTAATCATTATAGAACATACTTTTATACAGAGCGACCAATTTATAGACTTGGACAAACAGTTTATTTCAAAGGTATTACACGTACTTTAGACGGCGATGGTTTTCATACTCCGGATGCGGGTTTGACAGTCAGTACTATAATTGAGGATCCTAATAACAACAAAATATGGCAGGGGAATTTTCGAACAAATAGCTATGGTAGCTTTAATGGCACTTTCAGTGTGCCGCAAGAAGGCAGCACTGGTGCTTATCAATTAACATTCACCTTCCCTGATGGTAGCAAGCAATATGGCGCCTTTGAAGTGGCGCAATATCGCAAACCCGAATACGAAGTCACTGTTACGCCAAGTCAACCCAGAGTAATTGGTGGAAATAAAATCACAGCCAAAGTTAAGGCAAAATATTATTTCGGTTCGCCAGTAGCCAATGCCCATATCAAATATTCAATTTACTCGTCCCCCGATTGGTCAACTCATTATCGTCTGATGCCTAGACCAACCTATTACGGCTATTTTGACGATTGGTCCAGCAATGACGAAGATGATGGCGCATATAGCAATTACTCGGGCGGTGGCGATTTTATAACAGAGGGAACAGCACAAACTGATGCTAACGGTGAAGCCACAATTGAAGTAGAAACCAAAAAATCAACTCCTCCCTCAAGCGGTCCATACGACAGTGATTATGGCGATAAAGTTTATAAAATTGAGGCTGAAGTCACTGATTTAAGCAGAATGAGTGTTGTAAGCAGTGGCAGTTGTTGCGTTAGCGCTGGAGATTTCTCTTTGTTTGTTCAGCCTGCCAGTTATGTAGTAAATGTCGGTAACTCAATATCAGCAAGTATCGATGCCATAAATTACGATAACAAGCCAGTCGCTAATCAGTCGCTAACAATAAAATTGGCCCGCTGGGTCTGGGATCAAAAAGATAATCAATATAAAGGATTAGAATTAGAATCGGAACAATCAGTATCAACTGATGCGCAAGGAAAATCAGCAGTTGTTTTCCAGGTTAAAAATTCATTGCCTTCCGATAGTTATTACATTATTGCGCAAGCCAAGGATAGTTTCGGTAATCAAATATATGATCAGTCCGGTGTTTGGATTGCCAGCAAAGATTATCCGTATGTCCGGAATGGAGATGAAGCTAAGAAAGAAACTTTGCAGGTAAAACTAGATAAATTTGCTTATCAACCAGGAGACATAGCAAAAGCCGTAATCACTGCTCCTATAACAGGGAAGGAAGGAGCAAAAGCATTAATAGCTATAGAGGGAACCAAAATACATAAATGCTGGACAGCGGCCTTAACAGCTACAGCCAATGTGATTGAAATTCCTATTCTTTCCAGTTATGCGCCCAATGTTTATGTGACCGTGTCTGTAGTAGGTTTAGACCATCAATTTTATAATCAATCCAAAATTGTGCGTGTCTCACCAAAAGAACATTTTTTGAATTTGGTTATCTCTACAGATAAAGATCAATACAAACCGGGAGAAGTAGTTAAATATTCAGTAAAAGCAACTAATAAAGATGGACAGCCGGTTGCTAATGCAGAATTGTCTTTGGGACTAGTAGATGAAAGTATTTATGCTATACGCGCAGAAACGGCTGAAAACATCCAGAAGTTTTTCTATGATAAACGAGCAAATTGGGTTCTTACTAATTGTACTTTTAGTGAAGAGTACTCAGGCGGTCCAGACAAATTAGATTCAGGTGGCAAAATAAGAAAGGAATTCAAAGACACAGCCGCCTGGATACCAGAGCTTAAAACTGATAAAAATGGCATTGCCACTGCCAATATCACATTACCCGATAATCTAACCACCTGGCGTGCCACAGTGCGTGGCACAACTCAAGGAACAGATATTGGTGCCACTATCAATAAAATTATTTCCACTCAAGACTTAATCGTTAGACTTTCTTTGCCAAGATTTTTCAGCTTGGGAGATGAAGCATTTATCAGCGTTGTTGTGCACAATTACACAAAAGTAAAGCAGCCAATACGTTTACTTCTAAGTACGTCGCCGCAATTTTCAATTTCGGAAAAACTGGAACAACATATAAATGTTTTACCGGATAAAGCACAAAGATTTTCTTGGCCAGTTAAAGTAACTGGTTCAGGACAAGCAAATGTGACCATCAGGGCCATAGGTAAAACAGCTGCTGATGCCATGGAAAGCAAAGTTAATATATTACCTTTAGGATTGCCTGCTTTTATAGTCAAATGCGGAGAATTATTAGAAGATCCGTCTTCTGTTAATATTCCAGTTCCTAAAAAATCAGATATTTGCCCTGGCACATTCAAACAACAATTGAGTATTGCCGCCTCTTCAATTGGTCCAGTACTTGGTAATTTCGATAAGCTAATTAACTATCCTTACGGATGTACAGAACAAACAATGAGCAGATTGATACCCTCAATTGTAGCTATGAAATTACATAAAGAATTGGGTCTGCCTATAGATAATGCTCAATCAGTACGTTTTGCTGAAGTATACAAACGTTCTATGGCTAAACTAAAAGATTATCAACATGGTGATGGTGGTTGGGGTTGGTGGCAAACTGATCAAAGTAATCTTTATCTGACCTCACTGGTACTGGAAGGTTTTTATCAATTAAAACAAGTTGGCTACCCGGTTGACGCGGGACAAATAAAGCAGGGTACTGCTTGGCTTAGTAAGTCCTGCAAAGAATTATGCACACAGTTAACAGATAAAAACCTTGTTTATTATTCGCAAGAATACAAAGTCTGGCAAGAACGCGAATTAGGCATGAATCTTGCTAAAGCTCTTTATACAATGAGTTTATACAATATAAAGCCACCAGCAAAAGCAGTACGGTATCTAATTGGTCAAATAGGATCACTGCCACCTGAAACGTTGTGTTATCTGAGCATGACTCTAAAGCAAACAAATGACAATCGTTTCAATCAATGCTATAAGCAGCTTTTAGAGCTCGCTAATCGTAAAGGTGATTTTGTGGAATGGGATCACACAAAAGAGATGCTCGAACGTCTGGGCATCGTGGCTAGATATCGGTATAGCGACTACACCTATTGCTATACCGGCATAGAAACTACTGCTCTAGCATTAAAAACTGTATTAACTATTGAACCAGAAAACACTAAATTGATTGAATCAATCAAACGCTGGCTCTTGCTGGAAAGAGACAACAATGGCTGGGCTAATACAAAAACAACTGCGCAAGTATTTCTTGCCCTTATGCAAGAACAGCTATTATTCGACAAGCAAATTTCCACAAATGAAACGTTAACAATTAGTCTTGCTAACAAATTATTGAAGCAATTAAGCTTTAATATCGATAATCGTCTCAGTGCTGAAGAGCAAATAGATCTGCCACAAGATGCGCAAAAAATCAGTCTAAATAAAACAGGCAGTGGTCGTATTTATTACAATAATTTATCCACTTATACCCGTTTATTAAAACCAGGTGAAAATATTGCTGCTTCTGGTTCACCAGAGGGACTATCACTTGAACGTTCGTTTTATCGCTTAAGCCCAAGCACTACAACCAGTGACGGTAAAATTCATTTCACTAGTGAGAAAATAACTGACCATATCGTTAAAGCTGGAGAAACAGTTTTGATGAAAGTAAAGGTTGATGCTCCAGTAAGACTACCCTATGTGATTCTAGAAGCATATTTGCCCAGTGGAGCAGAAATTTCCGAAGATAAATCTAAAGAGGATTCGATCAAAACAAATAATAGCAAGGGTGATGAGTCTGACTTAGAAGGTGATTGGGGCAATAGCTGGTGGACACATCAAGACATTCTTGATGATCGCATCGTTTTCTTTTGTACTGATCTTCCTCAAGGTAAATCAGAATTCTCCACTCTGGTGCGCATGGAAATGCCTGGCAAATATCAAATTAATCCACTTAAGCTAGAAGGTATGTATGCTAAAAACGTACGTGCTTATTCAAGCTTAGACACCTTAGAAGTGAAAGAGTAGTTTATGAAAAATTACTTTGTTAAAATGAATTATCAGTATATTTTTCTTTTATTGCTCCCTGTAACGTTGCTAGCCGTTTATTTTTGGGCTAATCCTTTTCAAACAGTTTTGGTATCTAATACAGTTTCTCTGACACGATTAAACAATGTACAACGTGCTAATATCGAATTAGCATCCCAGAAACTAGACGGCAGCATAATAGCTTTGGGACAAACTTTTTCTTTCAATAACGTTGTAGGACCGAGAACAGCCCATCAAGGTTATGCAAAATCGCCATCTTATCTAGAAGGAGATACCCCACTAACTTTTGGCGGCGGTATTTGTCTTCTTTCTTCAGTTTTGTATAAAAACGCTCTTGAATTAGGTCTTCCTATTAACGAGCGCACAGCACACACACGAACAACGCAATGCATCGCACCTGGTTTCGATGCCACCGTTTGGTATGGAAAAAATGACTTAAGATTTACGAATAATTTGAATATGCCTCTAAAAATCGAGGCAAAAGTAGACAGTCAGAATTTGACCGTAAAAATAATTGGTCATCGAAGTCCGACAATAACAATCAATAGCTTACGCCGAATAGTAAATCGAGACAATAAAGAGTCCATCGAAGTTGTTGTTTTAAAAGAGCAGCACAACAAATTAGCTTTTGTTTCCAGAGACAGATATGGACTTGCACATAGTTTTACTGAGATAAGCCACAACAAAATAAATAACTAAAATTGCAGCAGCCACATACGAAACAAGCTGAAAACGGTTAACTACGGTGGCCTGATTACCAACGGTCACCAAAGGTCCATATAGCAAACTCATTGTACTCATCATCAAAGGCATGAGCATTATGTTCCCTTGCCGCAAAATATTCTCTCCTTTAAACATTAGAGGTGAGAAAGCAAATATCGAAATAGCAGCTACATTTGAGGCAATTAAAAAGCTTGCGGTTGGTTCTTCATGAATAAGATAAATAATAGCTGGTGGGACTAATAGTCCAAGTAATAGCATGGCAACAGGCAATTTTTTATTACCGAAATGTAAAATCAAGGACGAGAAAAGAATTCCTAGAAAACCAAAATATAAAGCAGCGCTGCAATAAGAATGCATTAAGTTTATTCCTGTGACATTCGCCACATAGGTAGAAACAAAAGCTTGCATCAATAACCTGGAAAGCCAAAATAATGCGGCAAATATGACTACATTTGCACCGGTACAAAGCACACAAGTCGACGATAAAACAGTTAAACCAATATCTCCTGTTAAACGTGTCGCAACCAGTGTTAATACGCCAAGCACCGCCAGGAATGTTGTTGATCGCAGCACGGTATTCATATCGTCATTTTCACTTGATTTAGTCTCAAAGCAATAGGCAAAGAATAAACCCACTGAATAAAGTACAGCTAAAAGAGTCGTAGTTGGCAACAATAAAACTTTGGTCAAAATGATAAGCAGAACCAATCCAGCACTAGCTGAAATTGCCAGTCGCTTAATAAAGAAGCGATCGTTAATGGTGAAAGAAGGAGGCAGGCATTTCAATAAGAGGGCTATAGACATGCAGCTCAAAAGAATATTTTCTGTCTGAGCAGCACCGTGACCTGTCAATCCGCTCCAGGCTAAAACAGTCAACCATACACAAGCTGGAACAATATCATCAAAACCGTTATCTAAGCGAAAAGAGAGATTCTCTAACAACTTATTTGCCAAAAGTCCCAATAACAAGGATAACGAAGCAAAGGCTGACAGATCATTGCTCGCCACAGGCAGAACTACAAAAGAAAGAAGCAGTACTTTAAGAGCTTCATTGGGAAGATCCAGTCGTCTTAATAAAAATGGCACAGTAAAAGAAACAGCAAATAAAATAAGGTTAGACCAAACCTCGTCTGTTACAAAGAAAATCCGCAAAGCAAGAAGAATGCTAAGAGCTAAAATCGAAATTGCAAAACCTTTCAGCTCTGATTTAGATATGCTGAATTTTAGCCGCTCAGGTCTGTCTTTTTTAAAGAGAAGAAACAACGAAACGAGTGCACTTACTAAGAAGAACAATAGAATTTCCTTTGATAGCACGATGTTCATAAGAGCTTTTCCTTATTTCAATCAGTAAGTGACCTGAGTTTTCAACTATTCTAGGATCTCTACTTATATTGTCCTGCATAGACCGACTTTGGATTGTAAATCTTGATCAAAGAGTGTGTAAAATCTAGCATATATTTCACAGCTATGGTGGCGATATAGCCCAAAAAGTTGACTATTTATTCTAGACTCAAAATATGATCCAAGGAATTAGTCATATCACTTTTATAGTAAAAGACCTGGAGAAAACGGCAAAACTCCTGACATACGTTCTTGATGCTCAGGAAATATATTCAAGTGGCGAAAAAACATTTTCTCCATCTCACGAAAAGTTTTTCCTTATTGCTGGAATTTGGATAGCGATCATAGAAGGAGAATCTTTACCGGAAGAAACATATAATCACGTGGCTTTTAAAATAGAGGAAAAGGATATAGACAAATATTTAGCTCGTATAAAGAGCCTTGCTCTAACAATAATAGAACCACGTAGTCGTATAACTGGCGAAGGACAATCTCTATATTTCTACGACTATGATAATCATTTATTTGAATTACACACTGGCACGCTAGAAGAGCGTCTGCAGGCGTATCAGCTCCTCGTCTATCCAGAAGAACTCGTCGGCTATAGAAATGGTCAATAGCATGGAGATTTTGATAAATAAAATGAAAACACGTAGAATTTTCAGACTAATAACTATAGTTGTTACTCTTACTTGTATGCTAATAGCTCTGTCTGCAATAGCTGCAACTGATCCATCGCCAAAAAGTTCCAGCATTGAAGACGCTCAATCGCTGAGAGATTTGCCCAAGTCCAATTGCATAAAAACCCGTTTATCGACCGGTAGCCCTAGCTCTTTTTCTTCCTGATATTTCTTATGCAAATGGTCATCCCATTCATGCATTTCTAAAACTCGAAAACCAAGTTTTTTGTAAAAAGGGGCATTCCACGGCACTTCTGAAAAGGTGGCTAGTCTAAGGGCATTTAATTCATTCAACATCGCCCATTCTATAACTATTTGAATCAATCTAGTCCCGTGCCCCTGTCCACCATACTCTGGCAACACATCTATTTCTTCTAAATAAGCATTCTTTTCCAGAACCGACACTACGACAAATCCAACTGATATGCTGCCTTTACAGGACACCAATACCTGTCTTTTCTCTATTAGCTCAGCAAGTTTAGTTGGAGAAAAGGTTTGACCAAGCAAATGATCTATAAGACCCATGCCTGAGAATCTTTTCCCTGCTGCTCTTTCGATCTTAGCAAGTCTGAAAAGATCGCTTCTGTTTGCTAAACGAATGGAGTATTCGTCCATAATTCAAATTCCTAAATGAAGTTCAAGAAAGCAAATTGTATTGTTGCAGTATGCAGCCGAATCAAATTACAAGTTGGACAGCACATAGACTTTATGAGTGTGCGATTCAATCATTGCTTTTCCATCCTGATCAATACCTTCGATAGCATAACCAATAGCATTCTTTTCACCGGCAGGAATTATAGCGTTGTAGGAGATTTTTCCTGCCATTCGCGAACCACCTAAATCAGCGGACTCCAACTGCCTGTCATGTTTTATATCCACAACATTTCCTTGCACTGGTGCTTCCGCCATATGGGTAAAAGGATTTACAGGATAATTGCCACCAGATGGTTTCTGGCTACTGCAATTACCGCCTGGGAAGAAACTTTTAAGACCTGGATCATCTGCTTTTAGGGGGTAGGTATCATTATTGTTCAACGCATAGGCGCGCACGGCCATTTGAACAATTTTCATGTTTTCCTCGACTGTAAATTGACGAATACGATTCTCAGCATCAAAAAAACGTGGCAGAATCACAGCTACTAAAATCAAAACGATTATAGCCATCACGACGACTTCGATAATCGTCAATCCAGAATTTTTAGCAAGTAACCGGTTAAGCATCATTAAACAAGACCGAATTCAAGGTAAATGGCTTCTGCGACGATTCCATAGAATAGCACCTATACGTCTCAGCACAAAAAAAGCATGGGCGAGGGCTGCAACAATATGATCCAGACATTCAGGCACCAATTAGCTTCTCCGGGAAGAATACATACAATAAAGTGCCACTTGACTGAGTCATTAGGCACTTTATTAATTAAGTGGTCGATGTACTATCGGCTTGCAGCCACTAATTCTTTTTCTGGATTGTTGGAACGATGTCTGTCATGCGCTACTTTGCGTGGCCGACGTAAATGTTCCATAAAACGTTTATGAGCCAGACTATCAATAGACACTTGTGAGGTTTTATCAGGAACTGAAACCACAAATTCACCAGGATTGCTGGCAGGTGGTTTAAAACCATATTTACCAATCATGTATAAGTAACCACCGCGAGTCGCATAAACGTAATGAATCATGTTCCCTGCCATCCTTTAGTATCTTTTCTCTCTCAAAAAACCGGTTCTTTTTTAAACTTACCTGGAAGCAAAGCCCCCATGCCAACTTAAATTTACTACGCTTACGGTTAAATAGACAAACAATACGCGGGAAAAATGAACTATTTGCTATACATTTCGTTATGGATCACTTTGAAAGCACTCAAATTTATCAGCAACCCGCAGAAAAGCTGGTCATAAGGGGTGAGATAATGCGCCGGCTGATCGTCGTCTGCCGCGCGTTCTTCCTTTATCCCCTTCAACCGCAACAATAGAAACAATATCCTCACCAGCAATTACGGTAACAGCGCTTTCAATATCGCCCACAGAGGCATACACAAGCTCACCGGTATTAGCAAGATCACTCTTTACCTGCTCCGCTTCCTCAGGATTCGCTCTTTGAGCAATAATACGAGTACGTTGCCCTACGGCAGCACTTTCAGGATTTTTAACAACCACCCAGTTGTAACCCTTGGCGCGCAAGTATCTGGCCAGATTATTGCCCAGGTTGGGAGTGGAGGTAGTATTAATCACAACTAACTTTATATGTTGGCGATCGGGGCTGATGAAAGATGAACCAAGAAATTTGGCTACCACTTTTTGCACCTCACTTGGATCTGTTGCCCAGTCACCAGTTCCCGAGAAGCGTCCTGGTAGCATCACCATATGCTGATCGCTTTTGGGTACTCCACGCATAAAATTAGCTATTTTAAGCACAGTCGGCATACTCATATTTGTATCTATATAAGTCTGGGCGATAGAGATAAGTTTCGGTATGTGCAACCAGGCATCCGGTCGCATGGCTCGCGCTAGAAGTGCTTGGATGAATATTTGTTGTCTTTGTACGCGACCAATATCACCCAATGCATCATGTCGAAAACGCACAAAACCCATAGCTTGATTGCCTGTAAGAGTATGTGTACCAGGAGAAAGATCGATAAGCAATTTCGCTGTCCAATCCATGTAGTGCATGGGTTTAGGAATCTCCACAGTAATGCCACCCAGCTCGTTAATCATTTCTACCAGTCCCTGTATATTTAAAATCAAATAATTATCAACGGGTAAGCTCAATAAAGAACTGACGGTGCGCATAGTAAGATCTGGACCACCCAGAACATTGGCAGCATTGATTTTTTGTATGCCATAGCCAGGAATATTAGCTTGGGTATCTCTAGGAATAGATAAAATATCCAGACTGTTGCGATAAGGATCAAGACGCGCCAACATCATTGTGTCTGAGCGACCATTGAGAGCACCTTTTTGCGCTTTCTTTATGCCATCACGATCGCTATAAACAACATCCGAGCCTAAGAACAAAACTGTCATAGGTTCATGTAACCCGCCAAGACGTATCATTGGCGGTAAAAGCGAAGGGCGAAATACTAGGGCAATTAAATAGCCAGCAAGAATTCCAGCCACGGCACTTAAAAGATAAACACGATTCCAACTATCCTGATACAAATGCTATTTCCCACGCCGCTATAAAGACTGCTCTTAAGATATTATACTTTATATATGCGCTGCCTCGAGGATCAACGCGAATGGGGCTCCAAGTGGGAGTTTCAACGGCATAACTTATATGCCGTTGTGGTTGTACAGCGGCATAACTCATAAGCTACTGAGGATCCAAGTGCACGACGGCTTAACTTATAAGCCTTTCGTGCCCTTGTGTGCCCTTGTCTCTGTTCGGCTATAATTGTGTCCAATCAAATTAAGGTAAATATGACCAGTAAACTTTTAGCAATAAATTTCGGCGGCATTGGAGACGAGATCCTTTTTTTGCCCGTTCTTTCCAGTATAAAAGAGGCGTATCCGGATAAACATGTCACTTTGCTTTTAGAGCCAAGATCAAAGGCGATTAAGGATATCTGTAATTTAATTGATGAAATAAAGCTCTTTGATATAAAAAAACGACCCCTGGCACCTAATGATTATCTTGAGCTTGTGCGGATTTTACAGGGCGGGAATTATGACACAGTTATTTCATCCGGCAGCACACCTCTAGTTGCGTGTTTGCTTTTTGCTTCCGGAATAAAAGAACGCATCGGCTATGACTCAGGCCGCCTCAGTCGCTTCCTCCTCACTCATGCTGTTGAACTAAATAGAAATCAGTACGCAAGCGATATGTATCATGATCTTGTCCAGGGATTGGGATTAAAACAAAAACAAGTAATACCTCAGATACAAGTCTCTGAGGATAGTTTATCGAATATGCAAAATTTTCTTAGCTCTTTTGCCAAAAGCTCAGAGCTCAATGGAAAAATAGAAAGAGTTGTTATTCACCCAGGAACTAGCCAGTTGGCTATCAAAAAAGGGATTATCAAAACTTGGCCAGCGGCCAATTGGGTATTTTTAATTAACAAGTTACTATCCACCAATGACACCCAGGTTATTCTAGCCGGAGGACCGGATGATGAAGAAAGTGTGGCTGAAATCAAGTTACAGCTTGAGCAAGATCCGTCTTTTTCATCCAAGAAAAGTTTGTTCATTTCTGCCTATGGAAAAACAAAAAGTCTGGCAGATTTAGCTGCTCTTATATTCAAAAGTGATTTATTGATTTGCGTAGATTCTGCACCGATGCATATTGGGGTAGGGCTTAATAAGCCAGTTTTAGCACTATTTGGACCTACCAATCCTTCCCACACGCTTCCTATAGCGCCACATTTTAAATATTTGCACGGCGGCATAAATTCTATGTCGTCTAATCTTCATGAAATACAGACAGACCTTATTGTTGATGTGAAGCCAGATGCTGTCTACCAGTCTGCTTTAGATCTATTGCATCGATTGAAAGTCCGATAATGCTGTCTGGCAGCTTGTCTTTGACCAATTCGCCTTGCTCACCAACCATGGACAGCAATGCTTCTACAACTTTTGGATCAAATTGACGTCCAGCATATTTACTGAGTTCACTGGCGGCTCGCTCATGTCCAATAGCTTTACGGTATGGACGATCTGTCGTCATAGCATCATAAGCATCAGCAACTAGAATAATACGAGCCCCTAAAGGAATGTCTTCCCCAACTAAGTGATCAGGATAGCCACTACCGTCCATAAATTCATGATGGTGTAAAACATACTTTCGTGCTCTACCAAGACCTTGTAATTCACCAATGATTTGTGCGCTTCTAAGCGGGTGATTTGACATTACGGCATGCTCTTCTGCATTCAATTTTTCTGGTTTCCAGAGAATTGTTTCTGGTACACCAATTTTGCCTATATCATGCAAAATACCAGCTAATTCAATATCTCTAAGTACATCAGCAGTTAAACCCATTACTCTACCTATGCCAACCGCATAGCGACTCACTCTTAGACTATGTCCAGAAGTGTAATCACATTTTGCATCTAAAGCATCTGCTAAGGCTCTAATCGTCCCCATAGAAACTTCTTCTAATTGAGCCAGTGCTTTGCGCAATTCAATTAGTAGCTCTTCATTTTTTTCTTTTAATTCGTAGGCTTCTAATGCCCTGCGCACAGTCAGTTTCAATTCATCGGCGTCCCAAGGTTTAGGGACATATTTATAGACTTTGCCAGAATTTATAGCATCAATTAGGGCTTGAATGTCTGTATAACCAGTGAGCAGTATTTTTATAGCTTGAGGGCGAAAGTCTATAGACTGCTCAAGCAGCTGAACACCCGTTATCCCAGGCATGCGCTGATCAGTAATTATTAGACTGATAGCATGTTCCTTCAGTACTTCAAGCCCTTCTGCACCACTTTGAGCCTCAATCACATCGTATTCATCTGAAAGTACTCGCTTTAACAAGCGCAAATTGGCTGCTTCATCATCGACAACTAGTATCTTATGCCGTGTCATTTATGTTCCTCAAGAATGAGCTCCTGCTCAATATCAGCCCATTATCTAGCAAAAAGAAATTTATAACATTACGCCTGACTTAGCTGGTCTTGACGAGGAATCGAAACTTTAAAAACAGTACCGCCATTACCGTTGCTTTCAAACCATATTCTGCCTTGATGTCGCTCGATAATGGAATGACATATTGATAAACCAAGCCCAGTGCCCTTCCCCACTGGTTTTGTGGTGAAAAAGGGCTCAAAAACTTTATCTTGATTTGCTTCTTCTATTCCCGGTCCATTGTCAGAAACACTAACTAAAATATTCGGGCCAATAATCTCTGTTTTCACTTTAACCGCCGGTTCATTAACTTGTTCCAATGCTTGAGCTGCATTGGAAAGTAAGTTCATCCAAACCTGGTTCAATTGTCCTGGATAACAAAGGACAGGGGGCATTTCTTGCAAATCGAGTTGCACAGGAATTTTATCGCGTCCATAATATTGTCCTAAAATTTTTAAAGTGGATTCTATACCTTCATTTATAGAAGCTTCTTTTAACTCTGCTTCATCGACACGCCCAAAGCTCCGTAGATTCTTTACAATCTGTCGAATTCGCTCTACACCCTCTTCCATATCAGCCAGGATATTATCGAGATCAGTAAGCAAAAAGTCGTATTTGACTTTTGCTTTTAATTCTTGCACCGCTGTTTTTTCTGGTTCAGGCAAAGAATCAGCGGCGGCAATAATCTTTTTCATATCCTCACAATAACTTTTTAAATATGGCAAATTGCCATGCACAAAATTGATGGGATTATTTATCTCGTGTGCTATACCAGCTACAAGACGACCGAGGGAAGCCATTTTCTCCTGATGAATCAATTGAGATTCTACCTCTTTCATTTCGTCCACGAGTTGTTGATTATTTCTCAGCTGCGAACGCAATCGATTAGTCATGGACTGAGCAAACCGGGACATATAACTGCAAAAACTACCCCAAATAAAAGCGATACTTGTAAAAAGTAGGCTGCGCAAGAGAATTCGACGCCAGATATTATCAAGATAAGCTTGAATTACCCCACTACCAGCCGTCTGTGCTCTAATTGATTCACCAAGCAAAGTTATAAAATGATAGTTTTCGATTACTAGAAGCCCAATATAAGACAAAGAAACAAAAAGGCTAATAGCGTATATGCCCAGCCTGGTAAACACATAGCTAGACAGTAAAATAGGCAGCAAATAAAGAATATACAGATCTGATTCAATGCCCCTGGTTGCATGCACAAGAAATGTCAGCGCAATAATATCCAAACCAAGCAATATCGCATTTAATACCACTTGATTTTTTTCGTTTAGACGAGCGTCTAACAAAAAATCTTTTTGACCTGGCGAACCTGGAATAATGGCTCGCAATGCTGTGCGACGGATGACAATTATTGCGATCAGTGAATAAGCTATGACAGCAATAATAATTGCCGTCACTAGAGGAAAATCAAATTCAGTTATAGTCTTTTTTTCAGCAAAGATTAAAGCGGCAAATACCAGATCCAAAAGCAAACAAATAGAAGCAAAAGCCAAACGAAATTTGAGTATCTGTCTGGTTTTAGATAGAGTCTCTAATTCATTAATATCGTTAAGCGGTTGCTCAAAATTATTCATTGCTATTGTTAGTTTCGTGCCAACAACTTACACATAAGAAGAAGCTATACGATAAACCTCACTTGCTTCGTTAAAACGGCCGAGTGATTTAAGAGCCTGCGCCCAGCTTTCATAAATATCGCCATCATAGGGATTGATATCTGCTGCCTGTTTAAATTTTTCCAAAGCTAGCTCGTAAAAGCCAAGATAACCCAGGGCCTTTGCCCAGGAAAGAAAAAGTTCGGCATCGACATTGTCCAGCTTTGATGCCTTTTGAAAGATTTCATCAGCTCGGGCAAAATCTCCCTGAGACATATAAGCCTGTCCCAGCATGGTAAAAGCCGTAACATTATTTGGTGAATCTTTAAGTATGTCTGTCAGAAGGGTTAAGGCGTCAGAATTGCTGCTCTTTTTTAGCAATACTCTGGCTAATAAAAGTTGAGATTCTATGTCCTGGGGACTAAAACCGAGTATTTTTACCGCCTGCACCATAGCTTCCTCGATTCTAGCGCTGTCAAGTAATTGTGAAATATAATCTTTATCGGCCGCCAGACAGGTAGGATCTAATGTCAAAGCTTGCTTGTAGTCATTTTCGGCTAACAGTTCTTGATGAGAAGCCTCATAACTGCGTGCCCGGTGAAGATAAGTCATGGCTAGCGCGGGATCTATGTTCAAGGCTTTATCAAAATACCCGATAGCCTCTTTTTGTTGGTCTAATAAGACACAGGTCAATCCTGACGCGTCAAAAGCGAGACACAGCAGCATTTTATCCGCTTGTTTATCTAAAACAATAATTTTTTCGAAATTTGCTATTGCCAATTTAAATTGTCTTGCAGCAAGACAAGAATAACCAGACCAAAGATATAATTGTTGCCCCGATAAGGATGTGCGTTGATCTGTATTTTGGATAAATCTTGAGGCTTTATCGAATAGATCTTGGGCCCGATCATATGAAGCCAAACATAGCAATGCCATACCGCCATAAAAATTTGCTTCAAACTGATCAGGATAATACCTTAGAACTTGGTCAAAATTATTTATGGCCAGATCATACTCATGAAGTGCGATTAATACCAAACCAAGGTTAATTTGCGCTTCCACCATATGCGGTGCAATACTTTGCGCCTGCAATAAATATTCTGAAGCGGCTTCCCAGTTTTTCAACTGTGCAAAAGTAACCGCCAAATTATTATAAACAATGGACCGTTCACTTGCAGTTAGCTCAGGATTATCCAAAGCTTCCCTATAATGCGCTTGGGCAGAGTCATATTTACCCAATTTAGCTAAAAGATTTGCCAGATTAAGATGGGCGTTAGCAAAATCGGGTTTGAGTTTGCAAGCACGCTCAAAAGAGGCCTTAGCTTCTTCTATTTTGCCAAGCTTAAAACAAGTAACACCAAGAGCGTTTTGGGCTGGGGCAAAATCTGGTTCTTCAGCAATAATCTGCTCAAAACACTGCCGAGCCGCTCCGTCTTGATTTAAACTTTGATACGCTAACCCGGCATAATAAAGGGCTACAAACAAAGTCTGGTCAATTTTTATCGCTGATTTAAATTGGCCCAAAGCCCCCTGTATATTGCCCATTCCATATAGAGTCAGCCCCCAGTAAAAACGCCCAAGAGCAAAATCAGATTTAAGTTCACAGGCTTCCCGAAAGGCAGGCATAGCCAGATCACGATTGCCTTCTTTCAACAATACAAGACCTAATTGATAGTGCGTGTCATATTTGGACTTGTCCAGATCTAAAGAAGCACGCAAATGTTTTTCCGCTTCTTTGAAATTCCCCATAAGCAGAGACAATTTACCTATTTCACACAAAGTAGCAGGATCAGTGGCTTGCACAGCGGCAACGCGATTAATGACACCTTGAGCCTCCTCAAAGTGATTTTCCTGAATCAAAGAAACTATTTGTTTGATAATCTGAGCAGACACAAGTGATCATTACCCTCAATAATCCAAATTATCCATTATTTGAACTATATTGTGCACGAATAAAAATTTTGTCAAAAGCGGCAAAATGCTGTCAGCACAATACAGCAAATCAAAAGTTGCGCAATCCAAAAACCAAGAACCACTTGCCATTCGGTAACGCTCTTTTCTGCCCAAACGGCTTCAAAATGATGATGCAAAGGTGCCATCCGAAAAACGCGCTTACCTTCTCCAGGCAATCTATGAGTCAATTTATAGACAGCCAGCGATAATTTATTTGTAGGCACAGCAGGAATATATGGCTTAGTTAATTTGAACCAAGAAACTTGTATAAGTACAGAAATAGTTTCTAGGATATAGATCACAGACAAGGGAATAAACCAGAGCGTTAATCCACTTGATAATATGAGAGCGGCTAGCAATCCTCCCAGGAAAAGACTACCCACGTCACCCATGAAAATTTTTGCCGGGTAGCAATTAAAAATCAAAAAAGCCGCCAATGCGCCTGCAGCTGAAAGAGCTATCAAAGCTAGCGGTAAGTCACCAATTTTGATTAGCATAAGCGAGAGAGACAAAAAAACCGGGAAAAGTGTACCTGCTGCCAGTCCATCCATGCCGTCGTGCAGATTAATAGCATTAGTTGTCGCCGCTATAAGAAATGTGGAAAGTAAAATTATTACCCAGTAAGGGAGAACAGATAAATAATTAATGGGATGAGAAATAGACGCCGGTGAGAGCAATAAATGCTGAGACATTGGATACACATGTATCAGTACAAAACCAAACGTCGCCCCAAATACCGCTTCCAGAATTAACCGTTTAGCGGCAGAAAGGCCGCGATTAGCTTTGTTCATGAATTTGAACATATCGTCACTGAGTCCAATCAGAGCACAAATAAAAGCCAAAACTATTACAGCTAAAGAAACTTTGTCCAGATTTTTACTAAGAACACAAAATAGAGCCCAGCTAAATAAAGTTGCCAAAATGAGTATTACACCGCCCGTTGTCGGTGTCTTAGCTTTAATAGCGTGACTCGCCGGGCCTTCTTGTCGAATAAATTGCCCAATTTGTAAGTGCTTAAGCCATTTGATATACAGCGGTAAGAACACAATGGACAGAAGGAAAGCAACACCAAAAGGTAAAAACATATAAGGAATTAGTTTAGTGCTAGATAGGTTCAAAAACAAATTGTTCAATCTAGATAAAAACTGGTAACGATTTTACGCTTATCTTTTGAATAATTAACGGATTCCAGCAGAGTATGGCTGGTGTGGTAAAGAAAACATATTATTTGCTGGGAACGATCAATAATTTCATGATTACAAATGCGGCTAGCATCAGCTAAGGTCATGGCTCGACGCTCGGGGTATTCAGTAATATTTTTAATACCTATTAAAAGATCCTGCACTTCGCTTGGTTGTTGGCTTATTGTCTGCGGCAAAATAATTTCTAAACGATCAGGGTTTGCTCTTTGAGCACCGCGAATAACTGCCATATTGGTACCATTAGCACCACCACTAGTGACGACCTGGTTTCCCGAGAGCACCAGAGCATAACTAAGCATTTCAACCAATTGTTGATGAGTTAATGGTAAATTACGTGTACCTATAATTGCCACCCGTCTTGGTCCGGATTGTTGAATTAGTAAAAGCTCCTGCGCTAATTCATCAACGCTTGGTATAGTGGCTGAAGTTGATTCAATTGATGCCATACTTGCCCGTAACTTAAGTTATTTTACTCTCTATGATATTCAGGGATTTGATACACAGTATAAAATTTGACAATCACTAGAAGCAGTCTACAGTTTAGTCAGACAAAATACTCCCAGAAGTAACAGAACTTGTACTTTTGATTGCTATTGAAAACTGCTTGTATGCAATACTGTTTCAGTAGTAATTGTTGCTATGCAGGACCCTTAGAATAATAACATGAATTTTAGCTTCGCCCAAGAGCAATGAATCAGAATAAGGGTTGAAACGAGATATAGCGGAGCGGACAGCGACGATGAGGCGGTGGAAGCGACGCGTGAATACACGCACAACGGCATATAAATTATGCCGTTGAAGCGAAGGATGAAGCGAACGGAGCGTTTATAAAAATGAGTGCAAGCTTAGAGACAGGCAAAAATTTACTCGCTCGTCTCAATAAAGAACAAATTGAGGCAGTGACGCAGGGTTTTGGCCCATCGCTAGTTATTGCCGGAGCTGGGAGCGGTAAAACAACCGTTCTTACGCGTCGAATTGCTTATTTGTTATCAGAGATGAATCAAGATCCCCATTCAATATTAGCTGTAACTTTTACCAATAAAGCCGCTGCCGAAATGAAACAGCGTATACAGTTTCTGCTTGGAGAGCACAGGGTACGCAGCCTAGCTATTGGTACTTTCCATAGCATCTGCGCCCGCTTACTGAGAAAAGAAATAGAATTGTATAAAGCACCTGAGGGTTGGTCATGGGGCTCAAATTTTGTCATATACGATGAGACAGACAGCGTAAATGTTGTTAAATCAGAAATTGCCAAGCTCAATTTAGACGACAAAGTGTACCCTGCTCGCGAAATGAAACATGCTATTTCAGCTTTAAAAAACGACGGACTAACTGCCACTCGTTACGCATACACAGCAAAAACACATCGCGAAAATCGTCTAGCCCAAATATATGCCAATTATCAAGGCGCTTTGGCTAGTAATAATGCTCTTGATTTTGATGATTTGATTTTGATTTTCAATGAATTATTACGTACAAACCAAGATGTACTAACTAGAGAACATGAGCGCTTCCGTCATATCCTTGTAGATGAATTTCAAGACACTAATAAAACGCAGTACGACCTTATTCGCATGTTAGCAACCGGTGCAAGCTTAGAAAGCCAGCAAAAAATTGGTGAAAGCGAACGCAGCTTGATGGTGGTGGGTGATGTTGATCAATCTATCTATTCTTGGCGTAAAGCAGACTTTCGTATCATCCTTGGTTTTCAAAACGACTTTGCCAATTCCAGGCTCATTAAACTAGAAGAAAATTATCGCTCCACTTCAACAATATTAGAGGTAGCCAACAGCATAATTGCTAATAACACTGAGCGCTTAGAAAAAGTTCTACGCTGCAACCGGGGTGAAGGAGCAAAAGTACAAGCTTATGAGGCTACAGATGAAATAGACGAGGCCTACTACGTAGTGGAAGAAATAAAACGCCTGCAGGCACGCGGTAGGAATTTTTCTCAAGTAGTTATTCTTTATAGAACAAACGCCCAAAGCAGAGCTATTGAAGAAATACTTGTCCGCAATCATATTCCTTATGCTCTGGTGGGGGCCACTCGCTTTTATGAAAGACAAGAAATCAAAGACATCCTGGCCTATTTAAAGCTAATTTACAATGATAAAGATAGCCATGCCTTTTTACGCACAGTCAATACACCAAGGCGTGGAATCGGAAAAACCTCTTTAGAAAAACTCTACGAATATGCTAGTGAAAATAATATGAGTATGGTGGAGGCGTGTCTTAACTTAGATAATTGTGCCACCATTCCTAATAAAGCACGACACGGTTTGAAAGATTTTGCTTTGCTCGTTAAACGATGGCAAAGTGCTGCTGCTACCAGTCCGGTATCAGAGCTTTTAACCCTAGTGCTGAAAGAAAGCCTCTATTTAGATAAACTAGAAGAAGAAGCGCATTCCACCAAGGACGAATTGGTTCTAGGCAGACTGGAAAACATCACTGAATTGAGGGCAGTAGCTGCAGAATTTGACGCCATCGCTGATGAAACAAATTTAGAATCTTTCCTGACTAGAATTTCGTTAGTTAGCGATCTAGATAGTATTAAGGAAGCAACAGAAACAATAACCTTAATGACTCTGCACTCAGCTAAAGGGCTTGAATTTCCAGTAGTCTTTCTTATGGGTTTAGAAGAAGGGCTTTTCCCGCACAGCCGCTCTTTAAATTCTCCTCCGGCTTTAGAAGAAGAAAGACGCCTGATGTATGTTGGCGTCACCCGGGCAGCAGATCTTTTATATATGACGCTAGCAAGACGCAGAATGTTTGCAGGTAGATTTGGTAGTAGCGGTGGTGGTTTTACCAGTAATTTCACTACGCCCAGTCGCTTTTTAAAAGAAATAGATTCAGGACTATTGATAGGGTTTTATCCACACGAAGAAAAAGAAGTTGGATCAAATAATCAATCCAGTTTCGGTTCACCAACACCAAGGTTCAGTAGATACAATCAAGTTACTGAGAAACCCAATAACTATTCAAGCACTATAAACAGCTCATCTGAACGTCGCCCAGCCAATAATGCCATACACATGTCAGGCATTACCAGTGGTGGCAAGCAAGAGAATGTTACTAATGAAGCGTATGAATCATTAAAAGTTGGTGATATAGTTCAACACAATAAATTCGGTATTGGTAAGGTTGCCCAAATAATTGGCGATAAAGGCAAAGAGCTTTACAACGTCGATTTTCAGGACGCTGGCAAGCGTTTGCTCGATCCCCGTTTTGCCAAACTGATCAAGATCTCTTAAACAAAGTATTTGATACTCTGTTATTTCACATGATTATATTTTGAGGAGGACTCGTTTTGACAATAGAAAGGACTTTTGTAGCCATAAAGCCTGATGGCATTGAACGCGGATTGACTGGTGAAATCATCAATAGATTTGAAAAGCGAGGACTGAAAGTAGTAGGACTCAAGCTTATGGTAGTAACACCACAATTAGCGGAAACACACTATGGTGAGCACAAAGGCAAGCCTTTTTATGATGGTCTTATTAAGCACATAACTTCTGGGCCAATTGTAGCTATGGTATTAGAAGGCAAAAATGCAATTGCTGCTGTCAGTCAAACAGTTGGGGCTACTAACCCTGTTAACGCCCAACCAGGAACCATAAGAGCAGATCTATGTGCAGATATGGGTCGTAATGTTGTCCACCGCTCAGATAGCCCAGAAAGCGCTAAGAGAGAGATTGGTATTTTCTTCAAACCAGAAGAACTGATTAAAGATTGGTCAAAAGCTCTTGACCGTTGGGTTTTTGAATAAAATTACATCTTGATATCACACATTAAGACTGCAATATCCAGCATTTCCAAGTGTTTATTATCCTTTAAAACCTTACTGCCTCTGCATTAACCTTTTAACGGATTTCGAATGATAGAGTTGCAATTAGCTATATACTTTTGGATGTTTGCTGCCCGGTGGTTTCTTGGATCCTCGCTTCCTTCGGATTCGTGTCCTTTTTAATGCCACTATATATAGTTCTACTATCTTTTTTCAATCTGTTCTGGAATCCTCTGGTTCATTCATTGTTTGTAGACATGACTTTAGGAGAAAAAAAATGAGATTAGCAAAATATACAATTATCATCACAGTTGCAAGTATTACAGCATTTATTCAAGGGCCAAGTTTTGCCGACGTAGAAACCACTACAGTTAAAACTACAACGCGTACTTATGGTGAGCCAATCAAACTAAAATCTAGTGTTACTTATATACTGGTCGACCCAATGACCGGTGAAATAAAAAATGACTTTAACCCCTCACAAATAGTTGTGGAATCTATGCCTGCTGGTGCCATAATCGTTGACCAGGATACAGGCAAAGTTGTTGCTACCCTGAACCCAAAAGGGGAAACAGTAAGTATAGTTAGTGCTCCTGTATTTGATGCTCTTGCATCATCTTTGGACAATAGACGTTCAGAACTCAATCAACTCATTAACACGGCTTTGACTAATCAAACAATTACAGAAAGCCAGGGTCGGGATCTTAGAGCACAGCTAGATGTAGTGGGTAGAAGGCAAGCAGATGACACCAGTCGTGGCAAATCGCTCCCTTATTCTGAGGCTCTTTATTTAGCTGCACAATTAAACAATATAGCTAATTCTTATGCTGATTACGCTCATTCTACTGCGCTGGCACCATTAATTGGTTCACGCTTTATTATCAGAGAAAATCAGGTAGTACTGTCTAGGTAATTTGAAGCTAGGCAAATCGTTATGAACATATACAGCAAAGTTTTAATAACTTTGCTGTATATTATATTTGGTAATTTTTAGTTGAATATATTTTGCACCCCCAAGATGGCGTTCAATACTGGTCCAAAGCCTTAGACCGCCAAGTTTTTCGAATAACATATTTAATATTTTTTGTCCGTGAAAAGAAGAGCCTCATGAATACAAAAAGACAGTTATCTTTGCTAATCTCTCCTGCAGTAATCTTTTTTATCTCTATCTTTTTAGCATTAACTGTTTCGCCAGGATTAGCACAACAAAAAGTTGATCCTAGTAAGCCTTTGCTTGTAGTTTCACCTTTCACACATGAAACTGTTATAGCTAAAATGCCAGTAGGTTGGTTCATGGCCAACAGGTTTCGCCAAGGGGATACCTGTGCAATGCAATTCTTACCAGCAGGTGAAACAGCTGACACTCTCACACAAATGGTCACCATTACAACTATGCTTGACTTACAACAAAAGGTTAATGCAAAGGAATTTATGCAGGCGGTTATCAAGAAAATGGAGGAGAGCAAAGGTGAAGCAGAGTTAGATTTGAAGCCGATTTCAGAGAACAATCCTAACGATGTAATGTTTGAATATTCAGTTAAATATCCCCCAAACAAAAAAGCCCTTTTCCCCAACCAGTATGAGGTTCAACGAATTATCGCCGGTAAGGATGGCATACATACCATCGTTTATCATGTAAGAAAAGCTAGTATCAGCGAAAAAGAACGGGCAGACATACTCCAGTTCATGCGGGGGGTCCACTTACAATCGCTACCTATAGAAGCACCTGGAAAATCTACAAAAGGCACATAGAAATTTCTCGTTGAGAAACGCTAGGAAATTATTCATTACTATGACTTTGTAAGAAGTGGTGGCAGCTTTCCAGTGTTGATGTGAGAATTCAAGTCACGTTTCAGAACGTTATGGCGTCGTTCTAAAAAATTGCCTGTTTTTATTTAGGAGCGAGGCAGCAAGGAGGCCCAAGGGGATCGTGAGCCAGCTAGATAAAACGAACCTAGCCACGGCCAAGGGCAAGAAGTTGATAGCTAGAGGCGTTAACCATTGGATTGGAGATATGCCGTTCCATCTTAGAAGAAAGGACGTACTTCCGCTGTAATACGCCAGTTGCGCACATCGGACGAACCACTCAAGCTCAAAGATCGCGTATGCAATAACCGCAGCGCAAATACCAAGACTTAGTACTCTACTCTTTGTGAGTGTACTGTCCTTCATTATGCTAGTGCCAACCAACGTGCCTCCTATAAAAGCGGAGGACAAAGTCATTGCAAAAAATTCAAAAGGAAATGCTACTGGATTCAGAGAGTAGCTATCAAACGCAGGGTTGCAATGGAGCACCTCTAATACGACGCGATAGTCTAATCCCAAGTTCGGCTTTCGCAGCGGTTCACAAAAGAAGAACGAAGTCAGAAGCAAAGCAATCCCAGCAGCGCCGCACACACTAGCAAACCACAACCCAGCCGTCAGCCATCGTGGCAAATTACATTTCTGGCATGAGACAGACTCACTCATATTTTGGTTGTCCTAAGATATTGCTGTGATGAATTCTCTTGCGACTATTAGTAACAATATGACTCACCATGTTTTATTCCCCTTCTTCAGCTGAGAATAACAAGCTTAGTGAGACTCGCGAAAGTCCCGTTGGCTGTCAGATAACGTCGATTATCTTTCATGATTAACAAAAAGCTTTATGCTTAGGTGACTATAGGTTTTTTCAGCTGGAAATGAGCATTTATCCATATTCGGCATTCGCGAACAGCGAATATGCTGTAGCCATCAAAGACAGCATAAATTGTCTATCATGCAACCGTTTTATTTTTGACATTGTGTCAATACAACGGGCTTGGTTTGCACTATCAACAAATTCAGCGTTATGAAAATACCGATTATGCCACGGCTACGCTTGAAACAATGCAGAAGGCAGCCAAAATACTAAGTAGCGTTCACATACAATGATCGCTACTTATAAACAAATGCATTTATTTCCTGTTCTACTTTCTCTGCGCTGAGATCTTTCAAACAAGCAAGAGTATGTAAGGGACATTTTTTTTCAAAACAAGGCTGACAGTCTAAGTTAAGAGCAATAGCATGGCCATTTTTTCCATATGGTCCATTTCTTTTCCAGGGCGTAGCACCATAGATGCCTATAACTTTGGATTTGCCAACTGCGCAGGCAAGGTGCATTGGTCCGCTGTCAGCACCAATAACTATTTGCGCCTGTTCGAATAAAGCTATCAGATCGAGTAAATTAGTTTTGCCAGTAAGGTTGATAATATTTTGCCTGCCACTTGCTAATAGATGTTTCTCTAATTTCTTATTGGTCGTAATTTCAGCTTTGCCACCACATACAATTAATTGACAATTATTGTTTTCTAATAACAATCGTCCTAATTCCTCCCACTGCTCAAGGGGCCATATTTTAGTGTCCCAGGTGGTGCCTGGTATAAGAATTATATTCAAGCGCTCCTTGGGTTGCCCGGAGGTGGTCAACCATGACTGCACCCTTTCTTTAGTATCTTCAGGCACCGCAGGTAATGGAAACTGGGCATTTAGCCAGGTAGTCGGCACATTACTACCAAGGACATCGAACAGTTTAATAATAAGCTTAAGATTTAAATCTATTATATGTATATCGTGTCCAAAATAATCACCCACATCTACCGGATGCGTGAGGAACTTATCTGCCCATTCACGGGTGTTCGCAAAACCAATGCGTTTTTTTGCACCGGATAGCCAACATAAAAAGCCGCTTTTGAGAAGTCCCTGGGCATCAATGGCGATGTCATATTTGCGTGACTTGAATTCCTGCCAGAACTGGTGCATAAGCTTTAGGGATGATAACGAATTAGAGTGAGCCAACGTCGGCGAGGAGCCGTCGGCCAGGCGAGCGTCTTGACGCGCGTTGAGGCGACGAAGGAAGCCGAGGCAGCGCTTAAATATAGAATTAACCACAGGTGGTGAAGCCACCGAGCCTGGTAGCACCGATTTGCCCGGGAATATAACCAGGTTATCCACTGCTGGATTGTCTTTTAGTAGGGGGGCAGCAAGGCTTTGTACTAGCCAGGTGACTTTAGCATCAGGGACATAGCGTTTTATAGCTGCCGCCACCGGCAGTGTGTGCACCACATCACCCAGGGCAGAAAGTCTGATAATTAGAATCTCAAGACTCAATTTTCTCTATTTTCCCCTGTATTGGTAATTTTCCTTAACGATTGTAATTTTTGATACCAGCCATTAAAAATGGTGCCGCACCAACTGTGGGGCAGCTTTCGAAACATTCAATGGTGGCATTTTTACGGACATATTGAAAAAGGATATACAAATGACTTCCAATTCATAGACTTTTTGATAAGATGTTAGTGCCACTTAAAGTGGTGGTATTAAGCATAACTGGTCCGGCGTCATCTGTAATACCAGATGTCTGAGGAAACTAACTGCTGAACTGCCTTTAGCTTTAGTAGCATGCATACTTCCGTTATCGCGGAATCTATTGCTATGCCTTTCTACATGTATGTTGACACAAGGAGAAATAATAACATGAAAAGAACTTCTAGAAAGCTTTCTAGGCCAAAAGGTGCTTCGGCAAAGTCTGCCAAGGTATCCCATAAAGGAATGGTCCGTAAATTAGTCCGCAAGTCCACCCACTCTGTGCGAGCCAATCGGATTGCTGCCGCCACACGTGGTGATGAGCACTATCTTAAATTCAGTGGCAAATTCACTGTACGTTTGCCAAAATCACTTCACCAAGCATTGGTGGAAAGAGCTGAAAAAGAAGGCGTTAGCCTTAACCTTTTCGTCACAAACGCTCTTTCAAGAACAGTTGCGATGCCTAGTAAAGGCAAAAGATAAGCTCCCGTAAATAAGACTTATTGCAAATTAACGGCAATGTTTGGAGAATATTTTTTCCAACTTTGCCGTTAATGGCTTTTTGATTTATTACATTTAATGCAAATGCTTTACTACTGTCACTCACATTTTTATGTTATTTAAAATTGTGTCGCTATAGTTTGACGGTGATACTTGAAAAGGTTTAGACTCATTTTCTATTCTAGCCTTACAAATATCTTGCAAATGAAAGACTATAAAGTACCTGCGCTGAACCTCAAAGAACAGTTTGTCACTATTGCTCCTGCAATAGAGCAAGCGGTCCTGTCTGTCTTGCGCAGCGGCAATTATATTCTGGGAGAAAGAGGCGCAGAACTTGAGCAAGCTATAGCTAAGATATGTGGTTGCCAATACGGCATAGGAGTAGCGAACGGCACTGACGCACTGGAATTGGCGTTGTGGGCATTAGATATAGGTCCGGGTGACGAAGTAATCACACCCTCTTTTACCTTTGCAGCCACAGCTGAAGCAATTGCACTTGTCGGGGCTAAACCTGTTTTTGTTGACGCTGATCCCAGAACTTTCAATATTGATGTATCCCTCATAGAAGCAGCAATAACAAAAAATACCAAAGCAATTCTGCCTGTACATTTGTATGGCATGCCCAGCGATATGGACGCAATTATGGCTTTAGCTAACAAGTATGGCTTAAAAGTAATAGAAGATAATGCCCAGGCCATCGGTGCTCTGTTTAAAGGCAAACCGACCGGTTCGTTTGGTAATCTGTCGTGTATTAGCTTCTATCCAACTAAAAATTTAGGTGCCTGTGGAGACGCGGGCATGATTGTGACAAATGATGCTCGTCTGAATGAACGACTGCGTAAACTGCGTGCACATGGCATGAAAAAGCGTTATCATCATGAAGAATTGGGAGTGAACAGTCGTTTAGATGAATTGCAGGCAGTCATCTTACTGACCAAATTACCTTATTTAAAAAACTGGAACGAAAAACGAGCCCAAGTAGCTAAGAATTATGATCAAGTTTTAGGGACTGTACCCTGGCTTACTTTGCCAGTTTTGACCGAAAAGGCAAGTAATTCTCCTGATAATACAGTGCATGTGTGGCACCAGTATACGGTTGTAGTCAATCTTGGTGAAAAAGATTTTCCTCTCAATTCCTCACTTAAGGGGTCTGAGGCTGACACCACCCGAGATACCGTAATGACTAAACTCGCTGAGGATGGTATTGGCAGTATGTGCTATTATCCAATCCCTATACATTTGCAGGAAGCGTTCGCTCAATATGGCTATAAAAAGGGGGATTTTCCTATTACGGAAATATTGTCCCAGCGAGTTATATCATTGCCTATGTATCCAGAATTAACTGAAGAAGAAATAAAGACAGTGGTTGCTGCTTTAAAAAAAGTTGGACAGGAAATGATGACAGTACGCCCAAGTAGTATCGAAATTTATTCAAATGCGAGATCGTGACTATGAGCACTTATGCGAATTGTCATATCAGTTCTACAGCCCAGATAGCTAAAAATGTTCGGATATCGTCATCCGTATTTATCGCGGATGGGGTAATAATCAATGAAAATGTTCAAATTGAGCCCGGAGCAATCATTTATGAGAATGTGCGCATAGGAGCCAATTCTTTCATTGGTGCGCAGTGTATATTGGGTGAGAGGCTCGCACAATATTACAGTGGCAAAGACTATAGCAATCCACCCTTAAATATTGGCAAGGGGAGCGTGATTCGGTCAGGAACAATTATTTACGCAAGCACAATTACCGGCGAAAATTTTCAAACTGGTCATAGAGCAATTATCCGCGAATATAGTTTTTTTGGTGATAACTGTAGTTTCGGTTCTCTGTCTCAATCTGACGGACATATTAAAGTGGGTAATAATTGCCGCTTTCACAATAATGTTTTTATTGCCAGCCATACTACGATTGAAGATGCTGTGCAATTTTATCCAATGTCTTGCACAGTGGATAGCCTGCATCCGCCATGCCAGAAAGGTAGAGAAGGTCCTCATTTCGAAACTGGAGTTATCGTGGGCGCCAAAGCACTCATTTTACCTAGAGTAAGAATAGGTGCGGGTTCTGTGATTGCCGGAGGCTCTATCGTAACTGCAAGTGCGCCACCACTTTCAGTGCTGGTTGGTGCGCCGGCGCGGGTAGTAAAAGAGCGATCGCAAGTGCGTTGTCAGATCGAGGATCGCCCCGCTTACGAAGTGGCCTTAGAAATATTGAAATGAAAAATATTGAACACTCGCTCCGGAGGAAATTATTTTGTTGCATCAATTGATCGATCCCATTCTACAATTAGTCAAAGACACTATTGCTAGCTGGGGCTATCTGGGCATTGTGATTATGATGGCTATTGAATCGGCAAATATTCCACTGCCAAGCGAAGCAATTATGCCTACTGCTGGACTATTAGTTCAACAACATAAGTTAAATTTCCATCTGGCAGCGTTTGCCGGGGCCTTTGGTTGTTTACTTGGCTCCATTCCCTCTTATTTACTGGGATTATGGGGTGGTAGACCATTTTTAGAAAAATATGGACGCTTTTTTCTACTTAAAAACAAAGACCTTGAAACTGCTGATAATTGGGTAGATCGCTGGGGTGATATGACCTTTTTTATATGCAGGATGTTACCGGTGGTCAGAACATTTATTTCTTTTCCAGCAGGAGTATTGAAAGCCCACTTTGCCCTATTTTGCTTGTTTACTTTTGTTGGTTCGTTAGTTTGGTGTTATCTTCTTACCTGGGTTGGTATCAAGTTTGGTGAAAACCTAGAAACTTTTATAAGTATCTGGCACAAATTCGACATCGCCATTGTGGCTGTGGTCGGTGCCGGATTTGTATACTATCTTGTCCATCACTTTAAGGACGATACAAAGAAGCCAACACCTGAACCTTAATGACATCGGTCACATTTTTTGCGCTGCTTGCTTTTATTGAATAAAGTTCAGGAAGCAGGACTCAGTCAGATTTTTTGTATTGACGACGACGAGTTTCAGCTCGAATTTGTAAGAGATTATCCAATAATTGATTCTTCTCAGGTCCATCCCACCTTTTCAACCATTCTTCTATGGCTTGTTGAATCATGCCACTTTTATCTGGTGAATGTGCGCCATATAAGCGCTTAAGCTCCAGCCAAATTGATTGTAAGGCGGCTAGCTGATGGGCCGGTAGTTTAATTGTATAAGCAATATATTTGTCTTGTGAAAAGGATCTCTTAGAAATGGTCAACTGGGTATTGCCATCGATGTGCTGAGACTCATCTTTCCCTATTTCATCAGATACCAGTATGGGTTCGTTAGGATCAGAACTAGCCCAGGCGCTATTAAAATCATGTTCATCGCTCATCCAGTACTGTTTCCCTCAAATTCCTTTGATTTTCCCCTGAGACCCGTTTGATTATAAGACTCTATTATAAGGATTAGATTTTAGAATAGGTTGTTAGACAAGTTAAGCAAATTGATAAAATGGACTGTAAATTAGGTTATCGTCAATTTTCATTTTCGGAAACTCATAAATGGTTTATCGATAACAAACCATTTATGTTTGGAAATTATTTCTATGTTTCAGGACATTATCAGGCTAACAGTACAACGGATATTCAACGATAAGATTTTGCTTGGGCTTCTTATCGTTTGTTTACTTGGCTTTTTCGTTGGCGGCTTTAATAACAATAGCAAGGATGAACCACCCGTAAGCCGGGTTTTGGAAAGTCCAAGTGTTCAGCCAAAAGCAAGTGAAGAACCGGCCATTCCTAGTGCCCCAGGGGCAAATTATGCTTCAAAGGTGCAATTGGATCCTAGCCTAGCTATAGATTTTGTTAAATGGTGGATGAAAATGTCGATGGATTACGCACCTAAATCTGCTGCTCAGAGCCATGAGGCAGCGACAAATTGGATGTCACCTGAAGCACTCAAAGCGTTTAATGAAGCTTTTTGGAGTCCCGACATTGCACAGCAAGTCTGTTCTGGAGAAACTGTTGGGGCTTTCCAACCCATTTCGGTAAGAGCAGTAGCCGTTAATCCTGATCATACAGTCGTGGTCAACTTGACTGGCACGCTCGTCTTGCAAGCAGCTAATGCTCGACCAATTGCTAATCAAGTTCAGATGAATTTATTAGTCCATAAAACCAGTACGGGTTTACGGATTACTGGCATAAATAGTCAGGTCAGTACGGCAAGTACGTCTATATATTAGTCCAGCGTGAGCTGATTGTATTTCAATTAGTTCTTATAAGTGCTCCCATGCTGCTTCTTGACCACGCTGATATGTTATATTTGGCAATCTATTGGTTGCTTGGTTTAAGCTTTACCGGGCCTTACATTAACGCCGAGATAGCTCAGTCGGTAGAGCAGAGGACTGAAAATCCTTGTGTCGTCGGTTCGATTCCGTCTCTCGGCATATTATTATTTGCATTTTATTTGCTTATGAAAAAGTATTGGTATACGTTCCCAACCATTCTATTGATGCTTTTGGCCGTGGAGCTTTGCCCTGCTTTGGCCAGCCTGCCAGATGGTGAACAAAGCTTTATTGTCAAACCTTATTTGCAGCTTGGCAATCATCCGACTTTAGAGCAAGAAGAAAACCTGGATTTATTGTGGATAACCGATAGTAATCAAGACGGTTGGGAACTTTTTACTAAAGAGCACAATAAGTCTCAATGGTTACAACAAAAAGCACCCCAGAAAGTCGTTCTCTCTTATTCAGTGCCCGATAAGCTCTATATTTGGGATAATCCAATAAGCGGTCTTGCCCCAGGCGAAGCGTTTCAATATAAACTTACCAAAAATGGTAATGAGGTTTTTCACGGAAGCGGTGTTGCCCGGAAGAACAGTGAGCAGTCTTATCATTGTGTTCTTTTTGGGGATACTGGAGCTGATACCTTATCAGAGAAAAAAATTGTTTATCAAACATATTTGAAGAAACCAGATTTTCTGATTGTATTAGGCGACATTGCTTATAGCTATGGCCGTCTGTCTGAATACATACAGAAATTTTTTCCAATATTTGGCAACAGTAAAGCATCTGAGCAGTTCGGGGCACCTCTGTTACAGTCCACAGTGACATTACCTGTAATTGGCAATCACGATATCGCATATGGTGACAGTAAGGCCGGCATCAACTTTGACAAACTAAGAGATGCTCTGGCATTTTACGAAGTCTGGTCGGCACCATTAAACGGTCCGCTCAAAAACAGAAATGAACATAATATTCCTAGACTCATGGGAGACGAGGAATCTATCGACAGATACCTGCAAACAGCAGGAAATCGTTATCCTACGATGTCTAATTATTCATTTGATTATGGCAATAGTCATTGGCTAATTTTAGATGCTAATCCCTACATGAGTTGGACAAATCAAAAACTACGAGACTGGGTACGTACTGATCTTGAATCTAACAAAGCAAAGACCTGGAGATTTGTTTGCTTTCATCAACCAGGGTTTAGTATAGACAAAGTACACAATACTGAACAGCGCATGCGCTTGCTGAGTGACATATTTCAAGAATGTGGTGTCGATATAGTTTTTTCCGGACATGCTCATAATTATCAAAAGTCTTATCCTATGCTATTTCATCCAAAAATGAAAAGTGGTATTCCAATTATGAATTCGGACGGCACCTTAGATGGTAGCTTTGTTCTCGATAAAAAATTCGACGGAAAAACAAATACACATCCTAATGGCGTAATCTACATAGTCTCAGGGGCTGGGGGAGCCGCTCTTTATGGCTCGATGCAAAATCCAGACCCAGCTGGTTTCACAGATAAATTCAATTCTTCTACTCATTCTTTGACCCTCTGCGACGTTAATCAGAACAAATTAACACTGAGTCAAATTTCTGAAGATGGTAAAGTTCTCGATTCTTTTAAAATCGAAAAGACAGTTGGTAAATAGAAAACATTCATTGAATTAGTCGAGATGTCTGAGCCTGATAATTAAAAGAGGAGTTTGGGATTAACATGGGTATGATATTGCTTCCTGGTTTGATGTTAGTTGGCTGTGTTGCCATATTAGTTTTGGCTGTATTAGTACTGGTAGGCGGCATAATTGGATTCAAGAAAGCTAAGAGCAAGGCATCTTTAATTGCCGGCACGGTAAGCGCGATATTATTAACTGCTTGTGCTTGGTTAAGCATCAGACGCCCAGAATTTGGTTTTAAATCAGCCTTCCTGATCACAGGTCTTTTGGAAGGCATTTTTATAGTCCGTCTAATAAAAACAAAAAAATTCATGCCTTCTGGACTAATGCTAATTTTTTGTATATTAGAACAATTAATACTTTTGTGGATTATGTCGGTGGTTTTACCCTGGCTCACCGTTATCAGGCACAACTTGCATAAGGGCTAAAGCTTATAGAGCTAGGCAAGCTCCAGCTTGCCTTTCCATAATTTTTCTCTGGCTTCTTCCAATGTTTCTTGCTTACGACTGAAACAAAAGCGAACAAAGGCATTAGCTTGCCTGGATTTGGTGGAGAAAAAACTCGAGCCGGGTATAACAGCTACGCCGATTTTTTCCAATAGATGTTTTGAAAAATCAACATCGCTCACATAGCCATATTTAGACACTTCAGAAAAAATATAGTAAGCTCCTTCTGGTTTAAAATAGGGCATACCGATTTTATCCAATGTTTCCATCATATATTGACGCTTAGCAGCGTATTCTTGCGCTAGTTCAAGATAAAATGACGTAGGCAGCTTAATTCCAGTAACGGCCGCTCTTTGCAATGGAGCTGGTGCACAAATGGTTAAAAAGTCATGCACTTTGCGAATGACAGCAGTAATTTCCGGTTTAGCGATTGCCCAGCTAACACGCCAACCTGTAAGACTATAGGTTTTTGAAAGACCGGTAATAGTAATAGTCAAATCACGCATATCGGGCAAACTAGCTGGAGGAACATGACGAACACCATCAAAAAGAATATGCTCATAAACTTCATCAGTAATAATAAATACGCCCCATTTTTGACACAATTCGCCAATTACTGTCAGTTCACTGGCAGCAAAAACTTTGCCAGTAGGATTCTGAGGGGTGTTGATTATTATGGCTCTCGTTTTGTCATTAAAAGCTTGCTTTAGCTCATCAGGATCAAATTGCCAATGCGGTGCTTTGAGAGAAACGTAGCGAAGGACAGTATCAGCCAAAATGGACTGAGGAAGATAGTTTTCATAAAATGGTTCAAAAACGATAATTTCTTCGCCTGGATCAACAAGAGCCATAATAGTAGCCATTAAAGCTTCAGTAGCACCGCAAGTTACAGTTATCTCTGTTTCTGGATTGATAGCAAAACCCAGAGAAGCAGAATATTTCTCAGCCAGAGCATCTCTTAAATGTTTATCACCATAAGTAATAGCATACTGATTAATATCAGCGAATACTGCTTTAGCAGCTGCTTCTCTCAATTCAGGGGGACAAGAGAAATCAGGCACTCCCTGTCCTAGATTGACTGCTTTATGCTTAACCGCCAATCTGGTCATTTCACGAATAACTGATTCTTGAAACTGGGCGACTTTCTTAGAACTAGGTTGCTTCAATTGATTACTCATATATAATAAATCCCTAGATTGACCAGTTGGTATCTACCTACTTGAGTTGCTCGTCCCCAAGAAAAGTCTATTGTACCTTGCGCTATGCCATTCCAGCTTTGTTTATAATTCTTGCTTTGTTTATGTTGCAAAGCTGGTTCACTAATGTCCAGCAGGCAAGCCCATCAAAAGAAGCTCTGTCTTTTCTATCTGATATTCAATCTGGAAATTTGAGCAAAACAGTAAGACATTTTGGCACCAATGTTTGTCATTGTCCAAAGAAAAAAGGGTGGGGGGCTTATCTGGCTTACCAGACAGACGAGGAGCCCAATTTAGCGTTCCTGCTTGGTCATCCATTTGCGATTGGTGAGATAAATACTAAGCAAGTGCCAAGTCCGCCACAAGCCAGTCATGGTATCCCCTGGGAACATCCTGAAGACTATATTGTAAATGTGCAACTCAAATTCGACAAAAACAAATATAGTCCGCTCTTTTTGCCCTTACCAATGTCCTACGGCAAAACAATGACATGGCAAGAAGTGGAAAATTTTGTGCAAAATCCGGCTGCTGATTACTGGAAAAGCTTTAGTCTGAGACTGCGATCTGGGCTTGATAAAGATGCGATCAAATTTGATCCAAGCACTATTGACCCATATGCACCGGCGGAATTTAAATTTGTTACTCCTCAAAAAATTGCCAACAAGGACTTAAGCTGGTATATAACTCCTAAAGATGCAGGAGCAGTCGTTTTGCCCGACGGCAGTAAAATTACTACTGTTAAATTAGCGCAAGTGTTGCCGCGACTAAGTTCAACTACTCTACAGTTAAAAATAGTTCGTTTAGGAAATTTACAGCCCTGGACAGTAGCAGGATTCGAACTGGTTAATTCTACACTTGATAAAAACAGTAAGTTAATCAACTTGACTGATCAACGATAATAGGTATGCTTTCTTGCGACTTAATCCACAAATAAAACGCATAAAGAAGCGGCGAGACTAAAAGAAGAACGATCAGAGCAATGGAGCCAGCATACATTGGATAACCGTGTTGAATAAGATCTATCAAATTAGAGAACAGATTGTCCATAAATCCAATTAAAAAATAAGCCAATGGATTTATGCCAATAATTCTGACTATAAAATACCAAATACTTATTTCCCAGATACTAGAGGAAGCAACATCAATAAGATAGTCTTGCCAGTACCGTAATGACGAATGTGTAATAAGATTCAAAACCAGTATAAATATTACATACAGAGGAAAGCCTGAACAAAAGCGTTTATAAAGACCAGCGCAAATTGCTAAAAACATAAGCTGATTGAAGGTCGCCGCAAGTGCATCAGTAAAAAGAACTAGCATTGGTGAGCCGACGTTAGTTAAAGCACAAATTGAAGAAAGTGATTCCAGAGGACAGGCGGGAGAAAAGTGTAGGTGCAAGAAATCAGATAGTACGTTAAGTAGGTTATGTATAGAAATCACACTGATAGCAATGCACCAGGAAGTCAACCATATTTTAGCATGTGCTGTTTTTTTGCTAGTAGGTAAGACTAAAAAGGAGATAAAGCCACGTAGTTTATAATCTTTTGCTACTGTATGTAGTGCGGTAATTGCTAACGCTATTCCACAGAAATAATAAAGAAAGCTGGTTTGTATTGATTGTAGATAACTGGTAGCCTGTAGCAGAATATAAGAAAATAAAGGCTCGGTGGTGGAGTATGAATGATAAAATTGTGGAAAATCATTTATCTGCTGAATAAGAGAAAGCCCTATAAAAAGCGTCGCGCCAAAATAAGCAGATTGCCACTTAATCTGTCCAGATATAAGAAGTCCGAAAGCCCAAAGAACACCGGCTAGGAATACCAATACATTTAAGGCCGTCCGTACTTGCAAAAGTATCTCATCTTTGGCGGTTCTTTTATTACGCTCATTCAACCAGCGATCCGGCAGATCATAACTGGACTCAGAGCCAGATAAGACATCTCCAACAATGGCAACCGAAACTTTAAATTTCGCATCTTTTACTTCTAATCGAGGAATAGTAAAAACGAATGTGTAATCTGTCCTTGCTTTGCGTTTATTCACAAGAGAATTCTCGAATTCGCAAGGTTGCCATTCAGGATCCCTTAATTTCAAATAAGATTCGGCCTTGATTTTTGCCAGCTCTTCAGTTAGATTAGCTCCTGCAGTATCTTCTGGCTCTATCAAAGTAAAAGCAGCAATTGTTCCATCGTTATGCAACCATACCTCATAGGCAGTTGGATCAAGCGGTTTAAAGAAATATACGCGCCAATATAGTCCTTGTTTGCTTTCCTCAGCTAACGCCAAAGTGCGTTTCAATTTCTCTTGTTCAAAAATATACTGCATGTCTAGTGAATCTGTTTCATCACTTAGAGTAGCAACGATTTTATAACGATCAGGATTAATATTTTGATGCACTAATTCTCGTTTAGCTTGAATGATAACA
>Ga0364919_10055_pt1 | contig 60839 bp, 43 predicted proteins | sample SorcelJu500001C7_2_FD_206953 | JGI IMG/M metagenome (GOLD analysis project Ga0364919, IMG submission 206953) | Enriched cells from Trout Bog Lake Hypolimnion, Wisconsin, USA - BchlTB.June20.5000.01.C7 | ecosystem: Environmental > Aquatic > Freshwater > Lake > Hypolimnion/Profundal zone | place... | reverse complement strand
GCCAAAAATCTGCAAATCATCACCGGTATATGTACGGTTGAAAGCTGTGTTCAAAGTGTTCAATGCGCCTGCGAGATGAATTTGACGATTCTGGATATCTTCAAGGGATTCAGGATTGGTCAAGCCATTGGAAAGAGTTGTCAAGGCGGAAAAAGCATCGCCCATTTGCCTGAAATAGCTAAGCAGGTGATCAAAATTCAGGGAATCGGCATTAGGCCCTTGCTGCGTCAAGTAATTGGAAATGCTGGCATAGATCGTCGCCCCATCGGAAATAGCCCCATGCAGTCCGTTTTCTGCTAATTTTTGGCTAAGCTGATTCTGCGCTTCCATTATTCCTCCCGATTGCATCAAAGGACTGTCGGGATCTGTTTTGGCATTGAAAACATCGGCCTGCGTTAATACCTTGGATGCATAAATCAATAAATAATTAAGCGTAACAAAGGTGGGGTTGCGCTGTTCGAAAGGGAGATTGTTATTTTGTTTCAATGCATCGGCTACATCAGCGGGTAACTTTTGCATAAGGGAATCGTAGTATGCTTTCCATGAATCATCAGGTGATGCAGGGGATTGGCTCATGCGCAGCATGCCTAAGGGGGCTAATGAAGGACGGCTAGCCGAACTTTCGTATTTCCAGAGATAGCCTCCAAATTGGGTAAAGGGCATTGTTAATGTATCCTTAACAATTCCGACAAATGTTTTGTTCACTTCCGTCCAGGCTGTCATTTCTATATCCCGTTGCAGGGGTTGTTGCGGGCCCCCAATATTGCCACCTACACCGGATCCTGAAAATCCCATAATCTTATTATCCTCCTGATTGCACTCCTAATTTTTTCAGGCTGCATTTTGCTGCTCTTTTTCTTTCTTAGCTTCCTCTCGTAGTTCATGGGATAGTGTTTCCATTGTTAACTTAATGCGTTCTGCCATTGTGGAAAACTGAGGATTTTTAAGTGCGCGTTGGTAAGCAAGCCCGAAACTATAAAGCGCTGCATATCTATTATTTAGTTTTAAGTAACATTCAGCTAATTGAGAAGGGGCATACGGATCATTAAGGTCAACCGTTGAAGCCACTGCGTAAGCTGCGATTGCCGAATTTAAATCCTTCATCTGTACGTAGCAAGCTCCTAGTGCAATCGAATACATGGCTTTTCGCATATCGAGTAGCGCAAGGAGTTTGAAGGCCTCCGCAGCATTTTTATACCTGCCTGCTTGGTATTGCTTATATCCTTGCTGGTATATTAAATCGACGATATCATCCGTAAAACCCATTGCCTCTTTAGGCGACTGTTTGTCGATCACAATTTTTTTTAACAAGTTATCAAAAAGGCCTCTTTTATTATCCGGGATATCCAATTTTTCCAAAGTTTCTTCCACTAAGGCTTTTGGGTCTTTTTTGGATGGAGCTTTTTTAATGGAGCTTCTACTTTTTTTTCTTTTGAAATAACCGGGTTTTTTCTAGGCAATTCTTTTTTAGGGATTTCATTTATTTTCATAAAGATTTGCTCCTCATGAGAAGGATGTTATTACTCTCTCTTTGCGCGTCTTTCTAAGTCTTTTCTTAACGAATCGATTGTTAACAAGGCACGGTCCTTTAATTTTTGATATTCCGGCCTTGACCAAAATAAGCAATCATTCGAAGCTGCGGCAAAAAATGTCCTGCAAAAAGCAATTTTACCAAAAGATTTGCTTGGCCTAAGCGACCAAATGGTAGAAGGCATTTATGGGCAAGCTTACCGGCTATATCAAACAGGCAGATATAATGACGCAAGCCAATTGTTCAGGCTTTTGATTATGATTAATTCAACGGACCCAAAGTTTACTTTAGGCTTGGGCGCATGCATGCATATGCTTAAAGATTATAAAGCAGCGGCCGGAATTTATGCTCTCTGTGCCGTAATTGACCCTGATAACCCCCTTCCTCATTATCACGCTTCAGATTGCTTTTTACAAATGAACGATAAGCCTTCCGCATTGATCGCCTTGGAACTTGCCGTAAAAAAAGCGGCAGAAAGGCCGGATCCCATTTTTTCAAGAGCTTTTTTAACTTGATTCTGATCGCTTCTCATTGGAATGCCTCCTCCCTAATATTTATAAGCCCGTTTCTAAAGCCTTTTTCGCGCAAAATCTGCAAAAATTCTTTTATCCTTGGAAGATCGCTGATAAAATTGTGGATAGCTGTTGGAATATTGCATTTCCTAAATCGGATTGGTTGTTAATATCCGTATTGCTTTGGTCGACATAGGATTGCACGGATTTTGCATTATCGCTCAAAACGTTTTGGTTAGCTTGGATTTGTTGTGAATAGTTTTGGTTTTCAGAGTTCATGTTATTTCTAACGTCAGCCACTTGCTTAGTCGTATTGCCTGACAATTCATCTGATCCGTTAATAAAGTAGTGCACTTGGTTTCCAACGTCTGTATAAGCTTGCTGCCATTGCGTTAAAAAATTTAAATTCTGTGCTTGCGCCGCTGCAACGTTCTGAAGAGTGTTGATTACCTGAATAAGATCGATCAATACTTTATCTAAAATAATCACGCCCTTGGAAGAAGTTGTATCCACTGAGGTGTTAAAATTTCCTGATGAAGAACTAAATGACTGTGTATAAACTTTCTGCATATAAGTCACCCACGCGCCAAAAGATTGGCTCGGGAGGAAATAACCTTCCTGTTGGACTTGCTGATTGTAAAAGGTCGTCATGACATCGCTAAAGCTAGGGAATGTGACTCCTGCAGGAGGGGGATTTGGCATAAATGCATTGTAGATATTTTCATAGGTTGCCAATGTGACTGTTGCAGGGACATCGGTGTTTACAGTTTGGGCGGTAACTGCGGTAAAATTAAAGAAATTGGTAAAAAAGGTATTGAATGATTCTGATGAGGAGTATGGATAATTATTAACGAAAGTGGTATAAGCGGCTTGGAATTGACTGTCCAAATCACTTGCCGTAGGGGAGGGCTGAATTACGCTAAGTTCTCCGCCTCCGGTCGATACAACCACTTGCGTATAGTACGCTTCAAAGGCATAGGTCAAATTTTGTTCCAAAGTGGATTGACTTGCCGATCCCGAAATGGTTCCTAAATAGGATTCGAGGCTGCTAAGAAAAGTTGTCCCTGAACCGCCGCTAAATGTATTAGGTAATTGTTTTGTCGTTTCGTTAAACTGTGCAAAAAAACTATTCAACGTTGTCGTCGCTGCTGATGTGGAATCTCCTGTCCATCCAGTCACAAAACTGATCAATCCCTGTTCAAGATTGTTGGCGCTTGTATCTAAACCTAAAGTGTCTGTGCCGGTAAGGGGGATATCCTTAAAGTTAACATTGCTTAAGTTGGCTAAAAAGCTTTGTGCAACCGGCTCAGGGGGATACTGATCAATTGCAGAAGGAACTGAAGGATTCATAAATACTTTCTCCTAATTTTATATAGATCTTGAGAAAGCTAAAGATAGGCAATACGATAAGTTTTCAATTCAGGATTTCATATTATTCTCAAAATCCTATAATTTAATTATACATTTTTATTAATTTAAAATAAATCTTTTAAAAAAGGCTCCATCTTATTTAATTAAAGGAAGCTCTAAGCTGCACGTGCAGTTGCGTGTACTAATTTCGTCATCGAGGTACTAGCTCCTTGCCAAATTTGATTCTGCATTTGGCTCACATCCGAGATCCAGCTAGTCGCTTGAGACAGCCCATCTAATAGCAATTCGATCATTTTGCTAAGCCTATTAATCAATGCTTCAACCTGGGTAATCGCCGCGTCTAGGTTCCCTTCGAGCAAAGCCAAAGCGGCTAATTGCATGTGAAGTTTCATTTGTTGAATGCCTATAGCAATTTGAGCGCCCTGAGCTGCAGCATCCATTCCTACTTGAGCAAAGGTAAATGCATCCATTGTCGTTTTATTACCTACTACTGAAATAAACTTATCAATCCCTTCTTTTGCCCAACCAGCCAATTTTTCAAGAAACTTATATTGTTCCATGGCATGGGCCCCAACCTTGTCGATGAACTTAAATTGGTCTTTTGCACGGGCCGCAATCTTTTCGATGAATACGTTTGCTTCTTTAGTGTTTTGGACAGCTTCTTGGAAAATTTCTTTAATCTTGTCTTTGAATGTTTTTTCTTGTGCAACTACTGTTTTGACTTGAGCAGTCGAGTCCTGAGCGGCGTGTTCTGTCGTAGTGACGTTTTCGGTTAACACACTTTCCTCCGTTTCTGATTCCTTCACGGTTGCTGCCATTGTTTCAGAATCCTTTACACCTTCTACCGTAACTTTTTCCGTCACAGATGCTGCTTGGGATAGCTCTGCACTTTCTTCCCCGACTTTTGAAAAGCCTGTGATAAATCCCTTGCCTCCGGCGGCCAATGTAAGTACGCCGATTGTAATCGCTAAAACAGCTCCGACAACCATTGATCCAATTACTTGCGCTTGCTGATTCCCTCCACAGGCTGCAATTGTTTCTTGAACAATGCCCGAGTCCATCAAGGCTTGCATTCCAAACCCTAAGCCCACCGTCAGCAGCGCCGCCGGCTCTATACAACACACTGCCAAGACCCCCAAAATAATCGTCACTTTGACAGTAATGTCGATAAGGTCTGCTACAGGAGTCGGGACCCAGCTGGGAAGAATGTCGCTGACAACCTCAGATACAACGTCGAAAAATTTTGAGATGCAGTGGGTTTGTGAATCAGCAATCATAAGCGCTGTCAAAGCAGCCATAATTGAAATTCCAATCGCAAGAGTAACTACAGGGCCAACACCCGTTTCACAGGTCGCAATAGCGATGGCGGCAGTAATGACAAGCGTTGCCACCATGACAACAGGTATGATGATCTTCATAAAAATGCTAAGGAATTTTTGAGTGCCGGTCGATTTTCCGCCGCCTTTCCCCCCGCTGCTGCTTGCGTGTTCGGCGGCTTCCTGCGCCTGTTGGAAAAATTTCATTTTCTGCTGCTGATCCTCCATCTTTGCCGAGGTAATTTTTTTCGAAATTGCAGAATCTACTGAAGTCATTTGGTAGAGAAATTGTTTAAGGTTCGACAAGGCATCGTTAATGATTTTTAAGAAATCCAGTATGGCATTTTTTTCAGGGCTTGCCGGCAGCAGCAAGACATTGGATGTAGCGGCGGAAGCAAAGTCGTTGAGATAATTGACCCCGTTTTGAACTAGGGTCGTTGCAGGGTTATTTGGAATGTTTTTCATTTGAAGCGTGCTAGGGGACCAAACAGATGGCAGATTATACTTTTGCTTTACTGAAGTAATGCCTTTTCCTTGCAGCATGGCGGCAATTTGCTTAATCTCATCGGGAACGGAGGGGTCGTCGGGATTTTCCAGGGCCCTTTCCAAAAGTTCCTGATCTTTTTTGTTCATCGGCGGCTTGATTGAACCGAGAAATTCCGTCATGACTTCCTTCAGGGCCACTTGGTAGGCGGATGAAAGGACGCTGTTAAAATATTGCGTCGCAGGTTGAGGCTGAACCCCCGGCGGCAGCCCAAGCGAACTCTTAAGGGCATTAAGGGTATTTAATTGCATGGTATGCAGCATTTCTTCGAGTTCTTTGCTGCCGGGAAAAGAGGTTTCCGGATTGTAAAACATGAATTTAAGAAGCCCTTTTTGCGTCTCAGTAAGGGGAGGGACCTGATTTTGCAGGGTATTTTCAAAAGCTTCATCAAAGGCTGCTACAATTTTGGCATTAAAGTCTGTGTTATCCGGCTGAGGAGGTTTTGTTCCGGGAGGCAGTCCGAACTGCTGCTGAACTACCTGAGCCGCATTGGCTTGAAGTTGGGTCGACATTTGCTGAGCGGGGGGACTGCCTGTGCCCGGATTATAAAAAGCATAGCGCACTTGGTTGACTTGGGCAGGAGTTAAATTCTGTTGCTTTGCAAGCTGGGCAAGTTGTGCCTCGAAGGCATTAACATAAGCTCCCGAGGCTGCATCCTTAAAACCTTGTGTGTTGGGATTTATCTGATAGTTGTTAGGTAAATTAAATTGCTTTCCCACTTGCTGGCTGGCTGCGTTGGTCAGGTTTTGAGCATCTTCTTTTGTTTGAGGATCTTCGGTGGCGTCAGGGTTATAAAAGGCAAATCGAAGCTTGACGACCTCCTCTTGAGACAATTGATTTTGCTGAGCATAAGCGTTTAGCTGCTCTTCAAACGCTGCAGTGTCTGCTGAAGCATTTGGAAGGGGATTTTTAAGGCTTAGCACTTTCTTCAGAACCTGCGAAGAAATTTGATCTTTACTAAGAGGGAGTTGATCTTCATCGGGATTAGGTATCGTAGGACGGCTTGCCAAAGCCTGATATTGCGATGCCGGCGTTTGAGCTTGGCTTCCCAAACTAACTAAAGTTGAGGTTACTTCTCCTAGGCCTTTCCCGGTTTTCGGATCGAACTGATCAGTTAGGTCATCTTCTAGTGTTTTATGATGCCTGATGTTGAAGTTAGATAGATTACCTATGTCATTCATAAGACCTCCATTCAATTTTTACTAAACATCAACTTCCTATCGGGAAATATTTTGAGCGATTGTTGTGATCATTTGATTTATTTCTGTCAAAACCTGAGCCGCGGATTGATAATATTCTTGGAACACAAATAAGTAACGCCTTACCGATTGTTGCTGAGCATCGTTAAGGGATTCCCCTGCAGTAATTGCAAATGAGATATCTTGTCCAATTTGTCCCGAAAGCGGCGCATTGGGATTATTAAAACTGCTATAATTATCTAACAGCCACATTTGGAAGCCGCTGAATGCCAATATAGGGTTAGTCGCACTTGTTACAGGTTGTCCGCTTGAGGTAACAAATGTTTTATTGATGTCGCTATAGACAACCGCTAATTTTCCGTACAAAGAATCAGGATTCAAAATTGCGGAATGATTCGCCGATGCCAGCTGCTTCAATTCTATTTGGATTGCACTGCGCAAATAAACTAACTCTACCATCGCGCTTTTGAAATGAGGCCCGGGCATCCCGTTCACAATTAGTCCGGAAAGTACTGTCGGAGTGATTGGCGTCCCAAAGTAAGCGCTGGCTGCTTTGTTATAGGCTGATTGATAAGCTGTGGCTGCTGGATTTCCGCCGGGTATCGCATTGCTAAAGCTAAAAACAGAACTAAAAGGCACTTTGCTGGCAACCTGAACTTCATTATGTAAGTTTTGCAAATCCGAAAGAGTGTTTAAGACGTTTTGCGTGAGATTTAACGCATTATTTAAAGAGTTCATTGAACTTGTGAGGACTTGGTTTGCTACTGCGACATATTCCACATCAAGCAAAGATTGAAGAGTGCGCGTTGCACTTAATGTGTCAGTTTGGGCTGACTGAACAATTGATAAAATGTCGGGTGATTGGACAGCAATGTCTCTCCATAATTGAAGATTGGTTAAATTGACACTGCTTAAATTAACCCCTGCGGCTTGAAGCGATCGCAAAAGCGCATCCAAATCAGTCGCCATTGAAACGGTCATATAAGATTTAATTGTACTCGTGGGATTAGCGGGATCCGGGATGGTCAATCCATTTTGAGCAAGCTGTTGAAAGCCTGTAACGGATTGCTGAATAGCCGTTACATCTGCTTGCGTAACTTGTTGAGCGACCGGCGTTGTTCCTTGCTGCTGCAAATTTAATAAATTGATGAAAGGAATAAGCAATTGATAATATGCCTGTTCCATTTGTCCCGAAGTATACTCATATTGGGCTAAGGTGCTTACCCCATCAATTGATACATTCGTAAGAGCTGACATATTTTTTCTCCTTAGTTCCCAAAAGGAAGTTATGAAAAATTATGTATAAAACTATATATTTGGAGGGATAAATAAGAATATTGAGATTGCTAGAGGAGATAGTTAGATTAAAACTTGCGATATTATTTTTCGTTAATCCCTCTAATTTAATTCTACATAAAAATTTATTTTAATTCAAATTATCTATTTGTTTTGTTTATTATTACTTTTCTTTTTGTTACATTTTTTATTCATTTATACCATTCCAATTCTTGTGTGGTCATAATCGTACTTGCCACTTGCCGGATAGGTAATCCCTGCGATAACAGATTTTGTCAAAAGATTGGCAGGATCCCTTATTGAATCGGCTATTGTATTAAAGTTTATATTTGGCTTCATAAATTCCCTAAAAGCCTCGAGATTATTTTGCGCAAAATTTGCGTCGCCTGCACTAATGCCCGCTATTACAGCTTCATTCGCACGATTAATGAAGGAATTGGGGTTGTGTGCTTGTGCAACATGTTGCAAATTGGTATAACCCCCGCCTACAACTACGTTTGCTAATTGATTGCCAATATCTACTGCCAGATCATTGCCCACATCGGGGCTTAAGAATTGGACAGCCGAGCTCTTTAATTGGTCTGCTAATTGCGCAGGAGTCAAAGTCTGTTGCAGCCCTGATGTCTTTAAAGCATTTGCATTGCTGCTTGCTTGAATGTTAGTTAATTGAATATCCGCAGCTTCTGCTACGTTTTTCGCAACCGTATGGGAAATATTCGATTGGATTAGATCGGACCGTATAAGTTCCCTTAACTGAGTTTCAGAAGAAATAGAGGTCGCTGTAGCTAAATTATGCGCAATTGTCGTCGCAAGATTCGATGCGTTTTGTACCCCTTCGTTTTGCAGTTGAAATTGTAGGGAGGCTTGCAATGCACCTTGATTGATAAGGGAGAAATTAAAGTTTTGAATTTGCTGATTTGCTGCAGCCACTGCATCGCTTTTTGTTTGTCCTTGATTGATGGCATTTGCAGTAATTTGATCACGGAGGTCGCGGTTAGTATTAAAATTGGCATTTTGCGATTGCGCATCTAAGTCGGCAACCCGGTCGGCTTGCAGAGTATCTAATGCCTGGTTCACTAATTGACGGGAAGTGGCGCCATCGACATTTGCGGATTGGAATTGTTGTTCCAAAGACCGGCGGATGTCATAATAGCTTGCATAGCGCCCTAATTGGCCAGTTGTTGTTGCAAGTGCGTTATTTACAATTACTTGAGATTGCTCCGTCGAAAATCCCCCATTCTTTGCGAGTTGCGAAGTTAAATTGCTGGAGAGATTGGCTAATGTAACAGGATTTTGCAGAGTTTCTGAGAGGGTGGGATTTGGAGAAGCTGCAACTTGGATTTGATCTGCAGGTAATCCGGAAACATTTGCAACGGCTTGCGGGACAAGTCCCGGCAGCTGGAAAGCGCTTGCAATATTCGCTAATCCAAATTGAATAATGGATAAGTTAAAACTTGAGGCCAATTGAGAAGCCAGCTCTTCAGATCCTGAGAAGCTTTTACCCAAAACTTGACTAATATAGTTTTCAAATGCTTGTTTTACAGCATTTGTTCCTGCCAGTGTAAATAAATTGTTTGCAAGTGCTAATGAATAAGTTGCTCCAACTGCTGCATTATCGACGCCCAATTTTGCCACTTGATTAGCAAGAATTTTCAAAGAAGGAATCACAGAAAGCAAAGCATTTTTTCCCAGTATGTCCAATCCAAAAAGCGTTGCATAGTCTTTTAAAGCAGAAGGGGCATGCACATTGCCGATTGCAACGAGTTTATTTTGCGAACTTAAGGTATTTAGTTGCTGAGTAACTCCGTTGATAAGGGCTTTTATAGCTTGGTTAGGATTTAAATTAGTCACCATATTACCTACTGAAGCGCCTGCGCCGGCTCCGGCGGAGGAAGAACTTGCAGGTGGTTGATACTCCTTGTAAGTGTTGGCAATATAGTGATTTTTATTGTTAGGAAGAAGGAAGCTATGTACATTATAAACGTTCAAGTATTGTTTCCCCGAAATTATTTGCTTATTGAATTGCGCCTGAAAAGCCGCAACAAGAGGAGCATAATAGGTGTTTAAAATTGTATCGAGGCTTTCTTGCGGGCTAGGGGTAAATTGTACGGAAGAAATTGAAAGAGGATTTGTATTTTGTACCGTTTGGACAGGGGTAAGAGGGGGGGAAGAACCAATAGAAGGAGCATTAGGCAATCCAGCGGCATTAGCCGTAGGAGGAAGATCGCTAGAAGAAATGGTTGAAAGAGGGGGAATTCCTAGTGAAGCGCGTTCACTGTTAATTGTCGTAAGTTGAGTATTAAAGGTTGCCGCTTGATTGTCAAATTCAGTCACGGCGGCATTATATGTTTCTGCATCAGTGGTAGGTCCATTTCCCCGGGAAGTTTGATAAGCATTATAATCTGATTCGGCTGTTTGCAAATTGGTATAAGCATCTTCTAAAAGAGTATAATTTTGAGGAGTTGGATTGTCTTGGTAGGCGTGTAATGCACTATTATAGTTTGTAATTGCAGAATTTAAATTGTTAATGTTCGTTTGATCTAAACCATTTGTTTGGTTATATTGTGCGATTGCTTGATTAACAGTGCTGATCTCTTGCGTGATAGGAGCTTGTAAGCTATTGTATGTATTGACAGCTTTTGTTATTTCATATAAGTCGGCTAGTAAAACTTCCGCATTTTGTGCAAGGTTAATGCTCAAGTTGCGTTCGGCAAGAGGTTCTTCCGCTTCTATTTGCTTTAAATTTTCAACACTTGTCCGAAGTGCGCCTCTAACAATTGTAAAATACTCGCTTAATGATAATTGAGGAGGATCGAGGTCAGGATGTTCGCTAAAATTAGTTAAAACGGTTGTATCGGAAGCAGATCCAAGTGAATCAGAGGTTGGAGGAAGAGGACTTGTACTGCCGCTGCTGCCACCGGTTCCAGTTGTGCCTGATAGGACCGGAGGCAAGGTTCCGCCATCTCCGGTAGGAGTTATAACGCTCATTTCAACACTCCCTGTTAGGTATTCTTTGTACATCCATACAATAGAATTTAGAAGTATCTATTTATTCGATGTACATTTATTGAGAATTTGATGAGATAAATTAATTGCAATTAAAGTCAAAATTCTTTTTTAATATCAAACCAAATTCATAAATCCCTATTATTATAATAGCAAAAATTTTATTTTAAATCGATAAGTTTAGGCGAAATTAGTGATTTTTTTCAGTCGCTTTGACCTCAAACAAGGACTTTATCTTCAACGAGGACGTGGATAAGCAGGGGCTCTCTAAAGCCATCCTGGACCGCCCAATGTTCGATGGACCTCTATTGCACCGATGATTTGATGCGAGATTTCATCCCCACTCTTTGTGCCTTAGTGCCTTTATGTCCCTGTGCTGCATTCTTCTTTTGTGCCTTAAAGTCTTGTCTTATCCCTTTTAATTATAAGAACACCAGCTTTGCAAATCGCGGGAAATTGAAATGGCATATGGAGCCAATTTGCGCAAAACAAAATTGTACCAGGGCGTATCGACCTGCTGAAGATTAATTTCGAAAACAGCCCATTGAATGGGGGAATGCCTTTGCAAATCGATCGCATCAGCCAGCAATTTGATCCAATTATCCCGTAATAGGCGTCCCTTTTGCACGTATAAAGAGGAGTAGCGAATGGTATCGGGAGCAATGCGATGAGTGACCATCCAACCGATAACTTCCCCCTTATAACGCAAGCCAAGGCTGTTAAGACGTTCAATCTTATTTTCCTCTTTACCAAAAGGGGAAAGGCTCATTTCAAAATGAGACTGCTCAATTTGATGTTGAATTTGAGAGCGTTCTGATTTTTTAAGAGTATGCCAAGGAAATTCTTCGAATCCTTCTTTTAGTTGATGAACTTTATTCATCCAAGGAGGATTAAAGTTAAAACCATCAAATGTATATCTTTTAATATAAGTGCGAGGTCCCTCCCACCTATTTTTTTTAAGGAGATGGGCCAGAGCGGGAAGCGTTGGAAGTTCTTCCGGATAATTAAAAATTAAATGACGGCAACCCCCTGATTTGAGAGTCTGCGTGAGCATTTCAAAAATGCTTGAACCCACCTTTTTTTGCCGGTGTTGTTCTTCCACAAAAAGGGAAAAGATTTTTCCGAATAGAGGATTAGGTTCTAAGTAACCTAAGGCCAGGCCTACTGGCAGATTATTTTTCCATGCCCCTACGGCAATAACTTTTCCTATAATTTCGTCCGGATTAAGAGTTTGGTGAAAACACCAATGGAGTTCTTGAGGGACGAAACCCATAAAAATTTTACGCTCTTTCGAAGAAAGAGAGGGAATATCGATGGGTTTAAAAAAATATCCTTCGTGATCTAGGTTGCTAGGCATTGAAATTAGGCAATTTTTTCAGCGCTCCGTTTAATCAAAGGTTGTTTATTTTCTATAACCGTTTCTTTTTCTATGACGACTTCAGCAATTGTCTCATCGGAAGGTACGTCGAACATAAGCTCGCGCATGATTTTTTCTAAAATCATCCGCAATGCACGCGCTCCGGTTCCCGCTTCCATCGCCTTTTGAGCAATGGCATGCAATGCCTCTTCCGTAAATTGAAGCTTAACCCCTTCTATCTCAAACATGGCTTGGTATTGCTTAATGATGGCATTTTTCGGCTCTGTAAGTATGGAAATCAAGTCGTTTAATGTCAGTTCATTACAGTTAGCAATGCTATTGAAACGTCCAACAAATTCGGGAATCATTCCAAATTGGATTAAATCTTCGGGTTCCACTTTCGATAAAAGTAAACTCTTTTGATTCGGATCGACAATTTCTTTTTCAGCTGTGTTAAAACCGATAGTGGATTTACCCAACCGTTTGGCGATAATTTTATCGAGATTGACGAAAGCTCCGCCTACTATGAAAAGAATATTTTCGGTGTTGACTTTGATGTATTCCTGATTGGGATGTTTGCGTCCACCTTTAGGGGGAACATTTGCAATAGTCCCTTCAACAATCTTTAAAAGAGCTTGTTGAACGCCTTCACCCGATACATCACGAGTAATGGAAACGTTGGCAGTCGTGCGGTTAATTTTATCAATTTCATCAATGTAAATAATCCCATGTTCCGCCTTTGCTACATCATAATCTGCCGCTTGAAGCAGGCGCAAGATGATATTTTCAACATCTTCTCCGACGTAGCCGGCCTCTGTTAAGGTTGTGGCATCGGCAATAGTAAATGGAACATCCAGGACATTTGCGAGTGTTTTTGCAATTAATGTTTTTCCTGAACCCGTGGGCCCAAAAAGCATTACATTTGACTTGCTAAAATCTATTTTTGAATCTTTTCCAATGGATTGAATGCGTTTGTAATGGTTATAAACCGCTACAGATATTGTTTTTTTGGCGTTGTCTTGTCCAATGATATATTCATCCAAACGTTCTTTAATCTCTTTGGGCTTTAAAATCTTGAATTCATAAGATGCCGGTTTTTTTTTTTCAAGAATGCCCGAGCATAGGCGAACGCATTTGTCACAAATGTAGACATTCGGGCCGGAAATCAATTTTTCGACAGTTTCTTCGGTTCTCCCGCAGAAAGAGCAGGATATGACTTCTTTAACGGAATTTTTTTTACTCATATATTTTTACCCTGATAAATAGTAAGCACAGTGCAAAAGGGAAGGTTGCTATGCATGTTGAATTAGCTGCCGGTTAAGCAGCTCCCTTTTTTTTTGCTATTAGCACTTCATCAATAAGTCCATAATCCTTAGCTTCTTGTGGACTCATGTAAAAATCACGTTCTGAGTCCACTGATATCTTTTCGATTGACTGACCGGTGCATTCTGCCATGATTTCAGTTAGTCGATTTTTAAGGTAAAGAATTTCTTTTGCTTGACGTTCAACATCTGCTGCCGATCCTCCAACACCTCCGGAAGGTTGATGGATCATAATCCGGCTATTAGGAAGAGCAAAGCGCTTTCCTTTTGTACCTGCAGTGAGGAGCAAGGCGCCCATGGATGAAGCTTGGCCGATGCAATAAGTATTTATATTGCAGCCTAGCCATTGCAGAACATCGTAAATCGCCAAACCGGCGCTGATATAGCCGCCCATGGAATTGATATAGATATTAACATCTTTTTTAGGATCTTCCATTTTCAAAAAGAGCAATTGAGCAACGACAACGTTGGCTACTTGATCTGTAATGTCAGTTCCAATGAAGACAATGCGGTCTTTGAGCAGGCGGGAGAAAATATCCATCGAACGCTCCCCTCGGCCGGTATCTTCGATTACATATGGCGTTAAAGAATCATAAGCTCTAAATTTATTTGACATAAAATCCTTTCCGTTGCCCAACTTATTTAATTGATAAGATGAAATTAACTGTTCAATCTGTTTTTTGTACTTGGTCAAGTAAAAAGTCAATTGTTTTTTTACGAATCAAAAAATCCTTTATTATTGCATGGATTTCTTCAGGAGCCATCGAAGAGTGCACAATTGGCTTTTCCGATTTCACCATTTGGTATAAATATTCTTGGACTATTTCTTGCTGTGTGACTTCAAATCGATGCTCGGAAGCAATGCGATTGGAAATGAAAGCAAGTTGATAAGCTTCGGTGACATTTCGGGCAATTCTTTGTTGGATATCTTGAATTTTTTGTTTTTTTTCTTCGTCGGATAAATCCTTATCCAACTCGGCCGTTTCGTGAGCGACGCGGCTGCGGATTTGCTCTTTTACTAAAGACGCAGGAATATCAAAAGAAAATTTTTCTGTCAGTTGATCTTCCAATTGCGTGCGCATGCGTGAGTAAGCGTGCTCCGCTGCCTGTCCTTCAAGTTCGCGGCGAATTTTTTGGCGTAGTTCTTCAACAGTTTTAGCGCCGGCTTTGCCGGAAAGCGCATCATCTAAATCGGGAAGATTAGCTTTTTTTATTCCCTTTACAGTCATGCGGCAGCGCGTTGGCTTAAAAGGTTTCTCTGAGTGGTGATGGTGGTGATGGGATGTGCTTCCTTCATCCTCGCAAACTTCGCAGGGTTCTTCTGCTTGCTTTTCACTTAACCCTTCAACCGTTTCATTTAGATTTAGCCCAATCAAAAGTTTGTGCATCCAAGGAGCGGTCAAGCCTTCCTGGATTTTAAAGCGCGTATCTTTACAAATATTTTTTACTTCTTCCTCTTCTTCTAAAGCGTCGATATCTAAATCTACATAATCCCCCTCTTGAATGGGACGGTCTGCGATCTCTTCCCATTGTGCATGATGCATGCGGATTTCCTCGATCGCATTATCCACTGCCTGCTCTTGGACAGGTTTAGGGGAGACATTTTTGAGGGTAATGCTGGATGCATCAATAACCGGTATTTCAGGATAGGATTCATAATCAATAGAAAAGTCGGCTCCCTCTTCTTTAGAAATAGTATGGATTTGGGGGCGGCCGATTCCTTTTTCATTAAAGGGATAGACTTGAGTGAGGTTAAGAGCTTCTTTAAAGGCGGTTTGCAATAAAATTTCACGCCATTCTTGATCGATAAATTTTCCGTAGTTTTGAACAATATAAGCTTCAGGGGCTTTTCCCTTTCTAAAGCCCGGAATATTCACCTCTTTATTCACATTTTTTAATGCTTTTTGATAAGCTGCATTCGTTCCTTGCGGAGAAACATGGATATCCAGCTTTACTTTGCATCCTGGCGTACGCACTAATGTTACATTAAGGTTGTCGTTTTTGAATTGTTGTTCTTCTTGATTTGACAAGGTTACCTCTCTAAAAACTACTTTTTTTTGTTTTAACCTGATTTTGGTTTTTTTGGGTATTTCGGCTTGCGTGACAGCTCTCGCGGATTACGAAATCAGCAGCGAGGTCATATTTCAGCAATATGGCCCCGCTGCTGATTTTTAATACCTGGCTTTTACGCAGCCCAAATGCCCAAAAAACCCAAAGTTCAGGTTATTAATGCGGTTCGCTAGTTAAAGAACAGACCGTCTTGGAAAATAGCGGGTGATGAGGCTTGAACTCACGACCCTCACGTTGGCAACGTGATGCTCTACCGCTGAGCTACACCCGCGATTTAAATTTGTATTTGTAGCGGGTGATGAGGCTTGAACTCACGACCCTCACGTTGGCAACGTGATGCTCTACCGCTGAGCTACACCCGCATTAATTATGTTTACATCTTCAGGTTCTGAGTGTAGCGGGTGATGAGGTTCGAACTCACGACATTCACCTTGGGAAGGTGACGCTCTACCAACTGAGCTACACCCGCATACGCCTCCAATAACGTCTAGCTGCGAGTGAGTAGTCTAAAACTTTTTCCGTTTTTTCAGCAAGAATATTCCTTTTTTTCGCAAAAATATTCTTTCAATTTTCGACTTAAGTGATAGCCTTACGCAAAATGGATGCCATCGCTAGGTGGATAATGAAGGTAAAAATCCCGGTTTCTAAATCGAAATCAAAAAAAAAATCGAAAAATATGCTTTTTTTCATTGATTTGAGATTAAGAAACGGATAAAAAATGATGACAACTTGTGGCTGGAAATATATACTTGCACCCGATAACTCCGGCGATCATTTCTTGCCATTAATTTTTTTAAATTGACACTAAGAAGAAAAGATAATGCTCAATTTTCGTAAATTGAAACAAGATTATTCGCCTACTATCCTTAAAGAAGGGCGGAGTTTGTATGAAAAAAAGATGGTTCTTTCCGCGAAGATCGTAAATCTGACTGCCCAGGCTGTCCGTTTAAGCTGCCGGATATTGGGGAGCTTTGAAAATTCTTATCAATGTGAAATTGAAATTGACCGGCGCGAATCAACAACAATCGATTCCGATTGCGACTGCCCATATAAATATGATTGCCAGCACTTGTCTGCGGTTCTTTATTATTTGGAAGAACACTTTACTGAAATTCTCGTTGCCTATTCCCAAGAAACACAAATTGATTCCCCTGAAATTGACGAAGAGGAAAAAGCAACCCTTCTAGAAACTTTTAAAGAGGCCGAAACAAAGGAATCTCTTCGCAAAGGGAAAAAACATCAAAAAGAGCTCCTTCAAGAATATATAGGCGCATCGGAGGTGCTTGGCAAATCGCCATTTTTTTTACCCGAAGAAGAGGTGATGCAAGATAAGGCCGAACTTGTGGTCCTGTTTTCTCTTTCTGCGCCCCATATGGATGCAGCATCTCCGGTTGAAATTCAACTTTCCCTGCGCCTTCCTTTCCGGTCGAAGCCGCTCAATATCATGCATATCAAAGAGTTTTTGGATGCCGTAAGGTACAATGAAGCTCTTTACATAGGCAATAAACGCTATTTTTTTACTTTAAGCTCGTTTGATGAGGAGAGTGCGCAAATTTTAAAAATGATCATGGATTTTGCCCGCTTTCCCGATCCTCTTAAAGATGAACGCAATCAACGCATTTGCTTTATCGACCTTGAAGCTTTTGGGACCATTCTTGCCCATGCTTATGAAATTGCTTCTGTCCGCCCGAAAGCGCGTGGATCAATAGGAGAAAATGAAGGCGCATTGCAAACGATGCCTTGTTTTTATTGCAATTCATTGGAAGAGCCCTTGCGTTATTCAAATTATGCGGCACGCCTTCGGGCTGAATTGAAGTATCTCGAAGCGCCTGCTCCAAAAATTCTTCTTAATCCTCTAATTCTCGTTGATGATGAGACTGCGACCCCTTTGGAAGAAGTCCGCTTGTTTGAATGCGCGCGGCCCGGCATGATGGTGCGCAGCACCTATTATCGATTCCAAGAGCCTGTCAAACGCAAGCATTTGCGCAATTTAACGGTCATCAGGGATGTAACTATTCCTGAACCATTGTTTGGAACTTTCGTGGAAAATTCCCTTCCTGAATTTATGCGCTATGCGGATGTGAAAAATAGAGAGGCGATAGAACGTTTTGTCACACTTCCTTTTGTGGGAAAATTAGGGGCGGAATGCAATATTAATTATCTCAATGGAGAGCTGGAAGCTGTCCTCCATTTTGTTTATGATAATTTCAAAGTGCCAGCCTCTTCCTCGCAGCTCAATGCAGAGCATATCCACCCTTTTGTAACCCCTCAAGGGATCTTGGCTCGCAATTTAACTGAAGAGCAGAAAATCATTAGCGACCTCTTTCAAGATTTCTCTTTCGATCCGAATCAGGGAGCCTTCATCGCTAAAACGGATAAAAAAATCGTGGAGTTCATGACGGAAGTAATTCCGCAGAACCAGCATCGCGTAAAATTCAATTGCCCGGAAAATCTCCTCGATCAATTTATCTATGATAATACGCACTTCATCCTTACTTTGCGCGAAACGGACCGCATCGACCTTTATGATGTAGAGTTGAAAGTCGAAGGGCATTTGAACGGGGTGACCCTGGATCAACTCTGGGAATGCTTGACCTCAAAGCGCGCATTTATCGAACTTTCTCAGAAAAAGAGCGGCAAACGTAAAAATTCCGATGCCAACCACCTGCGCACGCATAAAATCCTTGTCCTCGATTTAGAAAAATTGGCCCCGGTCATTCAGATTTTTGATGAACTGGGCATCAAACGGCTCGATGATCACATTCAGAAAAGCCCTTTGTGGAGCCTGGCAAGCATTGATGAAAAGCTATTTAAAGGCCTTCCCATCGACTTTACCATGACTGATAAGCTTAAGCATATCCAAAATCAAATGCTTGGACAAGTTGCTTTGCCCTCAAAAGAAATACCGCCGGCTATTCAAGCCAGCCTTAGGACATATCAAATCGAAGGAGTGAGCTGGCTCGAACGCCTTCGGCATATGCATTTGAATGGCATCCTTGCCGATGATATGGGCTTAGGCAAAACCCTTCAAGCGATCAGCGCCCTTACACAACATAAAGAAGAACAATTAGAAACTCGTTCAATCGTTGTCTGTCCCACTTCCTTGGTCTACAATTGGAAAGAGGAATTTTTAAAGTTCAATCCTCTATTGAAAGTGCTTCCCGTCGACGGTACTCCGGCGCAGCGCAAAAAATTGCTGGAAGACATTTTGGATTATGACATTGTCATTACCTCTTACAGCTTGCTTCAAAAGGACATTGAATTTTATAAAACTCTCGCCTTTGGGTATTGCATTTTGGATGAAGCACAGCACATCAAAAACCGGGGAACGCGGAATGCAAAGTCTGTAAAAATGATCCAAGCGGCGCACCGCTTGATTTTAACCGGAACGCCTATTGAAAACTCTTTAGATGAACTATGGAGCCTGTTTGACTTTTTGATGCCAGGGCTCCTCAGTTCTTACGACAGGTTTGTTGAAAAATACATTCGTATTTCAACATCTCCTGAAATTAAGCCATTAGATACTCTTCGAAAAAAGGTTTCCCCTTTTATCCTGCGAAGGATGAAAAAAGATGTCTTGAGCGAGCTTCCTCCTGTTTCGGAAATCGTTTATCACTGCCATTTGTCTGAAATGCAGCGCAGCCTCTATCAATCCTATGCCGAGTCGGCGCGCGAGGAACTTTCACAGCTAGTCAAGAAAGAAGGCTTCGACCGTGTCCAAATTCACGTTTTAGCTACATTGACACGTTTAAAACAAATTTGCTGCCATCCTGCCATTTTCGCAAAAGAAACGCCTGAAAGCGGGGATTCAGCAAAGTACGACATGTTGATGGAATTACTGCAGACATTGATGGAAGGAAAGCATAAAACGGTCATTTTCAGTCAATATACCCGCATGCTTAATATCATGCGGCATGATTTGCAGAGGCAGAGCATCCCTTTTGAATATCTCGATGGCTCAAGCAAAAACCGTCTTGGAATTGTAAAAAAATTTAACGAAAATCCCAATATCCCCATTTTTTTGGTTTCTTTAAAAGCAGGCGGTGCAGGCCTTAATCTTGTCGGCGCCGATACGGTCATCCATTATGATATGTGGTGGAATCCTGCTGTGGAAAATCAAGCTACCGACCGGGTCCATAGGATCGGGCAGAAACAATCTGTCTCTTCCTACAAATTGATCACCCTTAATACCATTGAAGAGAAAATTCTAGATTTGCAAAACCGTAAGAAAGGGTTAGTAAAAAAGGTGGTCAGCTCCGACGAAGAAGCTATTTCAAAACTTACATGGGAAGAGGTGTTGGAACTGTTGCAAACATAGGGGCACTCATGAGCAAAAAAAATCCACCGGGATTTAAAGCTATATTAAACCGTTTTTCACGATCTGCATTTGGTCAACTCAATAAATTTCGTGGGGTTTTTTCAAACGATATAGGAATTGATCTAGGGACTGCAAACACATTAGTTTTCGTCCGTGGAAAAGGTATTGTCCTTGCAGAACCTTCCGTCGTCGCAGTCGATTCTGCCACTAATGAAGTTCTTGCTGTCGGCCATAAAGCAAAAGCCATGCTTGGCAAAACTCCGCGTAAAATCCATGCTGTAAGACCCATGAAGGATGGAGTGATCGCCGACTTTGAGATCGCTGAAGGGATGTTAAAAGCCCTGATCAAGCGGGTCACGCCGGCACGGAGCCTGTTCCGGCCGAAAATCCTAATCGCTGTTCCTTCCGGTATCACAGGGGTAGAAAAACGGGCTGTCGAAGATTCCGCCCTGCATGCAGGCGCCCAAGAAGTTATCCTAATCGAAGAGCCCATGGCCGCCGCTATCGGCGTCGATCTGCCTGTCCATGAAGCTTCGGCTAATATGATCATCGATATTGGCGGGGGAACAACGGAGATAGCTATCATTTCACTTGGGGGCATCGTTGAGTCGCGTTCGCTGAGGATTGCCGGCGATGAATTTGATGACTGCATCATCAATTACATGCGCCGCACCTACAACCTCATGATCGGTCCGCGCACCGCGGAAGAGATTAAAATGACAATCGGATCTGCCTATCCATTAGGGGGCAGCGAATTGGAAATGGAAGTGCGCGGACGGGATCAAGTTGCCGGCCTTCCGGTTACAAAAAGGATTAACTCCGTTGAAATCCGCGAATGTTTGGCCGAACCGATCCAGCAAATCATCGAAAGCGTTAAGCTGACGCTAGAGAAATGCCCTCCTGAATTAGCTGCTGACCTTGTCGAAAGGGGAATGGTCCTAGCCGGAGGAGGTGCATTAATCAAAGGATTGGATAAAGCGCTTATCAAAGAAACAGGCTTGCCTGTCATCGTTGCGCCCAACCCTCTGCTTGCAGTTTGCCTTGGCACAGGCAAGGCTTTGGAATACTTGGATAAATTTAAAAAGCGCAAAGCATTGTAGGTTTATAAATGGAGATTAAAAATCAGCGCTTAAAACAGTGGATCGAGGAAGCTAAAACTCTTTGCGAACCCGACGATGTTTATATTTGCGATGGATCGGATGAAGAATATGAACGGCTATGCGCCCAAATGGTCCAAACGGGTACTTTGATCAAACTTAACCAGGAAAAAAGGCCCAATAGCTATCTTTGCCGGTCGGATCCAAATGATGTAGCCCGCGTTGAAGACTGTACTTTTATCTGCTCAAAATCCAAAGAAGATGCCGGGCCCACTAACAATTGGGCTGATCCCGAAGAGATGCGCCGGAAATTGCTTGAACTGTACAAAGGATGTATGCATGGACGGACCATGTATGTCATTCCTTTCAGCATGGGGCCTTTGAAATCCGCAATTTCTCATATTGGGGTGCAAATCACCGATTCTCCCTATGTCGTTTGTTCCATGCATATTATGACGCGCAGCGGTAAAGCGGTTTTGGAGATTTTGAAAGACGGAGAATTTGTTCCTTGCATGCATTCCGTGGGTGCTCCCTTGAAGCCAGGTCAAAAAGACAGCTCCTGGCCCTGCAATCCGCAAAAAAAATATATCGTGCAGTTTCCTGAGACACGGGAAATTTGGTCTTATGGCAGCGGCTATGGGGGAAACGCGCTTCTTGGCAAAAAATGCTTTGCACTCCGCATCGCTTCTGTTATGGGAAGGGATGAAAAATGGCTTGCAGAACATATGTTGATCATGGGGATCACAAATCCTCAAGGAGAAAAAAAATACTTTGCCGCTGCTTTTCCAAGCGCTTGCGGTAAAACGAACATGGCCATGCTGAATCCCTCTCTCCCGGGCTGGAAGATCGAAACGGTTGGCGACGATATCGCCTGGATGAAGTTTGGAAAAGACGGCCGTCTCTATGCAATAAATCCCGAATCAGGATTTTTTGGCGTTGCCCCGGGGACATCGATGAAAACAAATCCCCAAGCAATGCGTACGATTGAACGCAATACAATCTTCACAAATGTTGCCTTGACCGATGACAATGATGTGTGGTGGGAAGGAATGACCCCGGAACCCCCTTCTCATCTAATCGATTGGAAAGGCAGAAGCTGGACCCCCGCCTCCTCTGAAAAAGCAGCGCATCCGAATGCGCGGTTCACCGTCCCTATTACCCAATGCCCTGTCATTGACCCTGCAGAAGAGGATCCGCAAGGCGTGCCTATATCTGCCATTATTTTTGGCGGAAGGCGTGCAACAACAGTTCCTCTTGTTTACGAAGCCTTTAATTGGCCCCATGGAGTATTCATAGGAACAACCCTTTCTTCTGAAATGACAGCGGCCGCGAGCGGAGAAATTGGAAAGCTCCGGCATGATCCTTTTGCAATGCTTCCCTTTTGCGGATATCACATGGGAGATTACTTTGCCCATTGGCTCTCTATGGGGGAAGGCCATGATCCGCGTTTGCTGCCGCACATTTTCTATGTCAATTGGTTTAGAAAAAATGCCAAGGGAGATTGGTTATGGCCTGGATTTGGAGATAATATCCATGTGCTGAAATGGATTTTCGAACGCTGTTCAGGCAAGGGAGAGGCTTCTTCAACTCCAATTGGTTATGTTCCCAGTCAAGAGGCTTTAGACTTATCCGGTTTATCCATTTCTCAAGAAGCCTTAAAAGAGCTTCTATACATTGATAAATCTAAATGGAATTGGGAAGTTAACGAACTTGAAGAATATTATCGGATATTCGGAAAGAAATTACCTAAAGCGATTGAAAATGAGTTAATGGATCTCAAAAAACGATTGAATGCCTAAAAAAACAAATCCAACTCAGCGATTGGTACAAGCTCTATTCCTTAGCGGCGGCCTGAATGTGATTTTGCTGACATTTGCGGGCTATGCCTATTTATCAGAGAAAACGCTTGCCCCTGTAATCGAACAAAAGCCTGCACCAAAACAAGCTTTAGAGACGCCCTTGGCCATTGACCAAAGTTGTAATGAAGTCATCCGTTATTTCTTATCTTTGCCCTATGGACAATTGATAGAAAAGTTGCACGATCCTTGCTTAGTGGAAAATGGATACACAAAACGCGATCTTGCATTGGCAATACTGGCCACATGCCATCATTTTGATTTGCCTCGCGCGTTGAAAGGATTGTCCCAGCCCCTTCAAAAGCGCCTTATTTCCTATGAGATCGCTCAAAATAGCAAACCCTCCCAGATTATTGCCTATCCAGGTTTGACGGACCATCATTTCCGGTCCATTATCCTCTTTGCCCGGACAGAAAAATGGCCTCAGACAAGCCGAGGATTATTTTTGAATTTGCGCAGGCAGTCAAACATAGAACCTTCTCTAGCAGATGCTTTTTTTCTGACGCCTGAATTTTCTGCCGTAGAAACCCTATTCAAAAGGGCAGAGATAAATGTAGATAAAATCGAGTTGCTGAATGTGATTAAAGAAGGGTCATGGCCCCTTCTCTTTCGTTTCGCCGAACAGCAAAAAGTTGCGCAAGATCTTTCTCCTGCAAAAAGGCAGCGTTTTTTGCTGGATTACATTAAGATGTCTTCTAAAAGCGCTGCTTATCTTCTTTTGAAAACAGACGGTCCTTTTGCATCAAAAAAATTAGATGATGAAAGTGTTTTAGCTATCTTAAACCTTATTGATTGCAAAACTTCGGAAGCAGAAAAATTTGCCTTGGATTTGCTGACCAATCCACGCAGCGATCAAGTATGGAAGCTCGCCGCAAGCCGCTTATATGAATATGCAGGGGAGCCTAAGCCGGAAAAATCGCTCCACCACGCTGCTTTGATCCGCTTCGTTCCCCAAGCGTCCCTTACGCAGCCGCTTTCACCCAAAGAAATTTCTGTAAAAGAAAATCTCGATCCTGCTCCACAGAAACCAAATGCCTTAGAGAGGACGTATATCGTTCAAAATGGGGACAGTTTATGGAGGATTTCCCGCCGCTTTCATGTCGAAATTGATGCTATTCGCTTGCACAATAATATAGAGGGGGATTTTTTGCATCCGGGCAACGTGCTCCGGATTCCTAAAAAAGAATAAGCCTCATGCGTAAAAATACTAGGGTACTTCATCGGGGCCGCCGGGATGCCAAGGATGGCATTTGACAATCCGTTTGCAAGCCAGCCAAGCCCCCCGCCAAAAACCCTTCCTTTGAAGCGCCTGGGCTGCATATTCAGAGCAAGAGGGATAGAAGCGGCAAACATTTCCAAGTAAAGGGCTGATGCACAATTGATATAAACGGATAAAAAAAATTCCAATCTGCTTCATATAATTTTAAATACATCCCTCAAGAGAGAAAGAATGACTTCGATGACAATCAACAAAACAATTGTGAATTCCAGCCTTGTAGCGTGCTGGTTATTCAATTCGGTCCCTAGCATCTGAAAAAGTTCATGCACGACATCCAAACGATGATTCAATACTTCCACTCGGGTTTTAATATCGAGATAATTGGCTGTCACTTTATAGTAGGGTTCCAATTCCGGATAATCCCAAAAAAATTCAGGTGTATCTAAAACATCAGTTTGAAGGTTAATCGAACTGCGTTCGATAAAAAGTTCTCCCATTTGCCTGCGTATTTCTTTTTTAGAAAGAGAAATTTTTCCTTTTTTGGCTAAATCAAGCGGAATTTGCCTGGATAGATTATAAGTTTTTTGGATAGCGGATTCGAAAGTACTGAGTTTGGCTGATTGGGCAAGAGCCTGTGAAATAGCAAGGCGTGAAAGCATCTCCTGATCGGGTATAAAAATTTCGTCTTCAATGATTTTAAGCGCATCCCCGAAGGAAAAAGTAAACTCGTCTGTTTCGATCTCGTCTAAACGGTTTTCTTCAAAAAGTTCAATTTCTTTGAGAAAAAAAATCTCCTTTTCTTTGGGAATCTTCCAAAAGACAGCGGCTCCATAAGCAAAAAAGAAAAGATCCCCTACTTCTCCACTGCTTAAAGGAAATTCCACATAGATCACATCCCGGAAAGAAGTGGTTTTGTAGCGTTCTCGAAAATAATCAAACAACGGTTTGATCTTGTAAGAGGTCGCTGTACAATATGCTCGGCAATCCATAATAACCTGAACTTTGGGTTTTGGGCGTTTCGGCTAGCGTGAAGCTCTTGCGGACTAAGAAATCAATAATAACCGGATTAATGAAGAATATAATGAGATTGAAAACAAAAGGCAAGAAATGCGAAAGGGGGGACTTGAACCCCCACGAGGTTTCCCTCACTACCACCTCAAAGTAGCGCGTATACCAATTCCGCCACTTTCGCTCAACTTTGGAAAGAGATGAATCGTAGCACATTCTTTGACTTCACAGCAAGCGAAAAATCAAGATTAAACCAAAATTTTGTATTTAGGATCCCTCATTTGCGTCAGGTGCAATTATATCCGTCACAATAGATTTATGCGTCGCTTCAAATTCGTTATAAAGTTCTTTAATAGGATCTAAAGCATATGCTTGAATATATTTTTCTTTAAATTCTGGTTCTTTTGTTTCGGCTTGCAATCTCACAAAAACAGGATTTATTACATCCCTGCCATTTTTTGATTTAAACAGCTCGTCGATACCGTCTACCTGTAATTTAATAGGGACCATCATTTTTTGAAAAAACCTGTTTGTCCGGTCATCTAGCGCCGAAATTGCAGTATGTTTAACGTTTATTTTTTGGACAAGGCTTTGAGATGTTTCATTCATGAATCCATATCCAGCAAGACTAAAAAGCACAGCTTGGCCGACAGTAACAGTGGTATTTCTCATTTTCGATTCTATATATTCTTTAGATGGCCTTTCTGTATTTGTAGAAGTGTGAGAGTTAATTTGACTAACTTCCATAATTTTCTCCTTAATTGTTTTAATTTAAAAAATCAGTATATAACAACTTCTGTTAATTTTTAATTAAAACATTATTAAAATGTAATTAAATGTTGGCGCAATTTAGCCTATTCTATCAATAACAACAAGAGAAACAGGATGAGCATGATCGCAGAGCGGCAGGATGTGCATGATAAAACAACATTTCTAATAGAATTAACATAAATACATAATTAAATAATGTTGGCGCAAAATTTCCCTTTTTATCATGCATATCCTGCCGCTCTGCGATCATGCTTATCCTGTAAAATCGGGCCTATACTAAATGTAATTTGCAAATTACTAGTTCATTATCAAATTTTAAACTCTCTGTGTTCTCTGCGGTTTAGAAATAATTGCTCCTCGAACATTCAAAATTTTATCCTTGCCAAATTTGAGCAATTTTTATATGTGATAAAACTTTCTCTCTAATTTCAATAAGTTAAATGAATTGATCATTTCGACACATTGTGAATAAATTTTTTATCTTTAAATCAGCACTTATTGGACTTTTTTTATCCCATTATTCAGTTGCAGCATGTGCAGAAACGGAAAAACCGCAAAATTGCACAAAACTGGAAAAAAAAGCCGATAATAAAGAAGAAAAGGAGAGTTCCGAGGCCGAAGAAAAAAAAAGCAATGGAAAAGAAAAAAAGGAAGGGGACGCAAAAACTAAAAAAGACGACAAAGATGAAAATAAAGTAGAAAGCGTCAAAATCGGCAATTTGTCCTTACCTTCCTCGCAACAACCTGGGCCTCTTTTTAGCTTTGGACAAAATATTATCGACAAAGGCCAAAAGCAGTTCTTTGCCTTAATCGATGATTATGGGGGGACTAAAAGATACGAATTTGATGTGGTTCCTTCCATTTTGTACGGGATTTCCGATGATTTTTCCATTTTTTTTAACGCCCCCTATGGATCGGCTTTACGCATGAACGAAAACTATTCTTCGGGGTGGGAAGATCTTTTTTTACAGTTTGAATGGGCATTTTACACAAAAACACGGAAGTATTATGGCCATCAAGCAACACTCGTTGCAAACGTGACTTTTCCCACAGGATCTATTAAGAAACATCCCGAAACAGGTTACGGAGCCCCCGCTTATTTTCTGGGGGCAACCTTCAGCCACTTGGCTGTAGATTGGTATTTTTTTACTTCGGAAGGGGTGGTCATTCCTAGGCCCGCAGCAGGGGATCGTTCAACAGGTAAGCCCCCTTCTTTTTTTGTGACGCAATTTGGCAAGGATTATCAATATCAGCTTGGATTTGGAAGGAATATTCCAAGCCCGCCAGGATGGATTTATTTGTGGATGGTGGAAATCGATGGAGAATTTGCAGAACGAAATAAGATTAACGGGGTTATTGATCCTAATTCAGGAGGGAATACAATTTATATATTGCCCTCGATTTGGATCTCCAACAAAGACTTGCTTTTCCAGCTAGGCATTGGTTATCCGGTAGTCCAGAACCTCTACGGCAACCAACCAAAGTTTAAATATCAATTGGGCTTTAACTTAGGATGGACATTTTAATTTCAATACAAAAGAATCCATGAAAACCAGTTAACCGACCTTTAGCACTTCTAAAGAAAAGGGAATTTGTTTCAATGACGGCCGCAAATCAGGTTTTACGATAAGGAAAGCTTTAACGATCATCCACATTTTCCTTAAGGTAGCTCCATGGGGTGCGCTTTCGTCGATTTTATTGATAATTTTGTCTAAACTTTTATCGATGACCCTTTGCTTTAAACGCGCAAGTCTTGAATCGTCGATTCTGTTTTCCGTAATTTTAAGTTTTTTAACGATAAAGCTAAAACACGGCAGGGAAAATTCAGGATATTTTTTATGAAAAGTTCCTCTTAATAAAGAACCAAGCAAGAGAGCTAATGCCCAGACATCTTTTTTTTGCCCATATTTTTCATTAAATTCCGCAGCTGTTAGATTTTGATATTTTTTTTTGGTAACACTATATTGTATTGTTTCAGGAGATCCCCATCCCCGTGTCCATATTATATGATCAAAATTATTTGTCGCGCCGTAATCAATCAGCTTATATTTTGGATATATCTTTCCTTCTTGTTTTTCACACATTATGTTGTTAGGAGAGATGTCTCCATAAAAGCTCGATCTTTTTTTTGATTCGAATGAATATGAAGAAGTTCCATCTTTTATTATTGCGGGGTAGTAAGCAAGGTTGTGAATTTTTGCAATGGCATTCCAAATGTGCACTATCCATCTGCAAGAGAGATTGCGATTATTTCTTATTTCTATTGATAAGGTGTTTGGATAATACTTTTCCCAGATGCTCGCTTTTCCGTTAACCCAACGTGCATGGTAAATTTTTGCAAATCCTTTTCTTTCTTGACCAGGTAGTGCATATAAATATTGATAAAAATTAAATTCAAATTGATTTGAAATATGTTTTTTAATTAGGAATTTGCCTTTTATAGCCTCATAGGCAAACTTAAGATTCTTCTGTTGTCCTCCTCCCCTTAAAACAACCATTCCTCCCTTGGAGTTTAATTGAACAATGACTTTGTTTTGCGTCACTATTAAAGATCTAGGGAGTTTTTTCCTTTCTCCATTTTCAAATCTAATTTCAGTACCGGACTTTAAATTCATCACTACATTATTTATTCTTGCAATCGTATTTGTTGATTCAGGAAGATTTTTCATGTAATAAAGAGCGATGTATTCAATATCACGAACTTCTTCCGATGTTAATTTCAAAATATCTAAATTATTTGGCCAGGAAAAAAAAACTTTTTGTTTTATATTTATTTTATCAATAACGAAAGGGGCTTTTTGGACGGAAGCTGTAAGTTCCATATTTTTCCTTTAAAGCTATTTAAATTTTAGCTTGGATTTTTAAAAAGTTGCGAAATAAATCTCAAACATTTCTTAGTTTGTGAACACCCTCTTAGTTATAGAGCACCCCTGCAGAATAGGCAAGGCTGACAAGTGAAATTGCGAGCTGCGAACGGGCCTGGATTTCTGTAAAGCGGGCATTTGCTAATGTGACTTGTGCTGTTAATAAGTCAATCACAGTATTAACCCCTTGCCTGTAGCCATTGAAAGCAACTTGGAAAGCTTCTTCTGCATATTTTAATAAATCTTCGCTGTATTGCATCATTTCCAACGCTGTCTTGAAATTGTTGTAGCTTGTCACTACATCTAAAAAAACTGTTTCCTCTTGCGATCGAAATTGGGCCCAAGCGGCATCGACAAGTTCGCGCGCGCTCTTTGTATTATAATAATAATAAAATCCGTCGAAGATAGGCACATTAAGCGTGACCTGCGCTTGGGCATAATTTCCATTGAAGGCGGAGTCATGGATAAAACCTACCCTTTCATATATTCCATGAGCTGTCAATGTAGGAAGCCCGGCAGACCGGGCTGCTTGCAGATTGGCCCATGCTTGCCTGTAATCCGCAAATGACGCTTTCAAATCCGGCCTTTGGTTTTTGGCTGTTTCAATCAAGCGATTCATGTCTTTGCAGATTTTTTCATAGGGCAGTTCCTTCGGAAGCGCTCCAATTTTCAATTGCGTGTCGGCCGGAATTCCCATCGCGTTTGCAAGCTGCCCCATTGAAATTGCCATTTGGCCATATAATGTTTCCAGTGTCAGCTCGGTATTAACATAATTTGCATTCGCTTGCAGAAAATCCACGCGGGGGCTAACACCTGCCTCATATTGGGCTTGAGTGGCTTCCAATGTATTTTTAGCATCTTCTAGATTTTTAAACTGCGCTGCATATTGTTCCTTATAGCTAATATATAAAAAATAAGTTGTCAGGGCATTCAGCATGGTTGTTTGAATATTGCGGTCATGCGCCCAATTGGATGAGTAAAGAGCTTGCTTTGCAGATTCAATGCCCGCCGCACGTCCTCCAAAATCTAGCATCAGGTAGTTGACCGAAATGCTGCTGACCAAAGTCTGTTCATAGAAGGCTGTTGAAGTTGCGGCCGCGGCCGCTGTAGTTGCTGCGCTTTCTGCTGCAGTTTCAGCGGATGTTTCTCCCTGCATTTGCCTGCCCGCTCCGCTAGTAGGAAGCAGAGCAGTAGGTGTGGTATAGGTAGGTGGAGGGGGGGCCGTTGTCGGCGTCAGCGTTATAGGGGTGATAGTTATTTCAGGAATTGAGGGATTCACATTCGGATTGACCCCGGGATTAATGGTAGGATTAAGGCTGGGGCTAAGGCTATTTGTCGCCCCGGTAAGGGCATTTGTAATTCCCACTCCAAAAGGGCCGCCGACAGTGGATTCTGTTATTGAAATGGTTTCTTGAACGGTTATACTTGGATAAAGAGTATTTTCTGAGGCGCCATAAAGAAAGGCATTGGATCGAGCGATAAACCAGCTTCTTTGCGTCAGCGGATTATTTCTAAGTGCAATATCTACAATTTCGGCTGGGCCAAGCTCTTGGGAAGGGTCTGGAATGCCTTCTTTCAATTCTTCTGTGGAAGTTTTTAAAATGCAGGCCGGGATATCAGGCCCCTCCCAAAATTTGTCGTAGCAAAATGGGGTTAATCCTACTTTACTTGGATCGCTAAAGGCGCAGCCGCCCAAAATTCCTAACAAGAGACCGCTGCTGCAGAGTAAGGGTAATAAAAATATTTTGCGTCGCATTTATAATCACGTTTTAATAAAGGAGTTTTCTATCCCTTATGTACAGAATTAAATTTTATTTTTAAATAATAACCTGAGTTTTAAATTTTTTCGCCCTTTCTAGCGCGAAAGCTCACTTACGCTAAGCGCCCAAGCTCAGGTTAAAAAATTGAAGGATTTTTTTGTGCAAAACAGGCGTTAAAGCGAAAGCATTCAGGGCAGAAAGAGAGCGATTAGCCGCTAATTGCTCGACAACCTTTTGCTCTTCCTCAGAAAAAATGAATTGGTTTTGAAAAGAAAACAATCCTTCATGCTTTAAGATTTTTAAGCGAAAGCCGGAAACAGCCGGAAAAGGGTCCTGGATAAAAGGAAGCGCTTCAAGGTAACGGACACATAATTGATAAACGAGAGGGGCAGGATAGGGAGCAATAAAAGCGATGCGCAAAGCGCTCACAATTTCTAAAGCAGCTTCTAGCCACTGGAGCTTTTCCCTTAGCTTAAGGTGAAGATTTAAAAGGGAAATGTCCCGGCAAGAAAGCAGCTCTCCTTTTCCCTGGGTATAAATGAATTCGACACGGGTTAAAGGGGATAATGCCCCTTTCCATTCCTTGCGAAGAAAGGCTTTTTTAAGAAAAAATTTCACCATGCCCTCTTTTTCTGTAAAGGCGGTCAAAATAAGGTCATGGTCTTGAAAGGGAAGCGCGTGGCAGATTAATCCCTCTGTACATTCATGCATGCTTTTTGTCATTAGTTCACTAAAATAAAACACATTATAGCAAATTCAACTTTCGCAAAAAAGCCATTATCGCTAGAATATACCTTTTTCAACTCAAGAAATGCACCGATAGCTCAATGGATAGAGTACCCGGCTTCGAACCGGGTGGTTGGAGGTTCGAGCCCTCTTCGGTGCGACTTTTTTAAATGAACGCAAAAGATCCTTTCCCGCTTCTTTGTCTAACACAAGAAGCCTATTCACAGGCAATTTTTGAAAAAATCGGCAAAGGACGTATCCACGCTGGTTTAATATACGAGGAATGGTTTCGCACCGGAAGCGTTCAAGGAAATTCTCCTGCCTTCAATAACGCTAAGCTCTTATTTCAAGAAATCTGCCAATCCACCTCTTTTTCTTTGCCGGAAATCATTCAAAATCATCTAGAAGGACAAACCGAAAAGTTTCTATTGCGCACCCGGGACTCCCTCGAAATTGAATCGGTATGGATCCCTATGCAGGCAGGCGGAACCCTGTGCATTTCTTCCCAAGTTGGGTGCCGGATGGGCTGCACCTTTTGCGAAACTGGCAGGATGGGCCTCCTCCGCAATCTCACTGCAGAAGAGATCGTCAGCCAAGTCTTTATTGCCCGATTTCGGTTGAATTTATCCTTTCGAAATATCGTTTTTATGGGAATGGGAGAGCCATTTGATAATTACGACGCCGTGATGCAGGCTGTCAGAGTATTAATGGACCCTAAAGGATTTGGCTTCGGCCGCAACCGGTTGACTATCTCAACGAGCGGATGCGTAGAAGGAATTTACCGATTGATCGAAGAAGGGGAAAAGGGACCTAACCTTGCCGTCTCTATCAATGCACCCGAAGATGAATCAAGGACACGCTTAATGCCTGTCAATCGAAGATATCCCTTAGCAGACCTTTACCAAGCAATGCACACTTATTGCCTTAAAACGGGACGCCAAATTCTTGCGGCCTATGTTTTACTAAAGGGAATCAATGACAGCGAAGAACAGGCCGACCGCTTAGCTGAATTTTTAAAGGGGCTGATAGTAAAGATTAATCTAATTCCTTACAATCCACAGAGTTGCGATCGATTTGAACCGCCCTTGCCAGAAACAGTCGAGCTCTTTCGAAAAAGGTTATTTCATCATGGCTGCCGTGCCCTACTCCGCTTAACCAGAGGAAAAAACATCATGGCAGCCTGCGGCCAATTAGGGAATTTAGAACTGCGGCGCAAGCGCCAAAAAACCCAAAGTTCTTAATCACCTACCTTATGCAAAAAACCATTTTTGCTTAAGGAGAGTTAATCATTTTTACTTTTCTCCGAATTCCGTTTATAATAAAGTTACCTGGGGATATCAAAGGATATCACCAAATTGTAAACTATTGAGGTAAATATGAGCCGCAAATCTAAAGCATTAGAATTTATTCAAGAAGGTTATAATATCAGCGTCACTGGAAGGAATGTATCAGTGACCGATTCCATGAAAGATTACGCTATAGAAAAAATTTCAAAAATAGAGCGGTTCAGTACGCGGATAGTTGATGTCGTTATCACCATGGATATCCAAAGATACATGCATAGGGTGGATGTGGTCCTAAATGTCGATCATATCAAAATCAAAGCAACTGCCACATCAGATAATATGTACGCGTCAATCGATAAAGTGGCTGATAAAATTGATGCCCAATTGCGCCGTTATAAAAAAAGAATTCATGAACATCAAGGAAAAGCCGTCGAAACAACTGAAATGCGAGTTAATGTTTTAAAACCTATAGATCAGGAAGAAATTCTAGAAATCAATGACGAAATCGATGAAGAAAATATCCGTAAGGAGAACGAACGCTATCAACACCACCAAATTGTTAAACAAGAAACAAGCCCGCTAAAAGTCCTCACAGTTGATGAAGCTTTAATGAAAATCGATTTATCCGATGATCACTTTCTTATCTTCCGAAATGAGGCAGATAAAAAGCTTTGCGTGATCTATAGACGCGACGATGGCAATTATGGAATCATCGAAGCCGACGGATAAAATATATTGCCAAACCAGAAAGGAATGGGTAAAAGCAACTCCTGAAGAAAAAATTCGTCAGGAGTTGCTCCAGCGTCTCATTTTGCTAGGGTATCCCTCTTCCCATTTTGCAGTGGAAAAGGGACTGCACCAAATGCCACACCTTGCCCTAAAAAATAATCGCCTTCCCCTTAGAAGAGCGGACATCGTCTGCTTCGGAAAAGGAATCCACCCGCAAGAAAACCTCTATCCCTTATTGCTAATTGAATGCAAAGCAGTAAAAATTACCCAAAAAATGATTAGCCAAGCCGTAGGATACAATCATTATCTAAAAGCCCTTTTCATTGCAATTGCCAATAACCATGAAATAAAAACCGGCTGGTGGAACTCCTCTCAAAAGGAATACCAATTCATTCCCTTCCTTCCATCTTACTCCGATCTTTTACAAATGATTGGAGTTCTACCCCTTAGGCCTCAAAAGATTTTAAAATCCGTGGTCTCCGCCGACTACACCTGAGGGGTGTTCAGCAAAGTAATAAGTTGTAGTGTAGGGATTTGTTGTTGTTGCTGTGAACCAGCCGATTTTTCCTTTAAAAAATTCTTGGAGTTCGGGATCATTTTTAACTTCAATTATTTTGAAGCCGTTGGGGGGCAAGAAAATTTTGCGGTTGAGGGTTTGACTATCGTTTTCATGAAAAAAGGTAAGGTCTATCTCTGCAGATTTGGTGTAATTGACAATTGGTGCGGAATTCATTAGCCAAACTGAGGGGTTGGATTGGTCGGCAAGAATGGGGGCCCAGCGAAAAGATTTCGGTTTGGCTTCCAGAGCTGGATTGAAGGGTTGTAAGTTTGTGCAAATGTTGCAGGGCATTTTTTTTTGTGTGGACCCTAAATCCAGGCCTAGTTTGATGCGTGCGGGTATGCGTTTGCCTTCTTTTGCTTTAGCAATGATGCGTGCAGCTAGCCGGCCGTTGGGAATCCCCAATTCTTTGCATAAAGTTTGCATCTGAATTGCATGATAGCCTGAGTGAGGGGATTGGATTTGCAGGGCATTTTTTTTGCTGCCGAGAGCTTCTCCATTGGCATTATAGATTTCCACATCAATATTAAATTCAGAAGGGGAGTAGATTGGATAAAAATAGACATTTGTAAAATGGGTTTCATCTACTGTCACCGGCACCATCAAGCTAGCGGGATACCAACCATCCTCGGCAGGCTTCCAATAGTCAGTAGGAGATTGGGCGGCAGAGCAATCGTAATATGTATGAGTAATCGTGATAGCAGGCAATGAATGTTGGATATTGCCTACAATTAAGCGAGGGAAGATCCAGTTTAATTTAAAACGGATTTTGGCTGCTCCGGGTAAGTTTTCTAGGAAATTTTTTAAAGGGACTTCCTTTGCAGGATAAACGAAACAGGTTTGATAAGGCTTAAAATTTCCGAGAGTTTTCTCTGCTGTTAAAACTTCTTTACGGTGGTTGTAAAATTCCATTTGCAAGCAAGCATTTGCCACTTCTTCTCCGCCATTGATCAAAGCAAAAAAGGGCTCATGGTCATCATCGACATAGATATTGAAGCCGGATTCAGGAACTTGCGTTTGAGAATTATTCCGGAGGTCGTCAAAGTCATTATAAATGCGCTGTGCAGTATGTACGACTGAGCTGAAGTGATCCCCATAATAGTTTACGGCAAGGGCGGGGAATGGAAACACGAGGTTAGCCGTTGAGAAAAATTCGCATTCGATGCTTCCAGTGAAAGAAGAATGGGGGTTTATCCCTGCAAGGGCTAGTTGATCTGCAAGTTCTATACGGTATGTTTTTGCTTCTTGGATTGTAGAAACGGTGCGATTGAGCAATGTTCCATCTTCTGATCGAAGATTGATGATAGAAGCTATTTCATGTATATTCCTTTTTAGCATCCAATAACCCATGTATATAATGCGTGTGCTTATTCCTTCTTTATTTATTACTGGAAAAATTGCTGAGGAACGATAAACAGGTTTCGCGGGAATTGTAGAATGAGATATATTCATTGCATTTTCCAGGTGGGCGTAATAACTTCTCATAACTTTTCCTCCAAATGGATAAAATTATATATATTATCGATTAAATGCAAATAATTATTATATGATTAATAAAAATTTTATAAGATTGAAAAATAACAAATCTTAATACCATTATACAACTAATAATTTTTCAAATCTAAGGGGTGCAAAAATGCAGATTTATAAAAATAGTTTATTAAGAGAATTTTCAAAATTGCAGGAACCTTTATTTATCGAAAAACCCGGAGTGAAGAAGTTCAATTCATTAGAAACGCGAATTTCTTCTTTAGTATCTGCTTCAATTGCTATAATAGTTTTCCCTTTAGAAGAATTATATCATATTGCAAATATCACCAAAAAAATCTCTGTTTTCCCTTTACATCTACTTTCATGCATTCAGGAATACTTTAAAGTGCAAACTGCAGAAGAAAAAGCAGTTTGCAAAGAAAAGTTTATCAATAAATGCATGAAAATATTGGATAGTGCAGGACATATTGTGCTCATTCCATTCATTCGTTTAATTTTCGTAATTCGTCTTTTGGCCGCGGCCATTATACATCCAAGAATTGCATTTTAAACAATATGCATAATTTTTCCTGACATTTTCCAGTAATCCGGATGGCCCAACTTGAAATTTTTTCTTCAGGGAAGAAAAGAATTCGATATTGGGCTGATATTCTTTCCGCTTCTGTATATTCTCCAAATTGTATAAAAAGAATTTTATGGTAAAATAAGAATTTACAGCTCTTTAGGTCAAATTCATGGATAATGAAAAACCTTTTGATAAACTCCTTGAAAAAATTGGTTATCTATTGGAAAAAATCCAAAAAGGCCAGCTTAAGCCCAATGCTGAATTGCCTAAGGATTTGGAAGCTAAGCTGGCTGAATTAGAAAAAAATATAGAATTATTTTGCCGAACCAATGCAAATGTAATGACAAAGGCTCAAGTTAATGATAGGGAAATTCAGCAAGTTTTAAAAAAACCTGAGGAAAACAAAAGACTTCCTTTAAAGGAAAAACGTCTTCTCGAAAAAGTCGCCCGGCTAAAAAGCGATGCAGAAGAATTTTCGAGGAATGTGACTTTAAAAAAAAAACAGCTAGAGAAAAAACAAAGGGACCAAGGAAAAGGAAATTTTGGCCGGCAGCGAAAAAAAAAGTTTAAATCCTTAGGGGGGCAGGACTGGATTCCTTTATAACCTGAGCTCTGGATTTTTTGGCATTTGGCTGCGCAAAGCTTTGCGGATTAAGAAATCAACAACGGGGCTATATTGGTGAAATATGGAGATTGCATGGTTGGAGCATCCCGCTATGAAAAAAATGTAAAGAGATGGTCTTTTTTTTGTCCCGATGAGGCAAAACTTCTTTCACTCGTAGAGTTTTTTCATGTATCCCGTTGCGATAATTCAGATGGGACGCCAAATCTTAAGGCGATATATAATCAAACTTTTTTTCTGCACTCCACTTCTGATGTAGGGCTAGAGGGGCAAGACTGGTTTAACAATTTAAATTTACGAAATATCGACATTCTTTATGTCTATGGGCTTGGCTTAGGATATTATTATAACTCAGCAAAAAACTGGCTTAAAGAATCTAAAAAGCGCTTTTTGATTTTTTTAGAAGACGATCTTGAAGTGCTTCGCATTTTTTTTGAAACAGAGCTCGCTGAAGAAATGCTCAATGATGTGCAAGTTAGGATTTATTATTTGGATTGGAACCGTAGAGACTATTGTTTGGAAAAAATTGTTTCAAATTATGTATTCGAAAAATATAAGGTTACTGCCTTAAATAGTTATATCTTAAATAAAAGCTTTTTCCACGAAATTGAATCACTGATCGCGCATTTCAGCTTTCTTAGGTCAGGATTATTGGCTGAATATATTTCTTCCGGAATCAATTTTTTTAACAATTTTTACCGCAATCTCACGCGCATCCCTTTTTCCTTTTTAGGAAACAGGCTTTTCGATCAATTTAAAAATATTCCTGCGATTATTTGCGGAGCAGGACCTTCCCTCGAGAAAAATGCGAAAATTCTGCACAAATTAAAAGATAGGGCTCTTATATTTGCAGGCGGCACCGCAATGAATGCCATTAATGCTCAAGGGATAATACCCCATTTTGGAGTTGGCATTGACCCCAATATTTATCAATTTAGCCGCCTAATTGCCAATCAAGCCTTTGAAGTTCCTTACTTCTATCGGAACCGGATGTGTCATGAAGCCTTTAGAATGCTTCATGGGGATAGATTATATATAACAGGTTCAGGAGGATATTTTATTTCGCAATGGGCCGAACAGCAACTTGAAATTCCGACCGGGAAAGTTCTTTCCGAGGGGTACAATGTCATTAATTTTAGCCTTTCTATCGCCCATGCCCTGGGATGTAATCCGATTATGTTTGTCGGAGTTGATTTAGGTTATTCTCAAAATCGTTCGTATGCCCCCGGTATATTCTATCATGCGATTCATGATCCTAAACAAGATTTTATTACAAAATCTACACGCGAGGAATTAATATTAAAAGAAGATATTTTAGGGAATCCTATCTATACATTGTGGAAGTGGGTAAATGAGGCTTTATGGTTTTCTCAAACCGCAAAAGAGCATCCGCAGCACACTTTTTTCAATTGCACTGAAGGAGGAATAGGATTTCCGGGCATTTCAAATTTAACCCTTGAGGAAGCCTCTGAAAAATATTTGACTCGGCAATATGACTTGGATGGCATGGTGCATTGTGCGATTCAAAATAGCTATATGCCTTCGGTTATTACAACAGAAAAGGTATTAGATCTAATTAAAGAACTTTTCGAAGGGCTTAAGCAGTGTCATCAAGCATTTAAAGACATCGAGCAAGAATACATCGAGATGCAGCAAAAAGTCCTCGATGGGCAGGAACCTCCTGAAAAATACCTGAACGAAAAAATCTCCCAAGCCCTTTTTCAATTAACCTTAAATCCCGGATATTTTGCTATTTTGAAAATATTTGAATGGAATTACATTGAATATACAGGCCCCCGTTTCCGCGATATTGATTATGAAGCCCCCTTAATTTCTCCCATGGATGTGCATTTGAAGAAGATAGCCCTTTTTATTGAACGCTATCGCTTTTTAGTCAGGACCGCCAAATTTAATATAGACAGCATAGAAAAAATCTTGGATCGAGAAGACGATGCCGTAAATTTTTCCGAAGAGGAAGAAAATGCGCCTCATTTTCCCCATGCGAGTAATATCCACGAACCTTCCGATCAAATTTACCAATATGCGCAAGGGAAGCTGACGATCCACGATCCCCGGCTTGGACTTAATTTCGACGCCCTGCTTCCCAATATCCAATGTCAGTCAAGCGCCTATCCAAGCGGGGAAAAAATGATGGAATGTTTTTACGAGGGAGACAAATTATACGGGCCCTCAATATTTTATTATCCTAACGGAACAGTCAGTGCCAAAAGCTGGTTTATTGATGGGAAAAAGCAAGGAAAGTCTTGGTTCTATTATCCTGATGGGGCCTTATTTTCAAGGCAGTGCTTCAAAGATGGAGAGAGAGAGGGGCTGCAGGAGTATTTCTATTCTGATGGGACGCCAAAGTCAATAATCAATTTTTCCCAGGGTGTTTTGAATGGCGATGTTTTTTTATTTCATCCAAATGGAAAGATGATGCGTGAAATTCATTTTGTGAACGGACATCGGCATGGGGAAGAAAAATTATGGAATGAACAAGGAATCCTTTTGATAGAAGCTGAGTATGAAATGGATAAGCCTGTCCGGACTGCTCGAGAATGGTATGAAAATGGCAATCTAGCTAAAGAAATTATTTATGGCCTAGATTCGCAGCGCAGCGTCCTTCGGCGCTGGGATGAAGGGGGAATGCCCTGGAAGCCCGAACTTCTAGTACATGAAGACTTTTTTGATAAAGTGACAAACCAATCGATGCTTCTTACGCAAGCCATTGGCAACATTGTAGAACAATTAAAGGAATTTGCTTTTTCCCTCCCGCATAAAAAAGGGGAAGAAGGGGAAGCGGACCGTCTCAAAGAGTATTTGCACACAATGGAAATGAAAATTAAAAATTTGCACACTATGGGCCTCGAATTAAAATTTGAATCGGGGAGTGATCCGCAGAATCCTAAAGAAGCAATTTGGAAAAGTGAATCTATGAGGCATGAAATTCAACAACAGCTTGAATTGATGACGAATCAAATGACAAACGAAATAAAAAGCATACAGGATATGCTTTCACAAACCAGAAAAGCGCTAGGAGTAAGTCAGCATACAACCCCATCGAAAGATCAAGATGTCAAATCCAATACTCCTTGATCCTACTATTTTAGAGGGAAACCTTAAACTTTTTTTTAAATCGCATTCTCCTGAAACGATTAAATTTGATTCTCTCGATTTATCCTCAATCGATTTTTGTTTGACAAACCAAGGCGAGCTGAATCTATTTAAAAAAGAAAATGGAAAAGCTGTTTATTTCCATTCTCAGGATGGCGCCTTTGCAGAAGCCAAACAATTAATTCAAAGCATTTCCTTTGCCCAAGAAAAGGCAGTATTTATTTATGGAATTGGATTGGGGTATTACTACGAGGTCCTTAAAGATTGGTTGAAAAAAGATCCTAGTCATTGCCTTCTCTTCTTAGAAGATGACTTAAGAGTTGTTTACCGTTTTTTGCAAACTGAAAAAGCTGCGGAAATCCTTAAGCATCCTCAAGTTTTTTTTAAAGCGTTTAATAAGCCCGGAGAATTTGACTGGGGAAAATTTCGAGCGGAATTCGATTGGTTTTTTTGGGCATTTGCCCCTCGGATGCCCTACCTTTTCATAGCCCTTAGGCTGTACATAGAAGAAATAGACAAGCGGGAGTTTTTACAGCTCTTGCATGGGCAGTTTGCGATAAATTTATCGGATAAAAATGAATACATTACATTCATGCTTGAGCTTGGCCCTAAAAGAGAAATTCTCAATCTGTACCAAAATATTCACCTAATTGACGAATCTTACAATGGCCATGAAATGCGGGGAGCCTTTGAAGGAATACCCGCTATTATTTGCGGGGCGGGCCCCTCTCTTTCCTCCCAATTCGAAATTTTAAAGGACCTGGAAAATCGTGCGATTCTATTTGCTGCCGGATCCGGATTAAATGCTTTGAGCGCTCATGGCATATCGTGGCACTTTGCAGGAGGATTAGACCCCCTTCCTGCCCAACCCGGACGTATGCGCACGAACTCGGCTTTTATGATTCCTCTTTTTTACATTGACGGCTATTCGCATGAAGCATTTTTAATCCACCATGGCCCTAAAATCCATCTCCGTTGGAAATATCAATACAATATAACGGATTGGTTTATGGAACAACTAGGCATTCCCGTTAAAGAGGATGTCGGAACAGGGGTAAGCACCCCTGAATTTTGCATGGAAATTGCGCGCGCCATCGGATGCCGCCCTTTGATATTTGCAGGGATGGATTTGGCATATACCTCTTCATCCCGCTATTCCTTAGGGGTTAGGGCGCATCCTTTGGATAAAGAAGAAGAAAAAAAGCAGATTAAGGATATTTCTCAAGGGGATCTAAAACTTCCGGGAATAAGTGGAAAGGAAATTTTGACAAAATGGAAAATGGTTTTGGAAGGAGGAAGATATTCTGAGTTTGCCTTGACGCATCCTGAAATTCCTATATTCAATGCAACCGAAGAAGGGCTTCCTCTCGTTGGCATTCAGAATATCTCATTGAAAGAAGTTGAAAAAACCTATTTGAACGCTTCTTATGATATTGAAAATCTTATCCATGCCGCTATTCAGAGTGGGTTTGATCCTTCCCTGCACGATGAGGCAGTCCAAAAAGTTTTGAAGCGGTGGAGCGCATCTTTGGAAAAGTGCTTGGACTATTATGAGTCGGCTTTCAAAAATGGCGTTGACCTTGAGGAAGCGATTACTCAAGAACCGGCATATCAATATTTTTTAAAGGAATTAAGTAAAACCTACGATTACACAACCTACCTTGAAAGGCATTTATTTAAAAATGATGTTGAAATTGAACGCAAAAAGCAAGCTTTTCTTATTGAGACAATAAACCTTCACTTGAAAACTCTAGAAAAATGTTTCGAAAAAACGCCAGGGACTAATTCCATTCCTTCCTCTCTTATCCAAGAACATGCGAGCGAGTCCTTCGTCTGCAGCGAGCCTCTCGAGAAGAAAAAATTCTATTATTCAGATGGTTCCTTAAAAGGAGAAAGTCATTATTTAAACGGCCATTTGCATGGCTTGTCAACGGTTTATTCTCGGGAAGGGAATATTTTAGGGCAAAGCATCTTCATCAATAATAAAAGAGAAGGAAAGACAGTTCAGTATTACGCTGACGGGAAGATATACAGCATTCAACACTTTTTGGAAGGAAAGCGCCATGGCACTCAAACCTACTTTTACCCTCAAGGAAGCATCAAAGCCCAAATTCCATATGTAAAAGGAACCCTTGACGGCCGCGTGGCTTTATATTATCAAAATGGGCAGCAAAAGAGGGAATTGCATTTCATCCACGGAAATTTAAATGGTCTAGAGCGGGAATGGGATGAGAATGGTGCATTGCGCATAGAAATATTATATGCGCATAACAATCCCGCCATAAGCGCTAAGCAATGGCATCCCAATGGGCAACTTGCGAAAGAATATGTTTATCATGGAGATCCCGATAATTATGATTATTACGAATGGGATCAAAATGGAGTATTAATACAAAAATATCTCTTTCAGCCTACTAATCTCGAAGATGAGTACGAAATGAAATCCCAACTATTAAAAAATCAAGTACACGAAATCCTAGAAAAGCTTAAAAAATTTAGAGGCTTATAGATAAATGCAACACAAAGACGTGTCTTATCTTTAATCCAAATGTCATCATCCATTTTGCCTAAGGTGAGGAATCCGGTAGGACATGGTATTTCATCAAGAGTTAGAACAGTTTGTCAACGAAGTATGTTTAAAACGTTTCAATCTTATGCCTTCAGAGTATGGATTGGAACTTTATGAACCTCAGGGAGATCTTACACAGGGACTGTCCGGAGATCCCCTATTTTTTATCCGGGATCGCAAAGGGCTTTTACTCTTTGTTGTTAAAGCTTATGTAGGAGAAAGGGAGACTTTAGAAAATTTTTCTGCTTTAATGGAAGGGGACGCCCTATTATCAGGACTGCATCTCCAATCATTTTCATTTCCGCGTCTAATAGCCGCTGTGCGCTTGGTAAAAGAAAATATGCGCGCTTGTCTAATTGCCATGGAGGCAGCTCAAGGCCAGACCTTGAATGCATTGATCAAATCCCATGCACTTTCTGATGCGCTGAAGGCTGCCGCTCTTTTAGGGAAAGCTTTAGCTGAGCTTAATTCTGCGAGCGCGAAGCAAGCAACCCATCCCTCCCCATTTTATGTAGAGAGGAATGTACGCTGGCTTTTCGAAGGGCTTAAAGATATCGCCTCTTTTCCCGCTCGTTTTCCTCTGGACTTAAAGGTTGCAATAGCGCCCATTTTTGAAATATTGGGCGAAATTCAAAAAGCGCCCTCTACCCTTTCTTTTATCCATGGCGACGCACATCCCGGAAATGTTTTTTATGAGGAAGAATCAGGCCGGCTGATCTTGACGGATTTTGACCGCTTGACTTATTCTGCAGATAAGCAAAAAGCTCCATCAGGCCCTGCAGCATTTGAATTTGTGTTTTCTCGCTTCTCACTGAAGTTTTCTGCAGTTGCACATCGTCTTTTACCGGAGGAAACTGACACCCTAGATAAAGCATTTGTCAGTGCCTATAAAGAAGGAATGCAAGGCCTTTTTCCAACGCAAACAGCATTGGACTATTACACGCTCTTGTTTTGGATGCGGAAAATCCATTTGATTGCCGCAGCTGAGCCAAATCTCATGCCCTTAATGCAAGAGCAAGTTGAGCTTCAGCGTATAATGGCCCTTGAAGAATTAACTAAACTCCTATTCCATGACAGCCGTTTTAAATAATAAATGCCTTTATAAAAATGCGGACCTTTGGGCCCGATCCAATCCAAAAGCAGCAGTCCTGCTCCCTTACGCGGATAGCCAAGCTTTGCAATTTTGCAAAACGCATAAAGGTGAGTTAAACCTAAAAAATCTCCATTGGAAAAAAAATTCCTGCTTGCATTCTCAATCCGGGGCCCAATCCGAAGCCCAAACATGGTTTAAAGGCCTGGACCTTAAAAATAAAGATGTGCTCTATGTCTACGGCGTTGGGCTAGGGTATTACTATGATTCTGCTAAAGAATGGCTTAAAAGCAGTCCTAATCATTTTCTTGTTTTTTTGGAAGACGACCTTGCCGTTATTTTCCGCCTCTTCGAAACAGAAAAAGGCACGCATATTCTTCAGGACCCGCAAGTAAGCCTCCATTACCTTCCTCATTTACATATGAGTAAAGAAGAGTTTGAGCAGATTTATTGGAATTTTATCATGACCGAAATGGAAGTCAGCGCACTCAATGCTTATGCAAAACATAAGCCCGCAGAATTTTCCCATATTCATCATAAGATCGTTTACGATGCGTCCGTTAAAAATGCCTTATTGGACGAATATTTGAAATTCGGCGCCGTTTTTTTCAGAAGTTTTTATGCAAATATGCTTTGCCTTGAAGGGGCATATTTGGGCAATCAATTATTTGGAAAATTTGAGAAAGTGCCCGCTGTGATTTGCGGGGCCGGTCCTTCACTTGAAAAGCAGCTTCCTATCCTCTCTCAGCTGAGCGAAAAAGCGCTAATATTTGCCGGAGGCTCTGCCCTCAATGCCTTGAATTCTGCCAATATCCTTCCGCATTTTGGCGCAGGGATAGATCCAAATGCCCCTCAATTCGATCGGTTAAGCCGCAATCAATCGTTCGAAGTTCCTTTTTTTTATCGCAACCGCATGTTTCACCAAGCATATCAAATGATCCATGGCCCGCGCCTTTACATTACAGGCAGCGGGGGCTATGATGTTTCTTCGTGGTTTGAAGAAAAATTGGGCATCCAGGGAGAATTGCTGGATGAAGGGCACAATGTAGTGAATTTTTGCGTAGAAGTCGCCTACGCCCTTGGCTGCGACCCTATTCTTTTTGTCGGCATGGACTTGGCTTATACCGGATTAAAGGCATATGCGCCGGGAGTGGTGGATGACCGAAGAGTGAAAAAAGAAGCGATTGTTCAGGCAAAACATTTTGATGATGCTGCCTTATTAAAAAAAGATGTCTACGGAAAACCAATTTATACTTTGTGGAAATGGATCGCGGAAGCCGACTGGATTGGGCAATTTGCGAAAGATCATCCTGAGGCCACATTGATTAATTGCACGGAAGGAGGGATCGGTTTTCCGGACATTCCCAACCACACCTTCCAAGATGCTGTCCATAAATACCTTATTCATACCGATGATCTTCGTGGACGAGTGAATGGAGAAATTCAATCCAGTCCCTTGCCTCAGGTTACACGCTCCAAGGTAGAAGAACTGATGCGGGAACTCCAAGAAAGTCTCCGTCGCTGCATAGAAAATTTAGATATCCTTATAGAAGAATCGGAAATTGTTAAGCAGAAAATTAAAAAAGAAAAGGTTATTCCATCGATGGTCCAATCAGGCCGTGCGGCTTTATGCGAAGTCGATTTAGCCGATGAGCCCGGTTATCAATATGTCCTCCAAATTTTCAATGCCGCTTACTCTCGGGTATTGAATCGTGATCTTCATCAAGCTAACCTTCTTGCATCTGAAGTCCGCAAGCAAATGCGCAAATTGGAATTAAATCAAAAACGTTTTGCTTTCTTACGCGATGTGACTGTAGTCAATATCGAGTTGATACGCTTGGCATTAGAGAAGGAGAATTTTGATGTCTAAGGAAAAATATCAATTTGATTCAACCAGCCTGGTGATCATTGATCCTGCGTTAGGCATCCATATCGAAGAAAAATCCAAAAAAAAGATGCGCGAGGAAATTTTGTACTATCCTTCAGGAGAAATAAAAATGCTCCGTTATTATCATGGCAAAGATCTGCATGGTCCTTCCATTTTTTATGGGGAAAACAAAATCATCTTATCGCAGCACTGGTACGTGAAAGGAAAACGGCAGGGTAAAAGCTGGGGATATTATTTAAATGGCCAGCTCTATTATATCCAGCGCTTTATGGATGATAGTTGGCATGGCCATCAAGAATATTACTATTCCAACGGAACATTAAAAACTTCCATGGATTATCAAAAAGGAAAATTGGAAGGACGGGTTCAAATCTACTTTCCCGATGGAAAACTTAAGCGCGAACTCTTGTTTGCCAAAGGAAAATGCATTAAAACCGGCACTTAGATTACAAACGACAAAGGCACAAGGGACTGAAAGGACTCAAAAGGCTAGGACAAAGATACATCGTCCTTGTCTTTTGAGCCTCTTGTCTTTTTTCCCATGGCAAACTTAAGTAGTCCTTATTTGCCGCAGGAAAAGATAATTTAAAATAGGTTATGAAATGACACAAACAGTAGATCTACATTGAGGAGTTTGATCCTCTACTTTAAATTCGTTTGTCTTATTGCACAATTTTATTTTAAGAATGCCGTTCAGGAGAAGCGTCCTTTTCATACTCATGCAGTTTGTTGCGCAAGGTGCGGATGCTGATTCCGAGGATTTCAGCAGTTTTGGTGCGGTTATTATTTTGAGCCTGCAAAGTTTCAATAATCAGTCGTTTTTCCAGTTCTTGCAATGATGTTCCAATAGGAAAGGAAAGGCTTTTTTGCGCAAGAAGAGGTTGTTGGGGAGTTTTGCATTCTTTTTCTGAATTGCCAAAGTTTTCTATAAATAGATGCTCCGGACCAATCAAAGGAGCATTATCCATGACGACTGCTCTTTCCAAGATATTTGCCAGCTCTCTCACATTGCCTGGCCAATGGTAAGTTAACAATTTATTCTTTGCTTCAATAGACAAGACCTTTTTCTCTTTGTGATTGTCTTGACACATTTGCTCTAAAAAATAATGGGCTAAAGGAAGTATATCTTCCTTCCGTTCCCTTAACGGAGGAAGATAGATTGGGACAACATTTAATCGATAATATAAATCCTCACGCAGGATCTTCTTTTCAATTGCATCCTTTACGTCGCGGTTTGATGTAGAGAGGATGCGGACATCTACTTTGACAGGTTTGGTTCCTCCTACGCGCTCAAATTCCTGCTCTTGGATAGCTCTTAAGAGTTTGGCTTGCAATTGAAGAGGTATTTCGGTTATTTCATCCAATAAGAGGGTTCCTCCATTTGCCAATTCAAAACGCCCAAGGCGCTTAAAATTCGCTCCGGTAAATGCCCCTTTTTCATGGCCAAAAAATTCTGATTCAATGAGCGTATCAGGAACAGCGGCGCAGTTTACTTTTATAAATGGCCGCTGGTACCGCAAAGATTGATCGTGAATGGCTTGAGCAATGACCTCTTTTCCCGTTCCCGATTCTCCATGAATAAAGACGCTGGCATTGCTTTTGGCTACTCGGGCAACATCGCCCATAATTTGTTTCATTATTGGACTTTCTCCAATCGTTTGATGCTGGAGGCGGCCCCCGGAAGAGATCTGTTGGCGCAAATACAAGTTTTCTTCCACTAAGGAGAGATGCTCCCGCGCCTTTTCAATAACTGCTTCTATCGTATCGGGGGAAAAAGGCTTGATCAAATAATTGAATGCTCCCAGCCGCATGGCCTCTACTGCGTTTTCAATACTTCCAAAAGCAGTGATGACAACTACCAAAGTAGAAGGGGAAATCTCTTTAATTTTTCGGAGGATATCGATACCCGTTAAATCAGGCATCTTCATATCTGTGATTACCATATCAAATGTCGATTCTTTCAACAGAGCAAGGGCCTTTTGCCCATTTTCCGCAGTCGCAACTTCAACATGCTTTCGGCGTAAGGTCTCCGCTAGAAAATTGCGGACAAGAGTCTCATCATCGACAATCAAAATTTTTTCAATAGACATGTCTCATTCCTTATCCATGCTGGGAGAAATGGGTTTTAAAGGCAGCTTTATTTTAAACTCCGTGCCTTTGCCTAGAGCGGATTGGACATCGATGGTTCCACCATGGGCCTGAATCACTTTATGGACTTCTGATAATCCAAATCCATTGCCTTGAGGCTTAGTGGTAAAAAAAGGAGAGAAGATTTTTTCTATATTATCCTCTGGGATTCCAATTCCTGTGTCTGAAATTTTAACAATGGCCATTCCCTCCTCAGCTTCTATTATTACTTTCAAAAGGCCCCCATGCGGCATGGCTTGGATGGCATTTACCATTAAATTTAAAAAGGCCGATTGAATAAATTGGGAATCGATAGGTGCAAATAATGCCGAAAGAGACGTTTCAATAACAATTTCTATTGATGGATCTATTGTATGATCTGCCAATATCAATTGTTTCAAGTCTTTGATTAAGCTCACTAAGTCTGCAGATTCAATATTCGGAGTAATTGGTCGTGAATAGTTTAGGACATTTGTAACCAGGCGGTTTAAATTATCTGTCCCCTCGACAATATAGCTTGCCATTTGCTCCAACTCAGGTTGATTTTTCAAATCCCTCTGAAGCAGGGAAGCAAATCCTTTAATTCCCCCCAAAGGGTTGCGAATTTCATGAGCAACCATAGCAGCCATTTCCCCAAGCTCTTTCAATCGATCGTTTCGATTGGCAAGCCTTTGCAGATGGCGCATTTCGGTAAAGTCGCGGATGATTATAATTATTCCCTGAACATTCTGTTCTTCTTCTTCCTCTGAAGTTTTGCCCTTTTGGTCCAATATAAACCTTGTGCTAACCTCCAGCTCCTTTTGTACATCATTGGCTGATAGAATATTTATAAAGATGTAAGAGGGAGCTTTTTTTGAAGATAGGGCCTCGCGCATGGAAAATCCGAAAAGGTCATCTTTGAAATGTTCCCAGAATTGATTAAACAAAACATCCAAATGGTCGGCTTCCAGCATTTCTTCTGCAGCAGGATTGTACGTAGTGACAATGCCGCTGAGATCTACAAATAAAATCCCCTGTGAAATGTTTGTCAAAATACTATGTAAATACCGCGTGACTACATCAAGTTGGAATACCTTATGCTGAAGCTGCCTATTAGACTTTTCTAATTCCAAGCTCACGATTTTAAACTGATTTTCCAAAGCCTCATAGGCAACTTCAAGACTATTTGTCTCCTTCGAAAAAAGCTGGAACGCCTTTGTTAAAGCATCGATCTTTTCTTGGGGCGTTTTGCTCTTAGAGATCGCATGTGCCGCTTGTTGAAGATGGGTAAATTCGGGCTTTAAAACCAATTTTTTCTCCTAACCTTTATTAAATTCATCTTTTGAAGGATTTGCTGCGGTCTTCGGTGTTCCCACACGGCTTCGCAAAAAAGCAAGGTGGCTTTCAAAAATTTTCTGGTTCACTAGATCAAGCTGCAAAATTTCCTTTAATAACTTGTTCAAATCGATAAGTTCTTCTTGAATTTGGACAGATATGTAATCAGAACGATCTGTTTTGCTCTGCCAATATTTTTTCAAAGGCAACATAGCTGTTTCAATTTCATGGATACAGGAAAGAAGAATTCTTTTCTTCTTTTGCAAGGGCTGCATTTCATTTGTTGGCTGATTCGATTTTAACTTTTCATGTTCTGTTAGCGTAAGCTCTAAAATACCCTTATAATATCCATGCTCTTTTCGCAAAAGCTGGTACAGCACTTCATCTTTTGACATGCTATAGATAGGTAGCATTTTATCTGTCATAAATAGCAGCTTGTTTGCAGGTTCTTATCCAATTTTAACATTAAGTGTATATGTTTTTTTTGAGCAAGAGCAATTCGCTAAGCACCTGTTCTAAGTCCAAGTTAATCACTTAAAACCCGGAGTAAAAAAGCAAATCTAAAGTTCGAAGGGATAGATATTGCAAAAAAATCTAAGCATATGGGATAATTCACACTTGCGATTCATTAATTCGATAATCGCACCGCAAAATCCTTAGGAGAAAAAATGGCTCGTTACACTGGTAATAAAAACCGCATCGCGCGTCGGTTTGGTGCAAATATTTTCGGGCGCGCTCGTAACCCTTTATTGCATAAGCCCAATCCGCCCGGAGTTCACGGGGCACGCCGTCGTAAAAAATCTGACTACGGCGTTCAATTGGAAGAAAAACAAAAGCTGAAAGCAATTTATGGAATGTTAAGCGAAAAGCAGCTCGTCGGCTATTACAAAAAAGCCTTGCAGCTAGCAGGCAATACAGCGCAAAATTTTGCCGAACTACTTGAATGTAGACTCGACAATATTGTCTACCGTTTAAAGTTTGCCAACACAATATTTGGAGCCCATCAATTGGTTTCCCATGGGCATATCTTAGTCGATGGAAAAAAAGTTGATCGCCGTTCCTTCCAAGTAAAACCGGGAATGGTTGTCTCGATTCGAGAAAAATCGCGTAATATGAAAGCCGTCGTTGAAGCCCAAGATAATCCCAATCGTTCAGTGCCCGAATTTCTTTCACATGATAAAGGCAATTTCTCAGGACAGCTTCTTGCCAAGCCCGCTATAGAACAAATGCCTTGGCCGGTTGAAATCAAACTGCCAGATATCTGCGACTTTTTGGCTCATACTACCTAAAGTATATCTCCTCCTTTTTACAGCCTAGGTTTTAAAAAACCTGGGCTTTTTTTTGCTTGCAAAAGAAATGATTTGAAAATTTGGGCTTACGCTAGATTCTCCGCTTTCTTTAAGTAAGAAGGTATCAATTCAGATACCTCTTCTTCGCTATGACTTTCGGTTAAGCAAATTAAGTTTCTTCTCCCGGTTATTAACGATTCCCCTGCTGGAGGAAGAACTTAATTTAGAAAATAAAAAGGGCCATATTTTATTACAATATGGCCCTTTATTTGGTTTTTTGAACAGTTCTGCTTTATTTATGCAGTCGCCGCTTTCACTCCTTGTTCAAAAAGGACTCCGGTTGCATCGGCAATTGTAGGAGTAACAGCCGGCACAACAAAAGGAGCGATTAACGCACCGCCTACAACAGTTCCAACTCCAGCAGGCAATCCAAGAGACATAGCTGCGATTTGACTGGTAGCTATTACTACTTCTGCAAGAATGGTAGGCCCATATGTTTCGCCTACGGCTTTACCGTACTGTCTGGCCAAAGACAAGGGTGCTTCTTTTTTTTGCGCATTGGCAGCTGGAGCAGCAGCTTTTTTATCTGCAGCAACTTTAGCAGAAGCAATAAGAACGGCAGCAGGAACTGGTTTAACAGGTGCTGGAGTAGGATTTTCCGGTTTGGAATTTGGATCAGCTAAAGCATCTGCAATTTTGTTAACACTCCAGATAGCTCCTTTAGAACCGTAATATGCTAATAATCCTGTAGCAGCTGGAATAACTATAGGGGCTAAAGGCACAGCCACACCTATTCCTAGTATCGGTCCTACTGCTCCTGAAACGAGGGCCACCGTAGCGCTTGTCATTAATCCGGGAGCATAAGTCCGTACGACGCCATCCGTGTAGCTTCCTGCAGCAGCAGCCACATTTTTCTTTGTGCAAGTTGTTTGGATACCTTCTTGTATCTGATTGATAATACCAGTGTTTGCCTGAGCAACAGTAGCACTTGTATTCATGCTATAATCCTCTCTATTTAAGAATAATTCTTTTAAGAACAAAACAAATTGTAATTTAAATGTATTAAGATTTTATTAAGGGTGGGGTATTTTTTTAACTTTCTTCATTTTTTTGATTTTTATAAAAAAATAAATTGAAAAATTCTTTAATTTTTAAAACCCAACAAAAAATCCATAAACACGTAAGGAAAAGAGAAGCTTCTAAGAGAAATTGACGCATTTCCATCCAGAACGAATGGGGAGGCAGAATTTTCCATATGGAAAGAAAATATTGCACTGAAAAACAAGCAGCTAAAGAGGCAGCAAAGATTTTTCCGATAGAAAAAAGCAAAGTTCTTAATCCTAAGGAATAAATGGTATCTCCCAGAGACCATAGTAAATAAAATAAATTAAACCATGCACTAATGCTCGTTGCCAAAGCCACACTAGCCGGCCCGTATCCCACACCAAAAATTAATATGGCGTTGAGGCAGATATTCATTAAAATAGAATAAAGAGAACCAAGGGCTGGAGTTAAATAATTTTTTCGTGCATAAAAAGCAGGTGCTAAAATCAGTATGGCGGCCATTGGTACAAGCCCTAATCCATAGGCAAAAAGACACTTGGCAGTTTCTGATATGGAAAGAGCATCAAAATCTCCATGTCCATATAGAAGACGGACGCAGCTGTTCCCTAAAAATATTATGCCAAACGTGATCGGAAGCATTAAAAGGACGATCTGCAGGAGTCCAAAACGGAGATAATAATGAAAATTCGCAAGATTTTCTTCTTTAGCAGCCCGAGAAAGAGGGGGTAAAATAGCGCCGGAAAGGGCGATCCCAAATAAGGCCAAAGGCAGCTGCTGGATGCGAATGGCATACCATAGGTAAGCCGGCCCTTCTAAAGAGGCGTATCTAGCAAAAACACTATCCAATGCATTATTAATCTGTGAGGCGCCGACGCCGATTATTCCCAGGCAGAGAGGCTTTATTATAATTTTAACCTCTTCTATTAGCTCTTTGCAGTGCCATTTGAAAAAATCTTGGTTTTTCAAAGTAAAGAGGATTTTAGGGACTGTTATTCCCCATTGGCAAATACAAGCAAGGATGACAAAACTCGCTAGCCAAGGCATTGCAGCAGGAGCTGAAAAAGAATAGAGGCAGGCTATCCCCGCAATCCACACCAAATTAAATCCGGCAGGAGCTACGCTTGGGATAAAATAACTTTTCTGACATTGTAATAGAGAAGAATTAAGTCCATATAAACAAATGAAAAGCAGGCTGGGCATTAAAATGAGTGTGAGCTGCAAGATTTCGCGATTATTAGGATGAATTTCTCCAAAAGCGAGGACTGCACTGATTCCTCCCATGACGATAAGAATGAGAACGGTTAAAAAAATGAAAAGGACAATTGATAAATTTTGAAAAAATCGGAAAGCTTTTTTAGGGTCCTCATTGCGCAGTTTTTCGAACTCAGGAATAAAAGCCGATTGCAGTGCCCCTTCACCAAAGAGCCTGCGGAATAAATGAGAAAAGCGGAATGCCACAAAAAAAGCCGAGACGGACTCATGGGTGCCGAAAGCGGCAGCCATGGCTATATCCCGCAGCAATCCTGTAACCCGGCTGAAAAGGGTTCCCGTTAAGAACTGCTTGGCAGAATAGAGAATAGATTGAATTGAGTCGCGTTTGTATTTCATAAAGGAAAAAGAGTCATAAAAAAAACGATTCTTGTCAATTTCCATCGATTCTTGTTACAATAAATAACCTGAACTCAGGGTTATTTAACCTAAGTGGTTGAGTTTTTTTTTGCCCTTTTCGGCCAATCAAAGCCTAATAAAACTATAAAGAGCCCTTATGTCAAAATCACACAATAAAATCGAAATCGGTCCGCTGGGAGCGCATACCTCTGCTGCCGGAGGGGCTTACAACGCTTTATTGGAAGGGGAAAAAATTGGAGCCTCAACCATTCAGCTATTCACTAGCAACCAAAAGCAATGGAAAGGAAAAATTCTCAACGAGAAAGATATCTCTTTGTGGAAAGAAACTCGAGAAAAAACGGGTCTTGTTCAGATTATGAGCCATGACAGTTATCTCATAAACCTCGGGGCCCCTGATGCGATCAATCTTGAGAAAAGCCGTAAAGCGTTTCGTGAAGAGCTCAACCGGTGCCTTCAGCTTGAAATCGAATATCTCAATTTCCATCCGGGAGCTGCCTTAAAAGAAGATCCGCAAGCATGTTTGGATCATATTTGCGAGAGCTTGTGTGAATTGGAAGAAATGTTTACCGGCAAACATAAGACCCGTCTTCTTCTTGAAACTACCGCCGGACAGGGTTCCGCAGTGGGCCATCGCTTTGAACACCTGGACTATATAATAAAAAAAGTTCAATCTCGTATTCCGATAGGAATATGCATCGATACATGCCATATTTTCGTTGCAGGTTATGATATCAGGACAGCTGAAGCTTGGGATGCAACCCTTAATGAATTTGACCGCGTGATCGGGCTCAAACATCTTTATGCTTTTCATCTAAATGATTCCCTGCGTGAATTCGGGTCCAGGGTGGATCGGCATGCGGAAATCGGCAATGGCAAAATAGGTTTGGAATCCTTCCGTTTTATTATGAATGATAGCCGAACGCGATCTCTCCCAAAATATCTAGAAACACCGGGCGGGCCGGAACTTTGGAAAAAAGAAATTGCCTTGCTGCGCGATTTGGCTTAAAAACTCCCTTCTAAGGCAAAAAATAAATTATTATACACAAATGAAAGAGTAAGTATTTATGCGCATAAAAATAAAAGAAATTAAGAACCGCCCACAAGGGCTAGTCGGAACAGAAGTGACAGTAAAAGGTTGGATAAGAACAGTTCGAAATCAAAAGACTTTTTCTTTTATTGAAATCAATGATGGTTCGACGCTTTCTAATTTTCAAATCATCGCTACTCCGGATCTCCCCGATTACGAACGCAATATGGCAAAGCTGAGCACAGGCGTTTCTGTTGCAATTACGGGGAAAATCGAAACAAATCCGAATAAACCTGAAGATATTGAAATGCACGCCAAATCCCTCTCGATCATAGGATTATGCGATGCGGAATCTTATCCTCTTCAAAAGAAACGCCACACATTTGAGTTCCTCCGCACCATTGCCCATCTTCGCCCCCGGACAAATACATTGGGAGCCATCGCAAGAGTTCGAAATGCCCTTGCATTTGCAACGCACAGCTTTTTCCAAGAAAAAGGATTTTTATATGTGCATACCCCCATCATCACGGCTTCCGATTGCGAAGGGGCCGGCAAGCTTTTTCAAGTGACTACGCTCGATCTTAATAAACCGCCCAAAAAAACGGATGGGACTGTCGATTTCAGCCAGGATTTTTTTGGCAGGCCGGCTTATTTAACCGTTTCCGGACAGCTAAATGGAGAGATTTATGCCTGTGCGCTATCTGATATCTATACTTTCGGCCCCACCTTTCGCGCAGAAAATTCCAACACCTCCCGCCACCTCGCTGAATTTTGGATGATCGAACCCGAATTGGCATTTGCCGACCTTAAAGATAACATGGATAATGCAGAAGCTTATCTAAAATATGTCCTCAAGTATTTATTAAACACATGTCCCGAAGACATGCAATTCTTTGATAAACATGTTTCTACAGGCCTTCTAGACCGCCTGCGCCAAGTAATTGAGACGCCTTTTGAAAGGGCTACCTATTCGTACGCCATCCGCATCCTAGAGAAATCGAATAAAGCTTTTGAATTTCCTATTAAGTGGGGCGCTGACTTGCAATCGGAACATGAACGCTATCTGGCTGAAGAGTTTTTTGGAAAGCCTGTCATTATCACTGATTATCCTAAACAAATTAAAGCTTTTTACATGCGTTCAAATGACGATAACAAAACCGTAGCTGCGATGGATGTGCTAGTTCCTAAAGTGGGAGAGATCATTGGAGGAAGCCAGCGTGAAGAGCGGTTGGATATATTAGAACATAAGATTAAAGAAGTCGGCCTCAAACCCGAAGATTATTGGTGGTATTTGGAACTGCGGAAATTTGGAACGGTTCCTCATGCTGGATACGGTGTAGGATTTGAACGTTTGATTCAGTTTGCGACCGGCATGGAAAATATTCGCGATGTCATCCCATTCCCACGATATCCCGGTAAGGCGGATTTCTAAATTGAAGGGATTTAGAGCCTGCCACAGTTTTTTTGTACAGGCTCATGAGTTCAAATCGTTTCAAAATCGGCATCGCAAAAAAGGTTAGTTAAATTTTAAATACGTCAGCTTTTTTGCTTGTACTACTTCCAACCCCAAAACTCCAATTAAAAGGAAAATTTTATGAATCCTCTTTGCTCTTTAAAAAATCCAATTACAATTGAAGATTTAAAACCGCTTTCAAAACAAGAAACGATTACAATTTTAACGAGTAGACTGAAAGAAGCTCAGTCTCTAGGATTATACAAAAGCAAAAAAGACATTGATCAAATAGCCTTTCTATCGGACTTTCAGATGCATCTATAAGGACAACTTCGTATTCCATATCACTCTTTAAAAGAACTTTACGGCCAGGCGCCCTCCTTTAGCCTTCTTCTTCGCATGTGCTTCTCTCAAAATCTCCAACATTCTTTTTAAAGTTGCTTTTTTAACTCCTGTCAACCTTCGAAACTGCTGTTCTGACAATTCTTTTATTTGATCATTTTTATGATATCCCAAATTGAAGTATCTGTTGTACGTTAAATTATTTTAAAGTGCCAGTTTTGAAAGAAGTTCAATATAAGAAACTGTTTATTTCAGATCATTTTGATTATAATCAACGTGGAAAATTGCTAAAAACCGCGGCAGCGGCCTTCAGGTTTTAATATAGATATTAAGCAGTGAAGAATGCGGTTTAAACTATAGTAACTATTTTCGTATGTTTTTATACAAAACTAGAGTAAAGCATACAGTCATAATTTTTTGTAAAATTAGAATATTTCTATTTGATTAATAAAAAAGATGATTTTTTAAATGCATTAATATTTATTTTTTTGTATTATAAACCATCTCTTATTAAAAAATTCAAATTAAAAGGAAAATTTATGAATCTTTTCGATTTAAGTAATCCAATTTCTATTTCAGATTTTAAATCTTTTACAGATCAGGAGGCGATAGCAATATTAACAAGTAGACTGAAACAAGCTCAGGTGCTTGGATTATATAAATGCAAAAAAGACATGGATCAAAAAGTCACAACCCTTGTTAATAGAAATTTCTTTAGAGCTCTTGCTGAGCGTCCTTTTCCTCTTCCTTTGATCACTTGCATTGCCTTGGAATTTCACAATAATCACTTTAAAATCCTGCTAGGAGCGGGCTTCAATCTTTTTGAAATAGATAGCAGCTCTAGAACAGTTTTTCATTATGCTTCACTTTATGCAAACATTAAAGCAATAACAACCCTTTCAAATTTAATTGAAATCCTTTTTAATAGAGCGATAAATATAGAAAGAATAATAAATGTAAAAGATAAGCATAACCAAAATCCTTTGCATTTGGTTGGAGATAAGTGTAGAGGAAATTTTATTGAGAGTGAAAAAAAAATAAATACTGTCGCAAAGTGGTTAATTGACAATGGAATCGACCTTACGCTAGAAAGCGATAACGAAAAGTTTAACTTCACTCCTCTTCATAAAGCAGCAGCTTCTAACAGAGATGAAATAGTAAAATTGATACTTTCCAAAAACATTTCTTCAAACATAAAAAACAGTTTAGGGGAGACCCCTCTTCATATAGCTGCACTTCACGGTTCCAATAAGGTTTTGTGTACTCTTCTTAAAAATAATGCGGATATAAATGCCAAAGATAATGAGAACAAAACTCCTGTAATGTGTGCACTAATGGGCCTCGCTTCTGAGACGGAGGCGCAAATTTTAATCAGGTTGGGCGCGGAATTAAATACGATTAATAAAAGCGGGCATACTGCTCTTTATTATGCTCTGGATACCGGAAAAATAAGGGCTTATAGAGAATTGCTTAATCGAGGGGTTTCGATTGAGAGAGAAATCCAAAATGGAATTCCTCTCATCTTAGCAGCTTGCCGACAAGCTCCTTGGTTCCTCATTGAGGAGATCATCAAAAAAGGAGGGAATGTCTTTCAAATTAACAATTTAGGCCAGTCTGCATTGCATCTTGCAGCGGTCGGTAATACAAAAGATGTTGTAGAGGGTTTAGTCAAAAAATATAATTTAGATGTGAATTTAAAAGATGGAAAAGGCATGACACCATTGCATCATGCTGTTGAAAGTCTATCAGTCGATAAGGTACAGATTTTATTAGATTTGGGGGCCGATCCAGCCATAAGGAATGAAGATGGCCTCAATGTTTATGATATAGCATTGGATTTTTCTAGAACTATGCCAATGTTTCCTCAAGAAATAATTTCATTATTAATAGCCGATCAGCTTTAGAAATAAAGGAAATATGAGCGGGTTGGCGTGTTTCGCCGCCCGCTTGCTCTTTGCGGAAGCAGTAAATTAACCTCTTATTCATAATTCAATTTAAAAGGAAAATATATGAATTATACTTGCGAATTAAAAAATCCAATTTTCATTCAAGATTTTAAAAATCTTCCAAGAAACTTAATGATTGAAAAATTAGCAAGTAGACTGAGAGAAGCTCAATTTTATGGATTATATAGCACCAAAAAAAACATAGATCAAGAAGTCTCTGATTTTGTTAATCATAAACTATTTAATGTTCTGGTTAATTTGCAATCTAAGCCTTTTCCTTTACTCACTTGCATTGCCAAGGAATTTCCCAATACCCTCTTTAAATCCATGGTCGGAGCGGGTTTCAATCTTTTTGAAACAGATGACCTATCTAGAACTGTTTTTCATTTTGCTTCACTTTATGCAAACATTAAAGCAATGAAATTTCTTTTTAAAGCAATAGAAATTATTTTTAATAGAGAGCTAAATATAGAAGAAATAATAAATGCAAAAGATAACCATAATCAAAATCCTTTGCATTTGGTGGGAGATAAATGTGGTGGAGATTTTAAAACGAGAGAAGAAAAAATAACTGCTGCCGCAGAATGGTTAATCGAAAAGGGAATCGACCTTAATGCAGAAAGCGACAAGGTGGGGTGTAATTTTACTCCTCTTCATAAAGCAACTGCTTGTAATCGAGAGGCGATAGTAAAATTGGTGCTTTCCAAAGGCATTTCCCCAAACATAAAAAATAGTTTAGGAGAAACCCCTCTTCATATAGCTGCACTTCACGGTTCCGATAAAGCTTTGGATGTTCTTCTTCAAAATAATGCGGATATAAATGCCAAAGATAATGAGAACAAAACTCCTTTAATGTGTGCACTAATGGGCCTCACTTCTGAACCGGAGGCACTAACTTTAATCCAGATGGGCGCTGAATTAAAGACGATTAATAAAAGAGGGCATACTGCTCTTTATTATGCCCTGGATACCCGAAAATGGGAGGCTTATGCTGAATTGATTAATCGGGGAGTTTCAATTGAAGAAGAAATCCAAAATGGAGTTCCTCTCATCTTAGCGGCTTGCCATAAAGCTCCCTTGCTTATCATTGAGGAGATCCTTAACAAAGGAGGGAATGTCTTTCAAATTAACAATTTTGGCCAGTCTGCATTGCATCTTGCTGCGGTTGGTAATACAGAAGATGTTGTAGAGTATTTAGTCACAAAATATAAATTAGATGTGAATTTAAAAGATGGAATAGGCATGACACCATTGCATCATGCTGTTGAAAGTCTATCAGTCGAAAAGGTAAAGCTTTTATTAGATTTGGGGGCTGATCCCACAATAACAGATAAAAATGGCTTCAACGTTTATGATCTAGTCCTGCATCTTTCTGCTACAATGCCAATGTTTCCTGAAGCAATAATGTCATCATTAATAGCCGTAGACCTTTCGGACCTCGCTTTAAAATAGTTTTATAACCAAAAAATCAAAAATTTAAATAAAAAGGAAATTTTTATGGATTACTTTTGTAATATAAATAATAAAATTAATATTCAAGATTTAAAACTTTTTACTCAACAGGATAAAATTACAATATTAACAAGTAGACTGAAAGCTCGAGGATACCAAAACCCAGACTTAGTTGTCGCAAAATTTGTTGAAAATAAAATCTTTAATGAACTTTTAAATGTGAAAACTCCTTTGATCGCTTGTATTTCCTCGAAATTTCACGTTATTTGCTTAGAAATCCTTGTTGGTGCGGGTTTAAATCTTTTTGAAAAAGATGAATTATCTAGAACTCCTCTTCATATAGCTGCATGTCATGCAAACACTAGAGCAATGGAAATCCTTTATAATATTAGGTCAGGTATAAATATAAATGCAAAAGATAGCTATGGCCAAAATCCTTTGCATTTGATTGGAGATTTTGCTGGAGATTTTAGTAAGAATGAAGAAAAAATAACTAATGCCGCAGACTGGTTAATTAAAAATGGAATCGACCTTGCGGCAGAAAGCGATAAGAACACGTGTAACTTTACTCCTCTTCATAAAGCAGTCGCTTGTAACAGAGATGCTTTAGTAAAATTGATGCTTTCCAAAGGCGTTTCTCCAAGCATAAAAAATAGTTTAGGCGAAACCCCTCTTCATATAGCCGCACTTCACGGTTCACGTAAAGCCATGGAGGTTCTTCTTCAAAATAACGCGGATATAAATGCCAAAGATAATGAGAACAATACTCCTTTAATGTATGCATTAATGGGCCTCACTTCAAGTCCCGAGGCAGAATATTTAATCAAGATGGGCGCTGAAGTAAATACGATTAATACAAGAGGGCATACTGCTCTTTATTATGCCCTAAATACCGGAAAAAGAGAGTCTTTTGATTTGATTAGAACGAAAGTTTCAATTCAGAGAGAAATACAAAATGGGATACCCCTCATCTTAGGGGCTTGCCATAAAGCTCGCTTGTGCATCATTGAGGAGATCATTGCAAAAGAAGGAAATGTCTTTCAAATTGACAAATTAGGCCAGTCTGCATTGCATCTTGCTGTTATTGGTAACACAAAAGATATTGTAGAGTATTTAGTTAGAAAATGCAAATTAGATGTGAATTTAAAAGATGGAAAAGGCATGACACCATTGCATCATGCTGTTGAAAGTCTATCAGTCGATAAGGTACAGCTTTTATTAGATTTAGGAGCCGATCCTGCAATACAAGATAACAATGGCCTCAATGTTTATGATCTAGTCTTGCATCTCTCTGCTACAATGCCAATGTTTCCTCAAGAAATACTATCGTTATTAATAGCCGATAAGCTTTAGAAATAAAGCAAATATGAGCGGGTTGGCGTATTTCGCCGCTCGCTTTTTCTTTTTTATTTAAAGTAACTTTTGCGAACTCATTTTCTGCGGGAACAGGCTTTTTGAAATAAAAGCAAAAGCAATATAAGCAGACTGCTCCCTAGCTTTTCAAGGAATAATAAGCAGAAACAATTTTATTCAGGAAAAAAGAAAAGACATGCTCTAAAAAGCCAAGTAGTTGTAGATAAGAAATCAAAAAAAATTATTTGCACATCTTTTGGCAATGGCAAGAAGCATGATTTTCGTCTTTTTAAAGAAAGTCATTTGCGTTGGACGAAAGAACGTTGTGGAGTAACGGACAGTGGGTATACCGGTATAAAAAAATTACAAAGCAGCACAAAGCTACCTAAGAAAATTAGTGTCTTTGAGTCCCCATACAAAAAGATTCAATTTGTATCGTCATAGTTAAAAAAATTCTAATATTATAGTTATAATATTTGCATATATACTTTATTTGTTTTATAGTATTGTTATTTATTAACTTTGTTATTTTTATTATGGATAAATGGTAAAATGGAAAAAACAACTTATTCTTCTAAATTATATAATTTGATGGTGGGAAATCCTAAAGTTCTAGAGTCTCAAAAGAGATCTCTTCTAGAGCTTCCAGATGAATTAATCTTACAAATTTTTAATGAACTAGGATTTTCTGATTTGAAAAATGCTTCTTTAGCATGTAAACGACTTTATCAAGTTGCAAATGATGAAGGCATAGATCTTCCAAAAGTTGTAAAAATCTTTTTAAAA
>Ga0364919_10051_pt1 | contig 63999 bp, 60 predicted proteins | sample SorcelJu500001C7_2_FD_206953 | JGI IMG/M metagenome (GOLD analysis project Ga0364919, IMG submission 206953) | Enriched cells from Trout Bog Lake Hypolimnion, Wisconsin, USA - BchlTB.June20.5000.01.C7 | ecosystem: Environmental > Aquatic > Freshwater > Lake > Hypolimnion/Profundal zone | place... | reverse complement strand
GAAATTACCTTCATGACCTTCAACGCTGTTATCTTTGATCTCGACGGTACCCTGCTCGACACCCTTCAGGATCTGGTCAACACCCTTAACTCCGTGCTCGCCCGCCATAATTACCCGACCCATACTCTTGATGAGTGCAGGTTTCTTGTAGGACATGGAATGAGAGAGCTTGTTCGAAAAGCGCTTCCTGAACAAACGGGCAGCGAGGAAACAGTCGACCTTCTGCTTAAGGAAATGATGGTGGTGTATGCCGATAACTGGAATGCAAATTCCCGCCCCTATCCCGGCATTGCCACCCTTCTCGATTCAATTACCGGGCGAAAGATCAAAATGGCGATCCTTTCAAACAAGGCCGACCACTTCACCCGCCTGTGCGCCGATGCCCTGCTGGAACCCTGGAATTTCGATGTCGTCATGGGTCACCACAGCGGTATCGCCCACAAGCCTGATCCTGAGGGCGCTCTCCTTGTTGCCGCTATGCTCGGCGAAGATCCCTCTTCAATTCTTTATGTCGGCGACAGCGGCATCGACATGCTCACCGCATCAAGGGCGGGAATGTACCCTCTTGGCGTACTCTGGGGGTTCAGACCGGAAAGCGAGCTCCTGGAATACGGAGCAAAAACCCTGGTCCGCCACCCAGAAGAGATTATCGGCATCCTTGGCAGTTCCGCAAAATAATCAATCGCAAACCAGCCTCTTGTACTCCAGCTCCATCCCGATCTTTTCAGACATCGTACGTTAAGCGTATCTTTATAGATAGCGTATTATTTACGTATCATAAAACACAGTGAACGCATGACGTAACTAAATATATCCACTTGTGTTCCTTTTTTTTATGTGTCCGATTTGTCCGATTTTGATGTAATATTGCACATCGGAAAGCACCCTGTAACAGTTTCTTATGACCCTTGTTACTGCTCTCGAATATCTTGATTTCAGGCAAGAAGGTGAAGACGTGAAAAAACATAGTCGAGGGAGTCCTCATTGAGGACAATTCTGGAAAAACCTGTCGACCCGAGTTCCATTGGACGGTTATCGCGGTCGCTGGTGAACTTGCGGCTCTGCTTGCCGTTGTACCAGTAGACCAGCCTTATTTTGCTTCCTTCAATTTCCAGGGCTGTGATACCGCGTTTCCCTATGGAACAGCCGGAGTTGAAAACACTTGGAATGGTAAGGTTGTTATAGAGGCCGCTGCGCAGACCGATTTTTTTGCCTCTCTTGTAACATGCGGCGAGTTCAATTTTCAGTGCCGCAATTTTCTGCTCTATTGCTGTCCGCTTTTCTCTATCCGCCGAAGGGTAAGCCCTGCAAAGTTCCTCGATTCTGAAGTTCAGAAAATCAACTTTGGAAAGCGATTCAAACAATGGTCGGTGGGTATGGCCGATGATGGAGACAATTTTTGCCTGGTTTGAAAACTCATAAATTGATTTTTCGATAGCAAACCGGCGACGGCTGTTGTAGGCTGTTGAGAAGTTTCTTATGCCGACTGGCTTTGCAATGTATCGGAGAAAAAAGACTACGGAACGACTGACGATTGGATAGGTCTCCCACAAAAGAACCGATGCCTGATGGCCGTGAAGCAGCAGGATGGTTTCATCACCGTAATGAAATTTGAGCGACTCTACCATTGATGATGCAAGACGGTACCCCTTCTCTTCGAGCAGTTCAGCATCATGGTTGCCGTAGGTTTTCCAGAAAAAACCGTTGAGTTCAAATTTGAGAAAAAGATCGTAGAAATCACCCCACTCCTGCCCGATGCTCTCAAGTGGAAATTTAAACAGCTCTTCAACATCGCCATTGAGAACCAGGCTGTATTTTTCGGGCAGATAATAGTTCCCGAGCATGGTTCTGACCAGTTCAGCGTTTCGACGGAACTCATCACGCCTGCCGCCATTACCCATGTGCAGGTCGCTGAGGATGAGAACTTTTGATGATTGATCAAGAGAAACCGACCTTGCTTTTTGAAGTAGCCGCTCAAGCTGGGGATGTTTTTTATTACGCAGGCTCATAATGTCACAACAGTCTGATCTTCAGCTAACCGGATTATTAATCAACCGTAACGGAAAGTTATCAATGATATAGTTAAAATAATGTAGCTCAGCAAAATGAAAACCGGCGGAGCTTATTGCTATGAAACCCGCATCACTAGGTATCTGCTCGATAAACCTGACGTACTGAAACATCCTGTAGATATAACATATACGGGATTTGTTGTACCCAATGCCTTGATTGTCGGTGACGGTGTTGACTATAACGAATGATACCGTGAACTCTACGCATTAGGTATACTCAACTTCTTAACCTCGCAATATAAGTCACTATCCCTCGTTTGAATACGATTATACATGTTTCAGGCAAGGCAAAACAACCCTGAAATCGTCATTATTTATTAAAAAAAATAGAAAATTTTACAAAAATGTATGAATTATTATTATTTTTAATTTATTAACCCTTATTTATTTAGGCACCTATTGCTCATTACTTAAATAAAAAAACTAATACCCAAACCAAGAGTGAATTTCAACTTGATAGAACCAGACTCCTTATGCACACAGAAAACTCGACGATTTCCCATTCGCGCAAAAAGCCTTGGATCATAGATACGACACTGAGGGATGGAGAGCAGGCTCCAGGCGTTGTGTTCAGCGCTGATGAAAAAACGCAAATCGCCTGCCTTCTTGCTGAAGTCGGAGTAAACGAAATTGAAATCGGTTACCCTGCAATCAGTAATGAGGAACGCAATTCGATCCGGAAAATTGCATCCATCAATCTTCCGGTACGTTTAACCAGCTGGGCCAGAGCAAAATGGCAGGACATTGAGGATGCTCGTATATGCGGTACAGAAGCACTTCACATCAGCTTTCCTGTTTCCGCTCTCTACCTTCAGCTTATGGAAAGAGATTACATCTGGGTACAGCAACAATTGCAGGAACTCATCCCGAAAGCGAAAAAATACTTCAGTTTTGTCAGCGTCGGGGCACAGGATGCTACGAGGGCAGAGCTTGATATGCTGAAAAGCTTTGTGCTTGATGCCGAAGCATGCGGAGCAGATAGAATACGTATAGCCGATACTGTCGGCATAGCGACGCCGACTTCAATAATAACACTGATGGGCCACTTGAAATCAGTAAGCTATGCTGCTCTTGAATTTCATGCCCATAACGATTTTGGTATGGCAACGGCAAATGCATTTACTGCTCTTGAAGCAGGATGCAAAGCAGTCAGCGTGTCAGTAACCGGACTTGGTGAACGGGCAGGAAATGCGGCACTTGAAGAACTTGCCATAGCCTTGAAGCTATCAGGAAATTTCGATTTGCGCCTTGATACCAGACAGCTTCTGCATCTCTGTGAAACTGTAAGTAAAGCATCAGGAAGAGTTATCCAGGATCAGAAAGCTGTGGTCGGAAAATCGGCATTTCAGCACGAATCAGGTATCCACTGTGCGGCGCTTTTGAAAAATCCACTTTCCTATCAACCATTTCTTCCTGATCAGGTAGGTCGTGGCAAACAAGAGCTTGTTATCGGAAAACATTCGGGCAGTGCTTCATTACAACATTTTTTTTCCAGTAGAGGAATTATACTGTCACAAAACGAAGCTGGTCATCTCCTTGAAATTGTCCGCCGAACTGCCACTGAAAAGAAAAGAGCCCTGCATCCGGAGGAACTTGAAAGCATCTATAATACCCTTTCAGTCAAACAGTGATTAATCAGACCGCAAGTATCATGATTATAGCCCACGAAGAGGATCATAGCAGTATCAGCCTGCTTGCCGAAGTCAGCAGAACCATAACCAATGAAGATGATATTAACAAGGTATTAAGACTTGTTCTGTTCATCATGTCCGAACACATGAACATGCTCAGGGGTATGATCACAATTCTAAATCGTGATACCCGAGAAATTGTCATCAACGAATCCTTCGGCCTTACGTCAGAGGAGAAGGAAAGGGGCCGTTACCGCATAGGCGAAGGCATTATCGGACAGGTCGTTAAAACCGGAAAAACGGTTATTGTTCCGAGCATTAACAACGAACCGCTCTTTCTTGATCGAACGCGTTCACGGTCTAAGTCAAAAAAAGAGGGGCTTTGTTTTATCTGTATTCCAATTAAGGCAGGAACAGAAATTATAGGCACCCTCAGCGCGGACCGTCAGCTTGAACCAGTAACTGGAGATGAGCATGGGAAAAAAAATAAAGCCGACAACGGTAAGAAAGATATGCTGCAGCACTATGTCGACCAGCTCTCCATTATAGCTGCCATGATTTCACAGGCAGTTCGCCTCAGACAGCTTGCACACGAAGAAAGCGCTAAAAACCCCCTGGACAACAAAACAGTGGAAAAGCTGTCACAGCAAAGGCATTATACGGATGAACAAAATGAAGAAACCATTTCTGAAGTTGAACGTCCGGCAAACATTATCGGAAATGCAAAACCGATGATCTCGCTGTTTAAAATGATTGAAAAGATTGCAAAAACCAATGCAACAACTTTGATACTTGGAGAAAGCGGTGTTGGAAAGGAGCTGGTTGCCAGCGCCATTCATTTTAAAAGCCTCAGATCAGACAACACTTTTATTAAATTCAACTGCGCGGCACTGCCGGAAAGCATTGTCGAAAGCGAACTCTTCGGGCACGAAAAAGGTGCATTCACCGGTGCATCGGCTACCCGTCAAGGCAGATTTGAGCTTGCCCATAAGGGAACGATCTTTCTTGATGAAGTCGGCGAACTCAGTCTTCCAATTCAGGCAAAACTACTCAGAATCATTCAGGAAAAGGAGTTTGAAAGGGTAGGAGGATCAAAAACTATTCAAGTTGACGTAAGGATCATTGCCGCAACAAACCGTAATCTTGAAGAATTAATACGGAAAGGGCTCTTCAGGGAAGATCTCTATTACCGGTTGAATATTTTTCCCATTACCGTTCCCCCGCTACGGGAACGCAAAACCGATATTCTCCTGCTTGCAGACTATTTTGTTGAAAAATACAATGCCGCAAACCATAAAGGTATCAGACGAATCTCAACAACAACGATCGATATGCTCATGAGATATCACTGGCCGGGCAACGTCCGCGAACTTCAGAACTGTATGGAACGGGCGGTCATTATGAGCGAAGACAATGTTATTCACGGCTATCACCTCCCACCAACACTGCAGACTGCTGAATCTAGCGGAACACCCTATACCGGGTCATTGCAGCAAAAGCTTGATGCCATTGAAAAAGAGATGATCATGGAAGCACTAAAACGCACTAAAGGAAACATGTCGAGGGCTGCCATACAATTAGGTCTGTCAGACAGGATCATGGGGCTTCGAATAAAAAAATTCGATATCGACTACCGAAAATTCCGTCCATAAAGATCTGAACCATCGAGCCAGATGAATTCATAACTTTCATGAAGTGCTGATTTTTTGCATTATATTAGCTGGACATGTCTGTTTGATATTGAGTTCATGAGCCCCCCAATGTTAGTAGTAACACGATGTGATGCATAGTTGATTCGAATTCCAACTTCCGAAGCATAGTGCTATGGGCGCCTTCAACAAAAGAAGAAGAAACCTCACTCCTGACAACGAGGGAAACAGAGAATCTTATGCACTTGAAATGATTGATTTCAATCCGGAATGGCAATTTGAAGACAGAAAAAAAGGGGTATTCTATAAAAACGGCATTATCCCCCAGAAACTGTTTATAACCTTTCTCGGAGGAAATATTCAACCTGACAGCGCAAAAAAAGCAATAGATATTCTGGAAAAAATGTTTCAAAGAGGTGTACTCACTAACTGCGAGTATATCAGAATTGCTGATTATAATGAGGTTATCAGCGCACCATTCAGCACCAGAATCCTTTACGCCAATTCGCTGAATCGCCTTAACAGTACCTACAACTGCCGTCCGTTCATCACCTATATCTGTGGCGCATCCCTTATTTTAAAGACAATGCTGCGCCTCTTCGCATCCTATGTAAAGCAACTGTTCATCTTTGTTCCGACTGTTCAGGACGCCTTTAACCTGATAAACGCCGGGCCGAACCTTGACAGAGTTCAGCATGATCGTCAGATTACTATTTCACAACAGGAAATCGATCGATTTGCAACACTGTGCGGACACATTCTTTTTAATGAATCCTTTACGTTTGACGAAAAGCTGAATGGTGTATCACCAGATAATCCTCTGCACGATCTCTATACCATCATATCGCTCCTTAACACCGATCTCAGAGAACTTCAGAAAACGGAAAAAGCGCATAAGAAACAAATAGAAGATACTCTTGAAGATTTCCGCTTGTTAAACAAACAACTTTCGGTAGAGAAAAAAAATGTTGAAGAAAAAGAACAGATCCAGCAAATCCTTATCAAAAACCTTAATCAGGCAAAACGAGAGTCTGAAACAGCAAACCAGGCAAAAAGCGAGTTCCTGGCCAATCTATCCCATGAAATTATAACCCCCCTGCATGCTGTCATGGGCATGACGGAACTCCTTAGTTCCACTACACTCAACAGTGAACAGAAAAATTATATAGACACCATACAAATAAGTACACAGCAGCTTCATCAGCTGCTCAAAAACATTCTTGAATTCAGTACAAACGTATCAGGTGAGCTCGACAGTGAACAAACGATCTTTGATATCAGAAGGCTTTTTGATAATATCTCTTCTGTCCTGCTTGATGAAGCCCTGAAAAAAAGTCTGCTGTTAACCTTCACCATTCCGGCCTCAATTCCGACAGCTCTTTTGGGTTATCCTGCCTATATCTTGAAAGCACTCATCATCCTTGTGGAGAATGCCATCAAGTTTTCCGATAAAGGGAAAATTGTCGTCAGCATCGAACCTATCTCTGAAACCTCTGATGAAATCAACCTCCGCATCTCAGTCAAGGACAATGGAATAGGCATTCCTGAAGGGAAAAAAGAACTGATTTTTCAGAAATTTACCCAGTTAGACTCTTCAGCTACCCGAAAAGCAGGAGGAACAGGAATCGGCTTGGCTATCGCCAAGCAGCTTATTGAGTTTATGGGGGGAACAATCAATTTCTTCAGCGTTGAACATGAAGGTACTGAGTTCTGGTTTATCCTTGCATTCATAAAGCCACAAGAAAGCAGCAACACACCGAAAGCACTCACTACCCAGCAAGAGAGAGTTTCACAATCGGAAACAGAACCTTCTGTCTCTCAACAATCAATCGAGAATGTGCTACCAATGAATAACCGCATCCTGCTCGTTGAAGACAACAACATCAATCAACGTGTTGCTACCGCTATGCTCAATAAACTGGAGTATGCGGTAGATATTGCCACCAATGGCTTTGAAGCTCTTGAAGCCCTTAAACACAACACATATGCTTTGGTGATCATGGATTTGCAAATGCCCCTCATGGGAGGACTTGAAGCTACGAAGGAGATCAGAAAACTGGGAACAGGTATAATAAACCCGAATATTCCGATCATTGCCATGACTGCAAATGCAACGAAGGAAGACCATAACAACTGCCTGAAAACCGGCATGAATGACTTTATCTCAAAACCCGTTATGATGACGACTCTTCAGACATTGCTGCAAAAATGGACGAGGTAATGTTTATTTCGGCATGCCAGCAATAAAAAGCTCAATCCGACCGACCTCTTCTTCGCTTAGCCTGAATTCACCTGCCCCGATAATACCCTCAACCTGAGCGGCATTGCGGCAACCGACTATTGCTCCTGTAACGGCCGGGTGGCGCAGAGTCCAGGAAATGGCTACCTCACCGGCAGAACGGCCATGTGATAACCCGACAGCTTTAAGCAGTTCGACCAGCTCAAGATTTGCCGAGAGACGAGGCTCCTGAAACTCCTTGTTGCCCCTGCGCCAGTCGTCCTGGGGAAAGTTTGCAACACGTTCAACCGTCATCGCGCCGGTGAGCATACCCGAAAGCATTGGGGAATAGACAATTACACCGATGTTATGCTCCATGCAGAAGGGAAGAATCTCTTTTTCAATGGCAGGCCGTAACATCGAATAGGGAGGCTGAATGGAGGCAACAGGTGCTATCGGCATAATACGATGCAATTGCTCGACATTGAAATTCGACACGCCGATATGCCGCACAAGACCCTTCTCCTTGAGGCAGGCCATCTCCTGCCAGCCCTCTTCTATATCGATATCAGGGTTTGGCCAGTGAATCTGGTAGAGATCGAGTGCATCAACCCCAAGCCTTTTCAAACTTCCTTCACACTCACGCTTAATAGAATCAGCCTTGAGAGAATTGCAGATCTCCCTCCCTTCATTCCATGCCAGTGCACATTTGGTAAATATAAAGGGCTTCTTTTTTAAGCCGGCCACAGCCTTCCCGACAAGTTCCTCCGAATGGCCGAGACCATAAACCGCTGCCGTATCAATCCAGTTTATGCCAAGCTCAATAGCCCGTTCAATTGCTCCGACAGCGTCTCCGTCATCCTGAGCACCCCAACCATACGCCCAGTTGCTGCCACCTATGGCCCAGCTTCCGAAGCCAATGGGAGTAATATGCATATCTGTATTTCCAAGCTGCCTTTTCTGCATGATACTATAGGTTTGGGTTGAATGATTGTTCAGTCAGTAACTGATCCCACATATTTGTAGGTTTAATGCTGATGATATTTTCTTGATACCTTGACAGAATACATTTTTTTGCAATAAAATAAACTAAAGCAAGCACTCGTCGGTTATGTTTTGCATCAATAATAACGTATGGTAACAAACGAGAACAGGTATCACCTCTCCGTCTCTAAAAAAAACACCAACTACATACAAAAATGTAGATTCCATTATTTTCCTACCGAATTGTAGTAAATTCGCGTGCCGATAATCGACATTAAATAAAATAGTTACGCCATTTATTCATAGAATTAAATCTTTTCTGTCGGCTGAAACCCTTTAGCTGTGCGGGTGTGACTGCTACCTCCTTCCATTTACAAATCCTCATTAGAGGGAAAAAACTGACTTTGGCACGCATGTTGCTTGATAAATACATAAATATTCAGATCAAAGAATCATCAGTCCTGAATATCTGACGGAAAAGACATCGAAAACCTAAAAAAGTACGAAAATGAGAAAAGTTGCTATTTACGGAAAAGGTGGTATCGGCAAGTCAACGACTACACAAAACACTGTTGCCGGTCTTGCTGAAATGGGCAAGAAAGTCATGGTTATCGGCTGTGACCCGAAAGCTGACTCAACCAGACTGCTTCTTGGCGGACTTCAGCAGAAAACTGTTCTTGACACCCTTCGCGAGGAAGGTGAAGAAGTTGAACTAGATGATATCATCAAAGGTGGATACAGAAACACCCGTTGCACCGAATCAGGTGGTCCTGAACCAGGTGTAGGCTGTGCCGGTCGTGGGATCATCACGTCAGTAAACCTTCTCGAACAGCTTGGAGCTTTCGATGATGAATGGGATCTCGACTATGTTTTCTATGATGTTCTCGGTGACGTTGTCTGCGGCGGATTCGCCATGCCTATCCGCGATGGTAAAGCTGAGGAGATCTACATCGTCTGCTCGGGTGAAATGATGGCCATGTACGCAGCCAACAACATCTGCAAAGGTATTCTGAAATATGCCGATACCGGTGGAGTTCGTCTTGGTGGTCTTATCTGCAACAGTCGTAATGTCGACAACGAACGCCAGATGATTGAGGAGCTTGCCAAAAAGATCGGGACCCAGATGATCCATTTTGTGCCTCGCAACAACTTTGTTCAGCGCGCAGAGATCAACCGTCAGACCGTTATTGAGTTCGATCCGACTCACGTACAGGCAGATGAATACCGGGCTCTTGCAAATAAGATTAATGACAACAAGATGTTCGTCATCCCTAAGCCGCTTGAAATCGAAGAGCTTGAAGCGCTTCTCATTGAATTTGGTATCGCTAACTAAAAAAAGGAGTACACACACATGTTAATGATCAGAACAATCGTCAGACCAGAAAAAGTTTACGAAGTCATGCAGGGACTGCTTGATGCTGGCTACCCTGCGGTTACCAAAATCCCGGTTGTGGGACGCGGCAAACAGCGCGGACTTCGCGTTGGTGACGTGGTCTATGATGAAATTCCGAAAGAGATGCTTTTCGTTGTGGTTCCTGATAGTGATAAGGATTTCGTCGTAAGGGCCATCCTGGACAATGCAAAATCAGGTGCAGAAGGCAAATTCGGTGATGGCAAGATCTTTATTTCAGCCGTTGAAGAGGTGTACACCATCAGCTCCGGTGAAAAGGAAACCGAACCGACACTCGCAGCAGCAGAGGAGGCATAACATGAAAGAAATTATTGCAGTCATCCGGATCAACAAGGTAAACGAAACCAAGCAGGCGCTCATCGATGCAGGTATTCCTGCCTTTACAGCTACAGGCAGGGTTATGGGACGCGGTAAGGGTCAGGTTCATTTCGACATTCTCAATGGAGCCGCTGCAGGACATCCCGAAGCAATCGCGCAGCTTGGCGGTGCACCGAGGCTGGTTTCAAAAAGGATTGTCACTGTTGTCGTCCCTGAAGAGTTATGCAAAACAGCAATCGAGACCATTATTAATACAAACCAGACAGGTAAACCTGGTGACGGAAAAATATTTGTAACACCGATTCTCGAAACCATAAGAGTGAGAACCGGCGAAAAGGACCAGGCAGCGCTGAATTAAGAATATCAATTTTCAAGGTGTAAACGGAGAGAGTTACATGGAGGCGAACAAAATTTATCCAGATCCTTTGCAGGTAAGGGAGGAGCTCATACAACGGTATCCGAGCAAGGTCGCAAAAAAACGTGCCAAGTCGATTATCGTCAATGACCCGGAGATTATTCCTGAAGTACAGGCGAACGTGCGAACTGTTCCCGGCATTATCACACAGAGAGGATGTTCTTATGCCGGTTGTAAAGGCGTTGTGCTTGGACCGACGCGTGACATCGTCAATATCGTGCACGGCCCTATCGGCTGCAGTTTTTATGCATGGTTGACGCGCCGTAACCAGACACGGACTGAGTCTTTGATGGACGCAAACTACATACCCTACTGCTTCTCAACTGATATGCAGGAGGAAAACGTTGTTTTCGGCGGTGAAAAGAAGCTTAAAATAGCTATCCAGGAGGCTTATGACCTCTTTCATCCGAAGTCCATCGCTATTTTTTCGACCTGTCCGGTTGGTCTGATCGGTGATGACGTTCATGCTGCATCAAAAGAGATGCGCGAGAAATTTGGTGACTGTAACGTTTTTGGATTCAGCTGTGAAGGGTACAGGGGCGTGAGCCAGTCTGCAGGACACCACATTGCCAACAACGGTGTCTTCAAGCACATGGTAGGCCGAAACAATACCCCAAGTGTCGGCAAGTTCAAGCTGAACCTGCTTGGTGAGTACAACATCGGCGGTGACGCATTCGAGATTGAGCGCATTTTTGACAAGGTAGGCATTACTCTGGTCTCATCATTCAGCGGCAATTCAACGGTCAGCCAGATTGAAAACGCCCATACGGCCGATCTGAACGTGATACTATGTCACCGCTCGATCAACTATATGGGTGACATGATGGAGACGAAATATGGAATCCCGTGGATGAAGGTGAACTTTGTTGGTGCCGATTCGACAGTAAAATCACTGCGCAAAATTGCCGAGTACTTTGGTGATGAGGAGTTGAAGGCTAAGGTAGAAGAAGTCATTGCCGAAGAGATGCCGAGGGTCAAGGCAATTATTGAGGAGATACTTCCAAGAACAACTGGCAAGACAGCCATGCTCTTTGTCGGAGGATCACGTGCACACCACTACCAGGATCTCTTTAGTGAACTTGGCATGACAACGGTAGCTGCAGGCTATGAGTTTGCTCACCGCGATGACTATGAAGGCCGTGACGTGCTGCCGAAAATCAAGGTTGATGCCGATAGCAAGAACATTGAAGAGTTGAAAGTACTGCCCGATCCGGAGCTTTACAATCCAAGAAAAACCGAGGCGGAGCTTGAGGCTCTGAAGGAAAAAGGACTTGAAATCAACGGCTACTCTGGTATGATGAAGCAGATGACAAAGAAGTCGCTTGTTGTTGATGACCTGAGTCACTATGAGTCTGAAAAGCTGATCGAGATCTACAAACCGGATATTTTCTGCGCCGGCATCAAAGAAAAGTATGTAGTACAGAAGATGGGGATTCCTTTGAAACAGCTTCACAGCTACGACTACGGCGGTCCCTACACTGGCTTTGAAGGTGCAGTGAACTTCTACAAGGATATCGACCGAATGGTCAATAACCCGGTATGGAAACTGATCAAGGCACCATGGCAGAAAGCGGGAGCCACAAACGGAAAAAGCAAAGGACTCGAAGCCAGTTACGTTACACAGTAATTAAGGAAAACGGAGACTATTGAATTATGCTATTACGACACACATCAAAAGAGGTTAAAGAGCGTGAAGGGCTTACGATCAACCCGGCGAAAACCTGCCAGCCGATCGGAGCCATGTATGCAGCGCTCGGCATTCATGGCTGTCTTCCTCACAGCCATGGCTCCCAAGGTTGCTGCTCATATCATCGCAGCACCCTGACCCGCCACTACAAAGAGCCTGTTATGGCGGCGACTAGTTCGTTTACCGAGGGAGCTTCGGTTTTCGGCGGACAGGCTAACCTGCTTGCGGCCATCGATACTATCTTTGCGGTCTATGAGCCGGACATCATTGCCGTGCACTCAACCTGCCTGTCGGAGACCATCGGTGATGACTTGCAGCAGATTACCAGAAAGGCAAGAGATGACGGCAAAATTCCTGAAGGCAAGCATGTGATTTTTGCCAGCACGCCAAGCTTTATCGGCTCGCATGTAACCGGTTACGCCAATATGTTAACCGGCATAGCTGAACAGTTTGCTGTTTCAACCAGTGCAAAGAAAAACCAGATTAACATCATTGCCGGTTGGATGGAGCCTTCGGATATGCGAGAAATCAAGCTGCTCTCCAAAAAGCTCGGTATAAAGATTGTGCTCTTCCCTGATACATCGGACGTGCTTGATGCACCGCAGAGTGGAAAGCATGTTTTTTATCCGAAGGGCGGCACAACGGTGTCGGAACTCCAGAGCACTGGCGACAGCCTCTTTTCGATTGCACTTGGTGCCATCAGTGCTGAACCGGCAGCAATCGCACTGGAAAAAAAGTGCAAGGTCGGCTTCGAAACGCTTGACATCCCGATCGGCTTGACAGCAACCGACCGATTCATTATGAAGATGAGTGAAGTAGCAAACGTGAGTGTACCTGATGAGATTACCGAGGAAAGAGGACGGCTTGTGGATGTGATGGCCGACATGGAGCAGTATCTCTATGGGAAAAGGGTGGCGCTCTTCGGAGACCCCGACCAGCTTCTGCCGCTAACCGAGTTTCTGCTTGATTTGAACATGAAACCGGTCCATATCGTCAGCGGTACTCCTGGTCAGCGTTTTGAAAAGCAGATGCGCCAACTTCTTGACGAGAGGTCACCTGAAACAAACTTTCGCAACGGGCTTCAGGCTGATATGTTCCTCTTGCACCAGTGGATGAAGAATGATCCTGTTGACCTGCTTATCGGGAACACTTATGGAAAATATATGGCCCGCGACGAGGATGTTCCATTTATCAGGTTCGGCTTTCCGATTCTTGACCGTATCGGTCATAGCTATTTTCCGAATGTCGGCTACAGCGGCAGCTTGAGACTGGTTGAAAAGATTCTCAGTGCCATTATGGACCGTCAAGATCGCGATGCACTTGAAGAGAAGTTTGAGCTGGTTATGTAAAAGGCAATGCGGTAGAAAAATTATTAAAGGGGTCGTAGTCATGGAAAAGATCACTATTCTCGAAGGAAGGCAGAAGCAGATCTTCGAAAAGAAATCAGGTGTTGAGCAGCTTGATATTTCCTGCGACACTTCAAGCCTGTCAGGATCTGTAAGCCAGCGCGCATGCGTCTTCTGCGGCTCCCGTGTGGTACTCTATCCTGTAGCTGACGCCCTTCATCTTGTCCATGGTCCTATCGGGTGTGCCGCCTATACGTGGGACATCCGCGGGGCTGTCTCTTCAGGTCCTGAATTGCACCGGTTGAGTTTTTCTACCGACCTGCAGGAGATGGACGTGATTTACGGCGGTGAAAAAAAGCTGTACCACTCGCTCATTGAACTGATTGAGCAGTATAAGCCAAAAGCTGCCTTTATCTATTCGACCTGCATCGTCGGGCTTATAGGTGACGATATTGAAGCTGTCTGCAGAAAAGTCGCGAAAGAGACAGGGATTCCAGTGCTGCCCGTCCATTCCGAAGGGTTCAAAGGCACTAAAAAAGATGGATACAAAGCAGCATGCCATGCCCTGATGCAGCTTATCGGTACAGGATCAACTGAGAATATCAGTAAATACAGCATCAATATCCTCGGCGAATTCAACCTTGCCGGCGAGGCCTGGATTATCAGGAAGTACTACGAAAAAATGGGTATCGAAGTTGTTTCAACGCTTACAGGCGATGGACGCATCGATGCAGTAAGGCGCGCACACGGAGCATCGCTCAATGTCGTACAGTGCTCCGGCTCCATGACCTGGCTTGCCAAAGAAATGGAACAGAAATATGGTATCCCCTATATCCGCGTCTCATACTTCGGTATTGAGGATATGTCAAAGTCGCTCTACGATGTTGCAAAACACTTCCCCAAGCGCACGGACATTATGGAAGCTGCAAAACAGGTGGTAAGTGAAGAGGTAAAAGAGCTTTATCCTTCACTCCAGAAGTTCAAAAAAGCACTGACCGGCAAGAAAGCAGCAATTTATGTCGGTGGTGCATTTAAAACATTTTCACTCATCAAGGCGCTCCGTTCAATCGGTATGTCGGTAGTGCTTGCCGGGTCACAGACCGGTAACAAAGATGATTATGCAAGGCTAAAGGAGATGTGCGACGAAGGCACAGTAATCGTGGACGATTCAAACCCTGTTGAGCTTTCGAAATTTATCCTTGAAAAAAAGGCTGACCTGCTTATCGGAGGTGTTAAAGAACGGCCGATCGCCTTCAAGCTCGGTATTGGATTCTGCGATCATAACCATGAGAGGAAAATTCCTCTCGCCGGATTTGTCGGTATGTACAATTTTGCACTGGAGGTCTATCAATCGGTCATGAGTCCGGTATGGCAGTTCGCTCCAAGAAAAGGAGTCAAGATATGAAGCACGCAAAAACAGCAACACAGAACGCCTGCAAACTCTGCAACCCGCTTGGGGCATGCCTTGCTTTCAGGGGAATAGAGAACTGCGTGCCGTTCCTGCACGGATCACAGGGATGCGCAACCTATATACGCCGCTACCTTATCAGTCATTACAAGGAGCCGATAGATATCGCTTCATCAAACTTCCACGAAGAAACCGCAGTATTCGGCGGCAGTCATAACTTGAAAATCGGACTGAAAAATGTCAGCAAGCAGTATAACCCGGAAGTTATCGGCATAGCTACCACATGCCTGAGCGAGACAATCGGGGATGATGTGCCCATGATCATCAGGGAATATAAACAGGAGTTCAAAAACGGCTCACCGATGCCGATCATGATTCATGCTTCAACGCCAAGTTACATGGGCAGCCATATCGACGGTTTTCATGCTGCTGTCCGAGCTACCGTAAAAACTCTGGCAGAAAAAGGAGCGAGGGAAAAGCTGATCAACATTTTTCCAAACATGGTATCACCGGCCGACATCAGATACCTCAAGGAGATTCTTGAAGATTTCAAGGTACCCTATATGCTTCTGCCCGACTATTCTCAGACAATGGACGGCGGCCCGTGGGGCGAATATCATCGCATTCCCCCTGGCGGCACTCCTGCGAGCGCAATTGCCATGGCAGGAAGTGCAATAGCCAGTATAGAGTTCGGCTCAACGCTTGAGGCATCGAAATCAGCTGCAGGATACCTCGAAGAGGCTTTCGGTGTATCTCGATATCATATGACCCTGCCTATCGGAATCAAGAAGAGCGACAAATTTTTCACTCTGCTCGAAACGCTCACTCAACAGGAGCGGCCTGAAAAATATGACGATGAACGTCGCCGTCTGATTGATGCTTATGCAGACGGACATAAATATGTATTCGAACAAAAGGTCATTATCTATGGCGAAGAGGATCTGGTAGTCGGCATGACCGCATTTCTCAGCGAAATCGGCATAACCCCAGTACTCTGTGCTTCGGGCGGAAAAAGCGGCATGCTGAGAAAAAGCATTAAAGAGCTTATTCCCAACATGGAGGAACTCGGAATCAAAGTGCGGGAAGGCGTTGATTTTGTCGATATCGAAGATGAAGCGAAGTTACTGAAACCCGATTTTCTTATCGGCAACAGTAAAGGGTATACCATGTCACGTAAAAACAATATACCGCTGATCAGACTCGGTTTTCCGATACACGACCGCTTTGGAGGCCAGAGAATGCACCACCTGGGGTACAGAGGCACCCAGGAACTGTTTGACCGGATTGTCAACACCGTGATCGAACAGCGGCAGAATGCTTCATCAATCGGCTATACTTACATGTAAAGGGAGGAAACCATGTCACTGAAAATAGAAAACCACCCCTGTTTCAACGATGCGTCCCGCCATAAATTTGGACGTATTCACCTCCCTGTTGCACCAAAATGCAACATCCAGTGCAACTACTGCAATCGTAAATTCGACTGCATGAACGAAAACCGTCCTGGCGTAACAAGCAGGATCCTTTCGCCTCTGCAGGCTTTGCACTATCTGGAACAGGCCTTAGTGCTCTCACCGAACATTGCTGTTGTCGGCATTGCCGGCCCGGGGGACCCTTTTGCCAACCCGGATGAAACCATGGAGACGCTCCGGCTGGTACGGGCAAAATATCCTGAAATGCTTCTCTGCCTGGCAACCAACGGGCTTGAGCTTTTGCCCTACATTGATGAACTTGCAGAACTGAAGGTGAGCCACGTCACCATTACCATTAATGCAATCGATCCGGTAATCGGTGCAGAGGTCTATGCCTGGGTCAGATATAAAAAGAAAATGTACCGCGAGATTGAGGCTGCCAAGGTGCTTATCGCAAACCAGCTTGAGTCGCTTATAAAGCTTAAGAAAGCTGGCATAACCGCAAAAGTGAACTCGATTATTATTCCAGGTGTTAACGACACTCATGTGATTGCTGTTGCTTCAAAAGTGGCTGAGCTTGGAGCAGATATTCTAAACTGTCTGCCCTATTACAGCACAACAGAAACAGTCTTTGAAAACATCGAGGAACCCTCTCTGGAAATGGTAGCGGAAATTCAGACGGCCACCAGTGCATATCTGCCGCAAATGAAGCACTGCGCCCGGTGCCGGGCTGATGCAGTCGGGATTATCGGTGAACTCAACAACGAAGAGATGATGAAGAAGCTCGCAGAGGCAGCAGCGTTGCCGAAAAACCCGTCGGAAAAGCGCCCCTACATTGCAGTAAGCAGCATGGAAGGCGTACTGATCAACCAGCATCTTGGCGAAGCAGAGCGCTTTCTGATCTATGGCTTCAACCATCAAAACAGTGACTGTATCCTTATCGATTCCCGAACAGCACCGCCATCCGGCAGCGGTCAACATCGGTGGGAAGCACTCGCCGACACCCTGCACGATTGCAGAGCGCTTCTCGTCAATGGGGCAGGAGACTCACCGACCAGAGTAATGAAGGCTAAAGGCATTGAGGTCATGGTGCTTGAAGGAGTAATAGAGGAAGCTGTCCAGGGAATCTTTAACGGCCAGGATCTGAAACATCTTATGAAAAGCAGTCAAATCCACGCCTGCGGATCAAGCTGCTCAGGCACCGGAGGCGGCTGTGGCTAAAAAATTATAAACATTCAGTAACCATAACACTTACGAACCACCACCATGGACAAACCAAAACATCACATCTTCGTGTGCGCAAGTTTTCGCGCCCAGGGAACTCCCCAGGGCATCTGTCACAAAAAAGAGTCGCTCAGCCTTATTCCCTATCTTGAAAGCGAACTCTCTGACCGTGGAATGACCGACGTAGCCGTCTCAGCAACAGGATGCCTCAATATCTGCGAGAAAGGACCTGTTGTAATTATATACCCTGAAAACTTCTGGTATGGAGAGATTGACGGCGAAGACAAAATCGACGAAATCCTTGACGCACTTGAAAATGGTGAAGCCTGCGAAGCACACTTGATAAGCTGATACTTTTCTCATTACACCTACCCGGCGTTTTCCGGCGCCGGTATTTTTTCCAGCACCAGAACTACCTGCAATTACAGCAAACAGGAGTAGATTCCTCACAAAAATTCGTAATCACACAGTGAGAGACGGTGACCAGAATGACAATGAAATGAGGGTCGGATATGGCAAGGTTTTCAGACAAGCAGCACAGCGCAGATCCGCTCGATCTCCTCTTCTTTCAAGTAGGGATGCATCGGCAGCGCGAATATTCTGGTGCTGAGATCTTCGGAAACAGGAAAATCGCCAGCCTTATAACCAAGAGAAGAGTAGGCTTTCTGGAGATGAAGAGGAATTTTGTAATAGATCATTGATGGGATACCATCTTTTTGAAGTGCCTGCATAAGGTGCTCCCGTTCTTCACACGAAGCGGCAAGCACGGAGTATTGAGCCCATGCTGAGGTGTAGTGTTCCTGAATCAGGGGAACGACAACTTTATACTGCAACCTGTTGCTGTAGAAATCAGCAATGTTTTGACGAACTTGAAGCTCTTCGTCAAAGATTGTGAGTTTTTCAAGAAGAACTGCGGCCTGTATGGAATCGAGTCGGCCGTTTATACCGATACGGTCATTGCTGTACTTGTCGACTCCGCTGCCATGTACTCTTATTGATCGAAGCACCGAGTCAAACTCTTCATCGTCAGTAAATATCGCGCCGCCATCGCCGTAACAACCAAGGGGTTTTGCCGGGAAAAATGATGTAGCTCCTGCAAGACCGAAACTTCCTGCTTTACGACCTTTAAAACTGCCCCCGAAACTCTGGGCTGCATCTTCAAGTATCCAGAGCTTGTATGCATCGGCAACAGCTTCGATACGTGTATAATCAGCCGGCTGGCCGAAAAGATCAACTGGAATAATTGCTTTGGGCTTCATCCCTTGCTCAACCGCCTCTTCAACAGCTCGCCCGATAAGCTCAGGATTGATATTGAAGGTATCGGGACAGACATCAACAAACACTGGAGTTGCTCCGACAAGGTTGATAACTTCTGCAGTTGCAACAAAGGTAAAGGGAGTTGTTATGACACAATCCCCCGGACCAATGCCTTTTGCAAGCAGAGGCATAAGGAGTGCATCAGTTCCTGATGAACAGGATACGCAGTATCGGGAACCAACATACGTGGCAAGACGTGACTCAAGTTCTGTTACTTCCTGTCCCATAATAAAATGGCCACTGTCCAGAATGCTTTCGATGCGATGAAGGAGTGCTGTGCGAATCCGGTCTTTCTGAGAAAGAAGATCTATAAACTGCATAACTATAACGGTTGAAATCCATTAACATAGTACCGGCTAAAATACAGATTCATTTTATTTCTTTTACAGTACCTCATGATTCTTTTGCTAAAAAAGAAATCATCTGAACTCTTATTTCTTAATCATGATACCTCCACTAACAGTATGAAAGTTGCGCTCTACGCACTTTTTATGTATATAAACCCAGAACGCTCCATATAGCAGTCCAGCAATCTGAATACAATCAACTCAAGATGAGTTCCATCTACTTTCTGGGTATAGGCGGTACTGCAATGGCATCGGTGGCTGTTGCCCTATCACATGCCGGTCATGCCATTTCCGGCTCTGATACACAGCTTTACCCTCCTATGAGCCTCTACCTCGATGACCATAATATCAGGTACTTCAATGGTTTTTCTACTCATAACCTGCAACATGCCTTACCGGATATGATTGTTGTCGGTAATGCAATAAGCAGAGGAAATCCGGAACTTGAATATGCCCTCAACCATCATATTGAGCTCGTATCCATGCCTGAACTGGTTCGAGAGCAACTTATCGGCACCAACACCTCGTTGGTCGTTACAGGAACTCATGGAAAAACAACCACTACCTCGCTCTTGGCCTGGTTACTGGAACATGGGGGACTCAAGCCGGGATTTCTTGTAGGCGGTATTCCTGAAAATTTCACCATCGGGTGCAGGGCATCAGGTCGCAGCGAAGAGGGTTATTTTGTCTCGGAAGGTGATGAATACGATACGGCATTTTTTGATAAGCGAAGCAAATTCATACTGTACCGTCCCGATATTGCCATTATCAATAATGTTGAATTTGATCACGCTGATATTTTCAACTCACTGGATGATATCAAGCACAGTTTCAGAGTATTTGTCAATCTTATTCCTGAAAACGGTGCTCTTTTTGTGAATGGGGATGATTCTCTTGCCGTTGAAATTGCCTCCAGGGCTTTCTGCAAAGTTGAGAGGTTTGGACTGACAACAGAGTCGGAATGGTGCGCCAGTAACATATCGTCAGAGAGAGATGCCTCATCTTTTGATATCTCTTATAAAGGCATTCTTTTAGGCAATATTTGCGTTCCACTTTTTGGTAATCACAATATTATGAATGCCCTTGCGGCGGTAGCGGCAGCAACAGGTACAGGACTCTCCTTTGACGCCATTAGAAGGGGTCTGGCTCTTTTCCGACGCCCGAAACGTCGAATGGAAATCATCGGTACTTTTCCCGGAAACATAACTCTTATTGAGGATTTTGCCCACCATCCGACGGCCGTCAGGGTCACGCTTGAAGCTATCGAAAAGCTTTATGAGGGACGGCGAATTGTAACCTGTTTTGAGCCTCGTTCCAATACAACTACCAGAAACATCTTTCAGCAGGAACTTTCAGAGTGTTTTGGGCCAGCCTCCATTGTTGTTATTGGAAAAGTTCACAGGCCTGACCGTTACCCTCCTGAAGAGAGCCTTAATACCGAATTATTAAAGGAATCACTGCAAAAACAGGGGAAAACAGTATTTTTAGCCGGACAAAATCATGGCACATATCCCGATGATATTGTTGCATTTCTTCAAGGCCAACTTATTTATGGAGATATTGTTATCGTCCTGAGCAATGGTAGCTTCAATAATTTGAAAAACCTTTTATCTGAAAATTTTCAAAAAAATTCCTGAATAATTCGAGTTTCATAGTATATCTTAAGAAACATTTTTCGTTTTGAAAAAGACATTTCTTACACAATAAACACAAACAGTAATTTCAATACTACACCAGGACGACATTATGGCAAAAGTGAAAGTCGGCATTAACGGATTTGGCCGCATCGGGCGTCTGGTTTTTCGCCAGGCATTGAATAACCCGAATTATGAAATTGTTGCAATCAACGATCTCTGTGACCCAAAAACTCTCGCACACCTTCTCAAGTACGATTCTACCCACAAAAAGTTCAATGGTGAAGTGAGTGTCGATGGCAGTAATCTTGTGGTCAATGGCAAGGTTATTACCATTATAGCACAGCGTGACCCTGCATTACTTCCATGGAGAGAACTTGGATGTGATCTTGTCGTTGAGTCTACCGGGTTGTTCACTTCAAGAGAAGCCGCAACCAAGCATATTACTGCAGGTGCAAAAAAAGTTATTATTTCCGCTCCGGCAAAAGACAAAATTGATGCCACTATTGTTCTCGGTGTCAATGGTGACTCAATCACCGGCAAAGAAGAGATCATTTCAAACGCAAGCTGCACGACCAACTGCCTTGCTCCTATGGTCAAGGTTCTGCAGGACAGCTTCGGCATCGAAAAAGGATTCATGACCACCGTTCATGCCTACACAAATGATCAGAACATCCTGGATCTTCCTCACTCTGACCTCCGTCGTGCCCGTTCAGCTGCATTATCAATCATTCCAACCAGCACCGGTGCAGCAAAAGCAATCGGTGAGGTTATTCCTGAGCTGATTGGCCGTCTTGACGGGTTTGCCATGAGAGTACCAGTACCAGATGGTTCTGTTACTGACGTTACAGCAATTCTTAACCGCCCTGCAACCAAGGCTGAAATCAATGCAGCAATTAAAACCGCAGCAGAAGGACCAATGAAGGGATTCCTCGAATACTGTGAAGATCCTATCGTATCACAGGACATCGTCGGCAACCCTCACTCATGTGTTTTCGATTCACTGCTTACTATGAGCTCAGGCAATATGGTCAAGGTAGTTGGCTGGTATGACAACGAACTTGGATATTCAACCAGAGTTACCGACCTTCTTGACATTTACTCGAAGTTTGTATAAAACGCTCTTGAAAAAGAGGCTATGACAGTAGAAAGGCGCTCTAACCAGAGCGCTTTTTTCGTTTTTTCGTTTTTTACCTTATTTTACACTTAGGACTTCATACAATTCAATTTGGTCTTTTCACAGCTACTATTCTTTTTTTATGACACATACCGCAGCTAATCCTATGAAGGCCATTATCCTGTTCGACAGCAAAACAGCTGGTGGATCGACTGAACATCTCATTGATTCTATTGGTCTGGAACTGGCAAAAACAGGGGCTTATGTCGAAAAAGCAAGATGCAAGACTACTGGGGATTACAGCTTCATTAAGGATTTTGATGTTGTGATCATGGGTGCTCCTATTTACTATCTTCTTGTATCATCAAACCTGCTAGGAGCTTTGTTGCAAAGCAACCTTAAAAAGTACCTGACGGGCAAAAAAGTTGCACTTTTTCTTACCTGCGGCAGTCCTGAACTGATGGCAAATCTGCTCTACCTTCCACAGCTGAAATTAAACCTGGTTGACAATACAATACTTGCTGAAAAGATTTTTGCGCCTGATCAGCTTTCAGACCGGACGATCATAGAAAAATTTGTCCGTGAACTGAACGAATCCTTCAGACAAAAATAAGACCATACATTATCTGCTTTATCGGCATGGAGTAATAGCCATTCCCCTGAAAAAAGGTTATACTCCACTGCCTTATCATGACCTTGTCTTCCTGTACACTTTTTTCGTATATGATGTATACACTAAGCAGCATATTCAGTACGACAAGCTAATTATACTCTTTAACTATCAAATAATAACAAGGGAGCTATTCAATTAGATGGGTTATTCAAAAAAATCAATAGCATTACATCTCCAAACGCGTGGTAAAATCGAAATCCGGTCTAAAGTCAGCATAAAAACGAAAAATGACTTGTCTTTGGCCTACACCCCTGGCGTTGCGGCCGTCTGCACAGAAATCGGCATGAATAAACAAAAATCTTTTACCCTTACCAATCGAGCCAATCAGGTAGCTATTGTTACCGATGGAACTGCAATTCTTGGTCTTGGTGACCTTGGCCCTGAGGCGGCAATGCCGGTAATGGAAGGCAAGTCAATAATTTTTAAGGAGTTTGCTGACATTGACGCCATACCGCTCTGCATAAATTCGACCGGTGTGGAAGATATCATTAAATTTTGCAAGCTTATTGAACCAAGTTTTGCAGGTATAAACCTCGAAGATATTTCAGCACCAAGATGTTTTGAAATTTTTGAGCGCCTTGAACAAGAGTTATCAATACCGGTTTTTCATGATGATCAGGATGGAACAGCAATTGTAACACTGGCTGCCATCATCAATGCCTGTCGTGTAACGGGTCGCAATATCACAAAACTGCATGTTGTCATTAATGGTGCTGGTGCGGCAGGTATTGCTATTGCCAGACTATTAATTCAGGCTCAAGTTAAAGAAGTAGTTCTGGTTGATACTCAGGGAGCTATTTATGATGGCCGCCCGGGCATGAATTCTATTAAACAAAAGATCGCTGAAATCAGTAACAAAGCAAAGCATACTGGAGATTTACAGAGCACAATGGCAGGGGCAGATGTATTTGTCGGGGTCTCTATAGGAAATATAGTCACTCAAGAGATGATTAAATGCATGAACAATGCTCCGTTTATCTTTGCCATGGCTAATCCGAATCCTGAAATTATGCCTGACCTTGCCTATGAAGCCGGGGCCAGTATTGTCGGTACTGGACGATCAGATCTGCCAAATCAGGTTAATAATGCCCTTGTGTTTCCCGGATTATTCAAGGGCTTGTTTACAGCTGGTGTCAGAAAAGTTACACCAGAAATCAAATTGGCTGTAGCTGCTTCAATAGCCCACTCCATTGTACCTACACACGATCATTTAATGCCAACAGCATTCAACAAAGACGTTGTCCCGAATATCGTTGATGTTATTTCCAAAATCCAGGAAAGTTCAAACCCCACTGACAGTGACAACGAAGAAGAAGAGATCAAGTTGGCAGTGAATTGGTAACCCCTTTTGCGTTTGCACCTATACAAGAAAAAAGCCGGTAATAAACCCGGCTTTTTTCTTGTATGGATAAACCTTATGTCTTATGTAAATATATCACGTGCTTTTTCAAAAAAGCCCTTGGAATTTTTATCATTATGCGCCGTCGGTGAAATCCCTGAAGATTTCTTCAGTTCCTTCAGAAGTTCCTTATCCTGATGCGAAAGATCTTTGGGGACAAAAACATTAACTTTCACATACTGGTCGCCTCTCGATGATCCACGCAGATGACCTATGCCGTGACCTGCGATGCGGAGCATGGTTTCTGGCTGTGTCGAGGGCGGGATGGTTAGCTTGACTGCTCCATCCAGTGTAGGCACTTCGACTTTCGTACCAAGCACAAGGTCAGGAAAACTGACTGCAAGGGAATACACCACATCGTCTCCATGGCGCGAAAAGAGTTCGTGAGCTGTTTCCTCAATGACCACGATCAAATCTCCAGCAGCACCACCTCTCGGGCCTGCATTGCCCTGCCCACGGAGGGTCAGATAATTGCCGTCCTCAACACCAGAGGGAACGGTGACCTTGACGGTCACTTCTCCAAGTTTGATACCTTCGCCGTAACAGGAAGTACAACGATCCTTGATTATTCTGCCTTCACCTCCGCATGTAGGACATGCAGCAATATTAACAAACTGACCGAACATTGTTTTTGAGGCCTGCCGAACCTCTCCCGTACCATGGCAAGTCTGACAGTTTTCTGTTGCCCCCGATTTGGAACCACTGCCTTTACACTCCTGACAGATAACCTGTTTTTTGATCTTCAATGTTTTTTCAACACCTTTGGCAATCTCTTCAAGGGTCAGTTTGAGACGTATTTTCAGATCAGTTCCGGGAATACCGCTGGACGCTCTACCTCTTCTGCCTCCACCTCCACCGAAAACCTCTTCAAAGCCGAAGGGAGCACCGCCAGCCCTTGTTTTACCACCACTAAACATATCGTTGAAAGCACTGAAAATATCATTTAAATCAGTAGCACCTCCTCCATACTGCCCGCCACCACCTGAGGCGGCCGATGAACCGACACCAGCATGTCCGAACTGATCATACCGACGTCGTTTGTCATCATTGCTGAGCACTTCGTATGCTTCATTCACCTCTTTGAAATGCTCCTCAGCATCCTTGTTATCAGGATTTTTATCAGGATGAAACTGCAGCGCGAGCTTCCTGTATGCCTTTTTGATCTCATCCTTGGAAGCCGTACGGCTGACACCAAGAACCTCGTAATATTCTCTCTTCATAATACCACCAGCAAATTTGCTTATCTATTGTTCACTGTATTTAAACGTAACGAAAAAGACTATCTCGCCACGATGACCTTTGCATGCCTGATAACCTTTTCACCAAGCATATACCCTGTCTGGTACTCTTCGATGATCGTGTCTGGCTCCACTTCGGGATGATCAATCTGGGAAATGGCTTCATGAAAATTCACATCGAGCTTCTTTCCTTTTGATTCTATCGCTTGCACCCCTTTGTGATCGAGCCACTTTTCAAGATTTTTTTTCACCATCTCCACTCCCTCAATATATACCCTTGCTTCCGCAGATACTTCAGAATCAAGAGGTGCATGCTGAAGAACTCTTTTGACATCATCAACAACAGGGAGCAGCTCCCTTATAATATTTTCAAGCGCCCTGGAAGAGGCCATCATTGCCTCGCGTTCCTTTTGTTTACGGAAATTCTCAAAATCCGCAGCTTTTCTCAACAGCTCATCACGATACTTATCGGACTGCTCTTTCTGATTGTTCAATTCGGATTCAAGTTCAGCTATTCTTGTAATAATCGACTCATTCCCTTGTGAGGAATCTTCCTGAAGCGGTGAGGTTTCCGTGAGATCATTTTTCTCTTTAACCTCAAAATGTTCTGTACAATTCTCCTTTCCATCCGATGCTTTCTTTGTCATAAATACATTATCTGTTTAGTTAACATCCGACAGCGTTGAAGAAAGGCTATCGGCCATATAGTTGAGAACGCGGACAGCGTACTCGTAATCCATTCTTTTCGGTCCAAAAATACCGATTTTTCCAACCATGTTTCCAACATAATACGGTGTAGAAACAATGGTCAAGTCCTCCGCCTGTCGTTCACTGTTCTCCTTGCCGATATTGATGGTTATATCCCTTCCTGCCGACCTAGTAGACTCGACAGATGACGACCTGCTATGTCCTACAAGCTTCGCCATGCTGAACTTATCATCAATCATGGTGATAAGTTCACGAACCTTTTCGGGGTGTTTGAATTCAGGCTGATCAACAATGTACTCAGTACCGGAAATATAGAGCCGTTCAAAAATAGGGGATTCGTCAAAAAGATTTCCTGCAGAACGTACAATGAGATTTTTGAGGGCATTGTCACAAACACTGTCAGAAATACGTCTGCTGATAGTCCGTCGAATTTCAGAAAGCGTCAATCCGGAAAGCCGCTGATTGAGAACATCAACAACCTCATCGACTGTCTGACGGGAAACCTCGATATCCAGCTCCATAACAATAGTTTTGACGAACAAAGACTGTATGGAAAGAATAACCATCATCCTGGTCGAACTCAACAGAACCATGTCAAGTTTTTCAAAAATAGCGTTCGATAAGGTCGGAGACAAAACAACGCTCAACTGCCGTGAAATAGTACCAAGAACTTTTGCCGCTGAAAGCAGAACATCTGATGAGGTTCCCTTACGATCAATAGTGATTTGACCAATATTCGCCTCTATCCGTTTTTTTTCTTTATCATCGAGAGACTTGAAGGTCATAATGAGATCAACATAATAACGGTAACCCTTATCGGTCGGAATTCTTCCCGCCGAGGTATGCGGTTGACTTATATAGCCTTCATCTTCCAGTACAGCCATGACATTCCTTATCGTGGCATCAGAAAGACCAAGATAATAATTTCTTGCTATATACTTGGAGCCAACCGGAGCAGCAGTAACTACATAGGACTGGATAATGATACCAAGTATCTGCCGTTCTCTCAAGGTAAGTTCACGAGAATCCATCAACGTACACCATAGCGATTACAATACAAATACATAACAGGAGAAAACAAACAGGTGAATTTAAAAAAACTTCGCTACATCCTTTATATAAACAAAACCGAAAGCAAGTTAATTTCCAATAGGTATAATTCCTGAAATAACCCTGTCAAGACCGGAATAATCTCTTGATACGGTTATACCCGTAAAACCCTGAACGGTCATGAGTTCAGAGACAGTTGCGGCAGCATCAGCATGCAGTTCAAAACATATCTTTCCGCCCGGAACAAGAAGCTTTGCTGCCTTTGTTATAACCGCCTCATAACACTCAATCCCCTGAGGAGTCGTCAGCGCAATCCTTGGCTCATACTTCCGAACCTCTCGCTGAAGACCCAACCACTCCGCTTCAGGGATATAAGGAGGATTCGAGACAATCAGATCATACGTATACTCCGGCAGCGATGCTGCAAACGACTCAGAAAACATATCGGCAGCAATAAATGCTATCCGGGATTCCACATCATTGCCAGCTGCATTCATACGTGCTACTTCAAGAGCATCAAGAGAGCAATCGACAGCAGTCACCCTAAGCAAAGGACAAATCTTTGCAATGGAAACTGCAATGCACCCGCTTCCAGTGCCGATATCTAAAATCTTTGCTTCACTGGAACCACCTCGACCAGTCATGCCCAGACATTCAAGAACATGCTCGACAAGAAGTTCGGTTTCCGGACGTGGAATAAGAACCCGTTCATCTACTGTAAACTTCAATCCGTAAAAGTACTGTTCTCCAATAATGTACTGAACTGGACGACCATCGAGCCTCTGGCGGCAAAGCACCCTGAAACGATCAAGCTCATCCGGATATACCGGCCTGTTGTGATGCAGATAGAGCTGAAGCCTGCTCTGCCCAAGAACATGTCCCAGAAGAAGTTCTGAGCTGATTCGCGGTTCATCAACCTTCTTTTCCTCAAAATACCCCGTAGCTGTCTTAAGCAGTTCAACAACCCGCCAATCTTTCAGTTCTTGCATTCGAAATGTACCATAGTGAGTTCTTTTTTAAAAAATTCAGTCACGAAACGTTACAAATAGTACATTAAAAAATCGATCGTGATAACCGATTTGTGGCCAAACCACCAATTATTACAATATGCCAAAAGCAATGTCACTATGAAAAAAATTCTGCTTACACTCTTTATCTTCCTAATTGCAACTGTAATACACCCTGTTTCAGCAGCTTCGAAATTTACCGGCATTATGGCGATGATAATGAAAATGCCGAACGGTTCGGCTGAAATCACCTACTACTTCGGAAACGACGTACAACGCATGGATATGACCATGCAGATGGATAAAATACCTGAACCGTTAAAAACAACCGTCATCACAAAAGCCTCGCAGCCAGACCAGGTTTATGTCATTAATCATCAGGGAAAAAATTACAGCATTCTCAATCTCAAAACCGCTGCAGAAAATGCCATGCTTCTTAATTTCGACAGCAACTACAAGCTTGCAAAACTTGGCAAACAAACTATCAAAGGCTACACATGTGAACACATCAGCCTGACCAGCAGCACCGAAAAACTTGAGCTCTGGGTTACCCGCGATATAGGCGATTTCTCGACGTTCAGAATCCTTCAGACACAAAATCCCCGCCTCTCAAATACATCGCTCTCAAAAACACTCAGCGATGCAGGCATTGAAGGATTCCCTGTCAAGATGGTGCAATATAATGATAATGGCCAGTACGTTATGGAAATCATGCAAATCTGGCAGAAAGCACTTCCTCCATCAGAATTCAATATTCCGTCTGGATATCAAAAAGTAACCAACAATCAAAAACCTCTTGGCAATCAGGAAAAAGAACACCTGAAACTGTTAATGGAAAAAATGAAAAAGTTTGAAAAGTAGGTTGTATATTTTGCCTATCTAATTGCATTCTATAACAGTCATTTACAGTTAACGTGGCAGATAAAATCACTTCACGGAAAGAAGATTATTCTCAATGGTATATTGACCTTGTACGTTCTGCAAAACTTGCAGATTATGCCGATGTGCGAGGCTGTATGGTTATCCGGCCTAACGGTTATGCAATATGGGAAAAAATGCAGGCCGCTCTTGACCGAATGTTCAAGGAGACAGGCCACGTCAATGCCTACTTCCCGCTCTTCATTCCCGAAAGCTTTATAGCAAAAGAGGCTGAACATATTGAGGGATTTGCCCCTGAATGCGCAGTTGTCACCCATGGAGGAGGCGAGGAACTTGCCGAAAAGCTCTATGTCCGCCCTACTTCAGAAACTATCATCTGGTCTTCATATAAAAAGTGGATCCAGTCATACCGAGACCTGCCGATTCTGATCAACCAGTGGGCAAATGTTGTGCGCTGGGAAATGAGAACCCGCCTCTTTTTAAGAACCACCGAATTTCTCTGGCAGGAAGGCCATACCGCTCATGAAACTCCTGAAGAGTCGCAGGAAGAAGTGCTTCGTATGATCAACGTCTACAAGATATTTGCCGAAGAGTATATGGCAATGCCGGTCATTATGGGCAGAAAAACCGACAGCGAAAAATTTGCCGGTGCGATTGAAACCTACTGCATTGAAGCAATGATGCAGGATACCAAAGCACTTCAGTCAGGAACTTCCCATAATCTCGGTCAGAACTTCGCCAAAGCATTTGACTGTCAGTTCCAGACAAAAGAGGGAAAACTTGACTATGTCTGGGCAACAAGCTGGGGCGTTTCGACAAGACTGATCGGAGCCTTGATCATGGCACATTCGGACGATCGCGGTCTTGTTCTTCCTCCCAAACTTGCCTCACGTCAGGTCGTTATTATCCCTATTCTCAGGGGGGATAAAACCGCCGTCATTGCTCGGGCAGATGCGATTGCCGATTCTCTGAAGAAAAGCGGAATACCTGCCTTCGTTGACAGCAGCGAACAGAATTCACCGGGCTGGAAGTTTGCCGAATATGAGTTGCAGGGCATTCCGATCCGTATCGAACTGGGGCCAAGGGATATCGAAAACAACATCTGTGTTGCTGCACGACGAGATACACTTGAGAAAACCGAAGTTACACTAGACGAAACCCTGCCCGTAACCATACAGGAAATCCTGAACTCCATTCAACAGAGCATGTTCGACAAGGCACTACAGTTCCGTAATGATAACACCTTTGAAGTCCAAAGTTATGAAGAGTTCAAGACGGTAGTTGAAAAAGGATTTGTTATCGCCCACTGGGATGGAACTGCAGAGACGGAGGAAAAAATCAAGAAAGAGACTAAAGCAACCATAAGGGTACTGCCAGAAGAAGCGGATTATATAACCCGATACAGAATTGATGAACCAGGAACATGTATCTATTCAGGTAAGCCAGCCTCACGAAAAGTTGTTTTTGCAAAAGCATACTGAGACCATATACCCCGCTCTTCATAAAAGAAACGGGGAAATCGGTCATCAATAAAACTCAGTTCTCCTTGAAAAACTCCTTCAACCCTTCATCAGTCGGCTTCATGGTCTTATCACCCTTGTTCCAGTTTGCAGGGCAGACTTCACCGTACTGCTCCGTAAACTGAAGGGCATCAACAAGTCGGAGTACTTCGTCCACATTCCGACCCAGCGGAAGATCATTGACAACCTGATGACGGACAACTCCCTCTTTATCAATAAGGAATAAACCCCTCAAAGCAATTCCCTCACCATCAAGAATAACATCATAATCAGCTGAAACTGTCTTGTTGATATCAGAAAGAAGCGTATAGGTGACACCCTCTATACCTCCACGGTTTCTTGGAGTGGTAAGCCATGCAAAATGGGAAAATTTTGAATCCACCGAACAGCCCAGCAACTCGACATTCCTTTTACGGAATTCCTGAAGCTTTTCCTGAAAAGCGTGCAGTTCTGTAGGACAGACAAAGGTAAAATCAAGCGGATAAAAAAACAGCACAACATACTTCCCCTTGAAATCTGAAAGCTTTACAGAGTCAACAAACTGCAACCCATTCACAACCGCAGCTACATCAAAATCCGGCGCCTTCCGGCCTACTAAAACACTCATGGTATTCTCCTTACAATGAAATCAGGTTAAAAAAAATATAAGACTTAATTAATCCAATATAAGACAATTTTCTTCCTTTCAAAATATACCCTAATACAAAGCCTTTATATCAAGACACTTTTGGCAATTGAGCAATACTTCTTTCGTTCACTATTACTGCATAGGCTGACGGATAATGGTTTTCCATTTCGATGGAGCAGCTTTTCGAATATCGCTCAAATAAATTTCATGATGCTTTCCTCTCCGGTGACTCATAGCGTCAATGAAGTTATGAACCTTTTCGATAGTTGGCCCCTCTTCAGAAAATGGACCAACGTGCAAAATTTGTGCGCACTTCCCTTCCGACAGTGATTCAAATCGCACAATAGAGATAGCTGGCAATTTTTTCTTTTTTTTCACCTCAATGAGAGCAACCTCAATAATTTTCGGAGTAACAAAAAAAGGCTGCATGATCATCACTGTCCATTTCCAGTTGGACTTATCTTCATGTGTAAACTTCGTCATATCGTCAGCCCACCAGAGCCCTTCCAGAGGCATTACTTTATAGTCAATTTCCATAGGTACTCTCTTGATCAGGAACTTCAGGGTATAGGAGAGTGCAAACAAGGCCGCAATTGCATCGGAGAATGCCTGCGAAGTATTGGGATCACCCTCACCATCGACCATAAGAAAATTCATAGGCGGAACATCAACCACAACAACTGATTTTGGGGAAGCTTGATAAAGTGGTTTCAACTCCTTCTTGATATCAATTACCTGCATAGTATAACACAGTTGATGAACGACGTTAAACTCTTTTTTTCTTTTTAAACAAAATAACAAATAACTTTCTGCGAATAAAAAGAGAGTCCCAAATACTCTGGTGGCAGCTCTTTCTCCATCCTGAGCATTTCAGCATTTACAAATGCCCGTTTTGACTCATAATGATTACCTTATCTCATTGGGTCTGTTACCACTACATGACATAAATCATGCAATCCTACTTTGACTTTAAAAAGCATGGTACCAGTTTTCGGCAGGAAACACTTGCTGGTATCACAACGTTCTTCACCCTCTCATATATTATTATTGTCAATCCGGCTATTCTTGCTGCTGCAGGCATTCCCAAAGATGCCTCAATGACAGCGACCATTCTCACGTCGATCTTCGGAACACTGTTGATGGGGGTTTATGCCAAACGTCCTTTTGCTGTTGCTCCCTATATGGGCGAAAATGCCTTTATTGCCTATACTGTTGTTCACACGCTCGGCTATTCATGGCAGACAGCCATGGCGGCCATTTTTATCAGTGGCGTTCTTTTCACCTTGATCACTCTCGGCGGCCTTCGCCAATGGCTGGCCAAAGCCATACCAGGGACGCTTAAACACAGTTTTTCAGTTGGTATCGGCCTATTCCTCGCTTTTTTGGGGCTGAACGACATGGGGCTAATCACTCTTGGCGTTCCAGGCGCACCTGTCCAACTGGCCAATATTGCAAAGCTTCCAGTACTGCTGAGCCTCGGAGGGTTGCTCATAACTGCCGTTCTTCTGATCCAGCGAGTTACCGGCGCTATTCTGGCCGGTATAGCCACTACTACTGCAGCTTTTATTCTTACAGGCCTCGTTCCGCTTCCAGCAACGGTTTTCAGTATGCCCCCATCGATTGGACCAATCTTTATGAAAATCAACCTGCAGGGAGCCTTGACCTGGGGATTTGCAGGAGTCATTACCAGCGTACTGGTGATGGATTTTGTTGATACCATGGGCACCCTTTTTGGATTGTCGTCAAGGGCAAACCTGCTCGATGAAGAGGACAATCTGCCTGAAATTGAAAAGCCAATGCTGGTGGATGCACTATCAACCATAGCAGCCTCAATTTTCGGAACCACAACTGCAGGGGTCTATATTGAATCCGCAGCCGGTATCGAACAGGGTGGAAAAACAGGGTTTACTGCGCTTGTTGTTGCAGTACTTTTTGCCTTTGCCCTATTTTTTTCTCCAATCCTTACCATTGTTCCTGCCTATGCCTACGGCCCAGCACTAATCGTTGTCGGCATGTTCATGATGCAGTCGGTCACAAAAGTCAATTTCATGGACTATAGCGAGCTCTTGCCGGCATTTCTTACGATTGTTCTCATGATATTCACCTTCAATATCGGCGTCGGAATCACCGGGGGTTTTATTGCCTATGTTATTCTGAAAATCTTCACAGGAAAAGCAAGGGAGGTTCGTGCCGGCATGTGGATACTTGCTTTACTATCATTTACCTTCTATCTTTTTTATCCCTACCATTAAACCCCGAAAAAGGATGCTGACCGCTAAACTGCGAATAGCCCAAATCGATTGCACACTAGCCAATTTCGATGAAAATCTTGCACAGCACTGCGTCCTTATCGAACAGGCTATCAAGGAGGGTGCTGACGCTATCGCTTTCCCTGAGCTTTCACTGACAGGATATAATGTTCAGGATGCTGCACAGGATATTGCCATGCATATCGAAGACCCACGACTTGATCCACTTCGTGAATTCAGCCGCAAAATCTGTATTATCTGCGGAGGGATAGAATTAAGCGATGATTACGGCGTCTATAACGCAGCATTTATGTTTGAAGAGGGTGCAGGTCGAAGTATCCACCGTAAAATCTACCTGCCGACTTACGGTATGTTTGAAGAGTTGCGATATTTTTCAGCCGGCCAGCAGATCAAGGCAGTCAATTCGAAAAAGCTTGGCCGTATCGGTGTGGCAATCTGTGAAGATTTCTGGCATGTATCACTTCCTTATCTGCTTGCTCACCAGGGAGCGAAACTGCTCTTCGTGCTCATGTCAAGCCCTCTGCGCATGTCCCCTGGAAGCGGTAATCCGCCAATCGTAACACAGTGGCAGACCATTGCCACCACCTATGCATTTTTATTCAGCACCTATGTGGCCTGTGTAAATCGTGTTGGTAATGAAGACAGTTTTACCTATTGGGGTAACTCATCTCTTACCGGTCCTGACGGCCTCCTTCTTTGCGCTGCGCCTCTGTTTCAACCGCTAACAATGGATGCAGTCCTCGATTTTGCCGAGGTCAAACGAGCCCGACTGAACTCCTCCCATTTTCTTGATGAAGATCTACGCCTGATTGGAGCAGAACTCAACGACATCATTGCTCAAGGACGTCGATTATGAACATCCCGACTGTTTATTGTTCCATCGAAAACCCCGGAGGAGTCAGGCTCATGCGGTAAGCTTCAGGCAGATGCTTCATAGCGGCTAAAGCCACCTCCTCTCTCTCGAACAACCCGAAAACTGCTGATCCACTGCCGGAAAGAGAGGTAAAAACAGAGCCGGCATCAAGGAGGGTTGACTTGACAAGCCGCACTGCTGGAAAGTGATCAAAAACAGCAGGCTCAAAGTCATTTTCAAAAACAGGCAAAACCTCTTGTTTTCCGGAAAGACATAACTCAGTCACACATGTTTTCAAGTCAGGAAGTTCACGATCAAAACGCCGATAAAAATTTTTATAAGCCCATACCGTTGAAATGTGCTCTTCAGGAAAAACCGTCACTATATAATAAGGAAGAGTAAAACCAAGATCATCCAGATCGTCGCCAATGCCTCTGGCATAGGCAAGCCCTTTGATTTCAAGAAAATATGGCACGTCTGCACCAAGAGCGACAGCAAGGAGATGCAGATCGGTTAAAGAGACATTGAGCTGCCAGAGATCATTGAGAACCCTGAGAACCGTTGCAGCATCACTGCTTCCACCTCCAAGCCCTGCGCCGAAAGGCACCTGTTTATGCAGCTTCATAGTCACTCCTCTCTTGATCCCTGCAAACTGCTGCAGAGCTTTAGCCGCCCTGACGCAAAGATTGTTGTCATCCACGGGAAGGGTTTCATTGGAACAGCTCATTGAAATATCCCGGGAATCGGAAAATTCGATAACATCATACCAGTTGATCGGGGCAAAAATAGTCTCGAGTGTATGGTACCCGTCATCCCTTTTACCGGTGATAAGCAGGCCGAGATTGATCTTTGCAAAGGATTTAACTGACAGAGGAAGCATAGAATGTAATTGATTTTATAGAGAAATATTTGGCATATTCACAGATGGAAAATCACGGAAACACTGAAAATCAAAATAAACCGCAGTCCAATGTTTTCTGACAAGGCGATCGACTTTATTCACATAAGAGCTCTACCTCTAAGCATTGCGCTTTCTATCGCGTTCTCCTGCCCAGCGCTTCTGAATGCTGCAGATGAACATTCCTATGCTCAGGAGATAGAGCAGAATGTCGCTGAAGATAAAGTTTATTTGTTAGAAAATATCAGGCAAAAAGTCACCATTCCTTCTGAAAAAACAATTGTGGAAGCACTTCTCACTGAAGACGGTCCTCAGGCAGTCATGCTCTTCCAAAAACAATTAAGAGAATATTCTGACCCGGCACTCGATAAGCTCAGCACGTCAAGGATATCAGCCTACAACCTTGCATTGGATCGTTCGACATCATTACCAAAGAGTTCGATTTCGCCATCATCAAGAAAACAACAACCCATAGTTGTCAAGACAGACACAACGCAACAGTCATCCAGGCACCGATTGCATGTTGTTCTCACTTCAGCTCAACAGCATCATTCCATTGTAACAGCGGACTCGATAAAACATTCCGCCAAGACCCGCTCAAATTCAGAGCACCTTTCAGTCATCAAGGTGGACACCACAAAGCATTCCTCCAAACAGCGTATGAACATCGCACTATCGTCTGATGTATCGAAAGAAGAGAAAATCGTTGCCGGACCAACAACTTCTACTCTGCAGTTTGGTAGTTTCGAAAACCGAAAGAATGCAGAAACTCTTGCTAAAGAAATTTCTCAAAATGCACCTGTAGAAATCGTCCAAAAAGGGCAAATGTTTAAAGTTCAACTGAAAACTCACTATGGTTCAACTAATGAAGCCGCAGCTGCAGCAAAAAAACTGCCGGTCAAGTCAATTGTAGTTCCATCCATATAAGTGCAGCAGACGTTGAATTCAAGGCAGAAAAACCTGATGAAAAGAGATATTAAAATTATCGGACAATCTGTCCTGATCTCCCAGCTCAAGCAACTGGCTCTCCAGGTTGCAGAAACAGATATTACAGTACTGATCATTGGAGAAACGGGTTCCGGCAAGGAAGTACTGGCACGTTACATCCATGCCAACAGCCTGCGGGCAGACAAAAGTTTCATCCCTGTTAATTGTGGAGCCATTCCAGCCGGCATTCTGGAATCAGAACTGTTCGGTCATGAAAAAGGAGCTTTTACCGGAGCGGTACAAAGTAGAAAAGGGTACTTTGAATCTGCTGACCGGGGTACCATTTTTCTTGATGAAATCGGCGAAATGCCTCTTGAAACCCAGGTAAAATTTCTCAGGGTTATTGAAACAGGAGAGTTCCAAAGGGTAGGATCGTCGGAATCAATATATTCCGATGCGCGTATCATCGCTGCAACGAACAAAAATATGTATCAGGCTGTTGCCGAAAAAAACTTCAGGGAAGACCTCTTCTACCGCCTTCGAAGTGTTGAACTGCAAATCCCTCCTCTCAGGGAAAGAGGAAAAGACATTCTCCTGCTCACCGAAACTTTTATACATGAGTTTGAACGCAAACATAAAATCGTCTTTGAAGGCTTCAGCCCTGATGCAGCAGAGATGCTGATGCGATATCCCTGGCCAGGCAATGTCAGAGAGCTCAGAAATCTTATTGAATCGCTACTCGTACTGGAAAAAGGAACATACATCACCCAGGAAATTCTTGAAAAACATCTGGTTCAGCGAAACCGCTACAAAAGCCTTGTCCATGATCCTTCAAAATCAGAAAAAAACGAACTCCAGATCATCTACAGCAGTATAATCCAGCTTCGCCAGGAAATAAGTGATATCCGTCAGCTTCTGCAGCATCTCGTCCAAACAAGGCCTCACATTCCCCTTCTTCTACCCGATGGGTCAATAACTAATCCACCGGTCATCACCAGCTTGAATACAGCATTAGAAAAAAGCAACGATAGTAACGAGACCCAAGCTTTTCTCTCGCTTGATGAGATAGAAAAAAAGTCCATTGCTGATGCACTTGAAAAATGCCATGGTAACAAACGGAAAACTGCCAAGGCACTTGGTATTACTGAACGGACTCTTTACAGGAAAATCAAGGCTTACGAACTTTGAAAAAAGCAATAAGGAATAACCCTACAGAGACAACGATTGCAGCTTTTGGAATAAGATCGGGGTTGCTGGTATAAAAGGTCAAGCTGCTTTCAAGCGGCAGTTCAGCAGTCAATATCTGCTCCTGCCACCAAGGAATTTCAGCCATTATCCTGCCGTATTTATTAATAATAACCGTAAGTCCGGTATTTGCACACCGTGCCATCGCCCTGCGGTTCTCAATACATCGCATCCTGCCGATAGCGAGATGCTGGTAAGGTCCGTAAGAGGTTGCATACCAGCCATCGTTTGTAACAAGCGTTAGAACCTGTGCTCCTTTACGGACAAACTCAGTAACAAGATCCGGAAAAATTGATTCATAACAGATAATATTGGCGATGTTCACTTTCCCATACCTTGAAGAATGAAGCTGCATGACCGTAGTATCACGACCTTTACCCCACCCGCTGATCCCTGCGAGGGAAAACGTTAAATGCCCAAGCCAAGGTAAATAATCAACATAGGGTACCCGCTCTGCAAATGGCACAAGGCGCATTTTTCTATAGATCTGAGGGATGCTATAACCGGGTTCAAGCAACATTGAGGCATTATAAGTCTCAAACATTCGATGCATCAACGGATCATTATTCCCGGAATGTTCAGGATTCGGCTGACCACCAGCAGGATAATAGATGATATCTGAAAAACCGGTCAACAGCGCTGTATTCCAACCTCGGAGCGATAACCGAAGTGATTGCAGATCATCGGCATAGGCTTTGTCGAGAATATAAAAAGGAATAGCTGTTTCAGGCCATATCACCAGATCAGGCCGATTTTCACGGACTGCCTTGCTGGTCATACGGTAATACCGTTCCATGATATCAGCACTGTTATTCCGTAACCATTTTTCATGAGGATCGATGTTCGGCTGAACAAGAGTAACAAGCAACTGCGTCTTCTCTCCGACCAACTGAATTTCCCGATGGAATACCGCTGAAGCATAGAGCAATGGAACAAGAATCATAAGCACCATGATAGCGACAAAACGAAAAGCATCCTTGCGGCTGCCGATCAAAGCCAGCACAACCAGCACGTTAAAGCACACCAGCCAGAAACTTACACCCCAGACCCCGGTAAGATCAGCATACTGAATCATGAGATTCAGGTTCGACTGCGAATTTCCAAGAGTAAGCCATCCGAGAGAAAGATCCTGCTGCATGTAGGCCCATTCCCAGGCAACCCACAAAAAAGGCAAAGAAAAAAGTGCGAAATGAAACCCCGCCATTCTTTTTATCACATAAAAAACAAAGAGTGGCACAGTCAGAAAAAAAGCCTGTGCTACAATGGTAAGAACTCCACCTGAGAACGTCGCAAGAGTGACCCACCAGAGACTGATCATACAAAAGAGCAGCATTGTCATATAGAGCCGTCGAAACAGCTCACCCAATCTTTCTACAGTACGAAGAGAGATAAGAAGCGGTACTAAAGCAACCCATGCCAGTAATTCAAGACGGATAAACGGATAGGAAGGAAACGACACACCAAGCAGAACTCCACTCAGAACGGATGCCGAGTAACGGGAGTGACCAAGCTGACTTATTATTCGGGAAAATGAGGTCATCTAACGATCACAATGTTAACATTTGAAAAAAAAGAAATAAAAAATTCACTCAAAAACCGGAAACTGCCGAAAGTATAAGATATTTCATGGGAAGAGATAATCTTGTTCAAAGATATTTTACTTTAATTATTGATTTTTATTCTTTAAATTTATTCTAATCTGTTATTTAACAGGAATAATCTCCAAGTACTTTCCTGAAAATTTCCAATTTCAACGCCATCAGAAAAAGGAGAACTCATTATGGCTCTTTTCGGCACTAAAGACGCAACCACAGCACACTCGGATTATGAAATCATCCTCGAGGGTGGTTCCAGCTCATGGGGCAAAGTAAAATGCCGGGCCAAGGTTAATGTGCCCCCGGCACTACCCTTGCTTCCAGCTGACTGTAACATCAAAATCAATGTGAAGCCTCTTGATCCGGCAAAAGGCTTCGTAAGGTTTTCAGCTGTTATTGAGTCAATTGTTGACAGCACAAAAAACAAGCTGGTCGTCGAGGCTGACATTGCCAATGAAACCAAAGAAAGAAGAATCTGTGTCGGTGAAGGTTCTGTTACCGTAGGCGATTTCTCCCACAGTTTTTCTTTTGAAGGCTCCGTTGTCAACCTCTTCTACTACCGCTCAGACGCAGTCCGCAGAAATGTCCCGAACCCGATCTACATGCAGGGACGTCAATTTCATGACATTATCATGAAAGTGCCTCTTGACAATCCTGATGTTATCGACACTTGGGAAGGCACACTGAAGGCCCTCCAGACAGCTGGTACCTTCAACGACTGGATTCGCGAATTCTGGTTTATAGGACCAGCCTTTACCGCACTGAACGAAGGCGGCCAGAGAATTTCAAAAATTGAAGTGAACAGCATCGGCACCCAGAGCGGCGAAAAAGGACCTGTTGGTGTTACAAGATGGCGTTTCTCCCATGGTGGTTCCGGTATTGTTGACTCCATTGCACGCTGGGCAGAACTTTTCCCGGCAGACAAACTCACCAGACCAGCATCAGTAGAAGCTGGTTTCCGTTCCGACTCACAAGGAATCGAAGTTAAAGTTGACGGGGATTTCCCAGGCGTTTCAGTTGATGCCGGCGGTGGTCTGCGCAGAATCCTGAACCATCCCCTTATTCCACTGGTACACCATGGTATGGTAGGAAAGTTCAACGACTTTACTGTAGATACCCAGCTCAAGATTGTTCTTCCTAAAGGATACAAAGTCCGTTATGCTGCACCTCAGTACCGTTCACAGAACCTTGAGGAATATCGCTGGAGCGGCGGAGCTTATGCCCGTTGGGTTGAGCATGTATGTAAAGGTGGTACAGGACAGTTTGAAGTACTGTACGCCCAATAAGCACTCTCTCCTTTTTAAACAGAAAAACCGGCGAAAAGCCGGTTTTTCTGTTTATCTGTTCTACCCCAACAAATGAAGAATATCTTCAATCTCCTCTTTTATCTCCTGCAAAAGCACCAGACGCCGTTCATCAACCACATTGTGCCTGTTCTTTTGAAGACCGATCTGCTTCTGAAGTTTTAAAATTTCCGTGATTTTATGATCACCTGCCGTGTCTTTCAAAACTCCTTTAACAATTTCACTGGCCTTTCCAAGCTTGTAGCCTTTTTCGTGCACCAGCTCCTTGATATTGAGCACCATGGCAATATCACGATTCGTATACCTTCTATTGCCTCTTGTGTCCCGGGCCGGAGCCAATTCAGTAAAAAAAGTTTCCCAGTACCGCAGCAGGTAGGAAGGGATACCGGCAATTTTACTGACCTCACCTATCGAGTAATAGTTTTTGGTTGAATCAAATGCCATAAAAAAGAGGTAAGGGTGAAATTTTGTTTTCCCTATTTCTATTATACATTATAGCGGCACTTCAAAAAAATATGACTGATGAAAAATTTACTAAGCCTGAAACCCTATCTGCTCAGGTATAAACAAAATCTAATCTCAGGCTTTGTCTACATTATTCTGACAAACCTTTTTGCCGTAATCGGTCCTACATATATTGGGCGTGCTATCGATACCATGAACAAACATTTTGAACTCAGGAATGTTCTTGTCGATGCCGGTCTGTATTTTCTTTATGCGCTGCTAAGTGGGTTTTTTCTCTTTCTTGTACGCCAGAATATTATTGTCGCTTCCCGGCATATTGAATTCGACCTTAAAAACGACTATTACAAGCATCTTCAAAAACTGCCCCGCAAATTTTACAGTACCACAAGTACCGGTGAACTCATTTCAAGAGGCACCAATGACCTTAATGCCATACGAGAGTTTCTCGGCCCCGGCATCATGTACTCACTCAATACATTCTTCAGGCTTTTTTTTGCACTGATAGCGATGCTGGCTCTTTCCCCTAAACTGACCCTCTTTGCACTCCTGCCGGCCCCGCTGTTAAGTTATTCTGTGTATAAAATAGGCAGCTCCATGCAAAAACGATCCAAAAGCATTCAGGAAAGCTATGCCGCAATAACCAATCTGGTTCAGGAAAACCTCTCCGGCATCAGAGTGGTAAAAAGCTTTACCCGCGAATCATTTGAAATCAAACGATTTGAAACACTCAACAAAGAGTACTTCCGTAAAAACCTTTCGCTCGGAAAACTTCAGGCACTTTTTTTTGCATTTCTTACCTCACTCACTGCAGTCTCCCTGCTCCCTGTGGTATGGGTCGGCGGACTGGGCGTCATTGAGGGAAAAATGACTGTAGGGGGTATTGCTCAATTTATTGTCTATGTTTCAATGCTGAGCTGGCCGATTATATCTATAGGATGGGTTACCAGCATTATCCAGAGAGCCGCTTCCGCCCAGATCAGGCTGAATGAAATTTTTAATGTCAAGCCCGATAGTACAATCGAAAACACAGGCATTACCAATATTGAAAGCCTTCATGGAGCTCTCTCTTTCCGCAATGTTCATTTTCACTACCCCGGTCATGAAAAGAATCTGATACTCAAAAACATTACCCTTACCATTGCAGCAGGATCAAAAGTAGCTATCGTAGGAGCAACTGGTTCGGGTAAAACTACCCTGGTCAATCTGATTCCGCGACTCTACGAACCAGTGAAGGGCTCTGTCCTTTTTGATAACCGGGACATTACAACCCTCTCACTGAAAACACTGAGAGAACTCATCGGCTTCGTTCCCCAGGTTAACTTTCTTTTCTCCGACACCATTGAAAACAACATCAACTGGGGCAGCAGGGACAATGACACTGATCAGGTCATTGAGGCAAGCAGAATTGCAATGCTCTATGACGATGTTCAAGACTTTCCCGATGGATTTCAGACTATACTCGGAGAAAAAGGTATCAACCTTTCCGGTGGACAGAAACAGAGGGCGTGCATTGCAAGAGCAATTGCATGGAAACCGCAACTCCTGGTGCTCGATGACGCACTTTCAGCAGTTGATACCGACACAGAAGCACGTCTCTTTGATGCCCTTTTAAAGAAGCTGCCTGACACAACAATCATCCTGATAAGCCACAGGATTTCAACTGTAAAAAACTGCGACCGCATCATTGTGCTCAAGGATGGCACCATTGCTGAAAGCGGCACGCACGAAGAGCTATTGCAAGAGCAACACATCTATGCAGAACTCTACAATCAGCAGCTTCTCGAAGAAGAAATTCTTTCTATTTCCTGAACATCCTTGATTGTCCATAATTCACTCACTGACCACCGTCACCTTAGCGGCATTGGCAATCGCCTTTTCTTTTAATGCCTGTAGATTGCAGCCCAGTTTATCGTAAGCCAGCGTCACAGCCATTCTTCTGTGTGGACGGGTCGTTGGTTTTCCAAAAATTCGAATGTCGGTACGAGGTTCCCTAAGAGCCTCCTCCACACCGATGTACAGAGGTTTCGTCCCCGCACTTCCAGCAAGAACAACCGCGCTGGCACCTGCCTGCAGCATGGTGATTTCCGGAATCGGCAACCCTAACACTGCCCGCGCATGAAGCTCAAACTCCGAAAGGTTTTGCGTGCCTGCCAGTGTGACCATGCCGGTATCGTGCGGACGAGGTGAGAGTTCTGAAAAATAAAGGCCATCATCAGCCAGAAAAAACTCCACACCCCATATACCACAACCTATCAGCGAACGGGTAACCTTGTCAGCAATCTCCTGAGCTTCTTTCAAATGCGAATCGCTGATAAAACAGGGCTGCCAGCTCTCCTGATAATCACCACGCTCCTGTCGATGGCCGATGGGCGGGCAGAAAAGTGTTGTACCGTTTTTTTGTGTCACGGTAAGCAGCGTGATTTCCGTATGAAATTTCACAAAGGATTCCACAATCACTTCAGCAATATCACCCCGCCTGCCGCTTTGAGAATAGTTCCAGGCCTTTTCGATATCCTCTTCGGATTTGACTGTTGACTGACCCTTGCCTGATGAGCTCATCAGCGGTTTTACAACACAGGGAATTCCAACCTCCCTGACTGCCGTTTGTAACTCTTCAAGAGAAGCTGCGTAACGATACCTGGCAGTCCGAAGGCCAAGCTCGATTGAAGCCAGATCACGAATGGCTTTCCGGTTCATGGTGAAGTTGGCGGCACGAGCCGAAGGGACGACCTGTATCCCTTGCTTTTCATAATCGTAAAATCTCTCAGTACGAATGGCTTCGATTTCAGGCACAATGATATCAGGCTTATGCCGGGAAACGATTGTATCAAGAGCCGTGCCATCAAGCATATCAATCACTTCACGCTCATCGGCCACCTGCTGCGCTGGCGCATTATCGTAGCTGTCCACAGCGATCACATAGTGCCCGAGACGTTTTACAGCAATAACAAATTCCTTTCCCAGTTCCCCGCTGCCCAGCAGCATGATTTTTTTCGACATTCTTTTTGTGTTATCGTTTAAAGCTTGGCGTTTACCTAAGATTCCATGCTCAATAAGGGAGAATAACTGCGTTATCAGCTCGATATTTGAGTTGGATCGACCAATTTGATTTTCCCTCGCTTCAATAGTTGCCACACTGACTTGTAATATAACGTGTCTCTTTTTTTCGGACCAATCAAACCACAAAAAAAATACAGGTCTTTCGTCACACAATCTCCCGCAACTGACGATGGAGGTCTTTACGTGAAAGAGCGTACATATGAACATAGAGCAGATTGAACATGAGAACGGCTGAGCGCAACCGGGGTGCGCGAATTGCCCGTTTCAAGGCGTTCTGTACCGTGAAGACCCTACTGGTCAGCGTCGTATAGCTTGGGATGAACTCTTGGAGCGGGATGCGCTGGGGTTTATAAAGCATCTCCTGACCCCATGAAAACCTGAAGGCATCATGATCATCCTTTGAGTGAAGCAAACGACCTTCATGAGCAAGACGATCAAAGACTCCGGTACCGGGAATCGGGCGCAGTAGATTTATACCAGGTACATCGATTCCGGTCTCCTCGATAAACGCCTCAATCCTATCTGGTAGTTCTAGCGTATCCTCATCAAGGCCGTAGATAAAACTTCCGTAGACGCAAATTCCGGCTTTACGGATATTTTTTATGCACTCCACCTGACGGCTTGAAGGGTTATGAAATTTCTGATGGGCATGGTTACTGCCATCGTCGAGGCTTTCAATTCCAACAAGAAGAGCACCGCACCCTGAATGGGAAAAAGCTTCCAGCAATTTCGGTTTTTCCCCCAGTGCCGTTGTGGCCTGCCCTACCCAGTTGATTCCAAAGGGTATAAGTTCAGTGAACAGTTTTTCCGCATAGGAATCGTCGGCATTGATCGTATCGTCCAGAAAGAAAAATATTCTTTTATCCTGTTTGAGAAATGCTTCAACCTCCCTGAGAACCGATGGAATGCTCCTGTGCCGAAGCTTGTGGCCGTTCATGACATGCACATTGCAAAAATCGCAGCTGTATGGGCACCCACGGGTAGTCTGCACTACATTGGTGGTAAAATAGCTCTGGATATCAAGCGCATATTTGTCAACAAAACGATCAACTGAAAGATCAGGAAACGATGCAACACTGTACTCAGCTTTCAAACTATCACTGAGAAGGTCTTCCTGCACGTGTGTCCAGATATCGTCAGCCTCCCCGATAACCAGTACATCGGCATGATCGCGGCACTTCTCAGGAAATATGGTCACATAAGGGCCGCCAAGCACAACTTTTATCCCTTTTGAACGAAGCGCACGGGCAAGTTCAAATGCAGGCTTCACCGCCCCGGTCTGCACGCTGATGCCGACTAGATCCCAGGGACAGTCGAGGGGGATTTTTTCGAAACGAAGATCGCAGATGGTCTGACTCACGCCGGGCACCCTTTGAGAACTGAGAATCATCAAAGCAAGAGGGGGAATGGCAAACTGCGCACGCCGGATAACATTACTCAAAACACTGTCCTTCAGTGAACTGAAAAAACTTTGTTCTGAAGAGGCTTTGTCCAAAAGAGACGTTCCGTCAACACCACTGTCAGCCTGAATAAAAACGAGCAGCACCTGCCTGTCATGTTCCATATCGCCCTTCATCAGTTAATTCTGCCTGTACGTGCAAGTTCCTGCAGTTTTTTCAGCTCAAGCAGTGCCTCAATCGGGGTGAGTCGATCAAGTTCGATAGACTCAAGAGCGTTGCGGAGAAGAGCATCAGACTCTTCAAAAAGGCTGATCTGCAGACTTTTGATTTTTGGTGGACGGTTCGTGGGTATTTCAATGTCGCGCTTCTCCATCCCTGCAAGAATCTCTTTAGCACGGGAGATGACTTCAGCAGGCATTCCAGCCATTTTAGCCACCTCGATACCGTAACTGTTGTCAGTGGAACCCCTGACAATCTTCCGTAAAAAAACAACACTGTCGGCAGTTTCGACGACAGTGGCGTTGTAATTTACAACACCTGGAAGACGGGTTTCGAGTTCGGCAAGCTCATGGTAATGCGTTGCGAACAAGGTCCTGGCCTGAATGGAATGGGATATATATTCGCTCATTGACCATGCTATCGACATACCATCAAACGTGCTGGTTCCCCTTCCAATTTCATCAAGCAGCAGCAGGCTGCTGGTCGTAGCGTTGTTGAGAATACTTGCCGCTTCATTCATTTCCACAAGAAAGGTGCTTTCACCGGAGGTTATGTTGTCCGAAGCGCCAACCCGTGTAAAAATCCTGTCCACAAGCCCGATTTCAGCCCGCTCGGCCGGAACAAAACTTCCAGCCTGCGCAAGCAGCACAATAAGGCCTGTCTGGCGCAAAAACGAACTTTTTCCAGCCATATTCGGGCCGGTTATGATCAGCATTTTCTGCTTTTCATCCATCAAACAGTCATTCGGTACATATTGCTCATCGGCACTCATCATTCTTTCAAGTACCGGATGACGACCATTGACGATAACAAGTTTTTCATGCCCCCTGATCTCGGGCTTGCAATATCCGTATTCGGCGGCAGAGAGTGCAAAGGAGCAGAGCGAATCTATTTCGGCAATAATAACAGCATTTTCCTGTATGTCAGAAGCGTGCTCAGCTATCATTGCACAAAGATCATGGAAAAGCTGAACCTCAAGAATCAGGCTTTTTTCTTCGGAATTGAAAATTTTTGCCTCATACTCTTTTAACGCAGGAATAGTATAACGTTCAGCATTGACAAGTGTCTGCTTTTTTTCATAATAAGCAGGTACCTTATCGCGATTCGCATGGCTTATTTCGATATAGTATCCGAAAACCTTATTGAAACTGACCTTAAGCGATGAAATCGACGTGCTTGCCCGTTCCTGCTGCTGAATCTCCATAAGACGGTCCTTAGCCGTGGAAGCAATAGAGCGAAGCTCATCAAGATCAGCATGATAGCCTATACGGATATAACCCCCGTCACGCATTGATGCACCTGACTCAGGATCAATAGCCTCCTCAATACGCCCGGCAAGTTCCTGGAGAGGACTTAACGAAGCTGCAAGCATACGAAGCCTCGCCGAATCTGCATCGTCAAGCAGTTCCTTAAGGAGAGGAATGACTGAAAGTGAAAAACCAAGCTGACGGACCTCCCTTGGAATAGTGCGGAAAGTTGCAATACGAGAAAGCGAGCGCTCAAGATCATTGATTCCTGATAACTGTTCAGCGAGGCAATCCCGCAATACCTTCAACTCAGCAAGTTCTTCAACTGCATCAAGGCGCATCTGGATATCTTCAACTCTCTTCAGCGGCCTCTGCAGCCATCGGCGGATAAGGCGCGCACCCATAGGATTTCGTGTACGGTCCATCACTTGGAGAAGACTGCCATTCAGTGTGCCATCCTGCATTGAAGAGATAATTTCAAGATTCCTCTTGGTCTGCAGATCGAGCGTCATATACTCACTGCTGTGCAACTCACCGATCCGGGTAATATAAGCAAGGCTGTTCTGCCGGGTCTCCTCAAGATATTGAAGAATAACACCCGCGGCCACTTTGCCTGCACGGTTCCCCTCTATGCCAAACCCTTTGAGGGAGTGCGTCTTGAACTGCCGTAATAAAACCTCCTGCGTCTGATCTTCAGTGAACATCCATGCATCAAGTTCAGAAACAAGAGTCTCACGAGAGAGCACTTTTTTCAACTGTTCAGACCGTTCTCTCGCGGCAGCAGAAACCAGGACTTCCGACGGGTGAAGCGAAAGGATAAAATCAGGGAGCTCATCGGGCTGAAACGAAGCAATTCGGAATTCAGCTGTCGTTACGTCAATAAAGGCAACACCGGCAAATAGCATCCTGCCCTCTTTGAGATAAGCAACAGCACAAAGATAGTTGTTGTGGCGATCATCAAGAATCTTGTCGCTGTAGGTAATGCCAGGGGTAACAATATCAGTAATTTCACGACGGACAATCCCCTTGGCCGAGGCGGGATCTTCAACCTGGTCGCAAATCGCAACCTTGAATCCTTTTTTGACAAGTTTGGCAATGTACCCTTCACTTGCATGATGAGGAAATCCGGCCATCGGTATTTCAGCAGAACGCTTTGTCAAAACAATATTCAATGCGGCTGATATCTGACAAGCATCGTCAAAAAAAGTTTCATAAAAATCACCGACTCTGAAAAGCAGCAAAAAATCGGGGTAGCGTTCTTTTACCTCCAGATACTGGCGCATCATTGGAGAATGCTCTTTCTGCGCAATACCCTCTTCTCTGCTCATTGTGTAATAATCAGTTATTAAACCCGTTAAACCTGAACAACAACACCAGCTTCAAGAAAAAGAAGCTGCTGCAGCTCAACTTAATAAACAATATCCGGAATTGCGCTCTTACGCTTGACATGTGGTATAGAAAAAAGTATGTTCAGGAAGAAGTTTGCGGGGTAATGCTTCGAATTTTGAACCTATGTTTTTTCATACAATACTGCGGTTTCTGCACATCGTATGTTTTGCTTCCTGGTTTGGCACTGTCATGGCATCGCTCTTCTTCCTGAAAGCCGTTGAAAGCAAACTTACAGGCAATAACGGCAACCACACAGAGTTTGCTGCGCTTCTAAAGCGGTTTATAAAACTGGAAACAAAGGTTGCAGACGTTGCTGTCATTGGAGTAATCCTCTCCGGCATCATGCTTGCCGTTTTTTACCATGGATGGACAATCTGGGTTTTTGTAAAATCACTTCTTATCGTTCTTCAGGTTGCCCTGACCATCGGTTATATAATACGTTCTGTCCGCATCCTCTCCTATCCATGTTCGAAGTCAGAGTATGCAAGCTGGTACCGTCTCTTTGGAATTTCTCTCACCATGTTTGCACTGGTGCTCATTGTCACCTTTTTTCTTCTTTGAAGCCAGCAGAACTATATGCGCTTTGGAATTTGATTTTCAGGTAATTAATACTATATTTGAGACCTTTATCACTAAAATATTTGTACACGATGCAGGCCCTGATCAAGATTTCCGATAAACAATTTCTGGTAAAACAGGGGGATAGGCTTTTCGTCCCTAAACAAACAGCTGCAATTGGCGATACCGTGGCCATCACATCCATAGCTGCAATTGACGGAGCCAACACTGTTTTGAACCCTGCCGGCAGCATTCAGGCAAAAGTTCTGGGTCATGTCAAAGATGACAAGGTCATCGTTTTCAAGAAAAAACGCAGAAAACGCTACCAGTCAAGAAACGGTCACCGTCAACAGATGACTCAGATCGAAATTATTTCGCTTTAAACAAAATTCAGGTTCTTTAACGTTAATTTTTTCTCATGGCTCATAAAAAGGGTGGCGGGTCGACAAAAAACGGTCGCGACAGTAATCCGAAATATCTCGGAGTTAAAGCTGCAGGTGGCTCAACTGTAGCTGCAGGCACAATCATTGTTCGTCAGAGAGGTACCGTTATCAAGCCGGGCGACAATGCCGGATTAGGACGCGATCATACAATATTTGCTCTTATTGATGGTGTCGTTACCTTCCGCAACGGACGCAATAACAAGAAACAGGTCAACATCCTCCCTTGCTAATATTAGCGCAAATGAAATAAGCCTGTATGAAATAAAAGCTGCCTTTTTTCAGGCGGCTTTTTTTATTATAAGGTCATTATATGGTCTACTATGACAAGAACTTCTGAACACTATAAATAAATTTACCTCTTATGAAAATCACCGTTATCGGAGCAGGAAATGTTGGAGCGACTGCTGCTCTTCGCATTGCTGAAAAACAGCTCGCAAAAGAAGTTGTTCTGATTGACATCGTCGAAGGAGTTCCACAAGGCAAGGCTCTTGACATGTATGAATCAGGACCCGTCGGTCTTTTCGATACACATGTTTCAGGTTCAAATGACTACAAAGATTCCGTTGACTCTGATATTGTCCTGATTACTGCCGGACTTGCAAGAAAACCCGGTATGTCAAGAGAAGATCTCCTGATGAAAAATGCCTCAATTATCAAGGAAGTCACAATCCAAGTCATGAAATACTCACGGAATCCGATTATCGTGATGGTTTCAAACCCACTTGATGTGATGACCTATGTTGCCCAGAGAACAAGCGGACTACCGAAAGAACAGGTTATCGGTATGGCCGGTGTTCTTGACACTGCACGCTTCAAAAGCTTTATTGCTGAGGCATTGGATGTTTCCATGCAGGATATCAGTGCATTGGTACTCGGGGGACACGGTGACTCAATGGTACCAGTAGTGAAGTATACCAATGTCGCCGGTATACCGCTAACTGAACTGTTACCACAGGATAAAATCGATGCACTTGTAGAACGGACAAGAAATGGAGGTATTGAAATTGTAAACCATCTGAAAACCGGCTCTGCATTCTATGCACCGGCTGCTTCCGCCGTAGAGATGATTGAAGCAATCGTCAAAGACCGCAAGCGTATTATCCCCTGCACAACCCTTCTTGAAGGTCAGTACGGAATCGACAATGTTTTTTGTGGTGTCCCGGTCAAACTCGGCAAATGCGGCGTTGAGCAGGTTCTTGAAATCAACCTTTCTCCTTCTGAACTTGAGGCCCTGCAGCAATCTGCTGCCATCGTTCAGGAAAACTGTAAAAGCCTTGCAACGTTACTCGGATAAGCTCTGAAAAATTATCATGAAAAAAGCGGCTGTAAAGCCGCTTTTTCATGATCAGATGTCCCCCATTACATCTGATCAATCTCACTGGCGTGAGAAGTTACAACAGTATAATTACAACTATCGCGCCAAAATAGTAAAAGGCTCAATCAATATATCTACTAACTAAATATATTACAATAAGTTAAAATAAATATTAATACATATTCTCATTTAATCCCCAGATCAGGGGAAAACGTTTTTTGAAACGATCTGTCTCAAATTATTGAACATCATACAAATATGGTACATCTGTCTATCCCTTAAAAAGATAACACTGCTGGATCAACGTTGTCTCAAATACCCGGCAACTCAGGCTCTTCATGAGTAATGCAGTGAATTGCCCCAAGCCCCCAGACAAGATCGGAACAATCGATACCAATAACGTTTCTTTCAGGAAAACATCCCTGAAGTATCTCAATAGCTGAAGAATCTTGAGAACATCTGTAGGTGGGAACAAGAACGACAGTGTTGGCGATATAGAAATTTGCATAACTTGCGGGAAGACGATACCCGCTGAAATAAACCGGAGAAGGCATGGGAAGTTTCAACACATCGAAATGATTGCCATTCAGATCGGTATATCGCTGAAGCCTTTTCAAATTCTCCTGCAATGCCTCATAATTCGCGTCAGAAGTATCTTCCTCAACAGCAATAACTATGGTCGTTTCATTGACAAAACGAGCCATATCGTCCACATGGCCATCTGTATCGTCACCGACAATGCCATCGCCAAGCCAGAGAACTTTTTCAATACCAAGATACCTGCAGAGTTCCTGCTCTATCTCTTCACGACTCAATGATGGATTGCGGTTAGGATTCAGCAGACAAGCCTCACTCGTCAACAGAAGACCTTTTCCATTTACATCAATAGAACCCCCTTCAAGAACCATCCCAGGTGAAACAAAAGGCAACTGCTGCAACGATGCAATCCTTTCAGGAACTGCATTATCATCAGCATAAGATTTATATTTTTCCCCCCATGCATTATAATCCCAGTTGACAATAATTTTCTCAACCCTGCCATCTGTTCTACGAAAAACAAAGTTCGGACCATGATCCCTGCACCATGCATCATTGGTTGGAATCCAGTGAAAATAAATGCGCTCCAACTGAATCTGCTGATGACGCGAATTGCACAGCAATGCATAAACCTCGCGTTCCATTGCTTCATCAAGAACATTGATATGTACCTCCTCGGACGAGCTCAACCAGGATATAATTTCCACAAACACCGCAGGAATAGGCTCAAATTTGCCCGGCCACGTTGCAAGCCTGTGAGGCCAGGAAAGCCAGGTTGCCTTATGCAATGCCCATTCAGGAGGCATGAAATAACTATACTCTATCATAATTATTCAATCAATCAGTTCAGGATTTTGCATGATAACCGGAAGAGAGCTCTCTGATACGCATAATTCGCTGGATTACCGGAGGATGGGAGTAGTTGAGGAAAACATACAATGGATGCGGTGTCAAGTTCGAGAGGTTATTGCGTGACAACTTTTTCAGTGCATCGCCGAGAGCAGCGCCATATTCATAAGTCGACACAGCAAAATAATCCGCCTCATACTCATGCTTTCTTGAAAGAACCTGTATAAAAACAGAAAGTATCCACTCTACAGGAGTGTAAAGGAGTGAAAAAAAGATCAAGCTACCATATACGGAGAGATCCTTCATGAAAAAGGCATCAAATAACAATCGGTTATTCATAAAAAGAGAAAGAAGAAAAAAAAGCACACCAAGATTGCCGAGACTCAGAATCATATTGACAATGATATGCTTTTTTTTGAAATGACCTATTTCGTGGGCAAGAACAGCAACCAGCTCAGAGACTGGATGACTCGTAATAAGCGTATCAAACAGGGCTATTCTTTTGCGCTTTCCGAACCCTGTAAAAAAAGCATTTGCTTTCGCTGAACGTTTTGATCCATCAAGAACATAAATACCGGTAAGTGGAAATTGCACCTTGTCTGCATAATGCATTATGGCACTCTTCAAGTCGCCCTCTTCAAGAGGCACAAACTTGTTAAAAAGCGGCATAATCCAGGTCGGAGCAACATATTGAAGCAACAGAGAAACGGCTGTAATCCCACCCCATGCCCATAGCCATGCCATCTGCCCTGTCTCTTCAAAAAACCAGAGCACTGCTCCAAGCAAAGGGGTTCCGATAAGAAGAGCAAGGAAAAGCGTTTTGAGGATATCTACCGCAAAAACCTTTGGTGTGGTTTTGTTAAACCCGAATTTCTCCTCGATGACAAACGTTTTATAAATACTGAAAGGCAGATCGATCAACGATTGCGTCAGCAGAAGAATACCGATATAAAGAACCCCTGCAGCAACGTGATGTAACCCGTACCCCCTTAAAAAATGGTCAAGCAGATTAAATCCGCCAAGAAACCAGAACAGAAAAAGCACAGAGAGATCAAGAGCAGCTTCAAACAAGGAAAAAACAGTTGAAACGCGTAAATATTCCCGTGATTTCCTGTACGCATCCTCATCAAACACTCCTGCAAACTCATCTGGAAGTGCAGCTTCAGACGCCTTGAGATTCAGAAGTTCTGAAACCAGTTTAACAAGAAAAGTAATGACCAGCGTACAAAAAATAACAGCACCAAAAATGTTCATAACTAAAAAATAATTTATAAAAAAAGAGCGATCAACTGTCAGGATCGCTCATCACTTCATTCGTCAAGAAACCGCTTCTGCAATTCCCCATAGGTTTCGATCCGCCGATCGCGCAAAAAAGGCCAATGCGACCGATAATACCCTATACGACTCCTGTCGCATACAGCAAGAAGAACAGTTTCATCATGATGCGAAGCTTCAGTCATGATTTGACCAAACGGATCACAGATAAAACTGTTGCCCCAAAATTCCAGTTCGTCCTCAATTCCAACCCTGTTGGCCGCTGCGACAAAAACCCCATTAGCTATGGCATGGCTCATTTGTATAGTTTTCCATGCCTCCTGCTGCGTACGACGCACTTCAGGGGAGAGTTCTGTCGTTGCCCACCCAATTGCAGTTGGAAAAAAAAGAATTTCTGCCCCCTTGAGTGCAGTAACCCTTGCAGCTTCAGGGAACCACTGATCCCAGCATATCAAAACGCCAATCGTGGCATAGCGGGTTTTAAACACTTTATAGCCAAGGTCACCGGACGTAAAATAAAATTTTTCATAAAATCCCGGATCATCAGGAATATGCATTTTACGATACTTGCCAAGATAGGTACCATCCGCATCAATGACAGCGGAAGTATTATGAAACATACCCCTTGCTCTTGCTTCAAAAAACGAAGCTACAAGCACCACCTCAAGCTCACGCGCAATCTCCTGCAGCACAAGAATTGATGGTCCGGGTATCGGCTCGGCATAAGCAAACGCATCATAATCCTCGGTCTGACAAAAATAACGGGTGGTGAACAGCTCCTGTAAACAGATAATCCGGGCACCTTGAGATGCCGCCTCCCGTATTTTTCCACAGGCTTTAACAAGATTTTCAGCTGGATCACGTTGTGCTGAGGTTTGAACAAGCGCTATGGTAACAGTATCGGAAGGCATAAAAAGAAGGCATTTATTGAATAAGAAGTCCAGCGGCTAGAAGAATCCCATGAAGAGTCATCAGCTTTCCTGTACCAGCCAGAACATTGTTCAGCTCTCTGCCCTCGCTGGCATAGAGAACCTTGATCATCCTGAAGGCGAGTGGCACCGAAAGAAAAGTAAGAAAAGCCCATGGTGAATAACCATTCAGCCATAAAATAACTGGAACAAGATAAGCAACAACAGTTAATGCGATATAAAGTCTTCGAGCCCACTCTCCGCCAATGCGGGCAGGCAGGGTCATTTTTCCGACCTTACGGTCAGTGGCAATGTCGCGTATGTTGTTAACAAGAAGAATATTGACCGAAAAAGAGCCTGGTACCACAGCTGCGATAAGAACAGAAAAAGAGAGATTGAGAGCCTGTACATAATAAGTGCCTCCCACGGCCACCAACCCGAAAAAAATAAAAACGAACAGATCGCCCAGGCCGGAATAGGCTATCGGATATGGGCCTCCAGTATACGCCCAGGCAAAAAGGAGAGAGAGCATCCCTATAACGAAAATGGGCCACCCCGCAGTGTAAACAAGATAAAGACCAAGCAGAAAAACCCCGCCAAGCAGGGTAACCGATACCTGTATCATGGTTTTTTCACTGATAATCCCGGCAGCGACCGTTCTTGTCGGACCAAGCCTTTCGGCAGTATCTGCCCCTTTTCGAAAATCATAAATTTCATTAATGAAATTGGTTGCCACCTGAATCCCAATCGCACAAATAAGGGCTACAAGAGCTGGCAGCAAGCGAAAGCTACCGGCAGCAGCAGCAAGAGCAGACCCCAGAACAACCGGCACGGCCCCGGCAGGCAGTGTTTTTGGGCGGATTGCAAGCATCCATGCCTGCAGAGATGAACGTTGTGACAAACTGGTTTCAGCAGTTTTAAGATGCATTCTTGTTTTCCTTTGCCTTTTTAAGGCTGCTGAACGTATGCCTGATCTTTTCGCCAGGCTTGATATAGGTTAAACTATGACGCACAGCCATTGCAGCATCACTTAACCCTGTCTGGATAATTTTAAGTTTTCCCGAATAATAAGCGATATCACCGGCGGCATAGAGCCCGTCAACTGATGTTTTCATATGACTGTCAACAACAAGAGCATTATCGGTCAGTTCAAGGTCCCATTCAGCAAGAGGACCGATATTGGACTTGAAACCTATCAATAGAAGCAGTCGGTCGGCTTCAATTCGATGTATTTTGCCGTTCTTTGAGCGAAGATGAACTGCTGTAAGCACCCCGCACTCGGTATCAACAGCCGTCACCTCGGTATGCAGAAAAACATCGATACTTCCGTTTTCCTTAGCCTCTATAACTTCCCTTGCAGTCTTGCCATGCCCCTGAAATTCATGCATACGATGAACAAGAGTTACTTTTGCAGCTGTGTTCAACAGCCCGACAGTCCAGTCGAGCGCCGAATCTCCACCACCGACAATAACAACCCTTTTACCTGCAAAATCTATGACGTTCTTGACCGCATAATACACAGAAGTACCCTCAAGATGATCAATATTACTGAGCTGAGGCAACTTGCGAGGCGAAAAAGCTCCCAATCCAGCTGCTATCAGCAACGCTCTCGAAAGAAAGACTCTGCCTGAGGAAACGGTAACCTCAAAGGAGCCGTCGGCAAGTTTCCGGTATCTGGTAACCGTCTCACCAAGAATAACTTCCGGATTATACCTCTCTGTCTGCTTCCATAAACTTTCCACGAGACTGGCAGCAGGAACTTCCTGAAAGCCGGCAACATCGTAAATGTGTTTTTCAGGATAGAGTGCTGCAAGCTGCCCCCCAAGTTGAGGCATGCTTTCAATAATCCTGCAGCTGATATTGTTCATGCCACACTGAAATGCAGCAAAAATTCCTGTAGGACCACCACCAACGATGGTGAGATCACGTATCTCTTCACCGCCCTCAAAAAAAAGTTTGTTTATGGTCATTGGCTCGAGAATACCGGATTACTGGATATTATCCTGACTATGAGCTTTTTCAGGCCCTGAATTTTTCAGATAAATCATTCCTTCAGGGTCAACCATGCCATAAAGAATAGTCATCAGATGCCCCTGTTCATCAAGCTCATGAATCTCCACATGTATTGCATCTCGTTTCCTGACCTGGTTTCCTTCGTTATCCTTGAAATAAAAGAGTGCCTTGACTCCTCCATGGGGAGTAGTTCCCTCAAACTGATAATTTCCATCCTCAAGTTCGTCAAGAGCACAGCCCTTAGAAGACGAATCTATAGGACAGGAAGCACACTGAGAGTAAAAACCTTCCGCTGATTCAGCGAATTCACAAATAGGAAATTTCATAATCTCTCGTTTTATTTCGTCGGAATAGTGGTGCCTGCAAATATAGACATTTAAAAAATTATTGTTGTAGAGTTCAAACTTTATTGATTTCTTAAGTCACGGTTTCAATAACAGAATTAAGCACCATAAGTAATGTTAGCCAAACGGATCATACCCTGTCTCGATGTTCGTGACGGAAGAGTTGTAAAAGGAATCAACTTTGAAGGATTAAGGGATGCCGGGTCCATCCTTGAACAGGCCCGGTTTTATAACAATGAACTGGCTGACGAACTTGTTTTTCTTGATATTTCCGCATCCCTTGAATCCCGGAAAACAACACTTGAAGAGGTGTTGAAAGTTTCCGGAGAAATCTTCATTCCGCTCACTGTCGGCGGAGGAATCAACTCCGTCGAAAGAGCTAAAGAGGTTTTCCTGCACGGTGCCGACAAGGTATCTGTAAATACCGCAGCTGTAAACGACCCATCACTGATTACTCGCATTGCAGAAAAATATGGATCACAAGCTGTGGTGGTCGGTATAGATATTAAAAAAACAGAAACCGATTACCTTGTCCATACCCATTCAGGAAAAATACCGACACGCTATGAAGCACTTGAATGGGCACATATCGTTCAGGAACTCGGCGCAGGTGAAATTCTGCTGACCAGCATGGACCGGGATGGCACCAAAGAGGGTTATGACAATGATATTCTCCGCAGGGTATCAATGTCAGTACATATTCCCGTCATTGCATCCGGCGGTGCAGGCAATCTGGAACACCTCTATGACGGCTTTACCAAGGGCCATGCCGACGCAGCACTTGCTGCCTCTATCTTTCACTTTCGGCAACACTCCATCCGTGAAGCTAAAGAATTCCTCAGGAACAAAGGGATTCCTGTCCGGCTTTAAATATATCTCTCAAAACTCAATCAGTTACATCTTTCTCAAGCCGCTCGCGGATATCGAGTAACTCCTTACGGCGTTGTGCGGTAGCCTCGGGATAAGATAACTTGAGTTCCGTCAACGTCTTCAAAATAAGTTCCGAAACAATGAGCCGGGCATTTTTTTTGTCATCAGCAGGAACAACATACCATGGGGCATGTTTGGTACTTGTTGCTCCAAGGCAAGACTCATATGCCAGCATATACTCTTTCCAGTATTTTCTCTCCTCGACATCGGCGACACTGAATTTCCAGTTCTTAGTCGGTGCATCTATTCTATCCAGAAATCGTTTCTGTTGCTCCTCTTTTGAAAGGTGGAGAAAAAATTTCACAATCCTTGTTCCATTACAATAAAGATGTTGTTCCATATCGACAATCGATCGAAAACGATGTTCCCATACCTTGCCCCCATGAAAGAGCTCATCAGGGATACCCTGCACTGAAAGTATTTCCGGATGCACGCGAACTATAAGCACCTCCTCATAGTAGGAGCGATTAAAGATCCCGATATGGCCACGCTCCGGCAGACAACGGTTGCTCCTCCACAGAAAATCGTGATCAAGTTCCTGAGCTGAAGGATGCTTGAAACTGAAAACCTGGCACCCCTGAGGATTAACACCTGTCATCACATGCCTGATAACACCGTCCTTGCCGGCAGCATCCATAGCCTGAAAAATCAGAAGCACTGCATACCTATTATCGGCATAATGAACTTGCTGAAGCTTGCTCAACTGCTCAACTTGATTGGCAAGCATCTTTTTGTACTCATTTTTTGAGTTGTAAACCGGATCAACAAGCGTAGGACGTTTAACAAGGTTTACCTTTTCACCTTCACGAATCTGCAGTGTATCAAGGTCCAACCGCATAGAAATAGTATTGTCTACATTGCATGAAGAAAACACGCAATCTGATGTTTTTTAAGCGAAATTTAAGGTTTGTCTTACTCTTCTTTAAGAATCCTCCAGCTACATTATGAATTGTCATAACGAAAAAGTCAATCATCCGTAAAATTAATTAAATTTATCGACACTATGTGCACGGTACCCTTGAAATCTTGGGCAACCCCTTTTGCAATAGGAGCATTTACTATTTCGGCTGTAACCGGTCTTTTGATTTTTTTTGATATCGAAATAGGCATAGTTGAACCGGTGCACAAATGGCTAAGCTGGCTTTTGGTTGCCAGTATTGTTCTTCATGTGCTCTCAAACTCGAAACAATTCGCTGGATACTTCTCTCAGACGACCGGCAAAGGGATTATCGGAGCTGCAGCAGCAGTAACAATTCTTTCCCTTCTGCCATTTTTCGGTAACAATAATAAAGAGCATGGAAAAGACAATCCGGGAAAATTTGCAGTTCAGGTACTTGAATTATCATCCTTGGAAACCATTGCTCCTGTTCTAAAAGCCACACCAAAGCAACTTGTTGAGCAACTTGGCAAAAACGGCATCATCGTTAAAAACACGTCATTAACGATACAGGAAATTGCAAGAATCAACGGCACAATTGAAAAAACGGTTCTTGGCACCCTGTTACAACCGACTAAAAACGCCTCACTGAAAAACAGTGATAACGATTAATTGTGAAAAAAACACATGAGACTTCTCATTATTGAAGATGAAAGAGGAATAGCCGGTTTTCTTAAAGATGGGCTCGAGGAAGAGTACTTTGCCGTGGATACAGCTTACGATGGTAAAACCGGACTTGATCTTGCCATGACCAACGACTATGACCTGATCATCATAGACTGGATGATTCCTGCCATAAGCGGTATAGAAGTCTGCAGGCAGATACGCAAATCCGGCAACATCGTCCCCATAATGTTTCTGACGGCCAAAGACACACTGGAAGATGTGCTGTTCGGTCTTGATGCCGGCGCTAATGATTACATAAAAAAACCTTTTGCCTTTGAAGAGCTGCTTGCACGCATCAGGGTCCAGCTCAGAAATAAAAATCAAGGCGACGACTCATTAAGCGCTGGCCCACTCGAGATAAATCCTGCTACCCATCAGGCATTCTGCAATTCCAGCGAAATGACCCTTACTCCAAAAGAATTTGCTTTACTGGAATACCTCATCCGAAATAAAGACAAGGTGTGTACCAGAAGCCGGATTATCGAACACGTCTGGGATATTCATTTTGATTCAGACACATCCGTTATTGATGTCTATATCACGTTTCTGCGCAGAAAACTTGAAAACGCAGGATGCGGAAACATTATTCAAACCATCCGTGGAGTTGGGTATATCATTCGTGAATCCTGAAGCGTAAAATATGAAGACAGAAGTTAAACATGCACTCAAGAATACCTCCATTCTGTTAAAAAAATGGACGCGAATGAGTCTGCGCAACCGTATCGCTTTATACTATACCATTGCTACAGCAATTCTCGTTGCCCTTGTCTTTACGATACTTTTCTTCATGGTCGAAAGAATGGTTTATAAGCAATTCGATGATGAAGTAAACAATGAGGTTACTGAAGTTTTCACAGATGCACACGTAACGAGTCATGATTTTACAAGTTTCTCACGGTTTAAACATTGTATTGATGATAAAGAGATAAATTCCAACGAGACAGAGCACAAAGAGAAAGAAACTTCAAAAGTTGACACTGAATTTATTCAACTGGTCAACATTCAAGGGCAGGTCATCAATAAATCAGTAAATCTTGGTCGTAACGTCCTGATATTCAAGCCAAACCAGACAAAAACGATCTATTTCAATAGCACTATCAACAATTCAACGATTCGTCAGGGACAGCTTCCCCTTTTCAATCGCGACGGCATCATCAAAGGATATCTCATTGTTGCTGTCCCTATGAAAAAAGCAATTATTGTCTTGAACGACCTTCAGAACGTTTTTCTGTTTTCATTTCCAGGCATTATTGTTACGCTCTTTGTTCTTACCCGTTTGATAGCGGGCAAAAGTATACGCCCCATCGAAAAGGTCATTGCAACTGCTGAAAAAATGACCCAGACAAACCTTAATCATCGTATTGAGCTGCCGTATCATCAAGACGAATTGTATCGCCTGTCGGTAACCATCAATGCCCTGCTTGACCGGATGCAAGAAGCATTTCAACGTGAAAAACAGTTCACAGCCGATGCTTCACACGAACTGAAAACCCCGCTGGCTGTGGTTAAAGGCACTCTGGAAGTGCTGGTTCGCAAGCCGAGAGAAAAAGAACATTACGAAACAAAAATTCAGTTCTGCCTGAAAGAAATAAACCGCATGGCGCGGCTGATCGACCAGCTCCTTTTGCTTGCACGATACGAAAGCAACAAAATGAATCCACATAGAGAGGGGGTGATACTTTCCGTTGCTCTTGACTCTGTCACAGTAAGATTGCAGCCTATAGCACTTGAAAAAGAGATCAAATTCAAAGTCGAGGGCAAAGAAAGAGCGACGGTTACTACAGATCCTGCAATGCTTGAAATAATTCTTGAAAATATTCTTTCAAATGCAATCAAGTACTCTCCTGCCGGATCCTTGATAACAATATCCGTTGAGCAAAAAGAAAAATACATCATATGCAGCATTACCGATCAGGGAATCGGAATTCCTGAAGAAAAACTCAATGCCGTTTTTGAACGCTTTTACCGGGTTGATGAGTCAAGAAACTCAAGCACAGGAGGATTCGGACTTGGATTATCGATAGTAAAACGGCTTGCGGATCTACAACAGATCAAAATATCTGTGGACAGCATAAAAAATATTGGGACAACGTTTGCACTGATATTTCCATCCAGCACGCCAGTCAATCCAGTTCCTCAAAAAAGGATGACTGCTTGAACCGAAGTTCTTAATGTTACCGCCGAGACCTACGGTTTCTGCGACTGCACAGCACTCTCTACTTGTTCATTTCTCCTCTATTAAGTCTTCTTCCTGAATCCCGAGCCAGTGCTGAGGGCTGAGCGAAAGTAATCCTTTTGCAAATAACTGAATGGGTTCGTTTTGTAAATTTTATTAGAACGCCTCAGATCGTCAAGATTTTGCATTGTTTGGTCAACTGATTGGCTGCTCGCCTGAGGTGCCTGAGGGCATGATGGAGCTTGCGTCGGGACTGGACGTTGCGCTCGTAGTTGAGGATGCATAATGCAAGGTCTCTGGCTTCTGGTGGATTTAAGCCGTCGGACTCGAGAAGTGCCTGAAGCGACTGGAGGTGAGGGGCCCATATGGAGCTTTCGATCGATGTTGTGAGGCCGTGCCGCATGGCGTTTACTGAGGAGCACCTTTTGCCTTCGTCTGTTCGGGGGCCAGTTGAACGCGCCGCGTTACGCTGATTTGCAGCGTTACGTTTAGCGCTGATCATGCCTGGGAAAGCTCTTCCGCTTCCACTTCGATAGACTGCAAATTACGACGGATCAATGCGTTTTGAAGTTGCAAGCGCTCCGCATTCGTTTTACGGTTAAACGCCACTTCATAAGAGGCCTGCAGGCCAGCGAGGATTTTGGTTTGCAGCGCGATTTGCTGGTCGAGCTGAAGAAGTTCCGAGTTCGTCCCTGCCAAAGCTACTTGACGGAGTGACTCAAGAGTGTTTTCCTGAGCATTAAGAGCTTCTTCGATTACGTTGTCAACCTTATTGGCCAGAAGTGTGTTGCGAATTTGCGCTTCATTTGCGGGGCTGTTCGGAGGATAACCAGAATTAAGCTCTGAGGCCATCCCGGTAGTGACTGTCGCTCGCTTTTGCACCTCATAGCGACGCATCCACCAGAGGCATTCATGGATTTTTTCTGCGAGGTAGACCTGAAGCACTGAACGAGCGCCTAACTCTTCGATGAGTGTCTCAAGACTTGCCTGGTAGAGATCGGCAGACTCTCCGGGTAAAATCGGCACCACTCCCAAAAGCCTGGAGATAGAGGGCACTGAAGCAACTTCGATGGAGTTGGATTGGATTGAATCGGAAACGGGTTGCTCGCTCATGGTTTTTTCTCTCCTTCTATCAGTTTCGGGTTGATTAGATTTTCATTGCCAAGCTCGCTGAGTTTGGTTCGCAACCAAACTGCCGGTTCTTCTTTTCTGTTTAAACCGCTCCTCTTCATTATCAATTTTCTCATCAAATATACGCCAACCGCTCACCATTACAAAACACCAACATCGCAGGTAACTCTCCTCAGCAATAAGAAGGTTGCAACCGTACGTTATGAACTCCGTCCCCCAATCTTGCTTTATACTGATTTATTTGCGGAATTGTTGCAAAACCCAACACTGAAAACATGTTCCTATCTATTACGGCATTTAGTGCCTGAACGAAAAGTAGTTATGATATTATATAATAATATGTTACATTATTAATTGAATGTCGAAAATATTTGACAAACCCCGAGTCGAAGCGTAATAACACCTCATTATAATTCCATTTTGCGATCATATTGATTTTAATATCCAGTCCCAACCGATTATAGATTGAACTCTTTCTCTCGCAGTTCATCCCAAAAGATGTTCCGCCGGATTTAATTCTGGGGAATATGGTGGCAACCTTACCAATGCCATATTTTTTGGAACCTGTAAATGTTCTGCGCGATGCGAAGGCGCACTATCGATAACCATCACGACAAACTCTTCAGGATGTCTTTCGGAAACAAGCCTGAGAAAAGCTCCCATACTTGGTGTATCCATGTTGCCGTCCAACATCCAGTCAATAACGCTATCTTTTGGTGATGCTGCGGCATAGGCAGAAACGAACTGCCGAACAAGAGCCAATCTCACTATCGGGCGCAGAGGCACTGGAGCCCAGCATTTTCTCGGATCACTTATTCGTCCGAACCGTGCTTCATCCTGAAACATTAAGCGTAATGGCAGGTTCAGGATATTTTGCTTGGTAGCTTCTGCCAGTACCTCTGGGAGCTTTTTTTAAACTCCTCATGAGCTACAACATCGCGTTTCGGATGACACGTGCCTGGTTCAACTTTACGCCACCCATGTCGGGCAAGCATTCGATAAACCGTGGAGGCTGCGATTGACCTTCGAAGACGTTCTTCTAAGTCTGCATGAATTGGCGGAACCACAAGAATTCCTCCTTGTTCTGCTTTTTCTATCCATGTCTGAAGAAACTCAACTTCCTCTTGCGGAGTAAGGTTTTGCCTCCTTTTTCCTCCCCAAGTTCCTTTGGTGATGGGCTTTCCGGTGGCTTGATCGCGAATATTCCTTTGCAAGCGAACTACCGTCGCCACACCGACACCGAGCACACCAGATAGGCCACCGACTGGATGGTGACGCTCAATTCTCCCTTTGGACTACCATTGAGAACAGTGATTTTCATTGTGATTTCTCCTTTTCAGGGCTTCCTGAACAATTATTAGATTTAAAAATATCCAAATCTCGCCTGAGTACCAATTGAATCGACCAATAACAACAGACGCTCAATAAAGCGTAAAAAATGAACCGTAAGCAGTTTCTGCAGGTTCATCACCATGATAATGACCGCTGCAAAAGAGGAGTTAACACGCTGTTCAATAGAGCCCGACATCGATAGGCACTTCAGAGGGTATCGATAACAGGCGCGTGGCGAAGAGTTCCAGGGCACCGTGCCTCTGTTCTTGTGTTAGATGCGCGGGGCCGTAGACAACATGCGGCGCCAATACGTCGAAGCCAACGAACTGCAATATACCTCGATGAATAGGGCGCAAAACACCAAGAATGTCTCCATTGAAGCCGCCCTTGCGATAAGACTCTTCGGGACCTCCGGTTGTGA
>Ga0364919_10046_pt1 | contig 67551 bp, 79 predicted proteins | sample SorcelJu500001C7_2_FD_206953 | JGI IMG/M metagenome (GOLD analysis project Ga0364919, IMG submission 206953) | Enriched cells from Trout Bog Lake Hypolimnion, Wisconsin, USA - BchlTB.June20.5000.01.C7 | ecosystem: Environmental > Aquatic > Freshwater > Lake > Hypolimnion/Profundal zone | place... | reverse complement strand
GACTGTGTTGGCGCTGACAACATGATGCACTACATGGCGTTGGGTCTCAGCATCCCCATGGCGATCCGCCCCCCGATCGATGACCGGCTGCGAGGGTGGGCGTCGGTCACAGCGTCGGTGTACGTGTACCCGCCGAAACCGTACATACAGCGGAACCACGACATCGTGAACCACACTCATTATCTCATCGCCTGCCCGGACACGATGCAAGAGATCCTGCGTTCGGGGACGTGGGCGACGATCCGGTATGCGGGGAAGCAGAACAAAGTGGTGTATCTGGTGTATCCGGACGGTCGGCTTGACAGACGCGAACCGCTCCTGTAGGTTGGTGGTCGTGGGGGACACTAACACCCCGGGAGTACCTAAGCCCCCCCCGTCGCGGACTCCCCTGGGTGACCCCACAAAGCCGCCCCGGAGTTTCGATCCCTTTTCTCCGGGGCGGCTTCATCCATGACAGGGGGCAACATGAGAGTCGAAAGGCCAGGAATGCGGACGATCACCGTCAAGAAGGATGAACTACTCGACGTTCTCAGCCGGAACCGTTCTAAGCACCGTGAGGTGTTCGAGGCGGCTTTGGACGGTTACCGCAAGCATGCCATGAAGGTTCTCGGTGAGAAGATCGCGTCTCTCTCTCAGGGCAAGATCCCTGAGATCAGGTTCATGATCGAACGGCCTGAGGATCACACCCGCGACTATGACCGGATCATCGGGATGGTCAACGCGGACCAGGGTGACACCTTTGAGCTGTCCGAGACGGATTTCGCTCAATACTGGGAAGACGACTGGCAGTGGAAGCGGCAGTGGGCGAAGATGTCCAGCACCTACGCCACTGAGTCGTACGTGTCGAATTACGGGGCGGTCCCCTCGGACGATGACTGGTGAATATCTCGTAATCCAATGCGCTGACAGGAACGGTGTAGAGCAGGGCTTGCAGGCGGTAGCGGTTCATCCCCGTTCCGCCTGCAAGGGCCGTTCGGTTCCCTGCTGCGTCCACAGTCCGTCTAACCACAAGATGAGTAAGTTCCCTCAGCATTGGCGGGACGATACGAAAGCGATGGAACGCATATGCCCGCATGGGCTGTGTCATCCGGACCCTGATCATATCGCATTCGTCAAGTACATGAAGGGACGAGTAAAGGTAACGCACACCTGCGACGGGTGCTGCGCTTTCTAGGAGGCACTAATGGCATCGTTGAACAAGAAAGGCACCGGCACCACCACATTCAACGGTGGGACCGGATTCGCCCGGGACCTCAAGACTGAGCTGTTCCTCCGTGCGACCACTGGTTTCGCCGGGGAGGGCAAGTTCTATGAGAAGGCAGCGGACGCTGATTCCCGCGCTATTCAGCTTGCCCGTGAACTCGCGGTCGGTGACTGGAAGTGGTTCTCTGAATTCGTCACGTGGCTGCGTAACGACGGCAATATCCGCACCATGTCGATCATGCTCGCCGCTGAGGGTGTTAACGCGCGTATCGCGGCTAAGGTGCGGGTACCGGCTGACCCGGATAACCCCGGTCAGTTCCTCACGTCGCACCGTAAGCTCATCGAGAAGGTTTTGCAGCGGCCTGATGAGCCGGGTGAGATCATCTCCTACTGGCTTAACTCTTACGGGCGTAAGATCCCTCAGCCTATTAAGAGGGGCGCTGCTGATGCTCTCACGAGAATGCTTAATCAGCGTCAGGCTCTCCGGTACGACAAGGAAGGCAAGGCTGTCCGGCTGGGTGATGTCATCGACCTTGTTCACCCGAAGGCGAAGAACAGTATTCAGGGTGATCTGTTTCAGTACCTCATCACGAACCGGCATAATCGTGATGGGTATGTTCCCCCGCCTTCTCTTATCGAGATCAACGCGCGTAAGCAGATGAACGCGATGACCCCTGCGGAACGGCATGAGTTCGCCCGTAAGGTCATCAAGGGTGACGCGAACGCAACCCTGATGTGGAAAGCCGCTTTGGCTGGTCAGTGGGAGTGGGGTAAGTCGTGGCTCGGCGCGAAGTAGTCCTGGGCCGCGCTGAGAACGCCGCGCAGAAACAGGAGATCATGGAAAGGCTGCTTGAGTTGTGGAAAGCGAACCCAGCTTTGCGTCTCGGGCAGCTTATCGGGAACATTTACCATTCCAACGATCGTGGTGGTGTCAGCTTGTATTACGCGGAGGATTACGCGTTGCTGACAGCATTGGAGGAAGGATACAAGCATGGTGACAAGACTGACTGACGCTGAGCAGTGGGAAATCCTCATTGAGGAAATGGGGTACATGGCTCAGCTCCGTAACCTCAGGAACTTCGACTCCGCTGGCATCAACTCCGCGTTGCGGAACAAGGTGTCTCAGCGTCTCTCCAACCCCGCTGAGGTAGCTAAGTCCAAGCAGCTCCCTTTCCGGTTCTACTCGGCGTGGATGAACGTCAAGGATCAGCGTTGGCTTCCGGCGCTGGAAAAGGCGTTGCAGAACTCCATCCCGAACATCCCCCAGTTGGATGGGCGGTCGTTGATCCTCATCGACACGTCCGGTTCAATGCAGGCGGGGATGTCCAGCCCGGATCGTGGTGGCTGGCGGCGTCCGAGGGTCCGGAACGTCCAGACTGGGGAGGAAGAGGATGTCACGTCGAAAGTCCCCACTCGCGTTGACGCGGCTGCGCTCTTCGGGATGGCGCTCGCGATGCGGAACGCGGGGGCGGTGGATGTTTATGGGTTCGCGGATGGTCAGATGGCGGTGAACAACATCGCGAACTCCGGTAAGAGCCTTCTGGCGGCTACTGAGCTGTTCGGTCAGCAGATCGGGAAAGTCGGTCACGGCACCCAGATCGAACGGGCTGTCCGCGACACCTACAAGGCTCATGACAGGGTGTTCATCTTCACGGACATGCAGACTGTCGGAAACGAGTATCTGCACGCTTACGGCGGCTCTGACGGCGACATAACCAGGTCGGTGCCGAAGGATAAGCACGTGTACGGGTTCGACCTTTCGGGGTACACGAACACGGCGATGGAACCAACCCCTTACCGGCATGAGATGGGCGGTCTCACGGACCACACGTTCGGCGCTGTACCTCAGATTGAGGCTGGTGCCGCCGGTAAGTGGCCTTGGGAGTAAATGATGTCTTGGTGGTTCCACCGGGTGAAGATGAGATGGCACGCCTATAAGGCTGGCTGCTCTGAACCCCGGTGGCACCCCGTCTTCTGTAGATGCAGAGGAAATTACGATGCCCGGAAATGAGGAATACGAGGAAGAGTATCCCCCGGCGGATTCTGGCTTCCGTAGCATCTACGTCCCCGATGACTACGATTACAGCGACTACGATGATGAATGGGGAACATTCCGACCGGATGACGCCGACTGGGAAGCCGAGTATTACCGCAGGCAGGTACCCGACTTCAACATCCATTATGATATGGAGCAGCGTAAGTGGATTTGTGATTGCGCCCGTTATACGCGTACGGGCGCTTGCCTGCATTCCTATAGGTACCGTGGCGAGGAAATCGTCCCGGTTAGCGAGGAATACCTGTGAAGCTATTGAACGGATATACGGGGAAGCACCGCAGGCAGATCGACACCGACGAAATCAAGCTCACTCCCCTGTGCCCTTGGTGCGGCGGGTTCGTCCAATATAGGATGACGTGTGAGACGTTCCAAGAGAACGACAGATGGTGGATTCACACCGAATGTGATAAGGCCGTCCAGTATTACTGCCTCGCCGCATATGAGGATAACCCATCGTGCACGTGGTCTTACATTCACGGGATGAATCAGCGTAATCCTTCGTGGGATCACAATGAGGATCGTCATCCGACGTGGATACCTCAAGGTCAGCAGAACTATGATGAGGAAGGTTACCTGTGGACCGCTGAGGGGGTGCACTGGCGTGGAGATCAGTGACTTCGAAGAGCAGTGGAATGAATACTGGGATGAGTGGTATGGGGAGACCACTGTATGCTTGACTCATCAGCGTTTTATCCCATGCCGGAAGGATGATGGCTCTTGTCAGCTATCCACAAAACAGGAGGATATCGAGCATGTCCGCAAATATCAGCAAGGGGAGGATTCCTTACGTATCACAACTGATACATGACTTCAAGGTGATGCGTCGTCTCGGTGTGAAAATGCGTCAGCATCCCCGCCTGTTCGACGGTCGCGCTGTTGTGACGATGAAGCTCAGGAGGAAGTACCCTCCCCGTCTTATCTGGGTTACGGCCAGCAGGAGCGGTGTACCGCATGTGGGATGGCACCTCTGGTCACAGCACGTTAAATAGCGTATTCTGGGGGTATGCCAGCAACTATTCCCCCTAATATCGCATTGCGCCGGGAGTTCGCCGCCGTGGTGGGTGAAGCCCACGGTCTGAACGAGCTATTGGAGCGCATCATAGCGATCAAGTCATGGATGCCTTCCGGTGGCGGCGAGTTCCACGGGAAGGTGTCCCATAGTCCCCCACCGTGGAATAGCAACGCAGCTAACGCCATTTTCGACCTGCATGCATGGTCCCGGCAGACGGAATGTTATATGCGTGTGCAGCTTGACCTCCCCATCCGATATAGGGGCGGTAGCAGCAGCAACACGAAGGCAGCGCTTGATAGCCTGGTGAACCTTTCTGAGGCAGCCAGTGATCGCACTGTCAAAGATAACCGTATGTGGCTTAACGGGTGGTGTAAGAAATCCGAGATCATCCTCGGTAAAGAGGAAGCGGCGAAGAGACTCCCGAGGGAGCACGGTCAGCCGGAACCCACCTGCCCATGGTGCAAGCAAACAACTCTCCGCAGTTACGCTGTCAAGGGTGAGGTTTTCTGCATTGACCCCACTTGCAAGGATGAGGAAGACAAGCGCCCCCATGCTACGCTAGAGTATTTCCGTGGTGATCTAGTTCTTCGTTGGCAGGATGGGGTTATGAGTTGATTTTCATAGCTGGGATGTTTCTTCTACTGTGTGGTGTGACTACGGGGATGTTCAAATTGGTGATTTTCATTTGCGACAAGGCGAATAAAGACAATCATGACTTTCCAACCTGGTGATTTCGTTTGCGTCCCGATGCACGGTGACGCTGGTGAGCTTATCCGCATCGGCCAGTACCTCAACGGCAGCGGATTCAAGAATTATGAGCACGCTGAGGTGCTTGTCACGGCTAAGCAGACTATGGGAGCTTATCCGGGTGGCGCGAAGCTTGAGGATCTAGCCCCACTGGATTATCAGCAGGGCTGGTTGTGGTCATCTGACATAATCGGCGCTCACCTGTCCGCTAAGCAGCGCGCTTCGATCATCGCGACCGCGCTGGCGCTTAAAGGCATCGGGTACAGCCCCACTGATTACTTCGCGCTCGCCGCGCACCGGCTGGACCTGCCCGGGGCGAGCTTGTTGAAGAACTATGTGAGTTCCACGAACCACATGATCTGCTCTCAGCTCGTGGACTACTGCTACCTGATGGCGGGGGTACACTTGTTCAACGACGGGCGGTGGCCCGGGTACGTCACACCGGAAGACTTGGCTAACGTCATCGCTGACCCAAGTGGAGTTACCTATGGATGACCCGTACGACGACTGTGAGTTCGGCTGCGACTGCCCCCCGAGGGCACCGCACCCTAAAAGAGGTTGGGGGCACGCCCCTGAGGTAGCGGTGGACGGCACGAACTGGCCTCTGCCGTTCGCGGCTAAGACTCTGGACATCCCTGAGCGGGATCTGAGGGATCTGATCCGGGTGGTGGGGTTGGAACCCGCCGGGACGATGAAGATGGCGTCCTACCGCCGTTCAGGCCGGAATCCGAGGGTGTATGAGGCATCGAAGCTGATCAGGCTAGTGTCGGGCGCTCAGCGTCTGGCAGTTGACTTGGGTACTCAGGTCCCTTAGTGAAATCATGTTCGAATCGGGGGACTGACGGATAACGGCCTTTCCACATGCACATCGCATCGTAGGTAAACCAGTAGTACACGGATTCGTGTTCGGTGGGGGGTCGCCAGTTCATCGCCTTATGCCCGCCGTCACAGTCAGTTCGGCATTCGTGACTGTCAGGCAGCACATCGTAGATGTGACGACACCAGACGGACCCTGGTACACGCGCAGGCATCTCATCGGAAGTCGTCATACTTCCTATGGTAGATCACAGACAGATTTTTGTGAGGTTCCCCCCACTCACACGGCATCGTGTGTTAGGTTCTCTCTTGAATCGACAACCCGCCGCCCCCTGCCCCCGAGCGGCCCGTGCACTAGGAGTCATAGATGACCCACGGGCGTCACGCTCGACCCGGCCTAGCTCAGAAGGCCGTATCACAGACAGGTCCCATCGTAGCTGTAGGCGCGGTAGCCGGGGTGCTCACAACCGGCGCATGGAGCACAGCTCCCACCGCCCCGGCTACCCCCACTACCCACACGCAAGCTCATCTAACCGATGTGGTAGTGAAAACAGCCAGAACAACCCCACCTAAGCCCACGTTCACCCCGTACACGGTGAAGCTGGGGGATACGCTCTCCGGTATCTCTGACCGGTACTGCGGAAGCTGGGGTGACTGGCCTGTCATCTACCAGGAGAACAAGCCAGTCGTAGGGAACAACCCGAATCTCATTGAGGTTGGGGAGCATTTCAAGCTGGACTGCAATAAGAAGATCAGCGCACTGGCGACTTCTTTCATTCAGCATCAGGCTGCCCCGCCTGCCCCTAAGGTTTCAGCGGCGGACGTTACAGCCCCTCTACCGGCCACTGACAGCCTTGGGAGTATGATCTCCCAACTGGACCACCAAGGTTATGATGGTTCGGCTATGGCGACGACAGCGCTGTTCCTGTTCCAACATGGTTACTCCCGCATCGGCGCTGCCGGGGTAGTAGCCTGTATAGCCGGGGAGTCAGGCGGCAACCCTGAATCCGTAGGCGACGGCGGCGGTGGGCTCATCGGCTGGACACCATTGTCTGTCCCTGTGACGGGTAATGTCAGTTCGGACCTGAACGCGCAGCTCGAAGCGCTGCTGCATTACAATGATGAGTTCGGGTCGGTGTCCATGCTGAACGACCAGCCGAATCCGGTCGCCGCAGCGGATTATTATTCTCAGCATTTCGAGCGGCCTGCTGTAACTGACTCGGATGTGAGGTCGGCGGTAGCGTACATCGTGTACGCTGGTCTCTGACGCGCGTTTCTATTTTAACGAAAGGCCCTTTCACTAGAAGGGGCCTTTTCGCTTGTATTATGATATGTTAAACTTGCGACTACTATAGTTATGCCCTTTGGAGTTGTGTAAGTAATTTTGAGTTGCCGGAAGGCTTTGATGACTGGCCTCCCAATGTTAAGAAATATTTCATCGATGAGATGCGTAAGCGCATCCCTAAGCCACCGCGCCCATGGTACAAGATGGCGCGGCCGAAGCAGCTCGCCCCTGATGACCCCCGTCATCCTCTCGGTGATGGTAACACCAGCCCTAAAGCCCCACCTGGCGGATATCGGTGCCGGTGGAAGGATGAGGACGGGGTTTTCCATGACTGCACAGGTCAGGACGACTGGTTCCTCTGGATTATGATCTGTGGTCGTGGTGCCGGTAAGACCATGGCCGGGTCCAACTGGATTCTAGAGCAGGCTTTGCTTTATCCGAAGACCAGGTGGGCTGTTGTAGCGCCTACTTATGATCAGGTCCAGAACGTTTGCTTCGCCGCTAACACATCAGGGATCAGAGCGCAGGCTCAACCTGGTGAGATTGTTGATTATAACAAGAACTCGATGCTCATCACCCTGAATAACGGGAGTGAGATTAAGGGGTTCTCCGCTGAAACCCCTGAGCGTATCCGAGGGTATAACCTTGCTGGCGCTTGGATGGATGAGGCTGGATCTTACCGGGATAAGATGATCTGGGATGAGGTACTAGCCCCAGCTCTTCGTGTTGGCGCTCACCCGAGGGCTATTGTCACGACGACACCTAACTCTTCCCCTTTGCTGAGGGATTGGCATAGGGAATGGCAGAAGGCTGTCCGTGAGGGTTCGCCTACTAACATTCATATGACTGAGGCGTCTTTCCGTGAGAACACCTCCCTGCCACCAGATCAGGTGGCTTACTTTGAGCGTAAGTACGCTGGCACCCGGTTGGGTCGTCAGGAGCTTGAAGGGGAGATGCTTGAGGATTTCGACGGCGCTCTGTGGAAGCATTCGTTCATTGACGACGCCAGGCGGATGGAGTCCGAGTTCTTCCTGAAGACTGGTCGTTTGGATCGGGATAAGTTCACCCGGGTTGTGGTTGGGTTTGACCCGGCTATGACATCAACTGAAGATTCCGACGAGCACGGCATCGTTGTCGCTGGTCAGGGTGATGACGGTGAGGGTTACATCATCGCTGACTGGTCAGCCCGGGGGACAGTCGATGACGCTGCTAGGCGTGCTGTGGCTGCTTACAATGAGTTCTCCGCTGATTGTGTGGTCACTGAGGCTAACCAGGCTGGTGACTGGCTGGTGTCCGGGTTGAGAGCTATCGATCCTAATGTTCCCGCTCGGCTTGTGAGGGCTCAGAAGGGGAAGATGATCCGCGCTCAGCCTATCGCGATGCTCGCGGAGCAAGGCCGGTTGCATCATATTGGGTATTTCCCTAAGTTGGAAGACCAGTTGTGCACGATGACCCCGGATGCTAACCGTAATCAGCATGATGACCGTGCTGACGCGATGATCTGGGCTATGACTGAGCTGCGTGGTATCACTGAGGGTTCTTATATGGAGGCTTACGGGTTCTTGTACTGTAATGCTTGTGGTCATGCGTTCAGGAAGTTGTACAAGATCTGCCCTAAGTGCGGTAAGGAAACCGCACCGGAACCGGAGGGTAGTAAGGCTCTCCGTCCGGGGTCTTGGGCTGCTGCGTATCTTATAGCGTGTAAGAAATGCGGTTTCCAGTACACCGCACGGGAGGGTCAATGCCCCGAATGCAATCCGAACCCGATGAGGTACATGAGCCAGGTGGCGAGGATGACTCATGCGGAGGGAAGCTGGCTTCAGTACAATCAGAAGAACTGGATGAACCGAAAGATCTAGGTTATTGTCAGGCTACGACTCTTTTGGTTACTGAGAACGGTCGTATCCGTGTGCACTGTACAATGAAACGCAAACCACGTCATGTGCATTACGATGAGATTTTCTCGAAAGAGTGGCAATGAGTAAGATTATAGTTATCCCTGATGAGGGGTTGAGTGATAAGGATAAGGCTGAGCTGCTTGAGCGGTTCAGTGTTGAGGGCTGCCGGTGGTGTGGTGGGTTGCATCAGAGGGAGTGCCCGAGGATCAAGCATATTATTTATAATCCTTCGGATGAGCGGTCTGTCCGTGAGGTTGAGTTCTGGTCTGATAAGGAATGGGATAGGTCTGGGGTTCTTTGGCCGGAAGACCTTATCTAGGAGACTGATAGTGTTGAATATGCCACCGGACCCGTTTGAGGGGACACCTGATTTGAGCAACGCTGATTTGGCTACGTGGGGTGCGTCGTGTCGGATGCTTTACAATGCTTTGGTTGCGGCGGGGTTCGATGAGGATCAGGCTGTGGATTTTGTTGCTAAGATGATGATAGGCGTGATGAAGAAATGAAAGGTCGCGTAGGCCCGAGCGTTTCCCTCGCCGCTGTGGTCATCCGAGGGTGTGATGAATGTAATGGTAAGAGGGAACTCGGGAAACCGTGTGAGTGGTGCGGCAATAAGCGTCCCGCTAAGGTAACTGATCTGGGTGTGATCGCATCTAATCAGAATAATAAGTGGGCGCGTTTCAAGTGGAATGCTTGGGGCTATCACATGGCCCAGCGTAGAATCAGGAAAACCAACAAGGAGATGCTGAGGTCGTGTGGCCAATAACGTCAACATAGTAAACAGAGGGTTCGAATACATCTGTGCATGGATGGCTGGGAGTATTTCATCGTACTCTGTTCCGACATGGGTCGGATGGGGTACAGCGAACGGGTCTAATGCCACCAGCACCGTTCTTCCCGCGACGGGGCCGGGTGGTGTGCAGGGCGCTGGGCAGTGGATGGACGTAGGTCCGTTTTCAGAGGCACCCGAAACACGCGTCCAGTCTTCCGCTGTAACCGTAAGCAGTAACACTAACGGGTCTGGAACGGTTGTCGCGAACTGGAACGCCACCATCACCTGCGCTCAGGTCGGCGGTGAAGGTATCGGGGAAGCGTTCTTGGTGTTCACTCAGACAAAGCCGTACTCCGCTACGATAACCGGTACCCTGCCGACAGGTAACACCAGCATGACTGTCGGTACAGTATGGCCTGCGGTCAGCGTCCCGTTCTACCTGCAAAATAACAATGAGGTTATTAAGGTAAATGCGACTTCCAGCACTCTTATCGCGAGTTCGATTACCCGGGCGTCGAATGGCAGCACTGTGAACGCTGGCGCTACAGGCCAGATCGTCACCTTGGGTAACATTCCAGGTGCGGGTAACAACAACCCGTTGAATGGTGATATGTTCGCACATGCTGGGTTCACTGCATTGGCTCTTAACGACGGGGACTCGATCGCTTTCACGTGGCAGGTAGGTGTCACGTCATAATGGCAATCGGGAATAACGCGAACCTAACCCCAGCGATGCTGAATAACTACGCAGCGCAGATAGCCATCGCTATGAGAAACGTAATGCAGCAAGCGCAAGTTCTTCAGAGTGATGTCACGACTCTCGGTACAGCCGGGTTGGTGTCGCTAGGCTTCGCATCTGCTGATGCTACCAGCTACGCCGCTGCTACCAGCTATCTGAACACTGTCGCTGAGGTGTATTTCGGTACTTTGCAGCAAGGTGGTACAGGCGGTACTGGGGCGACGACGTTTAACTTTGATAATGCTTTGACTACTTTGACTGGTCCTTATTAAGCTAAGGGAGTACCATGTCTTTCGTTTACGGCACCAACTGCGAGCTTCTGTTCAGCATGCCCGCGATCGGCGCAAGCATCACTGGTACCGGAAAATCAATCATCACAGGAACATCTGCGACGAGCACTCCATTCCAGATGCCCGCGTTGCAGAGCATATGGTCTCCTTCTCAGATGCCCGGGAAGGCAATCCATATCGAGGCGGCGGGAGGATATGATATCGCTTCCGGCACGAATACGATGCAGCTCAGTCTGGACAGTGCAGTGAACACGCAGTCGTTTATTCTCGCGGCAACTGGAGCTGTTACGTGGCCTGTTTCAAGCACTGGTTTCTGGCAGCTCGAATTTGATCTTACCTGCACTGCTGCTGGTCTTACTACATCAACATGGTACAGTGCCGGGAACCTCGTCATCGGTGCAGGAAACGCACCTACAACATTCGGTAGCGCGGTCACATTCTCTAACACTGTGACTGCCGGGATTCCGCAGCCTAATACAATCCCTAATAACATTTCTTATTATCCGGAGATTTATGTTACGTGGAGTGCTGGACCTACTGCTTGCGTCTGCACACAATTCCAGGTATGGGCACTTAACTAAACAGTTCACAGGGAGCTGAGCCGTGACTATAGCATCGGTTCAGTCCAACAGCGGCAATGTCACCGGCACCAGTATCCCCATAACAGTATCATCCGGTGTCACCCTCGGTAATCTTCTAGTCGTCTGCTTGTCTGAGGGTAACACTGTAGCCCCTGGTCTCCCTGCGCGATGGACTGAAGTATCAACCTTCGAATCGGTCAGCGGCAATATCGGCGTCGGGATGTACTATCTCGTCGTCGGGGCTTCTGACGCTGGGGCTACTTCCTTTTCGTTCACTCTCGCGTCGTCTCACTCTATCGCTTGGACGATTAGGGAGTGGAACTCCACTACAGGATGGTTGGCCAGCCCTGTTGACCAGTCCACGGGTGCGACGAACGCAGGAGCCACAACTGTCAGCACTGGCACTACAAGTGCCACAACACAAGCCATTGAGCTTGTCGTCGCAGCTCTCGGATGGTCTGGTGGTACTGGTGCTACTGATTCTGGCCTCTCGGCTGGTTATACACAGGGCCTACTCAGCAGTAGCACTACTAACAACTCGACACGTGAGGCTTTCCTCACCACTGCGGCTACTGGTACTCAGCATTGCCAGGTTACCCTTTCGGCTTCTGAGTCTAACGCCGGGGTTATCGGGGCGTTCCAACCCGCCGCAGCAGCCGCCTCCGTCATCTCAAGTAATAAGACTAGCCAATTCCCTCCTGCGCATCTTGCCCGGTATCGTCATGGGCGTAAGCATCGTATTCCACGGCAGACGCCAGCGCAATATCTGCCGCCCGCGTATCCGAAGATAGCGACACTGATAGACAACTTCCAAACTAATGATCTAGCGGCGCTATGGCCGCAAACGATCGGCACTGTTACCTGGTCGGTTGGTCAGGTCACGATCAAGTCTGACACATCCTACGATTCAGCGCTGATAACCAACGGCCCGTATGATCTTACTAGTTCATCGATTTACATCAACATCACTCCCTATGTAGCGACTAGCTCGGATATCCAGTTCGGAATATTCCCAGGAAATTATGCAACTACCACCAACAGTCTGTTTTGTGGTTTCGGTGGTTCTAATAACTTTCATGTTTTCAAAACCGTCAACGGGACGCAAACCAACCTGTTCACCACCACCTACAACGCTACAAGCATGGCTTGGTGGCGTATTCGGGAGTCCGGCGGGACCGTGTTCTTTGACACGGCCCCCGATGGTGTTACGTGGACTAACCAGTTCTCCACAGCGGACAGCACATTCTCGTTCCCGCTCAACGCTGTAGGCACTTCGATTCTCGGTGGCGACTTCGGTTCCGACCCGGCAGGTAACACTACTGTCTTCAAGGTCAACACAACAACGGGTAACAACAATTACACGAGCACTCTCGTCGCCATTGCGATATTGACGGATTCCATTCAGAATCAAACCGGTCGGATTCTCGCGGGAACTATGGCGATGACCGGCTCTGCCGTGAGGAAGATCAGTAAATCTCTTACTGGCACTGTTGCTGCTGTTTCCAGCGTGTCCCGTCAAACTCAACGGGCTTTGCAGGCTGTTCTTATCATGACAGGGGTTCTCGTCAGGCAAACCGGGAGGGCTCTCTCCGCTACGACAGTCGTCAACGCATCGATCACCATAACTAAGGTGCTGCATACGATCCTGGTTGCGACTGCTGTTGTCACAGCCTCCACCCAAAGAACGATCGGGCGTATCCTCGCTGGTATATCCACGGTTACGGGTTCCCTCGCGCGAAGTATCAGCCGTCAGATTAACGCGGTCGCTGTGTTTACGTCTGCGGTGACGCGCAAGGTGTCCCGCTCTTTGTCGGCAACCACCGTTGTCACTGCCTCGCTGGTGAGATCGATAACGAGGTCGATCGTCGCTGTCGCTGTGCTCACTGCTACTACCGCCATACAGAAGTTTAAGCTGGTGACGCTCAGCGCCGTTGTCGTGGTTACCTCTTCGGTTACCCGTCAGGTCGGGAGACCGCTGTCGGCGGTGGTTGTCACAACAGCATCTATCACACGGTATCTTCTTAGGGCACTTAACGCGACGGTAGTAATCACAGGTACTGTGACCAGGCGAATCAACAGAATCTTCGTCTCAGTCATCGTGGTCGCTAACGTTTTGGTCCGTCAGTGCGGTAAGCCTCTCAACCCTGTTGTGACCCTTACAGGATCATTGACGCGCTCCATCGGGAAGCAGCTCGGGGCTACCGTGGTAACCACAGGCTCTATAGTGCGCGGTATCTACCGGGCATGCGTTGCTGTGCTTGCGCTGGTGCCGACACTGACTGCTATCAAGACTAAGTTCATCACCTTGGTTGCGACACTGGTTGAGACTGTGACTACCACGCGAAGCGTCGGTAAGCCTATCACCGGGACTGTAACGCTTACAAGTAACATCACCCGCGAAATCTTCCGGGTTCTGATACCGGTCACAAATATTACAGGCACGGTCGGCAGGTTCATCAGCAAGACAGTCACGGCAATCCTTGTGGTTACGGTATCTACGATACTGACCAAGGTCAAGGAAATCACTTTGACTGCGATTACCGTCGTCACCGCCTACACGGCTCGGAGCGCTGGAAAGGTAATCTTCGGGGTTGTAAACGTTACAGGTTCGACGGTACGGTCCTGTGGTAAGGGCATCTCCGGTGCTGTAGTAGCTACTGGCGGGGTTATCAGAAGCGTCGGCCGGATACTGTCTGCAACTATTGTGCTTACTTCATCGACTGTGATCACGAAAGTTAAGCAGATCGCCCTGAACACGACTGTTGTTGCCATCGCGACGACATCAAGATTCATAAGTTTCCACCTTGTACCGGTTATGAACATTACAGGGTCCACCGTCAGGCAATGTGGCAGAATAGTCTCTTCGTCACTAGTCCTTACCGGTTCACTGACCAAGAACGTGTTCAGGAACCTCACGAGCACTGTCGTTGTTACCGCTTCAATCTCGTTCATTAAGCTGCGTGGCATCCTCCTGACCTGCACTGTTGCGGTCACAGTTACTATGCCGCGCAAGGTACTTCCCATAATCAGCGCAGTGGCTACAATGGCAAGTAGTACGACCCGTGTCATCAGCCGAACGATCCAGGGAACTTTTGCAGTAGCTGGACAGACGGTGCGGACGATGGGACGCGGATGTGCTGCTGGATTGGTGGCCACCAGCCAGATAACGCGGCAGATTGGGCGTAATCTCAACGCCCCTGTCGTCGTGACACTTGTAATGTCACGTATTACGGGGTATATAGTTGCTACGGGCATAACTGTGTCCTCAACTGTCAGCCGTAATATCCGTAAGAGTCTCACCGCAATCACCAGCCTTGTCTCTTCGGTATCAACAGGCGGCCAAAAGTACCTCATTACTCTCATCGTCCCGCTTGTGGTGACTCCTGGTATCACCTACGGACGTATTTTCTTTAGGACAATCATCGCTGGTATCACCATCGGAGCGTCTGTCACCACCCAGGTCTTCCGAGCGGCAGCGGATATCGTATTCCGCAAGGGAACCATGGCCTTCCAGTGGATTACGGGATCTGTAACAGGGCGGTGGAAGACATGAACCAAAATAACGTGCGGTGGGTGAGCGGCATGCCTTACACAGGGTGGAGTATGGGATACGATCAGCTTGTAATAAGCCATTTGTCCACGGAGTTTGTTCTTGTGCCGATTGCCGCCACCAAAGCGGGTGTAGCTTACAATCCCACAGGTGACACACTCCAATTCGCTTTCATGCCCACACCCACCCAAATCCCACAAGTTTCCGATTGGGTTGCCGGTTTGTGGGAGACAGTCAGCAGCAACATTCTTTACCCGTACAACGCGAAGTGTCTTGTAGGGCCTACAGGAGGAACAATTAACCTCGGTATGGGCACGTATGTCATCTACCTGAAAATTACAGACAGCCCGGAGCAACCTGTGCTAATAGGCGGACAGTTGGTGGTGAGCTAAATGGCTTCTAAGGCCCGTCTCGTCGCAGCTATGAAGGCTGTCCCCGGCACCCGGGGTTCCGTCGCCCCTCAGGCATCCGGTATGGGCAGGATCAGCCCTGTCGCATCTGAGATGTATTACAACAACCCGTACAGGAACACCTACGGGCCGTTCCTCCCACGCCCCCCGGAGATGTTCTCTGACGGCGCGTTCGGGCCTATGCCCCCTATCCAGCCTGTTCCGGTGGATCAGCCGCCTGCTGGTGGCACTTTCCCTGACCCTAGGTGGTGGCAGTACACACAGGGTTGGAACCTCCCGACCCCGCCTGGCACTGAGGGTCTGAAGCTGGCTAGCTTCGACCAGTTGGCTACCCTCGCGAACAAATATTCCGTCGCTAGGGCATGTATTGACTTGCGTGAACAGGAAATCCGTGGTCTCGGCTGGGAAATCACGTTCACCAAGGACGCTGCTAAGGCTTACCAGGGTGATCATCACGCTATGAGGGAAGCTGGTGAGCGGATCGCGAAGCTTCGTAGGTTTTTCCGGCACCCAGACCCCGAATACTGGACTTTTGATAGCTTCCTGAACGCTCTCCTTGAGGAAATCTTCGTTTACGATGCTCTTTCATTGATTTTCAGGCCGAAGTACGGTGAGCAGTTCGGCATGGGTGGTCGCGGACTACTCAATTCGAACCTTGACAGCCTCAGACTCGTCTCAGGACCAACAATTAGACCTTTGGTTGACTTGCATGGTGGTCACCCAGCTCCCCCAGCGCCCGCGTATCAGCAATTTCTGTATGGTGTGCCCCGTTCTGACTATCAGACGATGATCAACGGCACTGACATTGACGATGAGATGCTGTGGGGCGCTAAGTACAACGACTTCACCGCTGACATCATGATGTATGATCCGTATTGGCCTAGGAGGGAGTCACCGTATGGGCAGCCACCCGTCGAAAAAGCCCTTCTTCCTATCATTTCCGGGTTGCAGTTGCAGGAATACCAGCTTGACTACTTCACTGAAGGCTCAGTACCGGCTGTTTACATCTCCCCCGGGGACAACAACATCACTCCGGTGCAAGTTCAGGAGTTGCAGACGGCGCTGAACGGTATCGCAGGCGATAAGGCGTATCACCTTAAGGTTGTTGTGCTCCCACCTGGCTCTAAGGTTGACCCGCAGCGTCCTGTGGACCTTTCCAGCGGATTTGATGAGCTTGTCATGGAGCAAGTCTGCATGGCGTTCGATGTTATGCCGATGGAATTGGGTATTATCCCTGATGTTGGTGGTTCAGGCGCTCAGGGGCCGTCTGCCAGCTCGATTAGGTTCGCTTCTCAGGAAGCTAGGGATGTTAAGTCCCGTAAGAGCACTAAGCCGCTGTTGCAGCACATTTGCAGCATCTTCAATTACGTCATTCAGGACATTTGTGGTTGCGAAGACCTGCAATTCCAGTTTGAGGGCCTTGCTGATGATGAGGACAAGCAGGCTATCACTGAGTTGGGTGTTTCGCAGGTCCAGAACGGCATCGCGTCTATCGATGAAGTGAGGGACCGTCTTGATCTGCCACCGTGGGGCCTTTCAGAGACCAGTGAGCCGGTTGTATTCACTGCTCAAGGCCCGATTCCGTTCAGTATGGCACCGCAGCTCATCGCCGCTATGCAGGGAGGTCAGCAGCAGCAGCAGTCCGGGGGTGGTAACAACCGCACCCAAGGTACCAGCTCTGGTCAGCGCACTACTTCTTCACGATCGACATCTACGCAGCCGTCTGTCCGCCAGGGCGGTCAGACAAAGCCAAATGGAAGCCACCCAGCCCCTGTTTCACCCCATCGTGAATCCCTCACCCCGGGACATAGCGCGGCTGCGGGCGCGATACAATCTTCGACCCCACGAACTGGAGGGACTACCAGTCGATCTAGTGTTGCTGGTTCTCGGAAGAAGGCCGTAGAGGCTGAGTTGCAGTCACTCGCCCGGCATATCCGTAAGGGGCGGCTCATCACAAGCTGGGAGCCCATCAATATCGACAATGGGACGCTTGCGCGTATAGGGGAGGACATTTTCAAGGGTGTCCTCATCGACGTGGCGTGTGAACGCGCGGCGGATCTTCTGCTTAAGAAAGAAGAGCTTGAGTCTCCGGTCGTACTTCACGATACTGATCCTGAGTTTGAGGGTTTCAAGGCATCCCACTGGCCTGGTTGGGATCATGATCAGGATATCGTAAAAAACTATAAGGAAGCTGTAGCTAACGCTTTCAAAGAGGCAGATGTAGCGGCTACTGCTATCAGGCAGAAGGCTGCTCAGGGTCAGATGTTCGTTAACAGCCAGACCCTCAGGTCTTTGATATCTGAGGAAGTTTCTGAGACGTTCTCAGAGGTTTTGAAGCCGATGTGGACTGAGGCGTACTCTGCTGGCTACCAGGCTGGGGTTTCTCTTTGTACTGGGGAGGACCCAGACCTGGGTATTATCAAGGAAGGCCCGAACCTCCGTAATTTCATTGATACTGAGGGTCAGCATTGGCTTGATCAGATTTCACGCACTGGGATGAAGAATCATATCCCTCGTGCTGAGGTTATTGCCCGCACTGAGGTGGCCAGGGCTATGAACGCGGGCGCTATTCAGGCGTACCGTGATAACCGTGTCCAGATGAAGCATCTTCTGGTGGCCCCTGATGATACTTGCGATGTTTGCAAGGGAGCGGAGGCTGAAGGTGATATCCCTCTTGATAGTATCTTTCCTTCTGGTGGTCTTGGTGGCCCTTTCCATCCTAACTGCCGTTGTGTTCCTGCTCCTGCGGGAATTGAGGTCATACCTCCCCAAGCCACCAAAAGCGACTCGTTCCAAGAAGACAGATCCCGAGCAGCTTTTCTCATGATGCGTTCCCCGCACCCTGAGAACGGGAAACTGCATTACCTGTTGCAGAAGCGGGATGATGGGACTGGTTGGGGTATGCCCGGTGGGACCACTCATCTGGGTGAGGACCCTTTGATGGCTGCTGTGAGGGAGTGCACTGAGGAAATCGGTGATCTTCCTCCTTTGAAGCCTGTCGCGGCTATCACCCATAAGAGTGATGACCGTACGATTTACATTTACTTGTGTGAGGTGCCTTGGTTCCAGCCTAAGATGAACGGGGCTACCCCTCAGGAGACGCATGGGACTGGTTGGTTCCGTAAGCGTGAGATTAAAGATCTTGATTTGCACCCTAATTTCCGTAAGCAGTGGGATAGTATTGATTTCCACAACATCAGTAAGAACACCCGGCAGATTGTTACGGAGAACGGTGAGCAACTCACAGTCACAGATCCTGGGGAGCCTCTTTTTCCTGCTGGAGCCCGTTGGCCTTATCCTCATCGATCAGATGGTGCAGAAGATCCTCATTACGGTACTGCTGAGATCCCTGAGCCGCCAAATGACATGTCGTCTGGTACCCACACTCGGGTTTACGATGGAGATGATACAGATCAGTTCCCTAAGAAGCGCACCCGCAATCAAGGTCCGCGTAGGCAGGCACCGCAGGGCAAAGAGCCGACTAGTTCTTCAGGGGATGCTGGTAGCGGCGTCTCTAGTGTTGGCAGTTCAACTGGCGTTCCGCCGTCTGGTGAGAAGGCTGCACCACGACCGGTAGTTGGGTCTGTTCCTGCTGTTACCCCTAAGCCGATGAACCCGAGGTCTGTTCCCCCTCAGACGTTTGATCCTGCTGAGACTGTTGAGCAGTGGTCGGATGAGGATGAGTCTAATACGTATGTGCCTCTCCCGAAGAAGAAGGGGCGGGTTATCCCTGAGGGTGAGGCTAAGGACGCTGCTTTGGCTGATCCTAAGAAGCCGGGTGGTCCGTCTGATTATTCAGATCCGAATCCTGTTAACGCTGAGCATGTGATGAACATGATGCGTTCTAATTTCCCTGAGGAAGCTATCCAGTGGGTTATGCGGGCTAGGTGGATCGGCCCTATTAACATTCCGTGGGAGCGTATTGATGATAAGGATATTGATGGGTGGGCGTCGTCTCATCAGCCCGAGGCTGTGTCACGCTTCGCTAGGGACATCAAGGCGGGCACTGGTCATACGAATCCGAGTGTCTGCATTCAGGATAATGATTCTACGCAGGCCATCATCATCGATGGGCATCATCGGGCGTTGGCGCATAAGAAGCTGGGGCAACCGGTTTTGGCTTATCTGGGGATGATTGACTCGAAGGATCGTACGGCTGCTGAGGAAACTCATTCAGCTCAGGTTCACAGTGGCAGTGATCCGCGCAATAAGTGACAACAATCTACATCTGTTGCAACGTTGGACTTTATCAAAAACGTCGGGTATAACGGGGGCGTAACAGTCCAACTAGCTAAGGAAATGTGTGACAGATGCTCCCCGGGAGAAGTGTGCTGAGTGTGGATGTAACATCCCCCCGGAGTATGTTGCATATCAGAAAGTGCTAGGTACACAGAAACTATTCTGTCGTTACCATTACTGGTGGGTATGGACCACTGATTATCTTACAGGATGGTGAGTGTGAGCGAGAAGACGCCTGAGTTGTCCGTCACCCATGCCCCCATCGGTCACGAGGGTGTGTGGCATTCGAAGAAACCACCCATGCAGCTTCCTGCTTACATTCAGAATATTCGTAATGCTTTGATGCGTAACGGGCATGGGGAGTCTGAAGCTCACGCTATCGCAGTGGGTGCTGTTAAGCGTTGGGCTAACGGCAAAGGCAAAGTCACCCCTGAAGTCAGGGAAGCTTCCGCTAAGGCTGTGGCTGAATGGGAAGAACTGAGAAGGAATCATCCGTGAAGATATGGGACACGTTCCTGTTTTACAACGAACTAGACATGCTGGAGTGCCGACTCACCGAGTTGGAGGACACCCCGATCCATAAGTTTGTGCTTGTGGAGTCAGCATTCACGTTCCAAGGCAATCCCAAGCCCCTGCATTTTGATCAGAATAGGGACCGGTTCGCTAAATGGGAGGACCGGATCGTCTATGTAGCGCTCACTGAGATGCACCCGGATGATAACGCTTGGGCACGTGAGATCAGACAACGGGAGATTATCGACATCGGGTTGACGTATCATGGTGTGCAGCCCGAGGACATCATCCTACTCAGCGATGTGGATGAGATACCTCGCGCTGAGCTTATTAACGAGCGTATGTACAACGGGGTTACCTACACGATGCGACAGCATATGTTTTCTCTCAATTGGCTGCATCCAGAAACCTGGCAGGGCACTGTAGTTCAGAGGTACGGGCTTATAGACGGCATTCAGAATCTCCGTAATGTGCGTGACAGCTCATGGCCGCGTGTTCCTGACGCTGGCTGGCATCTCACTTATCTCGGCGGTGATGCCGCTGTTCGGGATAAGGTTTCCGCTTACAGTCACCCGGAGATAATCGACCCGATGGAGCAATGGCTTTCGGATGGTCGAGTGCATAGTGGGCTTGCTTTGCCTGCGAATGCTAACGGCATGATTGTCCCTGTGGAGGATGGCCGGGAGAACCTTGATGGGGTGCTGTGTAAGCAGCAGACGTATATGAAAGTTGATGCCTCTTACCCGAGGTGGATTCAGGAGGGCAAGTGCCCGGAAAGCTGGTTCCATGAAGAAGATGGGTAAGAAATTCAGGAAAAAGAACGAGCAAGCTGAACTTTTGTTGATAAATCTAGCTCAGATACTTGACGAGTGCCATAGGAATAAGCTAGACATAAAACTAAGGCATGGCATAGTTGTGTCCAAATATGGATATGTCCTCCCTTTCAAACGTCGCTGGGTTGTCCGCATGCTTGTTGAACATCCCCTTTCCGTTGATTACGACGACGATGACGACTAACCAATCAGGAGCTTTGTGGCTGTTACCGTAGCTAACCCCGAGGACCACGAGATTGTCTATGCGTCTTTCCCCATTGAGAAGATGGAGACTGACGCGAATGGTGATCTGGTTGTCTACGGTAAGGCGAGTGACGGCGGGCTTGATTCTGACAATCAGATCGTAGACCCCGCGTGGATGGCAAAGGCAGCGCCTCTCTGGCTTGAGACTGGGGGGAATGTCCGGGTTCAGCATAATCCGCAGCGTGACCCGGCTGGTATCGGTGTCAAGGTGGAAACTGATTCCACTGGGGCAACATATGTTACCGCTAAGGTCTTCGAGCCGGTCGCTCAGAAGCTTGTTTCACGTGGTGCTCTTCGCGCTTACTCAGTTGGCATCGCTAAGCCGACGATTGTCCGTGATGCTTCAGCTCCGGGTGGTCGTATCACTGGTGGTGAGCTGGTTGAGATCAGTTTGGTTGACCGTCCTGCTAACAAGCGCTGCGGTATCGCTTTGGTTAAGTCTGAGGCTGGCGGGCAGGCTGAGTATTCTCAGGAGATCTTCGGTACTGCTGAGGACATCGGTAAGGCTCTCGCCGCTGACATCCTCAAGGGGTTCAAGGACGGTGACACTACCGTTGAGTTGAACAAGGGTCGTCAGTATGAGGACGGGCCTGAGCGTAACGACATTACGGTTAAGAACGACGACATGTCTCTCACGTTCACCCCGAATGATCTGATGAGGATCGTTCAGAACAAGTTCGTTGAGAAGCATTACGACGAGCTGGCTTGGCAGGCTGTAGCCGACGCTGAGGATGAAGCCCTCAAGTCGTCAACGGAGGTTCTTGAGAAGGACCACCGTGAATTCTCAACTAATCGCAGGAAGGATCTAGCCGCAGCAGGTAATGCACTGCCTGACGGTTCTTATCCTATCCCTGACACTGACGCCCTTCACCGCGCTTCTGTTCTCGCGCGCAGCGGGCATGGAAATGTATCCGGAGCGCGTGCGCTCATCGCCAGAAGGGCAAAGGAACTTGGTGTGGCCAACCCACTCAGCAGCGGTGACACAAAGAAGGATGAGGTAGTTGACGTTATCAAGACCGAAGAGGTTGAGAGCGTCAAGGAAGCCGATCCGGTGGTCACTAAGGACCCGGCCCCTAAGAAGGGCAAGAAGGCTAAGGCTGGTAAGAAGATGCCGCCGTGGCTCGCTGATCAGGCTGGTGCTGACGCCGAAAAGGCTGACGCTCCGTGTGATGATCAGGATGAGGACGACGACGATGACGCTACCTGCAAGATGGAGCACACTCACACTGAGAAGTGCTCACCGTCAGGCACCCCCCAGTCTGCTAGTGGCGCTACCGACGCTCATGACATGAAGGAAATCCCGAACAAGGGGCCTGCCCCTGAGTCTCCTATGCCAGCGGGTTGTAAGACCCCTGACACTAAGGCTGTTGTTCCGGAGATGCACGCTTCTCCTGAGGTTTCCGCGTTGCTCCGGTTTAAGACTATCGGGATTGACACTGACCTTGGTAGGCTGCATGATTTGACCTGCCCGGCGTTCTCTCCTGAGGATGTCGCTAAGTATCACCCGTTCGCTGATTTCAAGTCCACAGTTGACACCGGTATTTGGCAGCGTAAGGCTGTTGACGCCGCTTGCGGTGATCTTTCCATCGCGAAGTCGATGACTCAGATCTGGCAGGCTGCTGAGGCGCTTAAGAACGCTGATGAGGGTGACCTTAACGATTATCGTCTTGAGATGCACAAGGCTTTCCGTGACGCTAACCCTGGTCCTACGTCTTACCCATCGCCTGGTAGTGTCTCCCCGGATAAGTACAACCGTCCGCTTGTCACTGACGGGCATGCGTCTACCTCCCCGGGTCATGATGGTCCTAACAGCAGCGCTATGGTTGCTACCTCACCTGTTGGCGGGGTTGGTGATTTCTCGTCACCTCCGCTCAGCTCCGGGCATCAGTCCCCAAGCCCTTCGCATATGAAGAATGAGTTTGAGGTTCCCTCTGAGACTGGTAAGCCGACTGTTATCCATTATGCGGCTATCGAGAAGGAGAAGGCTCGTCGTGCTCTTTCGATGATGCACGATCACCTTATGCACGCTTTCCCGCAGGCATGCCCGATGCTTGCGCAGAACGCGTACGCGGTTGAGGATGGTGCTGGTTCTCCTGCTTTGAACCCTGTTGTGGGTGTCACTGGTAAGGAAGAGACCGTTGAGGTTGTTGAGTCCGCGCCAGTTGAGAAGGCTGTCACTGACTACTTCAACGATGAGTGGATTCAGAAGGCTCAGAAGAAGATGCGGAAGAAGCTCGGTAAGAAGGTTCTCGCTGGGAAGATCACCGTTGATGAGGCTCGCGCGAAGATGGGCCGCACCATCGCCCAGAAGAACGAGGATCTTCAGGAGCTTGTGATTGAGCAGGTTGAGAAGGGTGTCATCTCTATTGATGAGGCTCGCGCCAAGCTTGGTCTTGCGCCGCTCACCAAGGCTCAGGAGCCTGTAGTCACTAAGGCTGTGACTGTTGAGCTTGAGGCTAAGAGTGTTGATGCCGACATTATCAAGTCGGCTGTCTCCGAGGCTGTTAAGCCGTTCCTTGACCAGCTCACCGCGCAGAACAGCAAGATTGATGAACTTACCGCATATAAGGCTGAAGCCGAGTCCCGCTTTGAGAAGCTGGCCGACCAGCCTGACCCAACTACTGCCGGTTTCGTCGGTTTGATGCCATCGGTTCAGAAGGGACGCCCGGCGGGTGTCCCCGCACAGGCTGAGATCGCGGAGCGTACTCAGCGAATGATGATCGCGCAGCTTCAGCGGACTGCGCGCATGTCTGATAAGCCCGCTGAAAGAGAAGCAGCGCAAGACGCACTGCTGAAGTACGGAAATTTTGAGTAAGCTCCGAATAGAAAGATTGGAGGCTGTGTGGCGGATATTCTGACATCCGAAGAGACCCCCACCGCGTCAAGCGCGTCGGCTAACTTCGGAAGTGTGCAGGCTGCCAACGCTGCCCTCGCTAGGCGTTCCTCTTTCGAGGGTGCTTTCACCACTAAGGCGAAGGAACTCGTTAAGGGCGCAGGCCACGTTAAGGACCCCCGTTACTCGGGTGCCCCCCTTGACGATGTAGCCGACGCAGGGCAGATCATCAACAAGTCCCATCAGGCTATCCTTGACGTTCGCACCGCGACTGTTCAGGGTGCATGGGACACCGACAATGTTATGTCGGGCATGTCCGGAGATTTCTGGGGTGCCACTCGGCAGAACAAGCAGTACGCGGGCCTGTACTCTATGGCTCAGCGTGACGCTCAGCTCCGTAAGGCGTTCTCTGCGGGTAACCTCGGTCAGGCCGGTGTTCCTTACGGTCTCGTACCCTTCGATTTGCTCGCGCCGTCGCGTCTTATCTACCCAGTTTATACTTTGTTCAGGAACAAGTTCCCACGGCCTGCTGGCCAGGGTGCTTCGCGTCAGGTTTACGGTCTGCTCGGTATCTCCGGTTCTCAGACTGGTGGTCAGGGTATCGTTGATATTTCGATGCCTGAGCTTATCGGCACGAACAACGCTTTCGCTGGTTCGTCCGCCACCTGGCCTTTGAACATCCCGAAGACTGGTTCGCAGACTGAGTACAAGCTGAACGTTCCTTACCGTTTCTTCGGTCTGTCTGAGTCTCTTACCTGGCTTGCCCAGTTCGAGGGTCAGGGCTTCGAGGACATTTCAGCTCTCGCCAACCTCGTTCTCCTTCAGGAAATGATGTTGGGAGAAGAATACCAGATGATCGCTGGTTCTTCCCAGAACCTCGCGACTCCTGGTGCTGTCACCGCGACCGCTCGTACCGCTGGCTCTAACGAGACAGCTTTGGTTACGGTTGGTGCCAGCGCGTCTGTTAAGGTTACTGCTCTGAACTACTTCGGTGAGACTGTCGCTAGCTCTATTACGACTGTCACCACCGCTACCGGGCAGGTTCTTGACGTTACCATTTCCCCGGTTGCTGGGGCGCAGCAGTACAACATTTACTTCGGCGCTAACAGCACCTCCAACCTGTACCTTCAGATTGGGACTTCCGTTCAGTCTGGTATCACTTACACTGGTGCTCAGTCCGCTAACGCTGTCGGTGGCCTCCGTGTCACTCTTCAGGGTGCGGGTGCTGTCGCAGCGAACGGCGTTCCGCCGACCTCTGACACTGGTACTGGTGGGTCCAACCGTATGGAAGGTCTCATCCCGACCCTTTCCGGTCTCTCTTCGCAGGGTTCCGGGCCTTACTCCAACGTTGGGTTCGAAGGATCTAACGTTTGGAAGGGTGGGTACATTAACCAGTCCGTAGGTACTCACCTCAGCACCAACGCTATCTTCACTGCGCTGGACGCTCTGTGGGAGAACAACGGAATGAACAACGTTACCCCCGGTGTGTACAAGGCTGATCCTTCTGAGATCGTCGCTGATGGTGGCGACCTTATGAGACTCGCTAACGACATGCTTTTGCAGGGTAACGCTCTTAACTACCTGCTTAACATCAGCCAGGATCAGGTTTCTGGTATGCGCGCTGGTGCTGCGGTAGCCGAATTCGTTAACCCGGTCACCCGGTCTACTGTTAAGCTCACGGTTCACCCGTGGCTTTCTCAGGGTACTGCGCTCTTGATGAGCTACCAGCTCCCGCAGACTTGGAGCCATGTTGACAACGCGTGGGAAATGACTGTGGTTCAGGATTACGTTAGCGTGGCCTGGCCTGTCATTGATGCCACCTTCAGGTACAGCATCTTCCTCCTGGGTTCTCTTGTTGCGCATGCCCCGTTCTACTCGGGTATCCTTCAGGGTCTTCAGGTTTCGGATGTTACACCTTACTCCTAATATCCGCTTCACCACCGGGGGTGTAAAAGCCCCCGGTGGGGCCACATCCAAGAAAAGGAGATAAGTGTGGCTATTTCTGTCGCATGGCAGACCGTTGTCACTGTGGGTACCGCGCAGACTTCCAACCAGCTCTACACAGTTCCGGCGAGCACTGCAAGCACTTTCGCTTATGCGAGGGATCTTGTTTGCACTAACTCTGGGGCTGCTACGATCCTGGTCGGTCTGAGCACCGCCTCTGGCGCTGTTGCTACCTCTACTGGTAGTTTCCAGGTTCCGGCTGGTGGAACTGTTATTCTGACTCAGTGCCAGGTGCCTAACAGCACTGCGGCTTCTTCGTCAGGTGTTATCAGTGCTACCACGCTGACCACGGCTGCTACGAGTCAGTTGTCCATCGGTTTCGCCACCAACGTCGCTTACATCTAATTGGTCGCCCGGCCTTCGGGCCGGGCACTAATTTAAGGAGATTGTATGCCTTATTTGGGTCCTGGTGTTGCAGCGAACCCGACTTTGACGCCGATTAGTACACTGGTGTTCACACCAACACCTAGCGTGCAGGCTTCATGTCGGTTCGTCAACACTGGTACGAGCACAGTGTACATTGGGACTTCAGCGGCTGTGACGCCCGGTAATGGTTTCCCGCTTCCTCCGGGTAACCGTCCTCTTGAGTTGCAGAACGTTAACGTCTCTCTGTACGCCTGTTCAAGTATCACATCCACTGCCGCGCCGGGCACTGTTTCTACTGCCACGGTCGCTGGTGTCACCGGTTTGACGGTAGCCACTGTGAACCCGGGTGCTAGTGCTTACGTGAAGTACGGTAACGGCAGTGCTGTTGAGTATGTGCAGGTGAACGGTGCTATTACTGGGTCTGGTCCGTGGACTGTTCCGGTGACCGCTACTATCCTTGATCATGGTGCTAACTCGACAGCCGCTACTGTTACTTTCGCCGCTAGCCCGTTGACTGTTCAGGCTGGCGTTGTATAAATTCGTATTTACCTTGCGCCGTCATGATGGATGGTATTATTCAGTGAACCCTTACCTTAGGAGTCGCGAATGACCATCCGTTATGGCGGCGTTATTGCTGGTCAAGAAGAAATCGATGCTGTTACGGAAGTCCTGCAAGGCCAGTCATGGTCAGCAGGCGAGGTGACCGCAAGGTTTGAGCGCAGGTTCTCCAACTATGTGGGAACTAAGTTCGCTATCGGTACCAACTCGGGCAGTTCAGCGTTGCTGTTGACGATGGCTGCGTGTTTGGAGCCGTTCGCTAGGGTGATCATCCCCGCTTTGCAGTTCCCTACCTTGTATTCGGCGGCTAACTGGTCAAGGCATTATCCGATTATCATGGATATTGATCCGACGACGTTGAATTTGGATGTGAACAAGCTCCGCGAGTGGCTTGCTAATCCGAAGAACCACGCGGATGCTGTGTACTTCGTTCACGTTGCTGGTAACCCCGCTGGTATCAGTGAGGTCAGGGAACTGTGCGATGAGCATGGGATGCTTCTCTTCGAGGACTGCTGTGAGGCGCTTGGGTCCTCAAGTAAGGGGAGGATGGTCGGCTCTTGGGGGGACGCGTCTTGTTTCTCCACTCACGCCGCGCATCACATCTCCACAGGCGAAGGCGGGATGGTGTGCACCTCCAATGAGGGTTTCGCTCAGAAGGTCCGCCAGTTCCGTGATTGGGGCCGTGATGTGTCCAAGGGGTACGACGGCTACAACTTCATCCATCAGGGTTTTAACTTGAGGCCGACTGATATCGGGTCTGCTTTGGGGTTGGTTCAGTTTGATCGTTTGCATGGGTTCATCACTGCTCGCAGGAACAACGCGGCGGTGCTTTCGGAGACTTTCCGGCAGCTTGGATGTGAGGTGCCGGTGACTTATCAGGATGATTACCCGGCTTGGTACACACAGCCTGTCCTGACTGGCCTGAGGGATGACCTTGAGGTGGCCATGCAGGACGCTGAGGTGGAGACTAGGCGACTGTTGTGCGGGAACCTGGTACGGATGCCTATAGCGGCTCACAGGGGCTCTCCTGGCTCGTTCCCGGGCGCTGAGGACGCATGGAACCGTGGCTTGTGGCTGCCGGTCCACCCAAGCGTCACGAAGGATGACCTAGCTACGATCATTAGCGCTGCGAGGAAGGTACTCGCATGAAAGTCTTCCTGACCGGTGCCGGGGGCTTCCTCGGGTCTCATCTGCTGGGGTACATCCTCAAGAACACAGACTGGGATGTCATCGCTACTGATTCTTTCCGGCATAAGGGCCGTTGTGATCGCATCACAACTGTGATCGACCGGGATTGTGACTATGCGCCAAGAGTGAAAGTCATCACCCATGACCTAGTTGCTCCCTTTAGCTCAGGTGAGATTGACGCTATCGGCCCGGTTGACCTGGTTATCGCTATGGCGTCTGAGTCTCATGTGGACAGAAGCATTGATGATCCTGTCCCGTTCGTTAAGAACAATGTGGATGTCATCCTGAATACGTTGGAGCTGTGCCGGGATGTAGGCCCGCAGATGATTCTCCTGATGTCCACCGATGAAGTCTATGGGCCTTGCGAGCCGGGGCATACGATGCCTGAGTGGTCTCCTATCCTCCCGAGCAACCCTTATAGTGCATCTAAAGCCGCCCAAGAGGCAATCGGGATCAGTTATTGGCGGACTTACAACCTCCCCATTGTTCTTCTGAATGTGATGAATCTCTACGGTGAGATGCAGGATGCGGAGAAGTACATCCCCCGGGTCATCAGCAGTGTGCTGGGCGGCTATGAGGTGAACATCCATGGGGAACCTGATCGTATCGGGTCACGTCATTACCTGTACGCGCAGAACCTAGCCTCCGCGATGGTGTTCATCTACAACAACCTCCCCGCGAAGCTGTTCACTATGCAGGGTGCTGGTGAGGATATCCCCAGACCGGATAGGTATAACATCGCGGGGGAGAAGGCGACTGACAACCTTGATCTCGCTGAGCAGATCGCTGACATCATCGGTGAGGATCTGTTTTACAAGCTGACTGGGTGGAATGGGCGTCCTGGGCATGACCCGCATTACAGTTTGGACCCGTCGAAGCTGCTGGCGTTGGGGTGGAAGGCACCGTACTCATTTGAGGATGGTCTCGCGGACACGGTTGCGTGGTATCTCGCTAACCCTGAGTGGCTTGAGGAAGACTTATGTGTCATGGTACTGATATGGATTTCATCATGCATGAGATCCGCCCTCAGGATGTAACAGGGAAGACTGTTATTGAGGTCGGTGCCTATGATGTGAACGGCTCAGCTAAACCTCATGTCATGGATATGAACCCTGAGTCTTATCTGGGTACGGATATCCGTGAAGGCCCTCGGGTTGATCTTGTCATCGACGCGTGTGATCTTCCTGTTCTGGGTGAGTTTGATTTGGTTATCTCCACGGAGATGCTTGAGCATGCTGAGGATTGGCGTGCTGCTATGCATGGGATGATAACTGTTGTTAAGCCTGGTGGGATTTTGTTCCTCACGACCCGCAGTCCTGGTTTCCATTACCATGATTTCCCTAGTGACCATTGGTGTTACAGTGTGGAGGACATGGGTAATATACTTCGGGGCGCGGGGTTGGATATCATTATTTTGAAGCCTGACCCTTCACCGCATGAGCCTGGGGTTTACGCTAAGGCACGTAAGCCTTTGGGTTGGACTTGGCCGGAAGATACCGGCTGGGATAACATAACCTTGGAGAAGCCAATATGTCCCTCTTGACGATCATCCCTACTCGGGGCCGTCCCACTCAGTGCACACGGTTGATCGAGTCTTTCGATGCGAACACTGACAACGCAGATATGGTGTTCGTTGTTGACCCTGATGATGATTCTTATGATGGGTTCGACTGGAAGGGTCACACAGTTGTTACTTTGGACCCTCGGGGGACGATGGTTGAGAAGCTTAACCACGCCGCCGGGATGTTCATCAATGAGTATGAGCAGATGGTGTGGTACGCGGACGATAACGAGTTCATCACCCCGCATTGGGACACTCTGATGTTGAAGAAGCTGAATGATGAGCTTGGTGGTTCAGGGTGGGTGTATTCGTACGATAACCGGAGGACTGACATTCCGGAGACGTGGCTTGCTTCCACGGATGTGATTAAGACTTTGGGTTGGTACGCTTTGCCGACTCAGAAGATGTATTACGTTGCTGATGCGCTGGCGCTGTTGGCTAAGCGAGCTGATCTGATCCGGTTCGTCCCTGAGGTTACGGTCGCGCATCATCATTACACTGTTGATCCGACTCAGCCTCATGATGAGACGTATTTGACTTCTGAGCAGCAGTTCGGTCAGGTTGATTTTCAGAATTATAAGGCTTGGTCTGCGAGTAATGCTTTGGCGTCGTCGGTTTCTATTTTGCGGCGTAATTTCAACCCTGATCTTAAGTGGCTTTTGACTACAGTTTAGGAAGGTAACGTGTGGGTGTATACATGGGGCAGTGGAATTGCCCACCAGGCACCGCCTTTACGTTTGAGATCCCCCCTGGCGTGTACAACATGGCGGTCTACAACGCAACGAATCCCGGGACTGCTATTTACCTGGCGATCGGTACATCATCTACAACCCCCCCGCCTAATATCGGCACCCCGCCGACGACGTGGTTGCAGATGCATTCTGTTCCGACATATTGGAACGGGTATCAGGGGGCGTCCGGCGGGTATCTGTGGTCCATCAATACCGCGTCAACCGGGACGGTGCCGGTTAACTACATTCTCTCCGTACAGCAGAGGTAAGAATGCCGAACATTAACCTCCCCCCGGGCTGCAATGGGTTCGCGGACGGGGACAAGAAGTACCTCTCAGCTAAGCCGGGGGGCAAGGTCTACCTTGATCCTGATAAGGACGCTAACGCGCTCCGGAAGCTGAAGAATCAGGACTACGCATCAGCAGGGCTAGTCGATGCGGGTCCTGAGAAGCAGTTCATCGAGAAAGGTCGCACACCGGGGATGTGGTGCCGCCAGTGTAATTTCCTCGGGCATGCGTGGATGAACACCTGTAATAAGTGCGGGAAGCCGACCGTCTCTGAGGCGGACATGGAGAGACCACCACCACCTACGGATATCCACGGCGGTATGATCCTATGAGTGTTGAGTGCGAGGTAACAGTTGCAGTCAACCCTATTACATACAGAGAAGTCACCCTAGATCCCCCTGTGAGGTTGGAGACCTGGGATGACTTCGAGAGGTTCAACGACGCTTGGGAGTTGTTTTGCCGTCGCGCCGCTGATCGGGGGGTGGAGATGGAGATCGCCCGGTTTGAGTTCTAGGCCGCTCCAACAATGCGGCTAGCTCAGGGCAGGCGTTCCGGAAAGCCACCCATGCTTTCTCAACGCATTCTTTGCAACGGTGACCTACTCCCCCACAGCATTCCCATGATTCTACTGGGTGCGGGCATTCGATCCGTTGGTGGTAATCATCGTAGTCACGCTGTCGGCAGCCTGGTGGCCGGTGTACAACTTTAACATCCATTAGTGGTGCCCTGCGCGGCAGGTACGCCTCCCCGAGAAGTTTGGAAACGGATCATAGGACGCCCTTAGGCCGAGACCAAAAGTAGACCGTTTGACCGCGCAGGGCTATCCCCACCGAAGACCCCGCTCAAAAGGTCGGTGGGAATGGGAGCCGTCTGTAGAGCAGGTACACCTCGCCCGGAGGATTCCAATAGGGGTCATGGGTGTCCTTGGCAGAAGGAGCGGGAAAAACACCGGCCATACCCAGCGGTGCAACCCATGGGACTGCTTTAACTCTACAGACGGAAGCTTATTTGTACCAGATGTCGAGTTCGACTTCCTCAGCCCCACTAAGAAGTCCTTCGACTGCTGCTTGTATAACAGCGATGTCGTCGCCCTTGTTCCCAGCGCTCTTTGATCGCGCTCGTTTGAAGAACCGCCTGATCAGGCTCACTTCGGTTCACCCCCTCAGACCCCGACCCTACCTCGGGTCGGTACATCTGTCAACGCAGGTCGCGGAGACAGTATTCCACATAGGAGATAACGATGACACTGTATGCACGCTCAGACGTTATGAGCGTTTCTATCCCGGTTGCGTCCGGAGGTTGCGGGAGTTCCCACAGCCGACCCGTACACAAGGGAGCGCCCGCCAGGGACTTCCGTTTGGACTGCCCGGGGTGCGAGAACTTCCTCAAGGGCGGCGGACGCCAGGTTCTGCACATCACACAGGGCAGCAAGGAACTGGGCATCCCAACCCATCAGGAGTGGGTCGCTGACTGTGACCCGCAGTGGGCTGCGACCCCTGAAGCTGTCGCTGACACCCCTGATGAGCGTCAGTATGTCGCTAAGCGCGACAAGATGGGTCATGAGGAACTTGAGATGATCAACGCTCTCGCTGCTGCGAAGCAGGCTGGGATTAACATTCCGGAGAACGCGATGGATCTGCTTCAGCGCAGGCTTCCATCTGCTTTGAACTTCGCATCGCAGGCTCAGGTTACGGTACCTGAGTATGGGCTTGATGACCTTTCCGTTAACAAGCTGAAGGCCATGTGTAAGGAACAGGGTCTTCCCACGTCGGGTACGAGGGCTCAGCTTATCGATCGACTTTCATAGAGGATTCTATGTCAAGAGCAGCAGGATTGTGCCGTCGTTGCGGCGGACCTAAAAGAGGCAGGGCAGCTAGAGTAGCAGCACCTGTAGCACAGTGCAATAAATGTGGCGATGATATATGCTCGAAGCATGCTGTATGGGCAGGTGACTATTACATCTGCACCAAATGCAATAGGGCTCAGCAAAGACGAGCTGATTAGGAGACCGTGTGACAACCCCATCACCGAATGTCGTTGTCCCTATTGGCTTGTCCCCGTATATCAGCCCGGCTACATTGGTCGCAGCGCCTACGGGCATCGACTTCTCCACCATCCCCGCATTGGGCTCTATCAATTTCGATCCTGCTGCTAACAGCGCAGAGCTGTGGAACATGTGCGCTCGCGCTACGTCCATGGCCGACCAGTATTGTTCCCAGCTTCTGCGCGCCACCACCGACGTTGAGGTAATGCGAGGACCCGATTACAGGGTCACCGTAGGCCCGTCAGCCGGTGGGGCTTCCCCAACCCCCTATTGGGGTAACGCCGGGTCCAACGCCCGTCTGATCATGAGCCGCTGGCCGGTGCTGAACGTCCAGTCGGTGAAGGTATCCCCGAATGGGGTGTGGCCGCGTTCCTGGCAGACTCTCCCCACTGGCTATGCTGAGCCTGAGTTGCCCCCGTACGGTATCTATAACTCGATCGCCCCTACGGATGATGCTTATGGTGGCCAGGCGATCATCATGGCACCCGGGTACGTGTCTTGGGGTTTGGGACGGAACGGCTATGTTATTCAGGTTACGTACCAGAACGGGTGGCCGCACTGCACCCTCACCGCGAACGCCACCGCTGGCAGCACCACCTTGGCTGTATCTGACACTACCGGTTGGGCTACCCCTAACTATGAGAACAGTTACACCGGGGCTACCGGGGTTATCCGTGACAGCGGTCAGCAGGAAACCGCATCGTGTGTGTCAGCGTCTACCAGCGCTGGCCCGGGAACGCTTTACACGTCTTCCGCTACTACGTACGCGCATGAAACCGGGACTGTGTTCACGACTCTCCCCGCTGCGGTTGAGCAGGCTTGCATTCTGTTCTGCTGCGCTCAGGCTTTGGTGCGTGGTTCTACATCTACGACTATCCATTCTATCGGCGGGCACGCTGCATCGTCTGCGATGGATATCGGTGACCTTAACTCTGAGGCTGAGCTGCTGCTTCATCCGTTCAAGCGGACGATCTAAATGGCAAAGAAACGTCACCATGAGTCAGCTCGTGCGATAGCTGCCCGTAAAAGACGGGAGGCCGCCCGCAGGCTGATCCGAGCGGAGGCGCGTAAGAGACGAGACGCGGCCCGTAAACTGATCCGGGCTGAGGCGCGTAAACGTAGGGCTGCTGCCCGTAAGATTATCCGTCATGCGGAGATTGAACGGAAGATCGCCCTTAAGAGGGTGGCCCGTGAGCTTGCGGATGAGAAACGTGATGCCGCTGCGGCGGTACTGCGCGCACAGAAGCGGGCTTTGCTGCGACAACGGTATGTTACCGGGATGGCATTGAACTCTCGCGGCAGGTGGAGTTGGTACAAAGTTGTGAAGCCTAAGCAGGTGGGACGTAGAGTTCACCCAAGCCGTACACCCGGATGGAATAGCTGGCTTTAATGGACTTTCCACCGCAAAGATGATATAAAGCTGCTAGGAGGATTATTGTGCCCATTGTCACGTGCCAATCATTTCTCCTGAGTATTCTCGACCAGCTTCCCCTGCCGTATGGTCTGCCAGCAGCAGGTGCTTTCATTACCCCGCCTGATCCTTATGTGAGGGCGCGAGTCCCGGCTATCTACATCTGGCCTTCTGAAGGGGAAGAGAATCGTTCCGCTGATCTTGGTGGCACGGTTCCGAGGAACTCGGGTTTCAACACGCCCTCGGGTACCAAGGGGATGATGCATCAGTTCGACGTGTATATTACGTGGACCGGAGCGCAGAATCAGGGATCGCAGACTGACCCTTACTTCCCGGGGATCATCGATGCGGTGATGTCGGCTCTGAGATATTCTCAGCCGAACCCAGCGGAATTGACTGATCCTAATACGGGGTTGACTTCCACGATATACAATGTGGGAGAAATCATGCGTTATCGTCCGGGTATCGAAGCTTTGGATGATGAACGGTTCCTCAGGTATGACGCGCTCATCACGGTGAGTGTGTGGGAGATTATGAATGCCTAATTTTTGGCAGGACTTCTGGAGATTTTTCCATCGTCCCAAGATCAAGACCGTCGATGTTGTCATAACAATCAGAGATAAGCATCACCGCGATTCTGCTTACGCGCAGTTTCAAGTAAAGGAAGGTAGTCATGGCTCTCACCATTAACTCCTGGTCTTTCGACCAGGCTGTTTACACCACTGGTCAGACGATCACCCTGACCGTTAACTACACCCCCGACACCACAGGCGGGCTTGTCGCCACGGTTTCCGATGTTACGGTAACTGTCACTGACGCGGATAACACCGCGACTCAGGCAAGCACCTCTGAGGCTGGTACAGCGTTCCCGCAGTTCACTGTCGATTCAGGTTCCCCCGAGTCCGCTGAGCCGACCACTGTCACTGTCACGGACGACCGCGCCACCCCCGGTGCGTGGACTCTTGTTTCCAACACCCTTTCGGCTGCCGCTCCGTTCACTGGGGTTGCTGTCCTCACCTCGGTAGCGTAATTAACTGCCTCGACCAAGTAAAGGAGATGTGTGGCACTTGGTGGCCCTAACATCTATCCTGGCGTACTTAGCTGGCTGGGCATCGCCCGGGAGCTTACAGCCGGGACGCCGGTTCTTCCGGCATACACCCAGCCTCTCGACCAGGGTAGCTTTGAGCCTGAGGACACCCCTAAGTTCCTTCAGGACAAGGCCATCCGAGGCGCTATGACGGACCTCTTCTATGAGACTCTTGGCGTTGAGTCAGCGACGTTCTCGTTCGGTGGTCCTAACTTCCTCGACACGCACGGTTATTTCTTTGACAATGTGTTCGGGGATCTCTCCACAACCGCCGGTAACTTCGGTGGTCCGCAGACCTCCACTACCGCTATCGCTGTCGGCGCTACCTCGTTCACGATCGGTTCCGCCCCTGGTGCCGCCAACTTCACTGTCGGCGCGTACATTCAGCTTGGTACCGCTCTTACCGCTAACACCCCAGGGTCGTATGGTAATGAGGTTATCCTCATTTCTTCCACTGGGGCGTCGAACGTGGTTAACTTCATCTCTACTCCGCTGCGTTTCGCGCATCCGGTGGTCATCAACGGGTCTACGGTCGCTGGTTCCACGGTGGCTAGCACCATTCCGGCTACGGTCGCGGTGTTCACTCACAGGTTCGCGGCTCTTAACTCTAACCTTGGTTATGGTGGCGCTTACGGCGCTCAGCCTCCAACGCACACCTTCACTGATGTCACGAACATCGTTAACACCTTCACGAACGCAACCTACGGCACCGCTGCTACTAACCCGTTTGGTGCTAGGTACTACCCGTTCTCCTGCTTGAAGAACATTGACTTCTCTGGTAACGCTGAGCAGCTTCTCGGTGTCAAGGTAGCTGGGGACTCGTTCCTTTCCGCACCTTGGCCATCGGGTAGCTCCCCGACGTTGAACGTAACTAGTTCCCGCCCTATCCCTAACTGGAACTCCACTGTTTCAACTGTCGGTCCTTCAGGGCAGATCGTTAACACGGACGTTGGTGAGTTCTCCGTTTCGTTTAAGCGTCAGACTCAGGTTTACTGGACTGTTCAGGGTATTCAGCAGCCGTTCGTCATCGCCCGTGGTCCTTTGACTATGGACGGTACTATCCAGTACGACCCGACCATCAACGAATTCCCGCTTGACTACATGCTGTTGAACGCGCAGGCTCCTATGACCATCACCTGCACGAACGCTGGCATCCCGAACTCCGGTTCTGCTTTCACACTCACCTTCCAGGCTTCGCAGGTCGCTAACATCAAGTCGAAGATCATGCGTAGCAAGGCGCTCATCGGTTACGGCAACTCGTTTGAGGGTGTCGCTAACTCCGCTGACATTGGTGGTTCTGGTGGTCTTGGCCCGGGGACTATTACATTGATTAATAGCATTCCGACATACTAAGCTAAGCTGTATGTCTAACACTAGGAGAAGGCGAATGGCCAGAGTGGAATTGCCCAGCGGAAACTGGGTTGAGTACCGTGAGCAGTTGAAGGCAATCGACCGTTTCGCGGTACAGGATGCCATCACGATGCAGATTAAGGACGGGACTAACGTCACCAGCCTCGGTATCGCGAACGACATCCGTAACGCCCTACTCGGAAGGATCATCACCGGGTGGAGTTTCCCTGGGCAGTTCCCTGCTCAGGTTAAGGACATGATCGCAGCGGATCAGGTCATCGGGGAGGCTATGGACCTTGATGATTACAACTGTCTCGCTGACGCTGTGCAGCCTCTTGTGGAGAAGGTATCCGGCGCTAGGACGAACAAGAAGAATGACCCAAAAGCGGTAACACCAGCGCCATCAGCAAGCTAAGGGACATATTCATCTGGAAGCATATGGAACGGGAGATGTACGGCATCCCCCAACCACCGTTCCCAGAGGGGTTCCCCCCGAAGATCATGGTCTACGGATGGTTCAAACGCAATGGTGATTGGCATCCCCGTGAGGTGGATGAACTTTACTTGGATGAACTTGAGTGGATTCCGATCTATGAGCAGGCAGTTGACGAAGCAGTAGAGTATGTTAGAAAGCAGAACGAATACCGGAATAAGTGAAGGTGATCGTGTAAATGGCAAGGATACTCTGGCATAGCTGTGCTCCTTGGGCTCCCTCGGGGTACGGAACTCAAACCCAGATTTGGACTAGGGAGCTTAAGCGCCTCGGTCATGAGGTGATCATTTCAACGTACTGGGGTATTCAGGGGGGTGCTACACAATGGGAGGGGATGACTGTCCTCCCCGGGTTCGGCCCTAACTACTGTTCTAATTCTCTTTTCCAGCACACCAGAGCTTACAACCCTGACTTGGTTATCACGTTGGGTGATGTGTGGGTGATGGACCCGAACCTGATTAAGCAGCTCCCCCTCGCTCATTGGCTTCCCAGTGACTGCCGTCAGATGAGCGTGGCTGACAGGGGTATTGTTGATCAGTCCGGTGCTGAGCTTATCGCGATGAGCGAGTTCGGGTTCGACCGGTTCAAGACAGCGGGCTTTAATCCTCTGCTTGTCCCGCATGGTATCGACACGACAGTGTTTAAGCCTCTCCCAAACGTCGCTGAGCTTAAGGAATCATGTGGTCTTGGTGAGGATCAGTTTGTTATCGGGATCAACCAGGCGAACAACGACGCTATCCGGAAGGCTTTGCCTGAGCAGATGCTCGCGTTCGCTAAGTTCTATCAGAACCATCCTGATGCTCTGCTTACCCTGCACACTGGGGTGCATCAGGAAGGCGGTCAGGATCTTGAGGCTGTCGCTGAGAACCTTGGCATCCTTGACAGGGTGAGGGTTGTTGATCAGTACCGGTACACCGCTGGTATGGTCACCCCTGAGGATCTGAATGAGTGGTACAACGTTGTTGATGTACTGTCTCAGACGGTGTACGCGGAGGGTTTCGGTCTTCCGATTATGGAGGCTCAGGCTGCTGGTACCCCGGTTGTCACGACTAACGCCAGTGCGATGGTTGAGACTAACCCTCTTGGTTATCATGTTGACGGTCAGCCTTTCTGGAATGGTGTGCATAAGGGCTGGTGGATTTCCCCGAACGTCACTCAGATCGCGGATGCGTATGAAGAGGCATACCAGAACCGCAAGTCGGTGGATATCAAGAAGCTACGTCGGTTCGCGCAGCAGTACGCGTACCCGAAGATCAGTAAGAAATACATGCAGCCTGCTATTGATGAGCTGCTGAAGCGGATGGAAGCCAAGAAGGCTCAATTCGGTTAAAGACTTAGGAGCTGGGGATGAACATTCATGAGCTTCCCAGTTATCTTAGGGGTTTCAAGAACCGGGTTGCGTCCGCTGCTGGACCGTCTGCCACTGAGATGGCGAACGCGGTTAAGGACCGTATGGTCAGTGTCACATTGCGTGAGACTGTGCACACCCCGGATACTTTTTATCAGGCCATCGCGGGCCGTCCCCCTGCTTACGCTTCGGGACGGCTCGCGTCTTCTGTGTTTGTGGAACCTTCCTCGGGGATGGTGTGGGCTAAAGCGAACGTGGGTGTGTCCGCTAAGTACGCTGCTATTCAGGAGTGGGGCGGTTGGACTGAGCCTAACGATCACAGGTTCATGCACTGGCATAACCCGCATCCTTGGTATAAGGAACGTGTTGTCATCCCTGAGCACCCATATTTTAGGACCACCGTGGATTCGATGATCCGCGATGGTAGTTTGTCGAAGTCTGCTGCTAACGCTTTTTACAGCAGGGTCCGTGTTTTCTATACTTACGGTTAGGAGGTGATTGTGTTCCGGATCTGCCACCAGTGAATGAGGATTTTACCGCTGATAACTCTGACTTTATAGCTAAAGTTCAGGAGATGATCGATAAGATCCAAGAGCTTTCCGATAGTCTCGGTGAGGCTACCGGTGCGGTTGATGACCTGCATGTTGCTATTGATTCTCTTCCTGATCAGAAGGAAATCCGGATCGCGATCACTGGTCTCGCTGATGAGTATGTTCAGGAGCTGCATGATGCTCTTGATGAACTCCCGATGGACAAGGAAATTTACATTGCCATCATCGGTGAGGCTGAAGCGCAGGTTCAGGCGCTTGAGATGGCGTTGGAGGAACTGCCTAAAGATAAAGTCATCGACATCACGATCGTTTATAACGAGGTGGGTAAGCCTACTTCGTTGGAGTTGCCTGAATCGTCCACTAGGGAGATAGACGCGGGGGTTCAGCAGGCGCTCAATGAGGGTTCCCAGGCTTTGGAACAGGCCGCGCAGGGAACGTCCTACAGTGCTGAGGTTGTAGGTGCGGAGCAACTCGCTGACGCTATGGGTGAGATCGCGGAGACAGCACCGTTGGCTGCTGAGGGCGCGGAACGTCTCGCTGTCGGCGCTGGTGATGTCGGGGATGCTGCTGCTGACGCGGGTCGCGCTGTTGAGGTTATGGGCGAGAACATGGATGAGCTTGGCTCTGCTGAGCGTCTTGCGGCTCTCGCGCATGCCAGTGAGTATCTTGCGCAGATCGCTGAGGCTGAACGGTCCAGCGCTGGTCTGCCACCTGAGGGCGCGAAGGTCATCCCGGGTATTCCCATTGAGGATTTCCTGCCTGAGGAAGGGGAGGGCGCGGGTGCGGGTGATGCGTTCGCTGAGGCTGCCGCGAGGGCTGCTGAGACTGAGGCTGCTTCTGCTGGCACAAGCGACCTTGCCCGTAGTCTTTTCGGTGGTCCTATCGAAGAGGATATGGCACGTCAGGGTGAGGCGGACGCTGACAGTTGGTTCAAGGGTCTTATAGGCAGGCTCGGCACTAAGGCTGTCAACCCTGATGACATCCCTCATCTCCCGGGTGTGAGCGACGGTAAGGGCTCAGGCGGCGGCGCTGGTGGTTCCGGTGGCGGGGGTGCTGGTGGTAGTGCTTATGAGGGGATGTTTGAGGGTGTTATCGTCGCGGCTGCGGCTTTGGCTCCGTTCCTCGCGCAGGCTATCTCTGGTGCTCTCACGGCTGGTCTCGGGTTCGCGTTGGCTGGTATCGGTGTTTACGCTGCTATGCAGCTCGCGCCTGTTAAGGCTGCGTTCAAGGATTTCGAGGACACCGCTAAGAACGACCTTTCTTCTATCGGTAAGATCTTCGAACCGGTGATGCTTTCCATCCTGCATGTCGCGACGACTGTGTTCGGTGTTCTCACTCCTGTGTTCGCGGAGGCTGAGCGCACCATCGCAGGTCCGTTCAAGGTGTGGGCTGACACGTTCATCAAGACGTTTGAGAACCCTGTTGTTGAGGCGTCTATTGAGGCTGTCGCTAAGGCGTTCGGGTCTATCTTGAAGGCTGTCACCCCTGAGCTTGCGGGGATGGCTGAGAAGTTCGCTGGTGCGCTTATATCATTGGTGAATAACATCGCCAGTCACCCGGAGGCCACTAAAGTATTTCTTGACTTCCTCGCGGACATCCCCGTAGCTATCCTCAACGTCCTGAATGTTCTCACGGACATCGCTGAGTACACGGAAACACACCCGTTGTTCAAGAACTTGTTGGACATCGGCGCGTTTGAGCATATGTTCAACGCCATCCAAGATCTGTTCCACGGTGATTTCCTTTCAGCGTTGAAGAACTTCGGGGATATATTCACCAGCACCTTCGAGGCGATGGCGAATGTCGCTATTGACATCTGGGATACGCTCCCTGCTGGGTTCCGGCATGGTACTGATCAGATCGTTGATGATATCCGTAAGGCTTTCGAGGATATCCCTAGTCTCATCAAGCATTACTGGGATGATGCGGTCAAGGCTGTTTCCGGCGGCTGGGACGACATCGTTAACGCCTTGTTCGGTGGGGGTGGCGGCGGTGGTATCGCTGGTAAGGCATCAGGCATCCTTGGTGCTCTCGAAGGTGTTTGGACTACTGTTGAGAATGCCACTAAGACCGCGTGGGATAACATTAAGAACGCGATGCTTGTCCCGTGGAACGCTGCGGTCAGCTTCGTTGAGAGCCTTGGGAATAGTTTCTCTTCTTGGTGGTCAGCTCACGGTCAGGAACTTGAGGATGTTTGGAAGGTTACATGGAATGTGATCTCAACGATAGCGTCCGTTGGGTGGGGGATCGTTGAGGGCATCATCAAGATCGGTATTGGTGTCGTCACGCAGGCGTGGGATATCTTCTGGAATGCTCTGGTAAGCACCGCGAAGCAGGCTTGGGCTATCCTCGGCCCGATCGTTTCTGTCGGCTGGGCTTTGATCAAGGGCGCTTTCCAGGTTGGGATGCAGGCTACTGAACTGGTGTGGAACACCATGTGGTCTGTCATTGAGGCTGCCGCGCGTATCGCATGGGATGCTGTCACCGCACTACTCAAGGTTGGCTGGGATCTTGTAGTCGGCACGTTCAATGTTGGTGTCGCGGTCGTCAAGGGTGTGTGGAACATCCTGTGGTCCGGTATTCAGGCTGTCGCTAAGACCGCATGGGATGCTGTTCAAGCTTTGCTTAAGGTCGGCTGGGATCTCATCGTTGGTATCTTCACAGTCGGTTTGGATGTTATCACCGGGCATTGGGGTCAGGCGTGGAATGATATTAAGACGACCGCTGAGCAGATCTGGAATGCGATCAGTTCGTTCTTCCAGCAGGCTTTCGGTAACTACGAAAACTTCTTCGAGACGGTTTGGAATAACGTTAAGAACATCTGGAACACTGTATGGGATGAAATGAAGACCATCAGTGAGCAGGTGTGGAACGCTATCGCCGCGTTCTTCGACCAGGCATTCAACGCTATAACCAGCTTGTTCGATTCGACGTGGAACAACATCAAGAACTTCGTCGTCAACACATGGAACGACATCGATAACACCACGAAGAGCGTGTGGAACGGCATCATGGGGTTCTTCGAGGGTATCTGGTCGGATATCTCGAATGGGTTCAACAACGCAGTCAGCGCTATCAAGGGCGCGTGGGGGAAGCTTCAGAGCATCTTCGATGGTCCTGTTAACTTCCTTGTCCACACCGTGTATGACGATGGTATCGCTAACCTGTGGAACCACGTAGCGTCCGTTATCCCTGGTCTCCCTCACCTGCCTACTCTCGCCGCTGGTGGGAAGCTCCCCGGGTTCGGTGGAGGGGACATCCTCCCTGCTTTGCTTGAGCCTGGTGAGACTGTTGTCTCTAAGGAACATTCTCAGATACTCGCGCAGGCGTTCCGCGCTGTTGGTGTTCCTGGTTACGCCGATGGTGGTAGCACGGGTGCTGTGCCTGGTACCCCCGCTGCGGATCAGGCGGCTATCGACGCGCAGAACGCGAAGGAGAAGGCGCTTAACAAGAACAACCCCGGTGGCGGTCTCACCGGGCTACTCGGGGATATCGGCGGGTTCCTTAAGGATGTCGCGTCTATCGGCGCTGCTGTCATCACAGGTAACACGACAGCGTTGGATAACGACATGCTGAAGATGATCGGCTCGGATGGTGCAGCCGGGGATCTCGGGAAGATGATCATCGGTATTCCCACGGCTATCATCAAGGCGCTCATCAAGGAAGCAACCACTGTCGGTCAGGCTGATCAGGCGGCTGAAGGTTCAGGGCCTATGGGTGGAGCTACTGGTAGTGAGATGGCTAACGGCGCTGAACTGTATCAGTATCTTCTTAAGAACGTGTTCGCTGGTCATAAGATCGCCGCTGCTGGTGCCATCGCTAGTATTTGGGGTGAGTCCACATGGAACCCGTTTGCTCAGAACTGTGTGCCTCTGACTTATAAGGTTGTGACGACCCGTGGAATCCTTAACCACTGGGAAGTTCAGGTTGGGGATAAGACACCTGTTTACAATCCGAAGACAGGACTAGTTGAGGACGCTGTGATCCTTGACGTTCCTTATCACATGGATGCTCCTATCTGTGTGCTGGGTAACGCTGAATGGTCTGTCATCTGCACCGTTGACCACCGTTGGATCACCAGTGATGGTGAGCTTGTCCGCGCTTATGATTTCAAGTTGGGTGAAACGAAGATCATGGTCGGGGAAGGTCAGATTGAGGTTGTTGAGTACAACTGCTACATCGGGTTGGCTGACACCTTCTGCTTGACTACCTCCACTGGTACGTGGACTACTTACCGTGATGAGCAGGTAGCCGCTGATGAAATGGTGGAACCAGGGCCTATGTGGACTGGTAACACTGGCGGTCGTGGTCTCATCGGTTGGACCCCGGCTGGGACTATCTCTAATGCCGCGTTTGAGGGTGGTATGAGGACACAGGAACCCGCTATTGTCCAGTTCATCAACAGTTCCGGCGACTGGGGTGTCATCAGTGAGATGAAGGGCGCTACGTCCGTCCTTCAGGCTGCTAACGAATGGGGTAAGGGTGTTGAACGTTACGGTATCAACGACGTTCACGCTGAAGGTCTCGCGTTGGCTACATCCATCATGAACTCCGGTGGTGGTAGCGCCCCTGCGACTAAGGAAGCGGATGCTTTGGCTAAGGCTGCGCAAACCCATGATGCTGGTGGGTGGATTTACCCGGGGATGAACCTCATCAACAACAAGACCGGCGGTGTTGAAAGGACTGTCGGCCCGAATGAGCAGAGCGAGGGTGGTCTAATCCATAATGTTCTCAACGTGGACGGTAAGACACTCTTCGAGGCTGTTAAGCCGTATGTGTATCAGTACAACAGTAGGAATTCCGGTAATGGACGTGTTAATGGTACTTGGAGGCCGAACTAATGACTGCCTCCATCACTAACGTCGTCGGCGGTAACGTAGTCAACGATTACGGTCTCGATAATGTTCCTTACACGGTGGCTAACACTGGTACTACGACTGCTTTGCTTGCGTTCATCGGCTGGGATGTCGCGTCGGTGCCTTACCAGTCTTCGGGGCATGCCCCTGCTGTAAATGTCACGGATTCCGCTGGTAATCTGTGGCGTCAGATAGGCATGTCCACGCTGGCTACTAGTTCACGTGGTTCTGTTTGGATCGCGGATAACCCACGGCAGACTAAGTGGGTGTCGGTCGCTTTGACGGGATGGGGTTACTCCACCAGTTACATGATCTGCGAGATGGACAACACCCCAACCAATATGGGCTCCGTCTCAATTGACTTCGTGAACTCGATAACGAACACCGCGCCCACCACCACGCTCACTCTCAACGCAACCGCGACCACCAGTGATATTTGCCTCGGTCTGGTTGTTGGTGGTGGTACGTCTGGTACGCTCACCCCGCCCTCGGGGTGGACTGGTATTGGTTCTTTCGGTGGTGCTGCACCACAGGCCGCAACGTCTTACGGATTGTGGATCGCTAATCAATCTGCTGGCGCTGTCCCTGCGTTCTCCCCGACGTGGGCTGGCAGTGTCCCTTCAACAGGCATTATCGTGGGGTTGAAGCAGAATGCGGCAGCACCTACGCAGACTAACCCGAACATGCCTAACGTTGTCGTTGAGGCTGCGTTCGGCGCTACTCCCGGTGATTACACGCAGTCTGTGGATTACACTTACGATAACACGGGGCTGGTGTGGACGGACATTTCCGCGCGTTGCTTCTCCAAGGCAGACGGGCAAATCAAAATTAAGCGTGGTCGTCAGTATGAACTTTCCCAGGAGGAAACCGGGGAGATCGAGATTCTTCTCGACAACCATGATGGTGCGTTCACTTACGGGAACATAGCTTCCCAGTATTACAGCACCGCGATGAACCAGAACATGTCATTCCAGAATAGCCTCTCACCGTGGACCTCGTATAACAACACCACCCTTGTCCAGTCCACAGTTCAGACTTTCGCCTCAGGGTATTCAGGGTTTATCACACCGACATACTCTTGTCAGGTGACCTGCGGGAGTAGCAATTTCCCTGGGTTGTTCAGTGAGAAAGTAGCGGTCAACCCTGGTCTTCAATATAGTTGCTCAGCATGGTATTACTCTGCCGCTGGCTGGTCCACCGGGGCTATCACACAGATCAACTGGTACAACTCCGGAGGAACTTTCCTCAGCAGTTCCCAGTCCAACACCATCGCGTTGCCCGCAGGGGTATGGACACAGGTCGCGGGAACAGGCTTCACGCCCCCTGCGACGACTGCCTACGGTGTCCTGGTTGTTCAGCTTAACGGCACCCCTGGTAGTGGGGTTGTATACTACACTGCTGAAGCTGCGATATCCCCCGGCACTTCCGCTGTCCGCACGGGTTGTCTCATCCCGACTGTCCCTATCCGGGTGACCGCATGGTATGGGGGGATTCAGTATCCCATCGCGTTCGGGTATGTGGAGAAATGGCCGCAGGGCTGGCCCGAGATGCCACAGTGGGGTTTCGCGTCGGTAACAGCGGTTGACGCGTTGGGTCCTATGGCATCCACTCAGCTTCCCTCTTCGGTGGAGGGGGAGATCAGGAAAGATTTCCCGTACGCTTACTTCCCCACCGCAGAGCAATATGAGTTCACGTCTCAGTCTCTCACCCCGACAGCGACTCCTATTGACGCTAATGGTTTGATCGCGGTTAACCAGGCGTTCGGGAACAACCTGTACGCAGCTTACCGTGATGGTACTGATCAGGCTGTGACAACAGGTCAGGCTTTGAACCTGCTGGGTGATGAGAACACCTGCCTTGGCGCTACCACTTACACCGGCCAGGAAGTTGAGTCTAACGGCCCGGGGATGTTTTATTTCGATCAGAACATTCCGACGAACTCCAACAACGCTGGGTTCAGCCTTGAGTTCTGGTTTGTGTGGGGTAACACCAACTCGTATTCCTGCAACCTGTTCTCCGCGTTCGGGCGACCGTCTAGTTTCTACTCAGCGACACCGCAGACAGCCCCCACTAACGGTGGTGTCATCGCAGTCGGGATCAACACCGGTCTCCCCAACTACAACACAGTCAACTCGGGGTTCTACTGTAATGGTCTTGAGCTGACTAACGGGCAGTTCGACCAGCAGGGTTTCGAACCACAGCATTTTGTGTTGACGACAGGACCATCCGGAACACAAACTTACCTGAACGGTGCTCCTACAGCCACAGCACCTACGTTGAGCACTATCCCGCAGATTAGGGCGTTCTGCCTTGGTCCTGCCAGGTTCACTTATGATGTTTCATTCTTGGTCGCGTATAACGGGTTCAACTATAACGCGGGGCATGTCGCATGGTACGGGGAGGAACTGATCCCCACACAGGTCGCGAACCATTATGAGGCTGGTATCAGCGGTTGGGTTGGGGTACCAGCTTCCGGACGGTACGCGCAGGCTCTCACATGGGGTGGTTTGGGTCTTAAGCGTGGTGGGACAGCATGGTTCCAAACGTACGGTCAGGCTGAAGGCACTTACATGTCGGAAGCATACGGATATCAGGGTTCTTCATGCTCGGACATCATGAATCAGCTTGTCCAGTCTGAGGGCGGAAGATGCTTCACTCAGGGTAACGGCAGTGTCATTTACTCGTACCGGTGGTCTAACTACAATCAGGGTACTGTCGCTACGTTCGGGGATAACGGCACTACTCAGCTACCATTTGAGCAGGGTACGTCTTTCGCGACTGATAACCAGTTCATTTACAATCAGGTGACAGCCACTCAGAACCGTGGTCCTGACCAGGATTTCTATGTTTTCCAGACGAACTCTCAATCACAGACGGATTACTTCCTCCGCTCTGGTTTGGATTTCCAATCGTACGCGATGCTTCCATATGATGTGTTCGATGTTGTGAACTGGTCGATTGTGAAGTATAAGCAGCCGATCCAACGTGTTGTTTCCCTGTCTATTGATGCATCGAAGACTGCGGGTAAGTTCGCGCAGGTGTTCCCCACTATTCTTGGGTTGGAATTGAACCAGACGGTCTTTGTGACCCGTAACCCTGTCGGTGGTGGGAGTATAGCTCTATCGGGGAATGTGCAGTCTTTGTCTCATGAAATAGGAGCGACGTATTGGAAGACGGATTATGAGGTGACCCCTAACTTCCCTGACAACAACGCTTTGTTCACGGATGTCGCGGGATATAATTCACCTAACAACAATTATCTAAGCTGGTAGTCATGCCTATTTCCCCTTCCTCGTATCGCACTAACTTCCCGTTGACAGCCCATCAGCTTAACCAGGATCTGTACACCTATGATGGATCGTATTTCGGGGGTAACGGAGTCCAGTTCCATTCGAACCGACCTTTGATGTATGAGTCTTATCAGGTGCCTAGTGTTCTCGCGGCGGCTAAAGGCGGGTCGTTCACGATCCTCGGTGGCACGCAGGGTGACGCTATCTCTGTTGTGGATAACGCGGCGTTGTTCGGTTCCGGTTCTGATTACCCGGGTAATTTCGCTACGTTCTGGTCAGCGGGCGCTATCGCACCTGGCTCAGCGGGACAGCCGTTCCAATACGGTGGTTGGGGATTGTTCTTCACGTTTGTCCCGTTGGGTCCGTTCTCCGGTACCTCCAACACTTATGGTGTTATCTGGAATTTCCAGACTGCACGGTCTGGTATCGGCTCACCGTTGCAGGACATCGGCTGTATGCAGGCTGGGTCCACCACTAGGAACAACTGTGGGTTCGCAGTTGACCTGATCAACCGGTCTACGACGAACCCGACCGCTATTTACGCGCCGACGATCTTCCTCACCGACCCTGCCGGGCAGAACAATGCGATAGTAGCGAATACCGGTTCGTCTTGCGGGCAGACCCCGAGATTCGGTGAAGTATGGATGGGTGTCTCCAACGGCAACGGGGTAACTGTCTCGGGTATTCCAGCGCCTATCACAAGTATAGGTACTGCGACGACATTGACTTCAGCGGCGTTGAATACGACTATCCAGCAGACGTTCAACCTGTTGAATAACCCGCCGATGCTGAACGTGCAAACACAAAGCACAACCGCTGTCACAGCTAACGTCATCACGAATGTTCCGTTCACGAACACTCCGCTGGTGGATAACTACTCTGCGTTCAACGCGGCTAGCAGCCATTACGTTGTGCCTCTCACCGGGGTTTATTTCATGCACGCGAACATCATCTTCGCGACGAACTGGAATGTCGGGAACGGGTACGCCGGGTTCTCCGTAGGCACAAACGGGGTTAACGGCGGGTCCTATAATGCAACTCCTGTCGGCGCACAGAACACAGGTGTCAGCGTCACTAAGGTACTTGGTTTGCACGCCGGGGACACTGTTAGCTGCTTCGCGGAGACCAGCACGTCAACAAACTTCGGTAACGCGAACGTATCCCATTGGGTCATGACATGGCTCGCGCCTATCGCTACTGCCACTCAGTCGTGGACACCGCCGAACGTCACAGGGTTCCAGTTCCAGGCTGGTAACGCTCCGGGTAACGGTACTGGCGGGTTGGTTGGGTTGATGAACACGAAGATCGCGAATGACATCAACTTCCTTCTGAACCGTCCATATTGCATGGTGCATCAGACGACAGCGCAGACATCACTCGCGAACACCACGTGGACTTCCATCACTATGCAGTCCACAGTTACGCAGTTCCACGGTGATATACAGGATAACTATAATGCTTGGAACTCAGGCGCGAACCATTATGTTGCGCCGGTCGCTGGCTGGTATCTCGCGGTCGCTGAGCTTAACGCAGCTACCACTTCGACAGCGAACTCACATTTCTCATTGGCGTGCGGGTTCTCCGTACCGGTGTCCGGTGGGTTCACCTCCCCGACTTCAGGGACAGCGCCGCCTGACTGGTATCAGAACATGCTTGTCTCCAACACGTGGACTTACCCCACGGGAGCAACTGGTATAGGGCTTTACTATCTTCTCCCGGGTGAGACGATAGCCCCTGTCGCACAGTATTTCGGGGCTACCTGGGGGACTGACGTAACCCATGGTTTCGATTCCCATTTCAATGTCATCTGGATGAGTAATTAGGAGGTGCGATGACTACCCCGTTGGACCCTTACGCCGCAGCGTCATCAAATCTTCCGTCCGCTACGCAGAATATGATCCCTGGTAACGCCATCGGCGCTAACAGCCAGACGATCAACACCTCCGAGATTAACCTTTCCTCTTCCGGTGGTGGCGCTATTCTCGGTTACGCGGGTACCCCCACTGGCGGGAACCTCACGTTCTCCCTGTCGTCCGCATCTGGTTTGGACACGTTCGGGAACACTGTAAACACCGGGTTGATGGTCGGCTCAGGAAGCATTGTTGGTTTGTCTCTCACGGGTGTGCAGATGGACTCCACATCCACATTGCAGGGCACCACGATCAACAACCCTAGTGTTCTTCAGCCGTCCATCGCTGGTGGTACAGCATCGTCGCTTGTCCACACCATGACGAATAACAGCGGTGGTGTACTCGGGTACACCTCGGGTACTGTTTCCGCGACTTTCGCGACTAACGGCAACTACCTGTGGACATGCCCCACGGGTGTCACCTCCGCTAACATCGAATGCTGGGGTGCTGGCGGCGGTGGCGGCGGCGGTGGAAGCCAGGGTGGCACATCGGGTGGCGGCGGCGAGTTCGCGGAGGAACCATTCTTCACGGTTGTTCCAGGCGCGGTTTACGCGGTTGTCGTCGGTCAGGGGGGAAGCGGAGGCGCTACTGACAACTCTGGTGGTAACGGTGGTTTGACCACTTTCCAGAATCAGCAGGGCGGTGGTTCCAGTATCACCGCTAACGGTGGTGCGGGAGGTGCTAGCGGTCTTGGCGGCAATGGTGGTACAGGTTCCTCTAACACTATTCATTTCGATGGCGGTGACGGCGCTAACGCGAGCGGTAACACAGGTGGCGCTGGTGGTGCCGGTTCTGGTGGCCCCTCCGGTGAGGGTAATGACGGTAACCAGTCCAGTAGTTCTTCCGGTGCCTCTGGTGCGTCCGCTGTAAGTGGTGGTGGCGCGGGTGGCGCGGGTGGTAACTCCGCTACTAACGGCACCAATGGTGGTGCTCCGGGTGGTGGTGGCGGTGGCGCTGGCGCTAACACGGTAGTCAGTTCATCTAAAACTTACAATCCTGGTGTCGGCGGGACCTTCGCTTATCGCGGGCCTGATGCGAACACGGACCCGAATGCTCTGATCAACCACGACGGCCCCATGTATCAGGGGTACCCAGACGCTACCTATGGTACTCAGTATTCGTATTGGATTCTTCCGTACGCGCAGATCCAATCGGATATGGCGGGGTTGAACATCACGTCTGTTTCGATGAAGATCAAATGCTTGTACTCATATTACAGTGGCGGCGTGTACGCTCACGTATGGTACACGAGTCTGAGTTCTTTCGGTAGCACGGGTAATAAGGATTCTGGGTCTCCGGTTTTGGTTAAGAACTTTGGGATTTCGGAGAATCAGACCCTTACGGCGAGTTTCGGTTTGAATGGTGGTATCGGGACTGCGTTGCAGAGTGGTGCAGCGAAGTCGATTCAGTTCAACTCGTATCCACCTTCTGGTGGGCTTACGCCTGCCGGTGACTATTACGGTTCGTTCGACTCGGGCGCTAACAATGGTGTCCTCCCGGCTCTTATCGTCTATTATAATAATGGTGGGGGTTCGACTGCCGGAACTGGTTCTGACGGTCAGGTAATCATCAGTTATGGTTCGTCGGTTCCGACGTTCCAATTGTCTGTGTCCGCTCAAACGACCACTGATTTCTTCGGTAACCCTGTTCAGCAGGGATTCACAGGTCCGTTGCTGACGTTGACGAACCAAGTAACGACTATCTCCACTAACACTGCTGCTACGTCGATCGGTTCTAACACTGCTGGTACCCCGGTTGTGACTAACTCTCAGGGGTTCACGGGGACGATGGCGGCTGCCCAGGTGGATAACTCCCTCATCAGCACAACCGGGACTGCCGTCACAATCATCAGCAAAGGTTATGTCATCCCTGCGGGTGATCCACAGCTAGGGACTGTCTACCGGTTCACGGTGACCGGGGCTGGTAATCAGCATGGAACCGCGTCAACTTACGCCTGGGGTATGAGCTTGAACGGGGTATCCACTACCTTCGCCAGGTACACAGTCGGGGCAACGTTCATGAGTGTGAACACCTCATTTTTGTGGGGAGCGACAGGTTACCTCTCCATCGAAGCAACGGGTACCGGCGGGTCAATGGGGACGACACTTATGGGTAATATGTCTATCTTCGGTCAGAACCTGCTCACGGGTGGTAGCAACAGCCAGAACGCGACTGGTGGTTTTGTGGGCGCTAACCAGCCTCAGGCTATTAACACGACCATCGCTAATACGTTGACTTTGTGGGCGCAAGTGGGTACCGCTAGTGGAAGCAATACTATTTATAGTTATCTGAGCATGCTGGAACGGCTCGGGCCGTAAAATATCCATAAGGAGTTATCATGTCTGTTGGTCAAGCAGCAAACGCAGGGCAAGTTGATACAGATCTGATCAATTATGCGTTGGGTCTTCGGGATCTTATGCAGCAGATCACTAATCTGTCCACGTGGATTAACGGACAGGGTAGCGGACTTGCCTATTTGGAGCAGCTTGGATATTCAAGTGACGCTAACCCGAGCAATCCGGGGAGTGTTTCGGATGCGCAGATGGCGTTGAACCTCATCGCGTACCTGAACACTGTCGCTGGTGTTTACTATGGGACTGCGACTCAGGGTACGACGTTTAACTTCAACAATGAGCTGAGCCAGCTCTGGAATGGACGGTAATCGTGTGCCCAAGTTCCATTGGCCGATAGGAGACCTGAGAGAAAGCACCTGGGAAAACATCAAATGGGTATGCTTGATCCTGTTTGTCGTCATGACGTTCGTCTTCGTTCTGTTCCTAACACGATGGGATGTCAGCTCATCCCAGCATGTGTGGTGTCAGGTAATCGACACGATCAGCAAAGCACCGGCTCCTAGGGGCAACCCTGTTACGAACCCTGCGCGTGGTTACGACCAGACACTCGCTAAAGAGTTCATCATCTTGAAGGGATCACTGGGATGTTCCTAATGTGGCTGGCGCAAGCAGCGCCTTCAGGTGTAGCAGGTGGAGGCGGTGATATTGTCACCGTCGTCTACATCCTCACAAGCATCTCCCTGATCATCGGGTTCGCTGTGGGCACATACAAGTATGTCCAACGACAGAAGAAGAAATGGACTGATGAGGGAATAACCCGGCAGAGGCAAGCTCAGGTTACCGCTGACAACACTCAGCAGATGATGAAGAACACGCAGGCTGTTGACAAGCTCACCGAGAAGTTCAGTGAGTTCGCGGTGAGTGTCCGCACGGAACTGAACGGGATGGGTGACCGCATCGGCAAACTTGAAACATGGCGTAGGAACACGACGCACCATGAGAATGGAGGTGTGTGAGCAAACCACACTTCGGTCACACCAGAACAGGGCTTCCTGTTCACGCGAAAGCATGGGACCACCACAAGGCTAACACCCTGTACACCGCGTTCAATAAGAAAGTCGCGATCGGAACCACAAACTTCGTTGGTTCGATGACCTGCGCATGGATTTTCTGTTTGCTCGCACTGGTGAGTCTCCCGGCGGTGCTGACCACAGCGTTCGGTGTGACTGTCTTCCCTCATTGGCTTGTCGCTGTGGGGTTGATCGCGTTCATCGCGTGGGTTGCTCAGACTTTCCTCCAGTTGGTGCTTCTTAGTGTAATCATGGTTGGTCAGAACGTTCAGCAGATAGCATCAGACGCAAGAGCCGCGAAACAGTTCGAAGATACTGAAGTGATTGTTGATAGGCTGGACATCGCAACACAGGGAGGGATTGAAGTGCTACATCAGCAGCTTAATAAAATCCACGAACACCTGGGAATCAGCCATGAAGACGCGTAGTGTAGATGACGTTGACACCGATCTTAAGAACCTGCGGAACATCATCGCGGATTCACTGAGAGACAGTGACCCGTGGAAAGTTGCGTGGGAACGGATCGATGAACTTCTTGAGGAACGCAGCAAGTTCAAGACAGTAGAGGTATGACGATGAGTAGTTTCCTTACGTTTTACGACAGCGCTTACCCACCAGCCAACCCACCGGCTGACATGGACGGTGTTGGCGGATACATCGGCGGTGACACACCCCACACATGGACTGTTTCCGATTGGAACAGCCAGCATGTCCGCTACCGGCTGCCTATCTTCGTCCGCAGCAACCCCGGTGGAGCATCAGCAGCAGCGGATGTCGGCAGTGCCCTAGCGCAGCTCCGCGCTGTCGGCGCTCCCGGTGGCATCCTGGTTGCTTGGGACATGGAAACCGCCGCTGACGCCGCCTATATCAAGGCTGTTTACAATCTGATCACCAAAGATGGGTACAAGCTCATCGTGTACGGGTCTCAGTCCAGTGTGTTCGGGAACGACAACCCGGACGGTCTCTATTGGGGCGCTGATTGGACTTCTGTCCCGGGGTTGAAGCCAGGTGACACGATCACACAGTGGGTTTCGTTCAACTCCTATGATGAGGACACCGCATCAGCGACTCTCCCCTACTGGGACACCAGCGGCCCGCCTAACCCTTACCCCACATTGCAGTCCGGGTCTACCGGCACTCCGGTTAAGACAGCTCAGAACCTTCTGAATTCGTGGCGTACGCTCATCACCCCGTCGTTCAACCCGGCGTTGGTTGTGGACGGCACCTACGGTGCGCTCACTGAGGCTGCCGTTAAGGATTTCCAGACAGCTCATAAGCTCACTGTGGACGGGGTTGTCGGTACGGCTACGTGGACGATGCTCCGCTCTAAGCCTGTGAAGACCCCAGCTACCCCACCACCCCCGCCAGACCCGACGTACGGGGCACCGCTGGACCTCAAGGTCATCGGGGGGAAGACCAGCATGAAGCTGTCCTGGCAGGCCCCAGCGGCTGTTGAGGGGCTACCCCCAGCGTCTGAGTACACCGTGTTCGTGTACAAGGGCACCAACCCGTCCGTCCACACGATCGAACCGTCGTACCCGAGGGTTGTCGGGAACGTCAAGGTGTACCAGGGTGGGTCTCTTCAACGTCACAGCACCTACACCGCGCATGTTGTGGCATCCGGTCCTGACTACACCCACGTCAAGCCGTTCACCTATGCTAGCGTGACCTTCGAGACTGGCTGACGCGCTAGGAGGCGTGTGACGTTGTTTGAGAGGACATCGCACGGACTGGTGGTTGCAGGGTGTGCGTATGAGATCGCAGCGTTGGTTACCCGAAGCAAGACCCCTACCATCTCGGCTCTCTGCCGTAAGCACAGGTGGCTTGAGGCGGCGTTCCTGGTAGGGCTTGTAGTCCACTTCCACTATGAAGCTCAGAAGGAACAAGTATGCCTGCCTACAAGTACGGGAGAAACCCCGGACATATCCCAGTAGGGCTACACACCCTTGACTACTACATAGCTGGTGCGCTCCCACAGCCACCAGCTCAAGTTACTGTGCCCGCTGTCAGCCCCGCACCCGATGGCACACCGTGGGGTATGGACGGCAACGATTCTAAGGGTGACTGTGGGGTCGCTGGCATCAACCATGGGTTCATGTCCGCCGCCGCTGCTGTGAAGGTCACCACTCGTGAGGTGTGGCCGGATGATCAGTCGATCGTCAACTACTACCTCACCTACACAGGCGGTCAGGACACTGGTGTTGTCCTAGCTGATTTCCTACAGTACGTGAAAGCCAAGGGGTTCTTCGGTCATACAGTCCAAGCGTACGCTCCGGTGGCTGTGCATGACATCCCGACGTTGCAGTTCGCGATCAACGCATACACGTTCGCGTATACCGGCATCAAGGTGACCTCGGCTATGGAGTCTAAGTTTCAGCAGGGTAAGCCGTGGACGTTGACGGATCTTTTTTCCCCAGTTGCGGGCGGACACTGTGTTCCTTTGGTAGGGTACGACTCAGATTACCTCTACTGCGTCACATGGGGGAAAGTCCAGCCTATCAGCTACTCGGCTTGGCACTACATCTCTGATGAGGCGTGGGCTGTCATCTCAGGCGAGTTCCAAACGAACCAAGGTGATGGTAGGGGGGTGAATCTGGCAGCCTTGACGGCTGACCTGGCTAAGCTGGCAGCATAGGAGAGTCAGTTGGAAATTTGGACGGACATAAAGAGCTTCCTGAGTAACATTGAACCCGATTTCGTTAAGTATGAGCCTGTGATCGTCGCTTGGGCTCTCAACGGGGGGCTTGCGGTCCTTCTGGGGAACGTCGTCGGGATCAGCCACACTCAGGAAGCAGCGGTCACCACCATCCTCACCGGGTTGGTCGCTATCTACACGGCGGTCAAGACGGACAACTTCACAGTAACTGGGTTCATCGGGGCGCTGACGACCATCGCGGTTGCGGCGACAGCGTTCGGGTTGCATCTCAGTGCTCAGGAGATCAGCGCTGGCGTTGCGATCATCTCGGGTGTCATCGGGTTGATCCTCAGGCAGAACGTTTCCCCGGCAGCTACGGTATCCGGTTCTTGAGAACAAGCGAAAAGCCCTCCCAACATAGCCTGTTAGGGAGGGCTTTTTTCATAGGAGATCCAGTTGAAAACATTGGTCATAGACATTGAGACAAGCCCCAACCTCGCCCACGTTTGGTCTTTGTGGAACCAGAACGTTGGTTTGTCTCAGTTGCAGGTCCCATCTGAGATGCTGTGTTTCGCGGCTAAGTGGCTGAGAGACGATGAGGATTTCTTCTACGCGAATTGGACTCACTCCCATTCGGAGATGGTGAAGGCAGCTCATAGGCTGTTCTGTGAGGCTGACGCGGTGATGGATTACAACGGGACGACGTTCGACATCCCTTATTTGAATAAGGAATTCCTGATTGAGGGGTTGAACCCGCCTGTACCTTATGCGCATATTGATTTGTACAAGACGATTAAGAAGCGGTTCCGTTTCCCCTCCAACAAACTTGATTACGTGTCTAGGGCTATGGGGTTTGAGGGGAAAGTCTCCCATGAGGGGCATGAACTGTGGGTTAAGGTCATGGCGGGGGATGAGGATGCTCAAGCTCGGATGCGGGAGTACAACATTCAAGACGTTGTGCTGTTGGAGAAGATGTACTGGCAGCTTAGGCCGTGGATTCCGAACCATCCTAATGTCGCTTTGATTGATAGTCAGGGTACTTGCACCACTTGCGGTTCTGATAATGTGGTGGAACGTGAGGCTGCTTATACGGCGATGAGTAAGTTCAAGGAATTGCAGTGCGTTAAGTGCGGCTCGTGGATGAGGGAGACTACCCGTCAGAGCGCTACAGGTAGGAGAGGTTTGACGTGGTAGAGAAGAAGCAAGACGACCCTTGGGCACCAGCTCAGGAGGCGTTGTTCAATATGGTCCGAGCTTGGGCTGCGGAAGAGAACGCAGATGACCAGGAGGCTGTGGCTCGTGAGTGTCTTCGCATCATGGAAGAGGTGAACGAGACTGAGGGCGCACCGTTTATCTTCGTTGCTGAGATGGCGAGGGTGCTGGCTATCTTCATCGCTCGTTATATGGCTGCGTTGAATGAGAAGATTCCGTCTCGGGATGAGTTGATGACTGAAATTGACATCTTGGAGCTGGAATACATTGAAGAGTTTGTTCTCGCGGAGGATGAGGATGGGGAAGATCCGGAGGTTTGACACGGGGGCTACTAGGGACACCACTGAGGGGAAATTGGAACCTTGGGGGTTCACAGCGGCTATCGTTGAGAAAACATTCAGTGAATACATGGATTTTCACCGCCATCAGAGCGATGGGGAGTTGCGGGAATCCAACAATTGGAAAAAGGGCATCCCGATGGACACTTATTGGCATTCCCTTTCACGTCACATCCTTGACCTCAGGCTCATTTACGAGGGTATGCCTGAGGAAGCCCGCACTAAGGACATTATCGAAGCGTTGTGTGCGATTAAGTTCAATGTCGATGGGATGATCTTCGAGTTGAAGAAAGCGGAACTCAAAGGGATGAAGGAAAAGTGACTGATCGTCGCCCCGGCTGGGACAGGTACTTCCTTGACATCGCTAAGGCCGTCGCCGCTAGGGCTGACTGCTCACGCCGTAGGATCGGCTGTGTGGTCGTGGACCCTCTCACCCATGACATTATCCAGACGGGGTACAACGGCGCTCCTACGGGGCAGCCAGGGTGCCTAGAGGGGGCATGCCCGAGGGGTCTCCACTATGAGCGTACGGTGACGTCCCTCAGGCACATGGACTTTCGGACGCTCTGCGGTTGCGGTGGCCCATGGCCGTGCTCTAAGGCGGTTGACCCGACCAGCTCCTACGACACCGGTCCCGGTGCCTGCATCTCGATCCACGCGGAAGCTAACGCGCTCATACGTGCGGGTAAGCTGTCACGCGGGGCGCACATGTACGTCACCGATGAGCCGTGCGGCGGGTGCGTGAAGATGATCCACGGCGCTGGGATACAAAGGGTGGTATGGCCGAATGGAAAGTGGGAATTCTAGGTCAGAGCATGTGACATGGGTGTTCTGGTGGATTATCCTGATAGCAATGACGCTTATTGGACTCGGACTGTTCCTGTTCATCCAATGGATGCCGGGACGGTAGAGAGAAGTAAAGTGTGATCTGGCGTGTAGCGTGGCACGATGGATTTGGACACACACACACTGCGGAGACAGATGATCTCCTGCATTTTAGACATGAAATAGGCCCTGTAGACTGGTTCGAAGTCTACGGGGCCTATTCTCGTAAATAACTTGGGTGGTTCTATTTCAGTGAACCCGCCGATGCGTTCAATACAGCGGATGAAGTTGTTCTGCGGGCCGTATGTGTCGTAGAACCAACGGCATAGGGCACCGCCTGTGTCATGCCCGCCGTAGGAGAGGGTTTGGTGGCAGATGATGCCTTGACTACCCTCTTCCAGCCCTGCATTCACCATTGTTTTGACTCGCCCGGCTTGTAGGTGCATGAGGTTACCGGGGCGTCCGATGCAGGTGGAGCATTGCTCTGTCAGGACTCTTGGGCGTCCGTTGACGTAGCAGGATTCATCCATTGTTCCGCTCATCCCAGCGGCGCTGCGCCCGGTCTTCCCGGTTGACATCACGGCGCATCTGACGGATGCCGATCTCACGGGACCGGTTGTACCCGCCGTTCTTGACGACTCCCTTACGTGCTCCCCCGTAGGAGTAGACCGCCCATGTGACGACCCCGCCGACGAGTGTGATCATCCCGAGGATGTTGACGAGCACCCAGAACGACTTTGATCTTCCGGCTGCCCGGAACGCCTGCCCTGGCTGCCGTACGGAGTCCGCGACACCGCAGAAGCCGAGGAACGTGCTGATGATCATGTAGATGATGAGACCCATGTGAACCCCTTTCGATGTGTACGTGTAACAGTACAGGATCGTGGGTTGTTCCTGGTACTCCTGCCGAGAGTCGAACTCGGACGCCGGGTTTAGGAAACCTAGGTGATGGTCCGCAACCAGGAGCTTGGTGACACGGAAGACAGCGAATCCCGGCTGGGCCTGAACCGATCTACCAGCACTGCCCCACCCCCCGCTGGCACCAGCGTTCGGGTCGCAATCCCGGGGGTTTGTATCCTCATAACATACAATGGGACACCGTATCGAGGGCGTACGGAGATTCGAACTCCGGTGACGAGGGTTGCAACCTCGGGCCTAACCTAACTCGGCCATACACCCATTATCCGCCGACTATATGCACATTATCATAGCCGAGGTTTTGCAGTTTCGTAGCGAGTTTAACTGCCTCACTGAGATTGTGACGGGACTGGAAACATTGATAGCTAGGCTGCCACCAGCGTTGTCCGTCCGCCATAATCACATAAGTCACAACTCATCATATCATGCACCCCTACTCAGAGTCGAACTGAGCATCCAAGGTTCGGAACCTCAGCGGAAGGTCCGCTACTAGGGGCATTTCACGACACTTGATGTCGTCTCTTCCCATCTTATGACAGTTCTTGCATATCAGATACCGTCGTTTAACCATCTTGATGTGCGCTTCGCACAGCCAGATCGTCACAACATGACCGAACTGGCACACCAAGGTGACTTTACCTGCTTTGGGGTGCTGGCACCGGCCTCTGTAGCTTACAGCGCATCGGCATCCGTACGCACGCGGGGCTCTGCTACCCATTCTTCCTAACCTCAGCGTAGGAGTAGTCTGAGAACTCGTTCCACCGGCTGATCGGTGAGTACCCCAGCTCATGCAGAGCGGTGATCGCCTGCTGCCTAACACTGGTGGACTCTGGTAGTGACACGAGCGGGTTGACGTGCGTCCCGTCTTCGTCAGTGATCGCCATTTGCAGTCTCTTGCCGTGGATGTACGCGAAGTATCTCACAGGAAATCATCTCCCCAAGCGCATGGTCCAGGTTCATCAGTTCGCGCACAATCTCTGCACGCCTCATCTTCTTCGTCGTGATGATAGATCGGATGAAGGCAAACAAAACACTGTCCTTTTCGCACGTCGCTGAGCCTATTCTCACGTCCGATACTCTTGATCATCACGCAGAAGAAACAGAATATCAAACAGACCATCAGGAACAGGGTAGGAGATACCGCGATCAGCTCTTGCCTCACAGCAGACCCGCGAGTTTGTACAGCACCATGGACCCCGCGACCGCGACATTCAATGAGAATCCCGTCCCGATCATCGGTATCTCCACGCAGTTCTCTATGAACTCTAGAGCCTCATCGGGTATTCCCGTCTGCTCATGCCCCAGGACCATCACAGTGCGCTTCTTCGCGGGTTGCAGATCAGCCAGCCGGGTTGCTCCCTCGGCCAGCTCCACCGCCACAACGTCTGTGTCGGGGTCCTGAGCCTGCTTTTGGAGCCAGGTGAGCTGATCCCCCGTCCAGTGGACGCACCCGGGCTCACGGTACGTGTACGACCGTTCTATGGCCTCAGGCACCCAAGGGTACTTAGGGACCGCGAGACACGCCCCTGTGGCCTCACAGGTCCGTAGGAGGGTGCCTAGGTTGACACCGTGCAGCGGCCAGAGTGGGGCTGCGATGAGGTGATCCCAGCAGCTATGCCGCCGGTACCTACGTTCCCTCTGTAGATCCTGGTTGTTCTTCGTCCGGATCTTGCTCAAGGGGGTTCCCCGTTCCGTCTAGGAAGACCATCAGGCCGTCCTTCACCAGTTCGTCCCTGAGGTGCTGCCCGAAGTTCGTCGCGTAGATGTCCGGGGCTAGCTCCACACCAGCCAGTGTAGCGAACTCGTCAAGCTCAATCGAACCGTCCAGTGGGTCACCGTGTTCGAACTCAACGACTTTCCTGATGAACTCAGGGTTTGAGGTGTACACGTTCACGAAGTTCACGTCTTGACCCTCAGGGTAGGAGGCGTCAAGCCAGTTCACGGATTGGAACTGCATCATTTCGCCCCAACCGTGACGGAACCGGAGATAATAGTAGTTGTTCTCTTCGTCCCATGCGTCCCACTGTGAGGGGCACGCCCATGAGGTTTGAATAGCGCGGACTAGTCTGATAGCCATAGCTTGTATTCTTCCCATGTCATGCCGAGGTATTCATACAGGGGGAGGGGACTATCACCAGCATGCCATTCATCGATCAGCTCGTCAATGAAGTCTTGAAAGTCTTTCATGGTGCCGAGGGAAGGAGTCGAACCTTCACTGCACGTAGGCGCTGGTTTTACAGACCAGTGAGCGTCCAATTGCTCAACCCCGACTTGCTGAACCAGTTTATACTCATGGTTCAGGAGTGGGGCGAGCGACGGGATTCGAACCCGCGATAGGAGTTAACCATACAGGGTCACAGCCTGACGCATAATGCCATCCTGCTTCACCCGCCGTACCCGATAGAGGAATCGAACCTCTGCTAACTGGGTGTAAACCAGTGGCCCTACCATTAGACGAACCGGGCTTGCCTGACCAGTGTACCATAGGGTCAGGACTTGTCCAAACGTTTGATGATGTTCTCAGCCTCACCCTCCGTGATGATGCTGAAACGGAACGCATGGTCGCTGACGTAATCCTTATGAAGATAAATGGGTGACCACTCCCACCGCTTGTTAGCTGACCAGATCTCATCAGTCCACTGGTCGCCGTCCTTCAGGGTGCGTCTGAGGACACCGGAGATATCCTCATCAGCGTATTTACCAGGGGAGTGGATAGCATAGAAATGCTCAGTCACAACAATCCCGCTCATGATCGTCGTCGGGGATGTCACTATCATCATAGAGTCCGACCCACTCATCGAACACGTCGCAAATCTGATGCTGGACCCGCTTTGGGAACTTGAATTTGTGACCCCATTTGTCAAGCAGAAATATGGGGGCAGAGACCAAATTTTTTCCACTGGATTTCTCCGCGACGAACTCAAGTGCCCGCTTCAGTAGTTTCATGGTCCCACTTTCCTTTATACAAACCCCGTTCAGGGTTACAGGAAGTGCAGAGCATCAACTTCGGTGATCCGCACTCCCCGCACACCTGAACAACCTGCATCGGGGTACTGCATTTAGGACAGTTTAGCGTAGGATCAGGCATTCTGTCCCGCCGATAAGCTTCCGGTTATACGACCCGGACTGCACGAAAATCGTGTAATCCTTATAGTCCCCCGGCTTAGCCTTAGCAGCCATATGATCGGGGAGTCCGAGCTTAGCACGGGCGGCGTCACCCATGTACACCTTATCCTCAGCGTCCACCCTGATCGCGATCTGCTTGTTCGACTGGATAGTCTCAAGCTTAGTGAGTTGGTAGAACGACTTACCGGGGATGTACCCGTTGTTCGTCACCGATGTCACGAACTCATCGATACGACCATCCGCAGGCACCTTGTTGATGGTGTAGGAACCCTTTGTCAGGGGGGTGAGGGACTTCTTGATGTCCTTAACCGCGACTGGCTTAAGGTTGAAGATGCTCTTCGACCCACGGATACCGGACTGACGGTTCTGCATGAACACATCGGTGGACTTCCGGATGATCTCCCCGACCTCAACGAACCCGTTGTCGGCGGAAGCATTCCAGATAGCGATGTTGTCGTTCCCGAACCCGATCGACTTAGCGAAATGCTTCGAATTGGAGTCGGGCACAAACGCTGCGAGTGTCCAGTGATCGGGAAGACCCCGGATGAGACCCGGCATCGCTGTGATGTCACCCTTGGGGGAGTCGTTCTCAAATCCGTCTGTGATGACGTAGATGAGGAACGCATGCTCACCGTACTTCTCAGGGGTGAGTTTAAGATCGTTGATGGCGAGGGTGGTGGCAGAGCAGAGCGCCGTCATCCCATAGGGGTGGTAGAGACCCGCGATGGAGGGGAGGCGAAGCACATCCTTGTCGTACACGAGACACTGAATGTCGGTCTTGTAGGAGAAGGTGTAGATGGAGACCCGGGTTTCCTGGTCCATGATCTGCGACTGCTGCGCGAGATGCTGAATCTGTGAGTCAGCTACCTTGATCACGTCGGATGCGTGGTCATCCATGGACGATGAGGCGTCCAGCACAAGCGCGACGTGGTTGATGTAATTCTGGCTGTGACCTGCGGTTTTGGTGTGTGAAGTCATGCTTCTAGTGTACCATGAGGCAGCTCTAGAACTTGCCTCAGACCGCATGTCAGGCACGTCAGATGACCCCCGATATCCTCGGGGAGACAGGGGTTGTAGATTTCAACGTGGGAGATGTGGCAGGGCGCTAGAGTGGTCTGCCACTGCCTGTAGAGGATACGTGCACGTTCATGGCGAAGACGGGTTAGACCGGGGAGACCTGCGTGGTTCACTGATCAGCCAATCATCCGCGTAGTGAGCCTGATCTTGGGGTTGCTTCCAGTGGAGAGGTGCCCAAATTGGTTCAGTGTAAGCGGTCTGGCCACGAACAGTATCAGTATGCTGCTGGCACAGTCGGACATCCCATACTTCCATGGTCACCATGCTGCCGAAGACAACTACATACCTGGCTGTCTCATCGTCGCTGCACCAATCGCATGTCATATGTACACCCGGGGAGAGTCGAACTCGCCGTCTGGTGGTTCGTAGCCACCTGTTCTATCCGTTATACTACGGGTGCTTGGTGGGGGCGAGTCATGAAGGTCGCGTACGGCTGCCGTCGTCGCCGCCCCCTGTGGAGATGCCGAGAGTCGAACCCGGGTGCTAGCAGCTCCATTTGTCGGCCTACCGCTAGACGAATCCATACCATCCCCGTAGCCACTGTCAGGTTCGAACTGACGACCCCCGCCCTGTCAAGGCGATGCGCTCCCACTGCGCCAAGCGGCTATGTTCTGCTCAGTTTCCTTCGGTGTCTTGCCTTCCACCTTAGCATACTCGATGAAGTCTGGTGTCTCGCACACCTCAACCTCAACCAGATACCTTGGATGATACCCGTGTTCATGCTGAGGATGCTGCGCATCGTACCGGTCTGCGTTGACGTTGCCTGAGTCAGCGGCTTTACGTGCGAGGGTGACAGCGTTCTTATTGCTGCGGTAATCAGTTTTGGTTATAGTCGGGAGGTAGGGGCCGTAGATTTTGGCCTGCTTGTCTACCATCCGTCGCTCTAGTTTGATTTTCTTAACTTTATAGAGCAAACCCATGCGATTACGGCGGGATTCGAACCCGTACCTTCCACCTTGACAGGGTGGAGCACTAACCATTATGCTACGTAACCATTGGTGCCCGGCCCCTGGTTGTTTAGCTCTTATTTAGCAGAGCCAGCCACGTCTTCCCCAGGATGTTGCATCACACCGCCAGCGTGTGAACCGAACGCTCCGATAGCTGGATTCGAACCAACAACCCTCGCCTTAACAGGGCGCTGCGCTGCCATTGCGCCATACCGGAATGGTGTCCTGTTTAAAGTCTCGGACCTAGACTGGTGGCGGGAGTGGGATTTGAACCCACGACCTGTTGGTTATGAGCCAACCGAGATGACCGAGCTTCTCTATCCCGCTACACCGAGCTTACCAGGTTTAAGGCAACTGTGCAACCTGCCAGTTCTTTTTATCCTTCAGGTCGCAGGAGTACCACCCGGTTGCGTGATGATACCACTCCCTGAACTTGTCGAGTGCGATGTTCTGATGACAGTTTTTGCAGTTTTTGTACTGCTTCTTCTCACTCACGTACCGATGGTTGGTGTTGATCCAACGCTCTCATCCTTATGAGGGATGCGCTTTCCCGTTAAGCTACACCGGCTTACTTGCAGTTCTCACACCCAGTGTACTTGCACTCTGAGCACCAGTGTAGCGGCTCACAGGACAAGAACTTGTGTTCCTCTTCAGTTATCTGCTCGTCAGGGTAGCAGAACATGCACTCCTGACCGCAACACCAGCACGGGTTGCTAACAGTAGACACAGTACACCATCTCGATCGGTACCTCAGCCGCCATGTCTTCCATCTTGGTGACGTACGGCTCACCGATCTGGATTATCCTACGGCATTCAGGGCATTGAACACCCCACGGGAACTCTTCTTCAGTTACGATTTGATATTCCACGTGACCCCACACGGACTCGAACCGTGCTCCCAAGCTTGAAAGGCTTAGATCCTCACCCATAGACGATGGGGCCATTGTATTGCGTATCCGCGACGGGGTTCGAACCCGCGATCTCTACCTTGAGAGGGTAGCGACTTAACCTGTTTGTCCACGCGGACATGTGCTGGGAACCAGGGTCCAGAGTCCCAGCTAAAAACTTTAGCGCCTTATAAGCCAGACGATAAGAATGACGATGAGAATGAATAGGATTATACCGCCGATGGTGAATGACATTATGGAGTCCTATTCCATGTGCTCCGGTGATCCCAAAGGAAACCGAGAGCCAATGCGCATAGTCCACCGGGCAGAAGCCAAGGCAACGCCGCTGTGATGACCCCACCTGTTACCAGGGTTGCGATCAAAAGCAATACGAAGCCGATGAAGAAACAAGCAGTAGCGAAATTGTCGTTCACAAACCCCCTCTATTGAGTTATCCGATTACCATCTTTCAGTGTACCACCAAATAGACGGCGACCAAAGCGAGCACCGCGATGATGACGATGAACAACAGGACGACCTTAGGCATACTGAGGTTTTTCATTCATCCTTCTCGATGTCGTGACGGTTAACGCGGTGACGCTTACCGCCCATCTTACGCAGTTCCTTGACAGGGATGCGGATGGCGTCCCCGAAGCCCGCGAACTTGTGGTACTTGCACATGGGGCAGCCTTTCCATCTACGGTTGCTTGTTCTAGGCATACGCTCCTAATCTACCCAGTTAGCGCCACGACGGACGATGACGAGAGGATATCGTATCACGGGCCTGGTGTTACAATATCCGCACTTGCCCATCGGTATCCCGAATGCGACCGGCCATGTCCGGCAGCATTCCGCTTCCACTATGAGGTAATCCTCAAGAGTGTAGTGGCTCACGGTCGTCTGTCTCTAGCACATGACCCGAGGCAGGCACCGCAGCAGTATCTCTTGCGGCGTAGCTTGATCTTTATCCATTGCCACACGTACCCCCGACAGGACTCGAACCTGCATAGTCTCGCTTAGAAGGCGAGTGTTCATCCTTTGAACCACAAGGGCTTGTGGTGCTCTCCCCGTTTACTGGCGCTGGCCGGGCGCTCCGAACGTGACTAGGGTGGTGGTTTAAGGGACTTATGATCGCAGCTCAAGGCTACATGTTGCCAAGTATCCGCCCAGCACTTCCACGTACCCCCCCAGGGATTCGAACCCTGACCTCTCGGATTAAAAGTCCGGTACACTAGCCGTTATGCTAGAGGGGCTTATTACGGTGGTCAATCCACTCTTGAGGTACCGGCGCTGTGCCGTCCCTCCAATGTGCTTTCGCTGGCTGATCACCATAGACCTTACGAATGTTACGCAGGTAACGCTCTAGGATTACGTCCATTTCCTCCGGTGTGAATGGTACCAGCACGTGATGATGATCTGCGCCTTCACCTACGGATTGCCATTGGCACAGCTCTATGTCCTGCTGGTTAAGCCAGTCTGAGAATTTCATGGCTGTCGTCCGGATTCGGGGGACTCTTGTTCCTCAGGGTCACGCCCGAAGCATACCATGCACTGCTGACACCCGCTAGGGCATCCGCCGAACATGTCGCAGGAGCATTTGAAGTCCATGCTGTGCTTCATGCTGTTCCTCACGTGGTAGGCGTCACAGGCGGGGCATCCGTCACCCAGTGCTCTGATCTCCCTTGTCAGGTGGTTGTGCATCCTTGAGTAGCACCCATCTTCCCTTGGGCTTGTACTTCAGCCACAGTATCTCGATCTGGTTGGGCAGCCAGCCTGTGTAGTGGTACCAGAGGGTAGCCCACGCAGCTCTCACACCCTCACGCTCGATCTGCCGAGCTGATTTCAGGGCACTGAGCTTTATCTTGTCATTCACGTACGCCCTCAGGGGATCGAACCCTGCTCAAGGCCGCTTATAAGACGGCATCCCACAACCAGTGAGATAGTGCGCGTACGGGACCTGAGAATCGAACTCAGCACATCTACCTTATCAGAGTAGCCTTCCCAACCAGAGAAGTTGACCCGCTTGCGGTCTCTACACCTACGTCGCCCGGTGCACACCCAGGTCGTAGGCGCTGTGTGCACCTAGTATGTCCTGAGACCAAAAGACACAGCCGAGAGTAGAGGTGTCGAGCCCCCAGGTAGTTAACCTGTCTTCGGGTTCAAACCGAAGTGCCCAGCCGTGAGCATACTCCCGATTAACAATCACGACCATGGATAAGCTGGTCGCCATCCCAGTATACACCGGCTGTCCCCGGGTTTTCCTTTTCCTTGGTGACTACCCAAACCTTAGGGATGTAATAGGCGAGGGAGATCATGTCACGTGCTGTGTCTTTATCCCCGATGAGATCCCCGAGAAGATCCACATCATAGTCAGGGGGTGTCACGTTAATCACCAGTCCATGAACGATCTTATGCGCATTGACTTCCTCATCCCCTTTGAACCTGTCATCGGGGGTGTGAAGTATCTTGCCGCACCCTTCACACCGGTATTTACCAGCGCGGAAAGCAGAGTATTCGAAACCCATGCGTCAGCACCACTCGTTTTCGAGACGAGGACCATTACCCTGATGGTTTTACTTTCCAGAGAGGAAGGCAGGATACTCGAAATCCAAGGTATTACCCTCCACACGCTTTCCAGGCGTGGCCACACTCCCTGGTGGGTTTACCTTCCATATTACGCTGACGCTTTAGCCTTACCCTTACGGACTGCGTTGGTGTAGATGCACACTGTGCAGTACCCCATGCAGTCGCAGAGCTGATGATGTCCCTCATGGGTGCCGTGCTTGTGGATGTCAGCGACAACCTTGAATCCGTACAGCCCAGTCGTGAACAGGTTCCCGGCTAGCTTCAGCCCATCACTAAGACTCATCGATCGGTACCCACTTCCCGTCGCGTTTCCCCTCCACCTTGAGGTTGGAAGGTTTCATGTCCTGCTTAGCCCGCTGTTCAGGCAGTGCGCCACCGTACCAGAGCTGCCGGTTCAGCCACACCTTGAACCTTGGGTGTGCTGCCATCCTACGCCATGCTGCCTGCTTGTTCTGCAACTGGCTGCGATGCTCCCTAGACTCCCCTACGGCACCTGACGCCCTGTGGATGATCCGGACGCCTGTCTCACTCTTGTTCTGGTGCTGTCCCCCAGGGCCACCAGACCTGAACGTCTGTAGGTC
>Ga0364919_10044_pt1 | contig 69795 bp, 68 predicted proteins | sample SorcelJu500001C7_2_FD_206953 | JGI IMG/M metagenome (GOLD analysis project Ga0364919, IMG submission 206953) | Enriched cells from Trout Bog Lake Hypolimnion, Wisconsin, USA - BchlTB.June20.5000.01.C7 | ecosystem: Environmental > Aquatic > Freshwater > Lake > Hypolimnion/Profundal zone | place... | reverse complement strand
TTCTTAGATTGCGGTAAAACACACTCGTTCTTTGACAGTTTCCAAAGTTTTCCCAGTTGGTGGTGAGTCCGGGGCTCAAGCGAGCTCACTTAGGCCATCGACGGAATTGGAAGTCATCAGCGAATCCAGCAACGGCAGTTGCTGGAGACCAGGGACGGCGGTCCCGCGACGTGAGGGCGAGAGCTCTTGCATCTCCTTTTCGGCACGGCGGTGCTGGGAAGGAACCAAGTCTGGCGCCCGCAAAGGCGACAGAGCCCGGAGAGCGCAACTCTTCAGGTGTCCGGTTGTCGCAAGACAATTGGACCGCGCGCCGGACGCAATCCGGCGCATGGGCAGTCAGTTCGCACTGGCTTGCCCGACGGCTCACCAGCCGCGAACTGGTAGGCCTGCTGATGACGACATCCGACGGTGAGCCTTCGAGGGGCAGCAAGGGTCTATAGCGAGCTGCTGGTTGAGGCGAACAGGAGACTGTGAAAGGCAAGCTAGGATCCCGAGGAACGAGTCGGTTTGCCCGATTGGTCGGTGAGCCCGGAGCCCGAGCCGGGACCGCACGAGGCGGCCAGCCTAATAAGCTGGAAGCAACGAGAGCAGGTCTGGTAAGGGTCTAACGCGAGCTGCTGGTCGAGGTGAATGGGTTCGGACTCCTCGGGATTCGTATTTCTGCTTACGTCCTTACCATCCCCACTACTTCTTGCGCTCCACAATGTAGCGCGCAATTTCCTTAAGAGTGTTCGCCCGTTCTCCAAAGCTGTCCAGCGCCGAACAGGCGGTGCGGATCAACTGTGCCGCCATCTCTTCTGCCTTGGCAAGCCCAAACAGTGCCGGGTATGTGACCTTCTCAGCCGCAACATCTTTACCGGCGGTCTTGCCAAGCTGCTCGCTGGTCTGCGTAACGTCCAGAATATCGTCAGCGATCTGGAAGGCGAGCCCAGCCGAGCGCCCAAACTCACGCACCCGCTGCACCTCCACTGCCTTTGCGCCCGCGTAGTAGCAGCCCGTAAGGAGCGAGGAAACGATGAGTGCGCCGGTCTTTGCGCGATGGATATATTCGAGCGTTGGCAGATCGGGCCGTACGTGCTCGGACTCGAAGTCCACGACTTGGCCGCCGATCATTCCATCGATGGTTCCGGTGCCGTGGGCCAGTTCTTCGATGATTCGCACCCGCGCCTCTGCTGGACACTTCAGGCGCGCCATGACTTCGTAGGCTTGTGTCTGCAGAGCGTCGCCGGCCAGTATCGCAGTAGCCTCGCCGAAGGCTTTGTGACAGGTAGGCCGGCCACGACGCAGGTCGTCATTATCAAGCGCGGGCAAATCGTCGTGCACAAGTGAGTAAGTATGAAGCATCTCGATTGCCGCACCGAGCTCATCTACGCCTTCCGGCGATGTGCCGCTCACCATCCGTGCAGACTCCATGCAAAGAATGGGGCGGAGACGCTTGCCTCCGGCAAATACACTATGGCGCATGGCCTGGTGGATTGAACTCGGGTATTGCGCAGCCGCCGGCAACAATCGTTCCAGCGCGGCGTCGGCAAGCTTCTGGCCTTGGATTAAGGTTTCTTTCAGCATGGACGATAGAAGTGTAACAGTGCTCTCCACTGCAGGGCTACTACCCAGTGCCAAGTACTGGTGGGGAAAGCACTGAACTTGCAGAAAAACAAAAACCCCGCATCGACGGGGCCTCAAGTGCCATCAGCAGATTACGCCGCGTTGGCCAAATGCTGCTTGGGCGTGGTGCGTGAGGCACGAAGTATGGAGCGGATGTCCTGAGGATGACAGAACTCAGTTGCTCCAGCATTCAATGCGGCCATCCACATGTGTTCGTCGGGTGCGCGATGAGTGCAGACAATCGTTAGATCTTCAAAATGCCTCATCAGCTGACTTACTCCTTCTGCATCCACCAATTCCAGATCGAGCACCGCTACACGCGCTTTATGACGGAGCAGCATTGCGCGCAAGTCCAGGGCGCTTTCGGCCACGGCTACCCGGGCAAAATGCGCATGCAGGCGGTTTGCCAAATCCATCGCGATGGCAGGGTCTTTCTGTGCGATTACAACTGTAGCCAACGGCATATTCTCTCCGTAATGCAACTGCCCGCACCTTGCGGTGTGGCGGTCGGAAAGAGTTTTCATTCTTAACTTGCGGGGGACGCTTGCGCTGTCTTACTTGCTCTCGCTACTTTCGCCGAAGGCTTCGGCTCGCAGACCTTCATCATCTCTCAAAAGGATCTCAACTCGGCCTTCCGCCGCTTCCAATTCCTTTCTGCAGGAAGCCGAAAGCGATACGCCTTCTTCAAAGAGTTTCAAAGACTGCTCCAGCGGAAGATCGCCTCTTTCCATTTCCTTGACGATTCCTTCCAGCCTTTGCAGAGACTCTTCAAACTTAGCCAAGTAATCCTCCACGCCAACTCCATTCTAGCCCAGTTCCACATTTGCCGGACTGGCTCTCAGGTTAAAAACCTGCAAAAATCGAGAGCACATTCGTAATCAGTGGGCCAGCGTCGAATCGCGCAGAAAATCGTAGTTTCCTACAGGGCTGAGTTGTACGTTTTCCAGCCTTCGTGTGTGCACAACAACATTGTCCGCCCACCAGAGGTGAATGTAGGGAAGATCGCGATTGAGTGTTTCCTGCGCCGCAACGTAAGCGGTCCGACGTTCCTTCTGATTCCCACTATGCATGCCTTCGGAAATCAGGACGTCCACCCTGGGATTGGAGTAGTACCCTCGGTTGGCGCGTTTGGGAGTGAAACTCGCCGTGTCGAATACGTTGTCGAAGATGTCCGGATCCTGGTTGCTGCCTCCAACCCAGCGCAGCGAATAAAGTTGGAATGCTCCTTTGACCACGTCCGCATAGAACGTTGCAAATTCAAAGCTGTGAATGTCGAGCGCGATGCCCACCACGCGCAACTGCTGTTGCAGCACCGCGCAGAGCAGGCGCGTGCTCTCGTCGGTTGAAGTTTTCATTACCAGATGAAAGCGCACTCCATCGGCATCGGTACGGAATCCTGCCTCATCGAGTAACTGGCGAGCCCTCGCCGGATCGTACGGGTAGTTCTTTGCACTTGCATCGTAGGCCCAATGCTGCGGTGGAAGAATGCTGTTGGCCGGCCTTGCCATGTCGTGCCAGAGGTAATGAATCAGAGTCGTCCGGTCGATTGCGTACGCCAGCGCCTGCCTGACCGCCACATCCTTAAGGATAGGATCGCGCATATTCATCGCAAGGTATTGGTAACTGGTCCCCGGCGCCCGCTCTACGATAAGCTGCGGCTGCCGAGCCAAAACAGGAATCATGTCTCCCGGCAACGCGTTGATCTCGACATCTGCGGAACCTTTGCGCAATTCCAGCGCCCGCGTTGTTGCATCCGGAACTACATTGAAACGAACTCGCGACAGTTGCGCACGCTTGCCCCAGTACTGCGCATTACGCTCGATTACTACTTCACGGTCCGGCACCTCTGACACGAAGCGGAATGGTCCAGTTCCTATAGGATGCCTCGCCAACTCCTCTCCCGAACCCTGCGGAACGACCCCCAATGCACCATCCGACAAGTTCCAGAGCAGCGCAGAAAATGGTTCTTTGAGCCGGATCACGACCGTGAAATCGTCTGGGGTTTCGACTCGCTCGACGTAACGATAGGCATTGCTTTTTGCGGAACGCGGCTTTCCATTCAGGAGCGAGTCTAGCGTCCATTTCACATCAGCCGAGGTCATGGGGCGGCCGTCATGGAAGCGAACGTCGCGCCGCAAGTGAAAGATGTAGGTGAGAGGATTGGAAACATCCCAACTCTCGGCGAGCCGCGGCTTCAAATCAAAATTCTCGTCGCGCCGTACCAGCCCCTCAAAGATCAATTCGCCGATTCGTTCCGACTGGGCGTCGGTTCCAATTCTCGGATCAAGGTTCAAGGGCGAGCTTTCGATCAGCATGACGGCGGTTTCCTTGTCTGGCCTTTGGCTCGAGCAAGCGGTGAGCAACACGCAAAGCGCGAGAGCGGGTAGAGCGACCGTAATTTTACGCATAGCTCACCTTGCCCAGAATCACCTCGCGCTCCGCTCCCGTCGCGCCTGGGATATTCGAAGGATCGCCATGCCAGCTCTGATAGGCGAGCAGCGCGAAGGCGACGGCCTCTTTGGCTTGTGAAGGCACTCCCACCGCATCGGTCGGTAACACTTCTAAACCAAGCCCTGCCACCTCGCTCCGAATCATCTCCATCAGAGTCAGGTTGAGCGTGCCACCGCCAGAGATGAAGAGATCGCGATATTGATTCTGGGTCGAGAGCGCCCGCACAGCCGCAGCAATCGAGCGCGCGGTAAGCGCGGTGGCCGTAGCCAGCACGTCGTGCGGTTTTGCAGGACCGCATTGCTTCAGGAAGGCAGCCACGAACTCGCGCCCGAACTCCTCTCGTCCCGCCGTCCGCGGCCCCCTGCGCCGGAAGAATGGACCCTTCATCTGCTCCGCCAAAACCGCAGGGAGGACGCGGCCCTTGGCAGCAAGCTTCCCCTGGTTATCAAAAGCGGAGCCAAAGAGCTTCTCGCAAAGCGCGTCGATCACCATATTGCCTGGGCCCGTATCAAACGCACGTACCTGTTCCGCGTCCGCCGATGCTGGAATAGCTGTCAGATTGCCAATGCCGCCGATGTTTTGCACAATGCGGCCCCGCTTCGGGTGGCGAAACAGCAGTAGGTCGAGGAACGGAACGAGCGGCGCGCCTTGTCCTCCGGCGGCCATGTCGGCAGGACGAAAGTCGCTGACCACGGAAACTCCAAGGCGGTTGGCCAGCACAGAGCCATCGCCGATTTGTAAGGTGCAGGCAACATGGCGGCCGAGGTATCTGGCGGCATTGCCCTGATGGTAGATCGTCTGACCGTGGCAGCCCACCAGTTCACAGGTCACACCGGAACGGCGCTGAGTGCGATGAACGCAGTCTGCATAAATGTCCGCCAGTAGAAAGTTCAGCCGCGCCAGTTCACTCACCGCAATTGACTGCGCATTCATGGCCTTCAGCACCGCCGCGCGGACCCCGGCGGGATAGGCAAACGTGTCATGCGCGATCAACTCAATGCGGGTCCGGAAGCGCCGTCCAGCCAACCGAACTAGAGCCACATTCACCCCGTCGGCAGAGGTTCCGCTCATCACACCGGCAACTATCAATTCAGCACACCCTTTCTTCAATCCGGGCATCAGTACTCATCGCATACGGAAAGGCCGATTGTACTATTCACAGCATCCCACATATGCGCACGTTTGATTGTTTATGGAGAATGTTTTCAGTCGGGGTGCGCGCTTCTAATACGAAATTAATACGAAAGCTGGCTCCGCGCTCCAGGAGCTTCTATTCGCGCGCTAAAGCCTGAGCCTTAGCCGCGCAGTCCAGGCAGAAGGTTTGCTCCTTCAGATCAATCCATTCCACGGCATGCGAACTGGACATAACGCAGCGATAATCGTCGCAGTGATGCAGTTCGAGGGTGTGTCCGAGTTCATGGATGGACTCAATCAGCAGCCTGCGCGAGAGCAAGTTCAAATCCGCGGGCAAGCCATAGAACTCCTGCCGCAGCCGCGCGTAGGAAACAACCGAGCACTTCCCGCCCAACTGCGCTTCCCCAAAAACAAAAGTAAGAATGGGGATGTATAGATCAACCGGGGTTACGCCGAGCACACGCCATGTCTTCCAAGTAGCATACTGCTGCATCCGTTCCAACAATTCGCTGGAATGGTATTGTCCGCGCTCGGAGTGAAATGCGAAGTCCGGACGCAGCGGCGGACTCAGCACCTCGCAACGGATATGGAACGCATCGGAAAGCTCCGAGCGTAACCATTCCAGCATCGGCGCATGAGGTGCCCCGATTGGTAATAGTTGTAATACCCTCATCGAGTTTCAGGCGCAGCCAAGGCCTGTTTGCTCCATCCGTACTTCTTCAGTTTATGGTGCAGGGTTACGCGGTCGATCTCCAGTATTTCGGCGGCACGTGTCTGGTTGCCACCGCACTCATCAAGCACTCTCAGGATATGGGTCTTCTCGATGTCCTCCAGCGAACGAGCATCGGGCATCGGTGCGGACGCGGTAGTGGCATGTGGCTGGATCGTGAAGTCGCGTTCGCGCAGTTCAGGCTCCTGCGAAACCACCATTGCACGTTCGATCGCATTTTCCAACTCGCGAATATTTCCCGGCCAGTGGTATTGCTGCAGAAGGTCCATTGCGCGCGGATTGACCCGCAGAATCTTCTTATTCATGTCGCGCGAAAACTTGCGTACAAAATGATCCACCAGCATAGGAATATCGTCGCGGCGCTCGCGTAGCGGCGGCAACTCAATGCGGAATACATTCAGCCGGTAGTAAAGATCCGGACGGAAGTGGCCCTCCTCAATCAATTGCTCCAGTGGCTTGTTGGTGGCCGCAACACAACGGAAGTCCACCTTGATTGATGTATTTCCGCCAACCCGAACAATCTCTCGCTCCTGCAGCACGCGCAATAAATCGGTCTGTGTCCGCAGGCTGATGTCGCCGATTTCATCGAGGAATACGGTGCCGCCTTCGGCCACTTCGAACTTGCCCTTCTTGCGGTACTGCGCTCCGGTGAATGCGCCTTTTTCGTGTCCGAATAGTTCGCTTTCGAGCAGCGTTTCAGTCAGTGCTCCGCAGTGTATGGCTACCAGAGGGTGATAGCGCCGCGGGCTGGCAAAGTGGATCGCTTTTGCCACCAGTTCCTTGCCGGTGCCGCTCTCGCCGGTGATCAGCACAGTGGCATCGGTGGGACCAACGGTTTCGATCGCCTCCATGACCTTTTTCATCACCGCGCTCTGGCCCACCATACTGTCAGGCCGCGCCACCTGGTCCACAGTTTCACGTAGCCGCACATTTTCTTCGCGCGCCAACCGGTGCGATAAAGCGTTCTGCATCAGATGTGCAATCTCGTCGGGGTCCAGCGGCTTGGTGACATAGTCATAGGCGCCATTCTTCAGCGCTGCCACCGCCGTCTCCACCGAAGCATAGCCCGTCATCATGATTACGATAAGCTTTGGATCGAGTTCGTGAATGCGCCGCTGCAATTCGATGCCGTCAGTTCCGCGCATCTTTATATCCAGAAGCGCGATGTCCCACGGATGTTCCGCCAACCGCAGTAGCGCTTCGCTGGCGTTCTCGGCGGTCCCCACTTCGTAACCCTCTTCGCGAAACCATTTGAAAAGCGAATCGCGCACACTCAACTCATCATCCACAATCAACAGACGCCCTTTGATCTCGCTCACATTCCCGCTCCTGCGGCTAATTGCCCGTTGATGCCTGTGCGTGCAGATCTTCTATATGCTCTACACACATCGGCAGAATAACTTGGAAGGTTGTTCCGACGCCCAATTCAGACGAGACCTCGATGCGCCCCCCGTGACGTTCCACGATTCCCTTGGAAACTGCCAGGCCTAATCCAACGCCCTTACCGACTTCTTTTGTAGTGGTGAAGGGATCGAAGATGTGCGGCAAAATCTCCGGTGGAATACCCACCCCGTCATCCCGTACCTGCAGTTCGATCTGATCACCGTTCGGTATTGTTCGCGTGGACACCCAGAGATTGCCACCGTGCGGCATCGCATCAATCGCGTTGATCACCAACGCCAGCGCGACCTGCTCAATCTGTGCTGAATCGCATTGTATCGGCGGCAGCTTCCGGTCCAACTCGACTTGGAGCTGAACTCCACTGATCTCGGCTTTGTGTTCCACCAGGCGAAGTGTCCGCGTCACCACAGTGTTCAAATCCGAGAGACTTATGTTCATTGGTGATGTGCGCGAGAATGACAACAGGTTATGCAGCAGTTCGCCGCATCTCTTGCTTTCGGAGGCAATCAAATCCAGCGATTCGACTGCTTCCTTCTTCTGCTCCTCGCCGGTGAACCCTCGTTCTATCCACTTCTTCAACAATTTGGCGTAAGTCAAAATTCCGGCCAGCGGATTATTGATCTCATGTGCTACCACCGCCGACATCTTGCCGATCGCGACCATTCGCTCCACTTGCAATATTTGCTGCTGGGTGTTTTGCAACTCGCGGGTCTTCTGCTCTACCCGATGCTCCAGCGTGTGCGCCCAATCCGTGGCTTCACGCCGCGCCCCTTGCAGTTGGCTGCTCATATTGTTAAATGCAGTTGCCAATTTTCCGATTTCATCTGCGGATTCCACTGGGATTTGGTAGCCCAACTCACCCTCAGACAAGTGCTTGGTACCCTCCTGCAAGCGCATCAATGGAGTATGGAGAACAGTACGAATTGCGATCCAAAGAAGCAAGCCAATAGCGAGCGTACCAGTGAGCAGAATTACTATCACCCAAAGACTGCTTTGAGCCAGGCTTGCATCTTCGCGCTCGAGAGAAACACCGGTATCGAGTATTCCCAGGATGTGTTGCGAAGCCGGATGCGCGTGGCAAGCCGCATTGGAGCATTCTGCCCTGTTCACGATTGGAGCGATTACGCCAAGTACACGGTGCTGGCCCTCATGATCCCGCGCACTGTAGATGCGGAAATGCTTGTTCAGTGCTGGAGTGCTGGCATCAAGGTGGCACTCGACGCACTGCGCGTTGGTTCTACCAATTGAGGTTCCAGCTTCGCGTGGATCGCTCGAGAACGCCACCTGCCCATCATGGTTGATGATGCGGATCTGCTCAATCACACTATGGTTACCCACGCCCTGAATAGACTCTCGCAAACCTTCGCGGTCATTGCGCATCATTGACCGGATGGTGGAATCCAGAACGAAGTCACTGATCCCTTCCGCCTGTGCCAGCGAAACCTGCTCAAGGTCATGCCGGTGCAGCCGGATGTTGACATAGCCCAACACCACCGAGCCCAATACTAGACAAGCAAGCAACAAAACAAGGAGCTTTGTGCTGACGTGCTTGATCCTCGAGTTGAGCTGCAGGGACATTACTTCTCCAGTTAACGCTGGGAGCGTTGCCCTTCGGCAGACGCTCCCAGCCCAGGGTTGGTTAGTTCATCAGCGAAGACTGATGCACTGGCTCGGGCAGCGTAGCCAGCTCGGTTGCCTCTACGTCCTGCCGGTGATGCGCATCTTCAAATATCGGCAGATACCTCACAGCCATTCCGAAAACAAAGAATCCCAACGCGATAATCATCGCTGTCAGGCTGGCTTCCGTCCATCTTGGATGGTAGTGATGACCTGCCCAGGTTTCAAAGCCGGTGATGCTTACGTTGAGGCGATTGGTTACAAATCCGAGGAGCGTGGAGCAGGAGGCGACGTATAGCCCGGTCGCGCTTAATCGCACTCTCCGGAAAGAGAGCATGATTAGCGGAATGATCAAAGCCAGGGTCAACTCCAGCCACAGGAAGTAGGATTCATAGCTGGGGTGCAGAATAGCGCCAAGTTGTCCGCGGTGAAGGTAGTCCTCAAAGCGAAGCAGTGCGTAGATCCACAGTGTCACATACAGCACTCCGCCCAGTTCCACGATCACAGGCAACTCCAGCTGCCGTCGAAAGACCCGCGAGCTTAGCGACGACTCGAAGATGGTCATCGCCAGGCCGACCGCCACTGCTGAAATGAAAAAGAAGAACGGGAGTGCCGGGCTGTACCAGAAGGGATGCAGCTTGGTCGGCATGATCAGGTAGAGCGTTCCCAGTGAAGACTGGTGCAACGTCGAAAGAAGAATACCCAGTATCACCAGCGGAATCAGGCAGGCTTTTACAATCTTCAACGGCGTTGCCAGGTGGAAGCGCTCCAAAACCGCGGTTGAAAATTCAAGAGCCAGCACCGTCGTATAGAACATCACGCAGAAGCCGACCTCGAACATCACCGAGTGCGGATTCATGTAAATCAACTGATGCCAAATGAACCAGGGACGGCCCAAGTCAAACATCAGGCCTACGATGACCAGCACATAGCCGAGGAACGCCGTCAATACCGCAGGCCGGGCTATTGAGTGCAATCTTTCAATGTTCAGCAGGTACACCGCTCCGGTGACAATGAACGCACCCGCCGCCAGCATGACGCCGCATAGGACATCGAAGCCAATCCAAATGCCCCACGGGAACTTGTCGCTCATATTCGAGACGGCGCCGATGCCGTAATAGTAACGAACAAATACCGAGTAAACTCCCATCGCCATAATCAGGCAGAAGACGATCTTCCAGAAGGTAAGTTTGGTCCTCACTTCGTGCCTCCTTTCGCGTCGCCTTGGGCCGAAGCCTCGGCCAGGGCCACCTCATCTCGCCGATGGGTGATCCAATACACGCCGCCCAACAATAGAGCCCAAAGCGGAACAAAATCAGGGATCTTCGATAGAATTCGGAACGTGTAATCCGGCATCGGCGTATCGCCGAGTCTTCCCGGGGCCGGCAGTCCGTAGGATTCGAATGCTACCGATGAAAGAATCAGAACCGAGGTTCCACCGACTTCATTCAGACCGTAGATGTGGGGGAGGTAATTATCGGGATTCTGGCGGAGTCGATCCTTAGCTTCGGCAATCAAAGCATCGCGATCGCCAAACTTGGTCGCTCCCGTCGGGCAAATCTCCGCGCAAGCTGTTGGGCGTCCTTGTTTCACCCGGTCCGGACACATAATGCACTTGCGCACACGCGGATTCAGCTTTCCCCACTCGTACTTCGGCTGCGAAAACGCACAGGCGACCATGCAGTAGCGGCACCCGATGCACTTGTAAACGTCGTATACCACGGGTCCTTCCGCCGTCTTGTGAAGAGCTCCGACAGGACAGACCGAACCACAGGCCGGCTCGTTGCAGTGCATACATAGCCTGCGCATGAATTTGTCGTTGTTTGCGAGGACCACCGTGTACTTGTGCGCTGACTGAAACGATTCCGCTGCTATAGCGTCGTCATACGGCAGTTCGTTTTGCTGGGCACACGCACCCTCGCACTGCTTGCAATTGATGCATTGGGTAGCATCATAGAGAATAGCCTTACTCATAAGATCTCCGCACCGCTAACGGCTGGCATATCCATGTCAGTCGAATTTTCCTTACCTGGCGTGGGAGTACAACAGGCTTGAAACGGAAGGAGCCGGTAACCTGATGGTTACCTCACGCAAGCCAGCGGTTCGCGCCGCTGTGGACGAGCGTGCAATGGCCCCGGCCGCTAAACGCCGGAAATCCCACATCACATCAGCCTTGCCGCCAGAAGATTCTCCCGTCCGTGCGCTTTCCGGCTGCCTGACGATTGCGCGGATAGCGCATTCGCACTACCCGGAATCGAGTTAGGAGCCAGAGTCTGACACTCCGGACGTGCTTCTGTGGTCAAACACGGTCCCGCCATGAAAGCTAAATATCACATCACTTTGCCGCAACCCATGAATTCGAGATGCGCTGTAACAATGTGCTGGTTAGGTTTTTGTCACCGTGATATCCGTCACATCGTCATGTGCGACCGAGGGGCTTCTTATGGTTACCTACTGTTGCATTGCACAACAGCAAATTGTAAACAATCGCCACAGTATTGAAGGAATCAACAATGGAAATTGAAGAAGGAACGAAGAACAGATGCGCAGCAAATATTCCCAAAAAGGGAAATGTGGGCGGATTTCTCTGGGCTTATATGGAACTCACTTCTTACCTATGCCCCGACCAACCTCTCTAACGCCGACTTATTCCGGATCATTAGCGTTGACCCCTTCAGCACTGCAATCTGCTTCTTGCGAAAGTCAGCCAAAGTACGCGTGACTGTTTCCCGGGATGTCCCAATAATCTGGGCGATCTCCTCATGGGTTAGGGCGACCTTAACGCGCATCCCTGATTCATCCGCCCCTTCGCCGTGTGACCACTCCAGTAGCAACCGCGCCAGCCGTTCTGGTGCTGAATGGGAAAGCCCCAAGGATCGGATTTGCTGATACGCTGACTGGCAGTCTCGGCTGAGGTGCTGTGCCGCCCTCAGGCAGGCGTCGCCGTGCTCCTGCAGAAAGCGCAAAAAATCCTCACGCTTGATGAAATTCAGCTGGCATGGCTGACCTGACTCGGCCGTGATCTCGTAAGGGGTATTCGATACTGTGGCATGCAATCCTAGTACTTCGCCCGGTTGCACAATCTTCAGGATCAAAGTCTTTCCATCGCTGGATGTTGTCGAAAGCTTCACCCGCCCCTTGCATAGCAGATAAATTCCGCGAGGAGACTGCCCCTCCACGAAGAGCACGGAGCCGGCTGGATATGCCGCCGTAAACTTTATCTTTTCAAATGCATCCAGAGATGCTTTGGGGAGATCGCAGAAGAAGCTGTCAGTGCGCAGCTTACAAATCAGGCAATTCTCAACCAGTTCCAAGCCGTATGGCGATCCCAATTCACCCTCCCTTGGGTTAACAAGAATGACACTGCTTCCATTGTTGGAAGCTGCTGATGCGCAGCCCCGCCCGAGCTGGAAATCGTTCCAAACAAACCAAGTTGGACGTCCATTCCTGAGGCCGTTCGCGATGGCCTTCAAACGCAGCACCTGCCGTTCGGTGGCCACCCTAAAAGTGACTTATATCACATTCTAGCTGTGACGGCTAATACAGACTCTCGCTTTCCTCTCTGGCGAGGTATTGCCAATAAATCAGGGTGTGTTGCGGAAATGACGACCGGACTGAAGCGTGGCAAGCCGCACAGGTCTGCCCCAGGGGCGTTAGCTGGCTGCAGAGCCTGAGCGCATCGGCGTCCAGCTTTCGCCAGTGATTCCTGATAGGGCCATGCATCTTTTTTATTTTTCAACCCTTGTAACTGTCTGAACATCAGCATATAGTTACGCGCCAGAGCTGGTGTGGCACGAGTGAAGTCTGTTCTGCAGATGTTCTCGCTTTGGTCACGGGGTGAATGTGCTTCCGTTTTATGGGGTCTCAAATTAATTAGATTTGCGGGCAACCTACTGTTCCTCCTTCTCTTCTGGAAGCAGGTAATGTGAGCTGTTTTTCTGGATTCAGTCGTTCTTCTTAATGACCGGCATAATGCGCGGAGCTCTACCTCCGCCAACCCAGGAGGGCATGGAATGGCAACAGTGCAAAAGGTAAACGGTGACGCCGGAGAGGGAAAGACCAAGTGGGATCGAGTGGAGGAGATGGATGAGTTCCGCCTTCTGATTCTTGCCAAAAAGGAGTTTGTGATCCCGGCGACGGTGTTTTTCGTCGTCTACTATTTCGCGCTTCCGGTGCTGGTCGGCTACGCCCCGGAATTCATGAGCCGCAAAGTGTTAGGGCCGGTCAACCTGGCTTATCTCTTTGCCCTGTCGCAGTTCTTTGTCGCCTGGGGCATCGCTTGGGCCTATGTCTGCGCGGCCCGCAGATTCGACAAGTTCGGTGCTCACATTCTTGAGACCCTCAAGCGCGAGGGATACGACGAAAAGCAAGATGGAAAGAGAGGACTATAGTCATGCATCTCGATATGACGTTGGTGCTGTTTCTTTCCTTTATTGTGATCACTCTCGGGATCACGGCATGGGCTTCGCGTCGCTCTGGTTCCTCGTCCAGCTTCTTTGCTGCTAATCGTCAGATCACCGCATGGCAGAATGGGATCGCCGTCGCGGGAGACTACATGAGCGCGGCATCGTTCCTCGGCATTGCGGGCCTGATTGCCTTTTTTGGCTATGATGGCTTTCTCTACTCGGTGGGCTGGCTGGTCGCATACCTTACCGTTTTGCTCATTGTTGCCGAGCCGTTGCGGAACGCAGGAAAGTACACCATGGCGGACGTGCTCGCCTACCGGATGAATCCTCGTCCTGTGCGTGCAATGGCTTCGCTCAGCACGCTTGTCGTCAGCACCTTTTACATGATTGCGCAGATGGTCGGGGCCGGGTCGCTGGTGGCTCTGCTGCTCAAGGGCAGCCATATCAGCTACACGACCGCAGTCATTGGCGTCGGAATCCTGATGATCGTGTATGTGGTGTTTGGCGGCATGCTGGCTACTACCTGGGTGCAGATCATCAAGGCTGTGCTGCTGATCGCCGGGACCATTCTGCTGAGTATTCTCGTGCTGGCTCACTTCCATTTCAGCCTCTCAGAATTCTTCACTGCGATCTCCCAGGTCACATACCACGGCGCTGGCGGCAAAGTTATCGTTCAAGACTTCATGACCCCAGGCCTGCGTTTCAAGCCACCTTATGGCCCGCTTGAGGTCATTTCTCTTGGTGTGGCGCTTATCTTCGGCACAGCCGGTCTGCCTCATATCCTTGTGCGCTTCTATACCGTTCCAGACGCCAAGACCGCGCGCTACTCCGTGGTTTGGGCGATGGTGATTATCGGCTCCTTCTACATCATGACTACTTTTCTTGGCTTCGGTGCCGCGACGATCGTGGGACGCGACTTCATTGCCAAGAACGGTGGCACCAATATGAGCGCACCTTTGCTGGCCAAGGTAATTGCCGGAGATGTATTTTTTGCGTTCATCTCTGCAATTGCTTTTGCAACGATTCTCGCCGTGGTTGCCGGGCTGACGATCAGCGCTTCCACGTCGTTTGCCCATGATGTATGGACGAACGTCATTCACCACGGCGTCGAGCGACATGCGGGCGAGGAGCGCAAAGTAGCCAGAATTTCCGCGTTTGTGGTTGGAGCTGTTGCCATTGCGATTGCGATTGTACTGGGACCAACGGCCAACGTGGCTTTCCTGGTTGCGCTGGCATTTGCCGTAGCTGCCTCGGCCAACGTTCCAGTGATCATCTTTTCCATCTACTGGAAGAAGTTCAATACCGCGGGCGCGGTGTGTGGCCTGGCTGCCGGACTGCTGGGCTCCATCATTCTCATACTCATCGGTCCCAGCATAATGGGCATTGACGCGGCGACGGTGGTCGGAGCTGCGCGCCATCCCATCCAACACGCGCCCATTTTCCCATTAGAAAATCCCGGCCTACTTAGCGTTCCGATAGGTTTTGCGGGAGCATTGCTAGGGACTTTATTTGGCGCGAAGGATCCGCAGGCGATCCAGCGCTTCGAAGAACTCGAAGTAAGAGCCAACACCGGACTTGGTTCGGAGAAGGCGACTGCTCACTAGAACCAGCCAACCTCACGCGGAGGGTGTATATCAACTCCCCTCCGCCTTGTTGGATTTGATATGATGCCGGGCACGCTGGTTCGGAATGATAATGCCGATGCCCGTCCGATCGCTCTTGCAGGTTTGTCTCCGGGGTGGAGACTGGCCTTATCAATAATTCTAGAACCGAACGAGTTCGTGGCGAACGTCGCCTCGCCAATCCTGTCAGGGGGTGTTTTGCATGAGCAGTCAAACAGAATCGGAAGTAACTTCTCCAGCGTTCTCATATGCTGCGCCTGCGATTGTAAAGCGCGAGGCCATCATCAAAGATTACTCTGCGGAGTATGAGCGCTCGGCTCAAAACCCAGAGGCCTTTTGGGCTTCCGAAGCCGAAAATTACACATGGATCAAGAAGTGGGACAAGGTGTGTGAGTGGGATGGCGCACACCATAAATGGTTTGTAGGTGCCAAGACCAACATCACGCTCAATGCTCTCGACCGCCACGCAAAGAGCGACCGATTTAATCGTGTCGCCTATATCTGGCTCGGTGAAGACGGTTCGGAACGCGTCATCACGTACGGCCAGCTCTACCGCATGGTATGCCGCTTCTCGAACGGCCTGCGCTCGCTTGGTGTTGGCAAGGGAGACCGTGTCGTCATCTACATGCCCCTCACGATAGAGGGCGTGGTTTCGATGTTGTCATGCGCCCGTGTCGGCGCAATTCATTCCGTCGTCTATGCTGGACTCGGGCACGCCGCGCTTCGCGACCGCATCACAGACGCGCGGGCCAAGGTTATTATCGCCGGCGAGTCTGGTGTCCGTCGCGGTAAGCCGGTGCCGCTCAAGCACATTGTCGATGAGGCCATCGATGGCCTGACTACGGTAGAGCATGTGATCGTGGTTCCGCGCGGCTCTGAGAAGTACGAACCCCAGAGTAGCCGCGAGATCAATTATTTCGATCTTTTCAAGTTTTCTTCCGAGTCACCGGCACAGGAAATGGACGCGGAGGATCCGCTCTTCATTCTTTACACCAGTGGCACCACGGGGCGACCCAAAGGAGTGGTTCACGTTCACGGCGGATACATGGTTGGCACCACCTACCACCTGCGCACGTTCTTCGACGTAAATCCGCGCGATCTGTTCTGGTGTACTTCCGACATTGGCTGGGTGGTCGGCCATAGCTACATCGTCTATGGACCGCTGTGCGCTGGAGTGACCACGATTTTCCGCGAAGGCGCCATCGACTGGCCCAATCCCGGAACCGCCTGGGAGATCGTGGAACGTTACGGCGTCACCAAGATGTTCACCGCGCCCACTGCGATTCGCATGTTCATGCGTTACGGCGAGCATTTGCCCGCAGCTCACGATCTGACTTCGCTGCGCGTTATCGCCTGCGCTGGTGAGCCTCTGAACCCGGAGGCTTGGCGCTGGGCACAAACCTATCTTGCCGGTGATGGCAAATGGGGCTACGTGATTGACAACTGGTGGCAGACCGAACTTGCCGCTCCTACATTGGGCACGCCCGTCACCATGCCCTATCGTGCCGGGAAGGCAGGCATTCCTCTGGCCGGCGTTAGAGCCGATGTGGTCGACAGGGAAGGCAAGTCGGTTGGCACTAATGAACGTGGACTCCTAGTTTTGAGGGGACCCTTTCCGCACATGATGCGCACCGTTTGGGGCGACGACGCGCGCTACGAACGCGAATGGAAGCAGATCCCGGGATGCTACGTCACCGGAGACATAGCGATGAAAGATGAGCATGGCTATATTGCCGTGCTCGGTCGCGCCGACGACGTGCTGAATGTAGCGGGCCACCGAATCGGTACCGCCGAAGTTGAGTCCGCCCTGATCTCGCATCCCGCTGTCGGCGAGGCTGCTGCCATCGGCCTTCCGGACCCAATGAAGGGAGAATGCATCAAAGTATTCGTTCTTCTGCGCGCCGGGCAGGTGGCCAGCGACACGCTCTCTGCCGCATTGATTGAACACGTGCGTCGCGAGTTGGGGCCAATCGCTACACCTTCGGCTCTTGAGTTCGTAACGCAACTTCCCAAGACGCGTTCCGGAAAGATCATGCGCCGTTACTTGAAGGCCAAGGAAACAGGTCAGGAGATCGGGGACATTTCAACAATGGACCAGTAGCCGCAGCCGTGTTGTTTTGGCTGGTTGAATGAGCACAATTTCACGGAGGCGTAAGCCCCGCGTTCACGGAGGAAGCAGGACAAATGGCGAACGAACCATCAGTGCATGGCGTCAACATTGATTCAATGTTGCAGGAGAATCGCGTTTTCCCGCCCTCGGCGGAGTTCAGTGCCAAGGCGCACATCAAGAGCTTGGAAGAGTACAAGCGGATTTATGCCGAGGCGGCCGAGAACCCGGAGGCATTCTGGGGAAAGATCGCCCGGGAACTGCATTGGTTCAAGCCCTGGACCAAGGTTCTGGAGTGGAACGCGCCGTGGGCAAAATGGTTTGTTGATGGCAAGATCAACCTCTCATACAACTGTCTTGACCGTCACGTTGCCTCCGCGCGCCGCGATAAGATTGCATTTCTCTGGGAGGGTGAGCCGGGCGATACTCGCACCCTGACTTATGCGCAGTTGCTTGCCGAAGTGGAGCGCTTCGCCAACGTGCTCAAGGGTCTTGGAGTATCCAAGGGAGACCGGGTGACGATGTACATGGGGATGGTCCCTGAACTTGCCATCGCCATGCTTGCATGTGCCCGTATCGGTGCTGTGCACTCGGTCATCTTTGGCGGATTCTCGGCCAACGCCATCGTTGACCGGGTTAACGATCAGCAGTGCGCGTTCCTCATCACGCAGGACTACTCGTGGCGGCGCGGCACGCAATTCCCGCTTAAAGGAACTGTCGATGAAGCGCTCGTCAATTGTCCTACGGTCACGAAGGTAGTGGTCTATCAGCGGACTGGAGCACCGGTGAACATGCAGGCCGGGCGCGATCACTGGTGGCACGAACTTATGGCCAAGGCGGCTCCCAACTGTCCCGCTGAAGCGATGGACAGCGAAGACCCGCTGTACATTCTCTACACCTCGGGTTCCACCGGAAAGCCCAAGGGCATCGTTCATACCACTGGCGGCTACGCGGTGGGAACTTACATCACCACCAAATGGATCTTCGACATCAAGGATGAAGATATATTCTGGTGCACCGCCGATATCGGCTGGGTCACAGGACACAGCTACATCGTTTATGGTCCGTTGCAGAACGGCACGACGACCGTGATGTATGAAGGCGCGCCGAATCATCCTGATCTTGACCGATTCTGGGCGCTCGTAGAGAAGTACAAGGTGAATGTTTTTTACACTGCTCCAACGGCAATCCGTACGTTCATCAAGTGGGGCGATCAGTATCCCAATCGCCATGACCTGAGCAGTTTGCGCCTGCTCGGTTCTGTGGGCGAGCCGATCAATCCGGAAGCATGGATGTGGTATCGCACGGTGATCGGTAAAGAGCGCTGCCCGATTGTCGATACCTGGTGGCAGACTGAGACTGGATGCATCATGATCACTCCACTGCCGGGCGCGATCGCGACCAAGCCTGGTTCCGCAACGCGTCCATTCCCGGGAATTATCGCTGAGGTTGTCGATCGCGGTGGCGAAAAAGTTCCTCTCGGCTCGGGCGGTTACCTGGTGATCAAGAAGCCATGGCCCGCCATGGCGCGTACGATCTTTGGCGATCCCGAGCGCTATGTGAAGCAGTACTGGTCGGATATTCCAGGCGTGTACTTCACCGGAGACGGCGCACGCATCGACAAGGATGGATATATCTGGGTGATGGGCCGGGTTGACGATGTGCTGAATGTGAGTGGTCACCGCCTGTCAACAATGGAGATCGAATCCGCGCTCGTCGCGCACCCCAAGGTTGCCGAAGCCGCCGTGGTTGGGCGGCCCGACGATATCAAGGGTCAAGCTGTCGCTGCTTTTGTAACCCTTGAAGGCGGAATCGCTCCGACGCCTGCACTAAAGGAAGAACTGCGCGCGTGGGTTGCAAAGGAAATTGGCTCCATGGCCAAGCCAGATGACATCCGCTTCAGCGATCAACTTCCGAAGACGCGCTCCGGCAAGATCATGCGCCGTTTGCTTCGCGAACTCGCTACCAGTGGAGAGGTCAAAGGCGACATCACGACTCTTGAAGACTTCGCTGTTATTAGCAAACTCAAGGACAGTGACGAGTAGTATTCGAGCAACCACAAACAGGAATGCCACCCCACTCCGATTGCGTCTTTGCGATCCGGGAGTGGGGTTTTTCTTTGGCGCGGCGGAGCAACATGCGTTTTGCAGGATACTATTATGACGACTGATACGATGCATCTGGCAGTGAAGTGATTCCCACGGGAAGGAACTGAACGCCTGTCGCTCGATCGTTGAGAATCCAGAAATAGGCCGCTCATACAGTGCTGATGCTACTTGGTCTTGTACAGAAAACAGCGAAGAAGAAAAGTGTGAGCTTCGCCGTCACGCTGCGCCATCTGGGCGTGTTTGGCTTGTTTTCACTCGCCATTTTGGACAGCTCGCCGTTGCCTACCTTTGGTGGTCCAGACATTCTGACCGCGATACTTGCCGCGAGACATCACAGTCCGTGGTACGAGTATTCAGCGGCAGCGACAGCAGGCTCGCTGCTTGGAGCCTTTATTACGTTCAGGCTGGCGCGCCATGCGGGTCTAGCATATCTGGATAAATACTTTGGAAAAACGCGCGTCGAGAGCATATCGAGACTGTTCGAAAGATGGGGCACGGGAGCGCTCGCCGTCTCCGCTGCTGTTCCTTTCCCTACACCCACGAGTATGTTCTTCGCGATTGCAGGCGCTGCCAAGTACCCGGTAAAGAAATTTCTTATTGTGGTCGGAGTCAGCCGGGCAGTGCGGTATTCGCTCATTGCCATTCTTGCCTATCACTATGGACGCCATTTTGTTCGCGCCTTCCAGCATCCCAGCCAATACTGGGGCTGGCTATTGCTCCTCACCGTCGTCATTGCCGGTGTAGCTGTCAGCGCGGTTTTGATAAACAAGCGAATGGAGACCCCTTCGAACGCCGGGTGAAAAGGCCCGCCCACTCGCGGCAACGATTTACCGTTCTGATAATCGTTTCCGGAGCGAGATTGGCTGAATAGTACATCGTTTGAGAATTTTGAAACGATTGGCGTTCTCGCTACTGATTTGTGGCTTCCGGTAACTGATGCGTGAATGGTTGTAGGTCGCCCAGTTCGGGGTCGCCAGCCGAAGCCAGTAGCCAGGAGTGCACGCCGAGTAATTGTGAGCATGGACGGAATTACTGGGTAAGTAATAATTGATTTGCTCAGCCCAGCTCATGTTCAAGTTGCTTATCGGCGATTACAAGGCTTAACGCAAAAGCTGTTCGACCTGTCCGCCGATTCTTTTCAGCGCGGACAAGATCGAACAGCTTTGTGTTAGCTCAAGAGCGATGAGTCAGAGTGCTCTGCGGTTAAACAGAAGTCATCGCGCCAGTCTCTTACCTCTATGCAATCTTCTCTAACGGTTTACCACCTGTTCGCAAGCCCCAGATCAAAACCACAATCACCGGCAGAACCACCATCGCAGCCAGGACACGGTAGACGCCTACAAAACCTGAGGAGACGAAGATGACCGGAACGAGTAGTTGCATGAATGAGGTGGCAAATCGGCCGAGCGCATTGTGTACGCCAACTGCGGTATTGCGCATCCGGGTTGGATAGGACTCAGCGATATAGCTGAAACTGATGAAGCCGCTGGCCATCACGCAGGAAATCAGCAGGAAACCCACGATTACGATTGGAAGGAATCCCTTGACTTGCGCAAAGATCGCCGAGAAAACTGCCAGAAGAATTGTGGCAGTGGCGAGCGGAAGTTTTCGTCCACCCTTATCGGAAACCAGCCCAGCGACGAAACAGCCTATAGGAACACCGATCATCAGGATGAAGGAAGCGAGCAAGCTATCCTGAATGCTGAGGCCCCTTTTGTTCAGGAGGGTGGGGGTCCACACGCAAATCACAAAGGTTGCGGGCACGGTCAAGACCACAAAGAACGCAAGCACCAATGTCCGGGAGAGATACTTGAGCGAGAACATGCCGAGCAAAGTTTCCCACGCATTTTCGCGCTGGACATTTGCTGCCGCCTGACTCAAATCGACATTGATTCCAGTGATTTCCAAAACAATCTTTTCTGCTTCCGGAACTCGCTTTTTTGCCACCAGCCAACGTGGAGACTCTTTCAGGTACTTGAACCCCAAAGCAAAAGCAATCAATCCGAGACCGCCCATGAAGAAGATGGCTCGCCATGCCTGCGGGCCCATTGGAATAATCAGACGGCACAGGGCTCCAATGACCGGGACGGCGGAGAATCCTACAGCGGCGATGAGGCCTTGCCATTTTCCGCGGCTCTCCGCGGGGGCCATTTCGGCAATATAGGCTTGTGAACAGACCATCAGGCAAAAGATTCCAAAGCCAGTGATAGCCCGAGTCACGATGACATCGCGCAGGCTATTGGCAAAACCATTGGCCACCGAGCCGAGAGAAAAGAGCAGCATTGCGCCCAGGAAGGTCTTGCGACGGCCAATGAAGTCAGAGATAACACCACCGCATAGACCACCGAGGGTCATGCCGAGGAAGTAAACGAAGTTCACCCTGCCGATGTCAGCCATCGAAAGGTGCCAGGTTTTCATGAGTGTTGGGGCGATAAAACCGAAGTTCCAGTTATCCATCTGCTCGGCGAAATAGGCCAGCATGATTATGAAAAAAAGGATTTTATGGATTTTGGAGACCGCTAGCCCGTCGAAGTAATTGTTGGGTAGTTTTTCCGGAGTTACAGGGAGGTGTTCCCGCGCGAGCTGAGTTCCTGTTGCCACGTTATAAGCTCCATCTGCCCCCTCCCCCGGGCATACTTATCTCCTAAATTGCCGGATTAGTCCACACAAATTTTCGATGGGGGGAAACAAAACAAAAACGCCGCCTCCAAGGGCCGGAGATTCCGGCCTGGAGGCGGCAGGGGCTTACTTTATTTCGTCTGCGCCGGCAACGCAAAGTACTCTGGAGTCGTTGCGATAGGGCTGAGTTCCGGCTACGCTGGTTTCCTTCAACGCGCCGGCAGGAGCGGCTCCGGGCACGCGGTAGGAGACGACCTCAATTCTGTTGATCGGCACCTCTTTTGGCTTGTCGCGCTGCGGCACCCACTCATAGGGCGCGCGGTACGCACGGTAAACCATATTCAGAGCCAGCTGCTTGCCCCAGTATGGGCTGATGTATTCCCATACCAGTTCGTGGTCTGCTGTGACTTCGAATATCCGGCCTCCCGAACCTTCGGTGATCATCGTGTTTCCATTTGGCAATCGCTGGGCGCTGCTGATGAATGGGCTGTAGAAACGGTTCGCGTCATACGGCATGGCGTAACCGGCTTCAGCGGGGGTGTACTGCCAGACGATCTCGAGCGTCAGCGGATTGACTTCGATGACACGGGAGAAATCGCGCAGAGCATTCTTAATGCCCTTTGGTGAGCCGGGGTTGGGGATTCCGTAGCCGGCCCATCCGCCGTTATCGAAGATAAGCAGGTTGCCTTCGCCTGGTAGTCCGCGAGGAATCATATGGCAATGGTGCATTCCGACAATCCAACCTAATTTTCTGAGCTGGAGAGTGCTGTCGTAATTCGGTCCGATCTGCCAGACGACATTGCCCGTCTTTTTGCTGATGATGGCGGCAATGTTGCTTTCACGCGAGTCCCATATAATGTTGTCGGGATGAAAGCGCTGATCGCCCGCGTCATACCACCGGTTCGGGCCGAGAGCAGACATGGAGTTGATGTGCATCCAGTCGCCCATTCCCCCACCCGGCGAGCGGAAATTAGGATCCCGCGCCAGGATGTTCTTGGCGGCTTCGTCGAAGCCGTATTCGTCGAAGTGGTCGCTGCAGACCCACTCCCAGATGACTTCGCCTTTCCAATTCACTTCAACGATCGTATCGTCGAGCAGCATTTTTTCGGAGATTTTGGGATTCTTCAGATTCTTGTGGCAGAGGACGAGCGTGTTGCCCGAAGAGTTCGACGGCTCCATACCCGGCGCGAAGTAACCGACGGGATTCCCGGTGCGCTGAAAGTCGTGGTGCTGCCTTGCCATCCATTGGGCAGGCTCACCGGGATCTTCGATGTACTCATACTTGTCAAACTTCCAAACAATCTTTCCATCCCAATCCACCTGCACCACATCGAGCTGGTCCTGCATGCTGTAGCTTGGATTTCGCACTCCGAGGCTACCGAGCACCTGTCCGCCCGGAAGTAACTTATTGGGGAATCCGTGCAGCCCTTTCCAGAGATTTACCTCTGCGCCGCTCATATCGATGAGCAGAGCCCCGTACTCATTTGCCTGATAAATTGTGTAGCCACTCCAACATTTTTCCGGGTTGTACACCGTTGTCCCGGTGGGATAAACAGATGGATAACTCATGAATGCTCTCCTTAATAAAATTCAAAGATGAACGCGTTTGACAAATCCTTACTGGGTTTACCACCCACTTTTATGCTTCTCGTTCGATCTCGGTCTTTACCTGGAAATTTCTCGCCTTTGAGCGGTAGGGAAACAACATTCCGCTGTTCATCGGTTCAAGTCCCTGAAGGGGTGGCTCCGGGGCGAAAACGGGATGAAATGGCCGCAGATAATATGGCTGCTGTTTGCTGCCGGAAGCTTGCTCAATCAGGGCCGCCGCTTCACCGATCTCTTCCGGTGTGAGGTAGGTAAATGCGCCATCTTCACGGCGCACGGGAACGACCTCGGTTTGAAACTGCCGCTCGGGAAATTGCGCCACGAGCGCAATGGACTTTTTGATCTCAGCTTCGGTGATCGCAGTACCGGCGATGTTGCTGTACAGATTCTGCGGCCCGAGAACGTTCATGGTGATCCTGTCCGCCAGGCTTTCTTTAATGATGGCGGCAAGAATCTCAGCGTTTTTGCCGCTGGTTTGAAGCTCAAGCTTCATTGAGTTCTGCTTCAGGTAACGCAGGAGTCCCAGGAAATCACTGGCCAGATCAGGGTTGCCGCCGGAAACGATGATTCCGTCCAGCCACTCTTTATGCAAACGCCCTATGCGGAAAAAACCATCCAGTTTGCTGCCTGCCTGAACCCAGGCAAGGGCTGGTCCCAAACCCTGATGGATAGAATCTCCGTCGTTCAGTATGGGGAATTCAATTCCTTCTGGACCTCGGTAGATGGCTTTGCGATTGGCGGTGTAGAACTGCTGGAAGATTTCCTTGCCGTCTGCCTTGATGTCGTGTTCCTGATAGGGTATTGCCAGCTCCTCCATCTTTCGCATGACGAGCTTGCATCGGGTGCAGCCAGTAGCGGTATAAAGGGTGTGCACTAAGAAAGTCCTCCAACCAAATAAAGATAAGAATGCCAAGCTCTAGAGCCGCCATACCGGCAGCGCCATTGGTACCCAACATTAGGAGTATTCCAGGCAAACCAGTTTACACCTACTCTGAACGTGGTCGGATTTTTCCTTAGAGAGCTAACTTAGACGGTGAATTGCGAGGATCGTCGTCCTGAAAACTGGTGAAGGCAGAGCGGAAACTGACCCGCTATCAGCGGCGGGCGGAGGTGGGCCGGCGGGTGGAGAAGTGGTAACATTCAAGATTCCTGCCACGGAAAAGTTTGAGTTGATTTTGATGAAGGAGCTTAGCAGCCCGGCGTTGGTGAGCCGATGCTTCCGGGCTCGGGGATAGCGGAGGGGAAACTCGTGAAGTTGGATAAACCGCGTTACAAAGTTGTTGGTGAGATGGAACGCTTTGATGAGCGAGACAATGTGCAGGCGCGCAATACGCTGGAGCCGGGCTCGGAAGATTACCTGGAATTCTATGCGAAGCATCCTGAGTGGGAGTCCAAGGACGCGGAGACGCGCGAACTGTCAAAGAAGATGGTGGGGAATCCGCTAGACTTCTTTCTGTTTCTCCAGCAGATAGGCAATCTTGCACAGCGCGGTCAGGAACCGAATGTGGATGGCCCGGTTGCGCCGAAGCGGCTTGAGCTTTCCGCTGAGAGGGCGACGGAAAAGATCAAGGGATTTGCGCGGATGCTGGGCGGCGACCTGGTGCGCACGGGGCCACTCAATCCGGCATTCGTGTACACCAACGTCGGGAAGAGCTGGCACGATCCGGCGCGACCGTATGGCACGCCTATTAGCTGCAAACACAAGAGCGCGATAAGCATCGCCGTAGGCATCAACCCCGCGCTGATTAAGACCGGCCCGGAGCAATCCATGGCCACCGAGATTATGCGGGTGTACACGCAGCTGGCGATGATCTCCACGACACTTGCGGGTTACATCCGTTCTCTGGGATATCCGGCGCGAGCGCACATCATCAGCAACTACCAGGTTTTTTGCATTCCGATTGCGATTGAAGCGGGGATGGGCGAGTTGGGACGGCATGGACTGATGCTGACCAAAGAGCTGGGCAGTTGCCTGAAGATCACGACCATCACCACGGATTTACCACTGACTTACGACTCGCCGGTGGATATAGGCGCCGACGAATTTTGCCGCGACTGTAAGATATGCGCTGAAACATGCCCGAGCGGCGCCATCTCACACGGCAAGAAGAAGGTGTTGCGAGGCGTAGAGAAGTGGGCGATCAACGGACAGGCCTGCTTCAAAGTATGGAATGAGACACGCACGGATTGCGGCATTTGCCTGGCATCGTGTCCGTGGACCAAACCGCGCACAGCTTTTCATAAATTTGCCACGACGCTAGCGACCAAGAAAAAGAAGGCGGGATGGTGGATGAGCCGCGGGGAAAAACTATTCTACGGGAGGTTCAGACCGCAACCAGGCCCCAAGTGGTTTGAAGCCCCCGCGGAGATCTGGAAGAAGTACAAGCCGTTTCTGTAAGTGTGAGGTTAGGCACGAATTGATAACGAGGTCCACACCGACTCCGGTGTGGACCTCAAAGTTTCTTTACGTGGCGCGCTAGGCAGCCGCAGCCGCGTTAGGTTTTTGAGCAATCATTCGCTGCCGCACAACAAGGAGCCGCTGGACCATCTCAGCACAGCCTTCACAGAGCTGGCTCGTCGTTGAATGTACATCCAGCTTCTTGCATAGGTCGCATTTCATCCACGCCTCCCCGACAGGAGATTCTCCGGTCAATTGATGGACCAGAGGTCCTGCATCTGGGGGTTAGATGCGGCTTGAGAAACTTGGTCGCAGCTAAAGTTGGACTCGGCGCGCAGTAGTGTATTCCGAAGAAGTGGTTCCCCGTACGCAAAGCGCACGTTTCACTCTTAAATGAGTGAGAGAGAGTTTGTTTATTGTTCATTATCCATATCCATCTCAGCGCTTTGCGGGCTCGTTAAGTCTTTGATCATCTGTCAGCGCGCTCACTCCTTCTAATTTTTTCATAATGCAGAAACGCACCCCAGCCGAAGCCTGGGCATCTGACCATGGCAAGGAAGAGAGGAGGATTCGAGTGATAAACGCAATTTGGTGGGTAGTCGTTGGGTTGATCGCAGGATGGGCAACGGGCAAGCTTATGCGCGGGGCTGGGTATGGAGTGTTCATGGACATCATCCTGGGCATTGTTGGAGCGGTGATTGGCGGCTGGATCATGCGGTCGTTAGGCTTTGTCGGACAAGGCGGAATGTTTTACACGATTCTGGTCGCTATTGGAGGGGCTGTGATTTTAACGGCTCTGGTTCGCCTGATAACCGGACGCAGCGGGAAGGGGATGGGCAACCAGGACAAGAAGGACGATTTCCGCCGCGCAGCTTGACGAGCGAAACAGGATACTGGGCGCGGTGCTAACTACGCCTGTCCGGAAGATGAGCAACCAGAGGTTTGCGCTTACCAAGAGACGTTCCGTGAGATAGCGCAAGAGGAGCGGAAATGAGCAAAGTGCGGGTACTGGTTGGCACTCGTAAGGGCGCCTTCATACTCAACTCGGACGCGAAACGCAAGGCGTGGGAGATCAGCGGTCCACATTTTGGCGGGTGGGAAATTTATCACATCAAGGGATCTCCGGTTGATCCGAATCGGCTGTTTGCTTCGCAAGTCAACGATTGGTTCGGGCAAATGATCCAGCGCTCGAACGACGGAGGAAAGACTTGGGAGACGGTGGGGAACCAGTTCGCTTACGATGGCGTTGCTGGTACTCACCAGTGGTATGACGGAACACCACATCCCTGGGAATTCAAGAGGGTGTGGCATCTTGAACCATCGCTGACCGACCCTGGCACGGTTTACGCAGGAGTGGAGGACGCGGCGTTATTCCGCTCAAGCGATGGCGGCCAGAGTTGGCACGAATTCGCAGGCTTGCGCAACCATGGCTCGGGAGCGCGTTGGCAGCCGGGTGCGGGCGGTATGTGCTTGCACACGATCATTCTCGATCCGGTTGACCCGCTGCGAATGTTCATCGCGATCTCGGCGGCGGGTGCGTTTCGTACCGATGACGGCGGAAAGAGTTGGCGTCCGATCAACCGCGGACTTGTATCGACACATTTACCTGAGCCGACTGCTGAGATTGGGCACTGCGTTCATCACGTTGCAATGCACCCTGCGCGTCCGGGAGTACTGTTCATGCAAAAGCATTGGGACGTGATGCGCAGCGACGACGCCGGAGATTCCTGGCGCGAGGTGAGCGGGAACCTGCCGACGGACTTTGGATTTGTCATCGATGTGCATGCTCACGAGCCTGAGACGATTTACGTGATTCCGATCAAGAGTGACTCAGAGCATTTTCCTCCGGAAGGGAAATTGCGAGTGTTTCGGAGTAGAAGCGGAGGGAGCGAGTGGGAAGCGCTCACCAATGGATTGCCCCAGGGCGACTGTTATGTAAATGTTTTGCGCGATGCAATGGCCGTGGATACTCTCGACCCATGCGGACTCTATTTCGGCACTACCGGCGGGCAGGTTTATGCGTCGGCAAACGCCGGTGACGCGTGGGCTCCTATTGTGCGGGATCTTCCGGCTGTGCTTTCGGTCGAGGTTCAGACGCTAACATGATCAGAGTAATACTCCCGGCACATCTTAGAACCTTGGCTGGCGTAGGTGGCGAGGTGGAGATTGAAGTGGCGGGGTTGGCCACCCAGCGCTCGGTTCTGGATGCGCTGGAGGCGCGATATCCATCGCTGCTCGGAACGCTTCGGGATTCCATCACGAAGCAGCGCCGACCTTTCGTGCGATTCTTCGCCTGCGAGCAGGACCTTTCACACGAAGCGCCGGATGCCCCGCTTCCTGATGCGGTCGTGCGAGGTGCGGAGCCTTTTATGGTTGTGGGTGCTATTGCTGGCGGCTAGGACGGAAGAAGCCTGGATGATACGGAAGGGAAGTGTTTAATGAGGCTCCGGCGCATCTGCTATGCCCTCTGTCTGCACAACTTATGACACAACAGCTTTTGCGCGCCGCTTAGAAGGAGGCCAGTTCGCTCGGGTGGCTCCCTTCCAGGGTATCCCCAACTGCCCGCGCCGGGCCGCCGCCCGTTCTCCTGTTGCTTCGACGAATCGTTTATAAGCATCGACATCGTAAGTTTCGGCCCACACAACATGACCCAATTCCCGCTTTGGGACAGTTGGTTTCGGGAATCCTTCTGACCGTTACCTTAGTACTAGTATTAAGTTGTTTATCTTATTACCTTAGTACTAGTGTTAAGTTGTCCACACTCGCGCAAAAGGTAACTTGCTTGACCAGAGCCTCTATGCATGGGGGATGCGTGTAGGTTTCGTATGCAGAAACAGGGGGCGAACAATAGAAGCTGATTATCCGAGTACTGATCCCACTACTCCTTTTTATAAATGTCTCATTTGGCCAAGAAATTCATGAACACCGCTTCTTCGACAAACGCAATCTTGAGCTATTTGGAATTAATGTCTTGTCACAGACTGGGGCACTGCTCGCCATTCAGTCCCAAGGAAACGGCATGCAAAGCCGTGGGCGCACATTAGATGGATTTGAAAAGCACTTCGAGTCTTACGGTTATGCGTGGGGGTCTACCTACCGCTACGGTGGTGGTGTTGGGCTAAACATGCTAGTGACATATATCTTTCACGATAGTGGACATCACAAACTGGAGCGAATTGTGCCTCTCATTGCGATCGATCATGCTGAAGCATCCACCGGATACGCTCTCAATGGGTCAAGACAGGGAAAGAACGGTTGGTAGCAAGTCGGGTCTGTGTTGCCTGTCAAGGGTGTTGTTCGCCGGCTAATCCGGCGTCAGGCGAATGTTTCGTCTCGGTGTGTCGGGCACCACGCTAGGACAGCGCTAGACCATGATTCTTTGGTGGAGCTAGTCGGGATCGAACCGACGACCTCATCATTGCGAATTCTGACTCCTGTCCAACACGACGCGACAAAGAAGAAGCCTGAATGATACGGAAGGGCAGTGTTTATACGGGTTCGACGCATCTACACTGCCCTTTGTCTATATCTGAGTGATACCCTGCGATACAGTCCGATTCCGGTAGGGATGGCAGGGTTATGACACAACCTATGACACAAGGTCAGCGGACAGATTCCCCCGGCCCCGCGCTATCCGTGTGCAAAACTTATCAGCCGCGCCCCGGCCCTCAGTCGCCCCGGAACTTGTCCGGTTGCTGTCTGCACTCCTGTTTCGACGCCTTTCTCGGTCTTGAGCGGACACAGTGCGGGCAGCCTAGCCAAAGGTATCCTTAGCGCGAAGCGACGACGAAGAGCAGTTTGTGATGCCGGAATTGGCGCAATCTAAGCATCCGGCGCACAATTGATTTAGGAAAACTTTGGAGGCTTTTACGATGGGTCGCCAACCTTGGACATCCCGGATCATAGTGGAAGAATGCCCGATTCAACTGTGCGCAACTGCACTGCATCGCGGCAAAGTTTTCGAGTCTTCCCCCGGCAACTCGGGCACCCTATCATGGCAGTCCATCCCGGACGGTTCACCCTTGGGTCGGCTCAACTATGAAATCAGATCAGATGGCTCTGGCGGGCTGGCGATCTTCGTTCCCCGGCAGGTTTTCAACTTTGGTCAATCGTTGCGCATGGGGAGCGGGCAAACGATACCACTCACAACCACCCTGCCCCACCTTGGCGGAGAACGATTCTGGTTTATCTGCGAATGCGGTAGGCGGTCAGGACGGCTGTACCTTCCCACCGGGCAGACTGTCTTCCGCTGCCGCCTTTGCTACGACCTGACGTATCAGAGCGCACAGGAGCACAGCAAGCGACGGGATCAATTGCGGCCAATTTTTGAATGGTACAGGAAGGAATCTGAGAGAATGATGGCAGAGAAGGCCCGTCATCAGTGCAAAACTCACGCCTAAGCCGCCTCACAAGCGGCTGAACAATTCCGGCAGACTGACTTTCAAGCCCTTCGCAACTTTCCCGATATTCACAAGAGAAACATTCCGCACTCCGCGCTCAATGCCGCTGTAATATGTTCTGTGCAATCCGCAGCGTTCCGCAGCCTCTTCCTGATTGATCTTCAGTTCCTCGCGTATGCGGCGGACGGCGCGGCCAAACCGGATTCGGATATCGAGCGGCATTGCAAGCAATCTTCCCGGCTTGCAGCCGATGCGTACACATCCGATGAGTCACATTATTGTGCTTGACTTGCCGCGCACCGGGCTTACCATGTCATCGTTCCGATTTTCTAATGCAAAAGGTGGCCTTATGCTAGCGTACCGCCGCGCCATCAAAACGTTTTCTGCTTTCTCCTTCGCCCTGCTTTTCCTGTCCATGACGGTAGGCTGCGATGATATTGCTAAAGGGTTTGGATATGTTTCCGCGAAAGCTATCCAACAAGCAAAGCGCGAACCTGCTACGCCAACACATCGCTTCGCCACTATGAACTTTGGTGCAGACGTAGGATTTGACTCGCAGACAGGGCAAATATGCCGAACCTGGGATTGGAAACCTCTTGGCAAAGGTGCCAAGCCAGATGCTGAAACTGGCGAGACTCCCCAGCGCAAGTTTGGTGAGTTCACACCAACTTGTTTGTCGCTCTATCAACAATATCCATCGGCTTCCTATCCGAGTTACCCTCTTGCGTTAGTTGACAAGCAGCAACCCAGCGAAAAGTAGTCAAACTTAGCTAGCAATCAACTACCGGGGGAGCAAACGAAAATGCGTATCCAAGTCGTGATCGCGCTAGTGCTGCTGCAGTTGCCTCTGTCGTTTGCGGCAGAGTGTCCAGATGGCACGACCCGCATTCAGACGAGTTTCGGGTCATACTGTGGCGTACCGCCTGATGGCAAGCTACCGCCGAAGCCACTAAAGAACCAAGATATTTTTAGCCTTATGAAAGCTGGGCTGAGTTCCGAAATAGTAGTAGCGAAGATAAAGTCCTCTACATGTGACTTCGATACTTCCCCCGCCGCGCTTGCCGAATTGAAGAGCACCAGCATCCCGGACGCAGTGATTCTAGCCATGGTTCAGGCACCATCCAAGCAGGAGATGCGCCCTCTGCAAACCAGCGTCTCGCAAGTACCCCCAGCCGAACCACTGCCCACCGCCGCTTACGAGAAGCCCATTCAACGCCAAAGTGTGAACGCAACTCAAGGTCTCAAACTGAAAATCCTGCAAGAACAGTCCGTTCCCTATACGCAGACTTCGGGCGGCGGCATTTCAACCAGTTGCAATATTGTGGGGACCGCGAATACCTCAGCCTCCGCCAGTACGTTTGGAAACACTACCTATGGAAACGCAACGACAAACTCAAATCAGCATATGAGTTGCAATTCTTACGACACAACCATCAGGTGGCCTCACGTTCTGAATGTGATGTTTGCTGAAGCGTCCGATGGGAATTCGTACATTCTCGCTTGCGATAGAGCATGGCGGTGGTCCAAGTGTGTTCCCCTCCGCGCAGGAGAAGTGTTCAATGCTCGCTTCACAGGAAAAGGCATAGAGGTTGATGCAGTCAACACAAAGGGCAATGAGGAAAAACCCACTTACCATATTCTCCAGTCCAAGTCTTTGCGATAGACCCGGATTGGAATAGAACCTGAACGCTAGCAAGGAGGCGCGATGTTCCGCACATTCACAGTTGCTTTGCTGTTGTTCATGTCTGCCGCTGCTCCGGCCCAAAGCAAAGGCATCGACCCCGCATTGCTGGCAAAGGCGAAGGCTGGAAACGCCGCCGCCGAGTTTAGCGTTGGGTTCGACTACGCGGAGGGAGAAGGAGTTCCCCAGAACTACATGAAGGCTGCGGAATGGTACCGCAAGGCAGCGAATCAAGGAAATGCAGACGCACAAGTCGGCCTCGGCGTACTGTACAACAACGGCCTCGGCGTGACGCAAGACTACACGCAAGCAGCGGAATGGTACCGCAAGGCAGCGAATCAAGGGGATAAGTTCGCGCAATTCGGCCTTGGCTACGCTTACGAATTTGGGCGCGGTGTGCCGAAGGACGGCACCCAAGCAGCAGCATGGTATGGCAAAGCTGCCGAGCAGGGTTTTGCAGCGGCGCAATTCTACCTGGGCGTGCTGCACCAAAGCGGTGAAGGTGTTTCTCAAGACTACGCACAAGCTGTCGTCTTATATCGCAAAGCTGCCGAGCAGGGTTACGCGAAGGCACAAGTCAACCTGGGCTTTATGTACAGTAACGGTCGCGGCGTCCCACAGGACTATGCGCAGGCTGTTGACTGGTACAGGAAGGCTGCCGACCAAGGTGCGTCTATTGCGCAATACAATCTCGGCGATTTGTACCGTAAGGGAAAAGGCGTCCCACAAGATTACGCCGAAGCTGCTGTCTGGTATCGCAAGGCAGCCGAGCAGCGGGATGCGGATGCGCAGTATAACCTTGGGATTGCATACTACAACGGTCAAGGCGTGCCACAGGATTTCGCGGAAGCATACTTTTGGCTTGATATTGCTGCATCGGGCAGACTGGAAGATAGCATCATGAAAGCATTGGTCAAGGATCGAGATGACGCAGCATCTCAGCTCACAAGTACAGTACTATTGCAAACTCAAGAGCGGGCGCGGAAATGGTTCGCCGCGCACCAGCCGAAAGCGCAGTAGGGAAGTCACGGTCACGAGCGATCAAGGCTGCTCAGTGCTTAGTCAAATTCGATATCTTACGAATCTCGTTTCGGATCAGTTCACCATCTTCGGAGGTCAGCCACGATGCCTTTACCTGATTTCGAATTTCAACTACTGTGCCTTCGTTGTGAATACCCCATTGTTCTCCCGCATCAAAGCCCATTAGGAAAATTTCAAGGTCTTGACTGTCGGCCCACGAGAGACTGGCCAGTAACTTTTTTGTGTAGAGGATGCGGGCAATTGTCCGAGTATTTCGGCAAAGATGTCCAGAGTGTTGGCATACCAGTGCTGGTCCAAAATCAACGCCTGCCCGACCTCTGGCAGATTGACTGCGAATGTGGCCACGAAGACTGCCGAGAGCTGCGCGCCATATACACAACCTATCCAGCAGGCGCTCCCGAAGAAGATGTAGAAAAGCTCGTGCTCCAATGCGTGACAGAATTTCCCTGTCGCGGAGGACATTCTTTGCGATTGAGCGCGGAAAAGATAGTGTTGATGCGGTTCGCTCAACAGTAGAATCTTGCACGGGACACACTCCAAGAGTATCTTGAGATTAGTCCGATCCAAGATTTGAGATTGACCCCGCCTGCCAGCGGGGTTTTCCATTTTCAGTCACAATCTAAGCCGAACTTCGGCGCGGTGATTGCCGATTCCATGCGAGCGGTTTGAAATCTTTCAACTTGATTCCCAAACATTCCTATGCACTGTTACTCACTTCCGAGCCGTTGAACAATCGCCTATCGCGCCCTCTTAACTGGCCGCCGCAGCCAAGTCCTCGCGGTGGATGTAGTCGATAGAAGACTTGTATACCAGCACATTCGGTCCGGCAGGTTTACGCTCAATTTTGATTGAATACCTGTCAATCCACTCGATCCGCCCCCGGAGCACTATGCCCGACTTGAGAACTATGACCATCTGCGTCCGGGCCTTACCGTGCTTTCGCAAGTAGCCGTGTTCTGCACCGCTGTCGTCTGCTGGCGTAGGTGGTCCTGTGCGCTTGCCCGGAGCAGCGGCATTGGGTATGGCCGATTTGCTGGGCAAACTGGTGGGCGAGCTAGGCAGCACAGCCACAACTTCCGGCGCTGGGCGCGGCTTTGGACGTTTGTAGATGGGCTGTCCCGGAATCAACTTGATGTCATTACCGTCGTTCATCATCCCTCCTTAGCTGGTGTTTAGGCTCTTGGCATGGAATTTCCGGAACCAATGGAACCATGTAGAAAACAGAGCATTTGTTCTGGAACTCGAATTGGAACTGCCCGAAATTGACGGAACTTGGTTCCAGCGGTCCCAGTTGGTTTCATAAGTGGTTCCAGTTATAAGTCGTTTGTTTTGTTTGTCGTTCCATTGGTTCCACATTCTTAGCCATCCATTGTTTTCTCCCACACGTTTAGCTCGATCTCCTTGATCAATCCGTGCTCTTGAGCTTTCTTGAACATTCGATAGCCAGTGCCCTTGTACTTCTTCACTTCAACGTATTTGAAGCGCTGCGGCAGCGCATCCCATACTCCGCGTTCCGCTGGCGCGAAGATCAAGGATCGGTTCATGTTCCGATCTGTGTTGACATGGAACTGCCTTGTTTCCATGTCCTGTTCCAATACCAGCGGCGAGACGAGCCTGTGGCTGCTGATGCCGTTCAGGACGTAGTATTCCTGTCCCGATTCGTTTTGCTCCCGGTCGAATCCAAAACGTTGCGTGATGTGGTCTAGCAGCTTGCCGCTGCCCCTGATTCCGGCCAGCCATCCGCGAGGGTCTTGCAACAAGCTCGGGGGTGCATCTTTTCCCCGCGAAGGCTTGACTAGGTGTGCGGGCATAATTGGTAGTTTCAGCGTCGGTGCCCGCTTGCGCAGAAGTCCAAGATTCCGCTGAAGGTCCATGCAGACTTCAGGTTTCGACAGATCGTCTGGAACCGCGAGCGACAGGTTATCAACGATGACGATTTCCAGTTCGTGCCTACGAATCAAATCGGCTAACAACCAGCCGCCGTTCTCGGGTTGCAGCTTGATCTTGCCGAACAAGTCGCCTTCGGTCGAGGCGTCAACATAGACAAAATTCTCATCGCACCTCGCGGTGTTCTGAATCCCGCTTAGTGCCAGTCTCAGGCGACCCTGAAAATCAGCTGCGCCTAGCTCAAGATCGAAATAACCGACACGATAGGTGCGTCCCACGTTGCGACCAAATACAGACTCTCCTGCCGCGAGTCCCGTCCCGATTTGAATAGACAGAGTTGTTTTCCCAATTCCATAACCTCCGCCGATGACGCAGGATCTGCTCGCCACACACATTCCTTCTATGATTTCTTCAATAGGCGGAAAACTGGTTGCGAGCAGCGTGCGGGCGGTATAGACGTGCGAATCACTCGGCGCAAGCGATGCCCGTTGCTCCGCCTCTGAAAACCCTTGGAAGTCGGATGGGGGACTCCCTGCCTCGCACATTGGTTCCACGCGAGCCTGCCATTGCTCTGACGGCTCACTCATTTCGAGTCTGCCAAGAAACGCGTCAATTCGTCAGGAGAAAAGAGCAACCTGCGGCAAATTCTGACGGGCCGCAAGCGATCCTTGCGAACCCATGCCCGAATTGTGTGTGGACTGACCCGGAGCAGGTCTGCCACTTCCATCAAGGTCATAAGCCGTTCGGTGCTCACTTGGCACCTGCCTCGCTCTTGCCTGTTTTGCTGTTCAAGTAACACTCTAAGGCCGTAGGGGTGATGAGCACGCGCCTTCCGATTCGCATCACCTTCAACTGTCCCTGTTTGATTGCCGTGTGGATGGTGCGCTCGGATAAGCCGCACTGTTCTGCCGCCACCTTCACCGAAAAACTGATTGCCATTTTGCAAGTCCCCCTTGACTTCCTGCACAGAGTGGCACACACTGGAGTAGATATGAAAGTACAACATCATATCGACGCGACACTGACGCATGAATGGCCCCGGCCTTCGGAAGTGACCCTCAACAGCGGAATCCTTCGGTGTGTGCTTGGCAATAGGCAATACGCTCTTCAGGACGCATATCGCATTTCTCCCCATGCTCAGTTCCTGAACGCTCGGACGGATTCTGAAATGTGTGCCTTTGTGAAGGCATGGGGGCCTCTGTACCTGCGCGACGATCAGCGAAACGCTGGCATCGCTACTTTTTCACTGCGCGAGTTTCACACCGAAAGAAGGTGGCTTGCGGCCTTGCTTGGGATGTTTAGGGCTATTGAGAGTTCGTCTTCGGAGCGGGAGAGTTTGCTTGAATTCCTAGAGGCTGCCGCCGAACATGCCAAGTGTTTCGTCCCACTCGATAACGCGGAAGCCATCCCGCTCGTTCTCGTGCGAGATAAATTCAAGGTGAAGGGGGTGCTCTCTGAGTGGGCAGCCGAATTGAGGATTGCGGCGGTCCGTTCTGCCGTTCAATTCGTGGCTGAGAGCTACTCGCCTACCCTTGCCCCTTTTGGCGGTCTAAGGGTAGTTCGGCAAGGCAGGAAGTCGATTCTCAAGTTTCAGTGGGCATTGACTGATCTCCAGACTGCGCTCGGGTGGATGGTCTGGTACGACTTTGCACGCCGAGACCCGCTGCACTGCTGCGAGGAATGCAGAAAATTCTTCAAGTCCGAGAGTAGGCACGAGCGGAAGTTTTGTAACGATTCAAGATGTGCGAAGCGGGTATCCGCTCGCAACTGGCGCAAAAAAGACCTCGCAAAGAAACGACTCGCAAAGAAAGCGAATAAAGAAAAGGGGGAAACGAATGTCACTCAAAAAACGCGGTAAGACGTGGCACACAGATTTCTTTCTTGACGGGCAGCGATTTCGTCAGTCACTTGAAACAAGTGATTGGCGCGAGGCTCAGTCCAAAGAGAAAGAGCTGATTTCAGCGGCGAAGGCGGGCAAGGTTGCCAGCAAGAGACAACCGATTGCCAGAATGCCGTTTTCCGACGCCGCAAAGCTGTTCCTGGCGGATCGTCTGTCACATCTGGCCCCATTGAGTGTGCGGACAGAGAAGGAGCGCGCAAAGGTCGTGAATGGCGTTTTCGGCGACACACCTGTTTCGCGCATTACGGCAGCCGATGTCCTAGCCTACATTCGCAAGCGCAAAGAAGGCGGAATTGCTAACGCGACCGTCAACAGGGAACTGGACATCCTCAGGGGCGTGTTCAAGAAGGCAAGACGCTGGCATCTGTTCTCGGAAGAGATACGGCCCCTTCCTGTGAAACAGCAAGTTGGGCGGGCATTGCTGCACGAAGAAAAGGTCCGACTCCTAAAGCTTGCCGGAAGCAATCATGACTGGCAGACAGCCTACTTCGCAGCGGTCTTGGCATTGAACACGACCGCACGCGGCTGCGAGTTGAAGGGCTTGCGCTGGCGGGATGTCGATTTCCTGAATCGCACTATGACCGTGAAGCGGAGCAAGACGGAAGCGGGGGAGCGTGTCATTCCGTTGAATGTGGACGCGGTACAGGTGATGATGGCACTTCGCGAACGGGCAAAGAAGGTCAGCGGGGCCGAACTGGATCACTTTGTTTTCTTCGCCTGTGAGCACGGCCATGTTGACGTGACCAAACCGCAAAAGGGGTGGCGCACGGCATGGCGCAACCTGACACGGGCGATTCACTGCCCGGAGTGCGGCAAGCAACAGGGGCCAAGCGAAATCTGCCGGAATGAGGAATGCAAGGCCGATCTCCGCAAGGTCAAGAGCACGACGTATGGGCTGCGGTTCCATGACCTCCGGCATCACGCCATCACAGAGCTTGCCGAGTCACAGGCGAGTGATTCCACGGTGATGAGCATTGCGGGTCACGTCTCGGCAAAGATGCTGGCGCACTACTCCCATGTGCGGCTTAAGGCGAAGCGCACGGCCTTGGATGGACTCTCCACAGGAAGGCTGTTGGGGGTTGAAACAGGGGGTTATGACACAAACCACGACACAAAACAGGGTGAGCAGGAAGTTGTACCGCCGGAAGTTGTTGATTCTTTGGTGGAGCTAGTCGGGATCGAACCGACGACCTCATCATTGCGAACGATGCGCTCTCCCAGCTGAGCTATAGCCCCACAAACCTGGGTGGTGAAGGTTTCCTTACCTCGCAATCATAGCAGCGAGTTAAGGATTCGCCAAGAGCGCGTTGGGTGTCCGAGGGGCAAAACTGAGTCCCGGTGGCTTGCGTTAGCTCCGCGCGTTTAGCTCAAAATAAACACGGTCGCCAACCATGACCGAGTGCTTGCGGAAATTCATGTCGTCCCGTTTGGGGAAGTCACTGCGGTAGTGTCCGCCGCGGCTTTCGGTTCGCGCAAGCGCAGAGAGCGCAATAGCCAATCCGCTCTGGGCGATATTGCGTGCCTCGGCACATCGAGTGTTTTGCGGTGGCGGGAGCGCGGCCAGGATCGCGGTGAGGCGGGTCACGGCCTCTGTGAGCCGCGTGGCATCGCGGACAATTCCTACGTTGCTCCACATCAACTGCTGGGTTTCAAAGCGCAGCTCTGCATCATCGCCATTGCCGCTGGACGCGTCACCGGAGGCGATGGTTGGGGGAGTAGTGGCGCGGTCGAAGTGCGCAGGGGCGGGTTCGGCAGCCATGGCGAGGGCAGCGCGCGCTCCAAAGACCAAGCCTTCGAGAAGGGAATTGCTGGCCAACCGATTGGCTCCGTGAACCCCGGTGCAGGCTGCCTCGCCCGCCGCGTAGAGTCCGGGCAGGGAAGCTCGCGCCTTCAGGTCTGTGCGCACGCCGCCCATTGCATAGTGAGCTGCAGGACGAATCGGGATGAGGTCGCGGGTAAAATCCAGGCCGTGATTGCGGCAGGTCTGGTAGATCATTGGGAAGCGCGCCTTGAGCATTTGCCCATCGAGGTGGGTGACATCAAGATAGACCATGGGCTCGGCGGCTGTGCTGGTCTCAAGTTCGTGACGGATGGCCCGCGCGACGATGTCCCGGGGGGCGAGTTCGGCCAGTTCGTGATATGCAGGCATGAAACGCTCACCTGCGCTATTGCGCAAGTACGCACCTTCGCCGCGCAAGGCTTCCGAGAGCAGGAATCGGGGAGCACCTTCGACGTAAAGCGCGGTGGGGTGGAATTGGACGAACTCCATGTCGCTCAGTTCGGCTCCGGCGCGCAGGGCCATGGCCGCACCATCGGAGGTGGCAACGTCAGGATTCGTTGTATTGGCATAGATCATGCCCGCACCGCCGGTGGCCAGAAGCACGGCACGCGAGATCACGCTCGCGGTGCTGCCGTCCTGGTGCAGGAGTTCGACGCCTACGACGCGTCCATCCTGGAGGAGGAGATCGCGGGCAAACCCGAACTCGGTAAAATGCACGTTGGGCAGTTTAGTGGCGTGATTGTAGAGAGTTCGCCGAATCTCGCGGCCGGTTGAATCGCCATCGGCGTGCAGCACGCGATTGCGCGAGTGCGCTCCCTCGCGGGTGAAGGCGAGTTGCCCATGGGCATCGCGGTCAAAGCGGACGCCCCAGTCCAGCAGTTCCAAAACCCGTACGGGGCCCTCTGTGACCAGAACACGCGCGGCATCTTCGTCCACAAGTCCCGCGCCAGCGGCAATCGTATCCCGCAGGTGGATTTCCGGTGAATCGTCTGGCCCGAGGGCGACTGCGATGCCACCCTGTGCATATTGGGTATTGGATTCGGTGAGTTCGCGCTTGGCGAGGCAGAGGACCGAGCCGTGCCGGCTGAGCTCGATTACAGCCCGCAACCCGGCAATACCGGCACCCATAACAATGAAATCGTAAGAAGAACTCATGTCGACTCTTCATCGTAACACCTGCAAACAATCAGGGCGGGGCGGCGGGCGGAGTGCCCCGCAAGCGCGCCGCGGCTGGTAAGATGGAGTCTTGATCTCGATTGCGATACAAACCCGGACGAAAGCCTATGACGTGCTGATTGAGCAGGGACTGCTGCGCTCTGCGGGCACGTACATCCGCGACACGCTACCTACGGTAAAGAGCATGGTGGTGATTACGTCTGCTCCCATCAGCGGGATTTGGGGAAAGACGCTGCTCGATTCTTTTGCATCGGATAACGCAAGGCTGGATGTTCTAGAGATGCCCGACGGCGAACGGAGCAAGACGTTTTCGACAGTAGAGGGACTTGCCAGCCAACTCGTCAAGCTGAGGGCAGACCGTAGCACAGTGCTGATCGCGCTGGGCGGCGGCGTGGTGGGAGACGTCACTGGATTTCTTGCCAGCATTTATATGCGGGGAATTCGTTTTGTGCAGATTCCCACGACGTTTCTTGCGCAGGTGGATTCATCGGTGGGAGGCAAGACGGGCGTGAACCTTACGGTGGGCAAGAACCTGATCGGCAACTTTAAGCAGCCCGAATTGGTTCTGGTGGATCCGCACGTGCTCTCGACGCTTCCTGAACGCGAGTTTCGCTCCGGGCTGTACGAATCGATAAAGACGGGCGTGATTCGTAACCGGCGGCTATTTGAATTTATGGAGCAGAATCGCGAGCAGATTCTGGCGAAGGAGCCGGGATCGCTGGAGTGGGTGATTGGCGAGTCGGTGAGGGTGAAGGCTGACGTAGTTGGGCAGGATGAAGACGAGCGCGGTCTGCGCAAGATCCTTAACTTTGGACACACGATCGGCCACGCGCTGGAAGCCGAGACAGGGTACAAGGTTTTTCTGCACGGAGAAGCGGTGGCGTGGGGGATGGTGGCCGCTGCGATGATCGCAGCAGAGATTCACAAGTGCTCTGCTTCCACGGCGCAGCGCATTATCGACCTGGTGTTGGCCTATGGGCCACTGCCGAAAGTGGATGTGGGACCGAGAGCGATTCTTGGGCATCTTGCCAGTGACAAGAAGACCGTGGACGGCATTGTGCACTTCGTTCTTCCCATTGAGATCGGCAAGGTAGATGTGGTGACGGATGTTCCGGAGCGCACGGTGCTCAGAGTGGTCGGAGAGTTGCGTGGTCTTTCGCAGACATGCCCCGCGTGAAGATTTCAGAACGGAATGAACAAAATGGATGAAGTAAACCAGGAGCCAGCGAGTTCCAGCGGCTCCGCGACGATTGGCGCTCGCGTTGAGCCTGCGCAGGATCAGAAGGCTGCGGCCAACGCGGTGCGCGAAATGTTCTCCAGCATTGCGCCGCGTTATGACCTGCTGAACCACGTGCTCTCGCTCAACGTTGACCGCTACTGGTGGTGGCGCACGGCGCGGCGCTTCCGGCACATTGTGAGGCGCAGCGATGCCACGGTTCTTGACCTGTGCTGCGGAACCGGGGACATGACGCTTGCGCTCTATCGACAGGCGGGGCCGAATGGCGCTGCCATCGTGGGTGCCGATTTTGCGCATCCGATGCTCTGCCGCGCGATGCAGAAGTGCGCCGGGTTGCCGCTGGAGTGGGTGGAGGCCGACGCGCTGCAAATGCCCTTTGCCGATGGCCGCTTCAACCTTGTGACTTCGGCCTTTGGCTTTCGCAATCTCTCCAACTACGATGCGGGCCTGAGAGAAATCTATCGGGTGCTGGCTGCTGACGGTGAGGTTGCGATTCTGGAGTTCGGCGAGCCGAAGGGGCTGATGGGCAAGTTCTACCGCTTCTATTTCCGCCGAGTGTTACCCACTATCGGCTCGATGCTGTCAGGCACCAAGGGGCCGTACGCTTACCTTCCGGCGAGCGTGGCCCGATTTCCGCAGCCGCAGGAGATGCTGTTGCGCATGAGAGCTGCAGGTTTCCGCGAAGTTAATTACACGGCCTACACGTTTGGCGTTTCCGGTGTGTACTGGGGCAAGAAATAACATGCTGCGAACGGGGTTGCATCGCGATCGAAAAGCGCGCAGGCTCTTGGCATTGTAGTTGGCCCACGATAAGCTGTTTAGATGGTCAGCATGACGATTAACCCTGAACTGATGCGCACCGAGAAACGGCGTGTGGCGCGCAATAGTGTCCTGGTTGCGATCCTCATGACGATCTTCAAGTTTATAGTTGGCACGTTGAGCGGAAGCCTGGGCATACTTTCCGAGGCTCTGCACTCCGCGCTCGACCTCGTGGCCGCCTCGCTCACATGGTATTCCGTGCGGGTGAGCGACAGGCCCGCCGATGCGGGTCATCAATACGGATACGGCAAGATTGAAAACTTTTCCGCCTTCATCGAGACGGGGCTGCTATTCGTCACCTGCGTCTGGATTATCTGGGCGGCAATTCACCGCCTGTTTTTCCACACCGTGGAGATCGAGCCGAGCGTCTGGGCAGTGCTTGTCATGGGAGTATCGATTGCGCTGGACGTTTGGCGTTCACGGGCTCTGAAGCGTGTGGCGGACAAATATAACAGCCAGGCATTACAGGCCGATGCGCTGAACTTTGCCACCGACATATGGTCGAGCGCGGTTGTGATCGCGGGTCTGGGGTTTGTGTGGGCTGGACGCTATTACCATGTTCCGTGGCTTGCTAACGCCGATCCGATCTCGGCACTGTGTGTGGCCGGCATCGTGGTTTCGGTCAGTTGGAGGCTGTCGCGGGCGACTCTGGATGCACTGCTGGATGCTGCGCCGCCGGGGGTACGCAGCGAGATCATTCTCCGGGTAGGCAGCGTCCCTGGCGTCCTTGGAGTTGAGCGAGTACGTATTCGAAGGGCGGGCAGCCGCTACTTTGCCGATGTGGCTGTTGGGATGGCGCGCAATGTAACGTTCCAGGCCTCTGACGCAGTTGCATCCGAAGTTCGCACCCTTATCCATCGACTGCTCGGAGATTCCGACGTACTGGTCAACGCGGTTCCGCGCGCGCTTAAGAACGAGAGCACTTTCGACCGTATCCGCGCTGCGGCGATGCGCAACAATCTGATGGTTCATGCGATCAGCGTGCAGGATATCGAAGGCAAGATTCACGTTGAACTGGATATTGAGCTGGATGAGAACATGTTACTGCTCGCCGCTCATGACCGCGTCACCGCTCTTGAGGCTGATATCCGTTCGCACGTTCCCGAGATCACATCGATACTGACGCACATTGAGAGCGAGCCCGCCACCATTGAAACCAGCAAGGTCATCCTCCAGGATCATGACCTCGAAGAAAAGCTCAAGGCGATTGGCGCCGGCCTGCCGGATGTTGTGGACGTCCACGAGATAATTCTGAAGCGGGTTCGCGAACACATATTTCTCTCCTGCCACGTCACGATGCGGGATACTTTACCGCTGCGACGCGTGCATGAGGTGCAGAACGCGCTCGAGATACAGTTTCAGCTGGTGGCGCCGCAATTGTTCCGCGTACTCATTCATCCGGAGCCACAAACTGACAACCGGCGCTAATTCCGTTCACAAAGTCTTGCGAAGACCGCTGCGTTCAACGCGGAGATTGGGTAAGGCAATTGAGCCATAGCGTCGCCGACTTCAAGCCGTCGCCGATCATCGGATACCTGTGCGTGGCGGCATCGGCACTTTTCTTTGGTATCTCGGCTAACCTGGGTCGCGCCGCGTTTATTGGACGGCTCCATCTTTTCGGAAGCACCATCGCACCTGTTCCACCGCTGATGCTGGCCCAGAGCCGTACCACCATCGCTGCCCTTGTGTTGTTTCCCGCTCTCTGGCTGGCGCGTGGCAGAAGCGCCGTTCGAATGGAAATTCGTGACATTCGCGATTGCGTGATCGTTGGAATTCTGGGGATTGCCGCTTCCAACTATTTTTACTATCTCTCGATTCAGCGTACGAGCGTTGCTACGGCAATCATTTTGCAGTACCTCGCGCCGGTCTTCGTTTTGTGTTGGATGCTGTTTCGCAAGCTTCAGCGGCCGACCTTTTCGCGCGTGGGCGGAGTGATAGTTGCAGTTATGGGCAGCGTACTCGCCATTGGAGTAGTGAGCCGGACACCGCGTTTTCCCTGGCTTTCCGTTGTTACGGGTCAGATGCACTTTGACCTTATCGGCGTGATAGCGGCGCTGGTAGCGGCGGTTGCATTCGCTTTTTACAACGTTTTTGGCCACCACCTGGTTTCGTCCCACAACCGCTGGGTCGTGATGGCATGGGCACTTGCGGGAGCGGCTGTTGGCTGGCTCTTCATCGACCCGCCGTGGAGAATTGTTGCAGCTCACTACAGCCGATCGCAATGGGCGTTTATGGCGCTGTTCTCAGTGACCTCGATACTTGTACCGTTCGCGTTCTACTTCACGGGACTGCACCATCTGGATGCGACGCGCGCGATTGTCACAAGTTGTTTGGAGCCAGTTTTTTCGATCGTGATTGCGGCAGTCGCACTCGGAGAGTTGGTTGGAAACGTTCAGGTAGCGGGTATTCTGCTGGTACTGGCCTCGACGGTTCTGGTGCAGCTTGAATCACAGCGGAATGGGAGTGCTCCGCCCTGCGAGCCTATGGAATAAGTGCGGGCATTTCGCGAAGATCACGGCGCAGTGGTCTTCCGCACCGCGTCACGAAGTCGAAAATAGCGCTGTGCCCGAGCCACATCTTTGCCGATCTGTTCTTTCAGCGCCGCAACATCAGGAAATTTCTTCTCGTCGCGCAGGCGGTGGAGAAAGCTCAGCCGGACCGGCTTATCGTACGGCAGATCGATGGGATGAAAATTCAGGATGTAGCTTTCGATGGCAAAAGAGTCGGCTCCAAAAGTGGGACGATTGCCAACATTGGTGACCGACTGAAAGACTTCACCATTGATTTGGAGATCGGTTATATACACGCCAATCGAGGGAGTGAGCTCATCGTAGCGGGCCAGGTTGATTGTTGGAACCGTGTACCTGGTGCCGTAGCCACGCCCTCGCCCCGGCTCACAATCGATGCTGAAGACGCGACCGAGCAGGTGACGCGCCGCCTCCACCTTGCCGCCGAGCACAACGGCGCGCACGTTGCTGCTTGAGATGACCAGCTCGCCCCAGCGTACAGGTTCGTGCGTTACGACGGTGAAACCGAGCCTGCGCCCGAACTCGCAGAGACGCTCCACATTGCCTTCGGCTTTGTGTCCGAAGCGGAAGTTGAATCCCTCGTGCACCTCAACCGCGTTCAGCTTGTTGGACAGGACATCTTCTGCGAACTCGAAGGCAGGCATCAGCGAAAGGTCGCGGGTGAAGGGAATCACCACCACCGCATCCAATTGCGTTTGGCTCAGAATCTCCAGCTTGGAGGGCATTGGAGTAATCAGCGGAGGTCCGCCGTGGGGGCGCAGAATACGCTCCGGATGCGGGTCGAATATCACAAGTACCGAGCGCGCGTTGAGTTCCCGGGCACGGGCGCATATCGCCTCGATCAGGGCCCGGTGGGCGCGGTGAATGCCATCGAAGTTGCCCACGGTGACAACTGCCGGACCAAAGTTGCTGGGTATCTCCGCCAGTGATCTGAATAACTGCACGGTCAGCTCTCCAAGTCGATTTCGACGCGCAATCCGTCGTAAGCCAGCCTCACTCCGGGCGGAAGCGTCTGGTTGGTTGCCTCATGCGGCAGGTTGTGGCTGACGTGGGTGAAGTATGTCTCTGCCGCCCCGATACGCTCGGCAATCTTCAGCGAATTCGCCACGGTCGAGTGGGTTGGATGCGGCTCATGCCTCAAGGCATCGAGAAAAACCACGTCCACGCCCGCCAGCATTTCCATTGAACTTTCGGGAATCGAACTGAAATCGGTGAGGTAGGCGAATCGTCCGATCCGAAATCCGATAATCTCGGCGTCGCCATGCATTATAGGCACGGGAACCACGCGGAGATCCAGCAGGTTAAATGGCTCGCTGATCTCGCGCAACTCCACCTTGGCGATTCCGCCGTATTTATAGTCTTCGTCAAAGATGTATTTGAAGACACCGCGCAGAATCAGAGCAGTATCCGGCCTGGCATAGAGCGGCAGTCGTACGCCGCCGGTGACGCGCGCATATGTCAGCGGGCGCAGATCGTCGAGGCCTAATATGTGATCGGCATGGCCATGCGTATAGAGCACAGCATCGAGGCGGGCGATGCCCTCCCGCACCGCCTGCCCGTGGAAATCAGGCCCACTGTCGATGAGAATACGATGTTCGTCCCACTCCACCATCACGGAGGGCCGGGTTCGCCGGTCACGGGGATCGCTGGAGTGGCAGACCGTGCAGTCGCAGCCAATCGTAGGAACACCCATCGATGTGGCGCTGCCGAGCACGATCACCGTGCCTTTCTTCACTTGTGCGGAACTCCGGGAGCGCCTTGCACTTTTTGCATTGCCTGGCGGTCAATCATGTTCACTATTTCCATGTACGACATGCGGAGCTGGAAGAGTGTGTTGGTCATGATTCCTTGTTCCTGCTCGGTGAGGTTGCCCTTGGTCTTGTCTTCGAGAAGCCCGATAAGGTCAATCATCTGGCGCAGTCCGACGATGTCCACCTGCCGTTCGGTTCCTGTCTCCATTCCACCGGCATATAGCATCGCGGTCTGAACGAGCATGTCCAGCAGATGAATGAACTCCATCTTCTGGCCGCCGAATTGAGAGCGTTCCTTATCGCCGCTGTATCCTGTCTCCCTGACAGGCTCGGGAACGAAAGTCCCTTTAGGCTTCTGCGGCGCTGCGACCTGCTCTGCCTTTGGGGCGGCCGGCTCTGCCGGAGGAGCTTGGGTAGCGGTCGAGTTTGTTACCGGCGCTATGACTTCCGGCTTGGGGTCTGCCGGGGCACCCGGTCTTGGCTCTCCATTGGCGTTGAACTTCCGGCGATCCGTGACTACTAATTCTGACTTCTTCTCTTTTTCCATCACACTCTTCCTACGGCAACAGGAATGAATTCTTAAACTCAAATTTCGACGCATCAATCCGGAGTGCGCCTCTGAAACGCTTAGAATTTGAAGGGCAGCGCGGCAATCCGCGCCGGATCTCCGCCCACGGACAGATTCTCGTTGTCCTTTTCGCATTGTGCTGCTGCATCGCGCTTCAAATAACCGAGGGCCACGGTTCGCGGGACCCCGTCCAGGATGACTTCCGCGCTGCTGGTGATCTCTCCAATTTCCTTATCTCCGGCCATGACTTTGCTGCCGCGTGCCGGAGCCTTGCCTTGCACGACCAATCCAGCAAAGCGGCGGCGCACCTGTCCCTGGGAATGAATGCGCTCGACGATCTCCTGCCCGATGTAGCATCCCTTGTTGTGATTGAGCGCGTATTCCTGCCCGATCTCCTGCGGCAACTCGCGCACGCCTGTGTCCAGGCCCACGCGCGGCAGGCCGAGAAGAATTCTCTGCCACTCCAGGGCCTCGGCGCCCACAGGCACGGCACCCGCGGCTGTCAGCGCATTCCAGAACGCTTCAACATTCGCTGGAGCCAGCCACAGCTCGGCCCAGTTTCTCAGCTCAATGGGATCGCGGACGAGTGAGAATCCGATGCCTTTCCAGCTTCCGTCCAGCAGTTGGCCGGGCTTGGCCGCACCGGGATTCAGCCCCGCTACGTTCAAAACCTCCACGGCCAGGGGACCAGCTACGCCGATCGAAGTGAGCTTTCCGCTGATGTCACCAATCTCGACGTCATCCATGATGATGTACTGCTCGAAGAATTCGCGAATCGCGGTAATCTGCGCCACTTCGGTCTCCAGCACGTAGAACTCGCCGCGCTGGAAGGCCATGAGATCGGCCTGAATGCGGCCCTGGGCGTTCATGACAAAGCTGTAGTTGCCAAAATCCTGACGAAGATCGCGGGTGTTGTTGCTGACCATGCCATTCAGCCAGCGCACGCGGTCTCCGCCACTCAGTACCAACTTGCCGCGCCAGCCCAGGTCGAAGACGCCGCAACTACAGCGCAGCGCTTTCAGCTCTGCGGCTGGGGAGCCAAAGTTCAACACCGTCTCAGTGCCGGCATATTCGCCGACCACCGCCCGTTCTCCGAACTTTTGTGAAAGGGAACTCAATGACATAGGTAAACGCCAACCAGACGTTCGATTATAGCGGAGGCGGGGAGTTTCGTGCTGAGGGCGAGGCGGGCGATGGCGTGCAGATCCCCCAAGGGGAGCCAGTGCCTTGGAAGATATGAGCGATAAGGTGAGAGAAGAAGGCCGGGTGATAGTAGGATTCTGCTATGGAAGCTAAGGGCCATCATCCGATCTGGAAGACTCTGTTGGCTTTCGCTATTGTCTATCTGGTGTGGGGGACCGCATATCTCGCGGTTCGCGTTGGCGTCCGCGAAGTTCCCCCGTTTCTTCTGATGGCGGTGCGGTTCCTGATTTCTGGACTCGTCCTTTACGGCTGGATGCTCGCGCGGGGTGAACGCTCACCGAGTGGGCGTCAATGGATGTCAGCATTCCTACTTGGCCTGTTGATCTTCGTTTTCGATTTCGGGATGGTGTCCTGGGCCGTGCAGCGTTTGCCCTCGGGCATTGCCGCGGTCTTGATGGCCATGGCTGCGGTGTTCATAGCACTGATGGAAATCTTTGTTACGCGAACGCAGAAGCTTACCGTTCGCCTGGCGTTGGCGCTGCTGACAGGGATTGGTGGAGTAGCAGTGCTGACGAGCAGTTCGTTGAATATGGGCGGAGCTCCGATCAACAGGGCGGGGGCGGTGGCGGTGATCGTTGCGGCGTTGGGCATGGCGACGGCGACCACACTGATGCCCAAGCTGCCGCTTCCGGAATCCAGAGTAATGAGCGCGGGAGCGCAGATGCTCGCCGGAGGCGTGTTGCTGGCTCTTATATCGACCTCGCTGGGAGAATTTCGCAACTTTCATATTTCGACAGTCTCGCTCGAAGTATGGCTTTTGCTGCTCTATATGAGTTTTGCGGCCTCCATTATCGCCTTTACGGCCTACGTTTGGCTGATTCACAACGAATCGCCGACAAAAGCGGGAACCTACGCGTATGTGAATCCGGCTGTGGCGGTTCTGGTTGGATATTTTCTGGGTGGCGAATCGCTTGGCCGGCGAACAATTCTGGGCACGCTGCTTATATTGATCAGCGTGGTGGCGATTACGACAATGCGAGTGAAGCGACCTGTAGCAAATTCCTAAGCAGGCTGCTATGGGGGTCTTGAGCAGCGCGAGGACTGCTGGCTGCGCAATGGAATGACATCCCTACCATGCTGCTCCCATACTGTAGTGTTATCTTTTCACCAGAGCTTTTTGCATAAAGGACGTGGATGAAATTCCTTCGCCGAATATTTCTGTTGCTTCTGGTATTCTCGCTGGCCGCTGCGGGCCAGCAACCTCCTGCCGCGCCTTCAGCCGCACAGGAAGCCACGGAGGAGCATCACGTTACGGCGAAGGAGGCCAAGGAGCTTTTCCGCTCGATTGACGAGATTCTGAAGTTTGCCAGCGAGCATACGGGGCTTCCGATTCGTCACCGGGTGAAAAAGAAGCTGGCCAGCCGCGAGGAGGTAGCCAAGTACATCGAGGCTCGGATGAAGGAGCAGGGAAACGGCGAGCGATTTGAGCGCTCGGCACTCTCGTTGAAAAAGCTCGGACTGCTGCCGCACGATTTTAATCTGCGGGAATATATGCTCGGCCTCTACAAGGAGCAGGTCGAGGGTTGGTATGACGCGCACAACAAGACTGTCTATCTGCTCGACTGGGTTTCTCCGGACACTCAGAAGCCTGTGATGGCGCATGAACTGGTTCACGCTCTGCAGGACCAAAACTTTGGCCTGGAAAAATGGCTGAACGTTGCCAAGGATTCCAAAGACGATACGGAGGAGATGATTCTCGACGAGCAGCGTACCTCCCGCGAGGCGATCATTGAAGGGCAGGCGATGATCGCCCTTTTTGACTATCAGCTTGCGTCTGCGGGCCAGAGCGTGGAGAGTGCTCCGGAGCTGGTTGATTCGATGAAATCTTCGATGCTGGACGAAGGTTCCACACCGATGTATGCGCGGGCACCGGTCTACCTGCGCGAGGCGATGCTGTTTCCTTATACCTACGGCATGGAATTTACCCGCACTGTGCTGCTGAAGCGCGGCAAGCAGGCTGCCTTTGCCGGAGTCTTTGAACACCCACCGCTGGATACGCGCGAGGTCATGGAGCCGGAAAGCTACCTCGCTGTCGAGCCGCAGCGGCAGCTTAAAGTTGTGCCGCTGGAAAAAGTTCTCGGCCCAGATTGGCGGCGCGAAGATTTTTCCGGGGTGGGCGAAATCGATCTTCGCGTCATTCTCCGGCAGTGGGGCGGCGGCGAAATCGCGGGCAAGCTAACGCCTGCGTGGCGCGGCGGCTACTATATGGCACTCAGCTCAAAAAAGTCTCCCAAGGACGCGCCCGTTGCGCTGGCGATGGTGCTGAACTTTGACTCGCAGGCTGCTGCCGATAAGTTCGCCGCGGTTTACGAGAGTGGGCTGGTTCAGCGATATAAGTCGGTTCAGGCGGCATTGCCCGGTCGTGCACCCCGTCAAGCGAACCCCCGTCAGTGGACTACCGAGGAAGGCGAGGTGCGGCTCTACATCGATGGCTCGACGGTAGTGGCTGCGGAATCATTCACGGCGGAAGATGCAGCAAAAATTCATGCTGCGCTGGTTCCGGTTGCGAGCGTCGCGGTGCAGTGAAGCGGCGCGGCATATGGCGTCCCGGCTCCGGTATAATCAGCTTTTCCGCTCACCTTTTTACATACGCAGGAGATTGCATTGGCACAGGCAGAGATCGGCATCATTGGTGGCAGCGGCCTTTATTCGATGAAGGGCCTCACGGACATTCATGAGATTGCGCTCGAAACCCCGTTTGGCGCGCCTTCGGACCCTTATGTGGTGGGCATGCTTGCTGGGCGCAAGGTTGCGTTTTTGGCCCGTCACGGACGCGGGCACCGCATTCTTCCCAGCGAGCTGAATTTCCGCGCCAACATTCACGGCTTCAAGCAGCTCGGCGTTGAGCGCATTCTCTCTGTTTCTGCGGTCGGCTCGCTTAAGCAGGAGCTGAAGCCCACGGACTTCGTTATCCCTGACCAGTTCTATGACCGCACGCGGCAGCGCGTTTCTACGTTTTTTGGTGAAGGCATTGTCGCCCACATTGGCTTCGGCGATCCGATCTGCCCTGAACTGGCCGCCGTGGTTGCCAAGGCCGGCGCAGACGCTGGCGTGGCCACTAAGAGCGGTGGCACGTACGTTTGCATGGAGGGGCCACAGTTTTCTACCAAGGCGGAGAGCAACGCTTACCGTGCCCAGGGCTTCGACCTTGTGGGAATGACCAATCTGCAGGAAGCGAAACTCGCCCGCGAGGCCGAGATCTGTTACGTCACCATTGCGATGGTAACCGACTACGATTGCTGGCATCCCGATCACGACCACGTTTCGGTTGAGCAGATCATCGGCGTGCTTACCCACAACGCTGAGAACGCTGCCAACGTTGTGCGAGAGGCGATTGCGGCGCTGCCCGCCGAGCGGGGGTGCAAGTGCGGGCAAGCGCTCGCGACGGCTATTATGACCGCGCCGGAGGTGATGCCCCCGGCAACGAAGGCGAAGCTTGATCTGCTGATCGGAAAATATCTCAGGCCAAAGGCGGGTGCATAACGTGTCCATACTGGTGGTTGGTTCGGTTGCTTTTGATACGTTGAAAACGCCTTTTGGCGAGCGCAAGAAGATTCTCGGCGGCGCTGCCACGTACTTCTCACTCTCGGCCAGCTACTTTACCCAGGTTCGCGTGGTTGGTGTGGTGGGAGAGGATTTCACAGCCGAGCACGAGGCCGTGCTCACGGCTCGCGGCATTGATACACGCGGGATTGAGCATGCCTCCGGCAAGACATTTCATTGGGGCGGTGAGTACGGCGAAAACGTCAACGAAGCAAAAACGAATTTCACGGACCTGAATGTCTTTGAAAATTTCAGCCCGAAAATTCCATCGGCTTACGCTGACTCCGAGATTCTGTTTCTCGCCAACATTCAACCGGAGTTGCAACTCGACGTGCGACGCAAGATGCCGAAGGTTGCCCTGGTGGGCGGCGACACGATGAATCTGTGGATTAACATCAAGCGAGCCGAGCTGCTGGAGACATTGAAAGAAGTCGATATCCTTTTGATCAATGACGGCGAAGCCAAGCTGCTTGCGGGCGAGAACAGCCTGGTTCTTGCGGCGAGAAAGATTCTCACGCTTGGTCCCAAGTCGCTGGTCATCAAGCACGGCGAATATGGCGCGACGATATTTTTCTCCGATGGCTCGCATCCATTCCGCGCTCCGGCACTGCCTATCGCCGAAGTTCACGATCCGACGGGCGCGGGCGATACCTTTGCGGGGGGCTTCATGGGCTACATCGCGTCGCAACCCGATGTGACGCCGAGTGTCCTGAAGCGCGCGATGTTTTATGGAGGCGTGATGGGCTCGTTCACGGTGGAGCGCTTCGGTCCTGAGCGGCTCATTTCGCTGACGCGCGAGGAAATTGAAGAGCGCTTCCAGCTCTTCCGCAGTCTCACGCATCTTGATCAACCCAGTCTTTAGCGGGCGGCTCGTAAGTGATTAATGTTCGTGAGGAGATCGACGAAGAACGGCGCAAACGCAATGGCGAGCTAACCCTTGTTTCGGCGTTTGCGTTCATGCTCTCGCTTGTGGCATTCACGTGGTTTTACCGTCACGGAGATATTCTGCTATACGGCGATGCGGTTGCCCATCTCAACATTGCACGCCGCCTTACGGATGCGCACATGCTCGGATGGAGGCAGTTTGGAACCGTCTGGCTGCCGCTGCCGCATCTGCTGGTGGCGCCGTTTGTTGCCAACGATATGCTCTGGCAGACGGGCATCGGAGGCTCCATTCCCTCCATGCTTGCCTATATCCTCGGGGTAACCGGCATTTATCGACTGGTCCGCGTGCGCGCCTCGGTGGCCGCCGCTTCTGTGGCTGCCGCCATCTACGCGTTCAATCCGTCGCTGCTCTATATGCAATCGACGGCGATGACGGAATCGATTTTCTTTGCGGCTGTGATCTGGGCCGTGGTTTACTTCGACGAATTTCTCCGCGGACTTTTTCCTGGTTCGCAGGGCGCGGTTGCCGGCATTCCTGCATGGAAGGCCATCGAACGCTGTGGGCTTTGTCTAGCGGCGGGCATCCTTACGCGATATGACGGATGGATCCTCGCCTTTATCGTTGGCCTATGCGCTGTTGGCGCCTCGATCCGATGGCTCGTCTCGCGTCCTTCGCAGAGAGAGATCGGAAGGTTGCTGCGCTCGATGATCGCATTTCTGTTGCTGCTTGCACTCTGCCCCATGTTCTGGCTGGCGCACAACTACAGGCTCAACCAGCGTCCACTGGACTGGCTTAACGGACCTTACTCAGCCAGTGCCATTGAGAAACGTTCCTCGCGCCCCGGCGATCCTCCTTATCCGGGCAAGAATCACGTGGTGGTGGCAGCGCAATATTTTCTCAAGGCGGCTCGCATGAACACCGGCGAAGGCGCACGCGAAAACTGGCTGATCCTGCTGGCTGTTGCGGGGGTTTTGATGTCGGCCTTTCAATGGCGGCGCTTTGGCGCTATGTTTCTGCTTTGGATACCGCTGCCGTTTTACGCCTGCTCGATCGCTTACGGAAGTGTTCCTATCTTTGTTCCGGAGTGGTGGCCATTTTCTTATTACAACGTGCGCTACGGGCTTGAACTGCTTCCGGCGATCGCTGTTTTCGTGGCGTTGATTCCGTGGTTTGTTTCGCGGCTGCAACGGAGCTGGCTTACGATCACGGCGACGGTTGCTCTGTTGCTGGTTACTCTTTTTGCGTTCAGTTCGTCGGCCTGGTGTTTTTCAAAGCGCTCGCAAGATCGCGAGTGGGGGCGCAGATGGATGACTCCAATCTGCTACCGCGAAGCTTGGGCGAACGGTCGCGGACGCCAGCAACTTGAGTCGCAGTTGGCGCAGTCACTCTCGGCGATTACCGGGGACTCCACCGTCCTGATGTATACGGGAGACCACGTTGGCGCGATCCAGAAGGCGGGAATTCATTTTGACCGCATCGTATCCGAGTTCACCCCCGACGCCTGGGAGGCTGCTCTCAGCGCACCTTTTGCAGGGGCCAGCTATATCGTCGCCGTAGCCGGCGATCCAGTTGCCGATGCCGTTCGTTTGAATCCGCGAGGGTTGACTACGGTTGCGGTCATTCACACTTTCGGCAAACCCGAGGTAAAGATCTATCGCGGCTCGCGCCGGTAAGAGGTGGGGAAGCGGTCGCTGGATATTCTGCGAAAGCGTAAAATTCTGTGCGAATCACATATAGCGGTCGAGGGTTCGAGCCGATGTTTGCGACTTGGCCTGCGGGGAGGCATCTACTTAAGAAGGGTTTGACGCCCGACCCGGAGCTAGAATGCGGCTCCGGGGGAACGAGAGGAAGATAATGGATACAAAAGATACGACTGCGGTGACGAATCGAATCTCCGAGAGTGCGCTTGATCAGCTATTCCTTGAGGCGCGAACGAATTCGGTTTGGCTTCCCAAAGCAGTTCCTGCTCAGCTAATGAGAGATGTTTATGATCTGGCTAAATTTGGACCCACCAGTGCAAACAGCACTCCAGGACGATTTGTTTTTCTTACGACCGAGGCGGGAAAGAATCGATTACTACCTGCGCTCTCTCCGGGAAACGTGGAAAAAACACGCTTGGCACCGGTAACCGTTATCGTCGCGTGGGAGACGGAATTTTATGAGTTTTTGCCGAGGCTATTTCCGCATGCAAATCTGCGCGATGTTTTCGTAGGCAAGCAGGCGCTCATTGATGAAACAGGGCTTCGCAACGCTTCGCTGCAGGGCGCATATTTGATTATGGCAGCGCGAGCGTTAGGGCTTGATTGCGGGCCGATGTCAGGCTTCGACGCGGCGAAGGTGAACGCTGAATTTTTTGGGGACGGCAAGTGGAAGGCGAACTTCCTCTGCAATCTCGGTTACGGAGACCACAGTAAGCTGTTTCCGCGCAACCCAAGGCTTGATTTCGAAGAAGCATGCCGGGTGTTATGAAGAAGAATCATGCTGTCAGGAAAGGGAAGACGCAATGCATGCATGGTTGATGGACTCATATGAGGGTGTTGAGAAACTGCGGTGGGACGAGGTTGCCGACCTGCAGCCTGGGCCGGGACAGGCCGTGCTGAAGATGAAATTTGCGGCGCTGAATCCGGCTGATGCCTTTCTTGCGCAAGCGCAGTATCCTGCGAAGCCGAAACTGCCGCATGTGCTGGGGCGCGACGGCGTGGGCGAGGTCGTGGCCATTGGGGACGGGGTCAGCGGTGTGCGAATCGGCGAGACCGTTGCCATTCTCCGTGGAGATACGGGGGTTGAGGCCTGGGGGACGCTGGCTGAAAAGACGGTGGTAGAGGTCTCTCATCTGGTTCCGGTGCCGAAGGGCTGGTCTCTGCAAGAAGCTGCGGGCGCGCCACTGGTGTTTCTCACTGCATGGCAGGCGCTGACGCAATGGAGCGAGCCTGCTGCGCCTCCCGCGCCTGGCTCGGTGTTGCTTGTAACGGGCGCATCTGGCGGCGTGGGAACCGCGTCGGTGTTGCTCGGCCGGTCGATGGGATTGACGGTTGTTGGATTGTCTCGGAGCGCGAAGAAAGCGGAAGTGCTCAAGCAGCTTGGCGCGGATTTTGTCTTCGATCCGGCAGAAAAATCATTGCGCAAACTTGTGCTTGCAGCAGTTGCTCCCAAGCGGGTGGACCTTGCCGTGGATACGGTGGGCGGCGCCACCTTCAACGAGGTGATCGCGATGCTGGGCTCTGGGGGATGCGTCAGCGTTGTTGGCAGGAGCGGTGGCGTAGTTCCGGAGTTCAATACGGCAGCGCTTTTCTTCCGCAGAAACCGCATTGGGGGCGTAACCGTGGGCGGCTATACCGCAGAGGGAGCGAAGGCCGCATGGAGTGAGATTGTGGCGCGACTCGACGCTCTGGGTAAGCGGCCGGTGATAGATGGAGTATTTCCGATGGCCGATGTTAAAGCGGCCTTCGCACGGCTGAACCAAGGACCAATGGGCAAGGTGCTGTTGAAGATATCTGACTGACGAAGACGCACGGGCGCTAAGGCAGAGCGGGAAGCTGACGAGGAACAATTCTATTAGATGACTTCATCGCCCGACCTAAGCGCCCCGTGAACTGAAACGACTAGTGACTACACCTGTCTGCTGGCAGAGCTAGGCGGCTATCTTGCTGCTCTTGTAGCGCGGCAGGAACTCCTGCTGCACAAAGGTTTCATAAGATGTAGGCGTGCTGTTTCGCGAGTCACGCGCTTCCAGCGGCTTCATGTGGCCGGAGTTCAGGGCCGCAGCCATTTCCAGTATCAGCCTTACGATATCCGCAGGCATTCCCATTTGCTGCATTGCGGCTCGAACCTGGGGGTCCGGTGGCTGGACGTACTTGAGCTCCGGCTTGCCGACGGCCTTTCCGATGATGAGCGCGGCTTCGGCCATGGTGATGTCACGCTGGCCCTGCAACTCGCGGGTCTGGTGCGAACGAAAATTAAGCTTCATCAGCGCATCTGCCGCTGCCTCGCCAATGTCGCGGGTTGCGATCATGGGAAGTTTCAACTCCGGACGCACGGAGCCAACGGCCATGCCCTGCTTTTGAATCAGCGCGATCTGCATCAAGGTGTTCTCCATGAAGTATCCTGCGCGCAGATGAAGAACATTGAGGCCATTGATGCGGTTGAGCCGCTCCTCCATTTGGTGGAGTCCCACGACCGGGCCGGTTCCGTCGGTCTTGTCCGCGCCGATGCTGCTGAGGGTGACTGCGTGGTTCACTCCGGAGCGTTCCAATGCGGTGGCGACCGATTCGGTCACCGTGTTCTGGTAAGCGCGAAAATCGGAGACCGAAGGGTCCGGAGGAATCATGACGTACACTCCTTCGGCACCAGCAAAGGCCGCACTCAGTTTCTCGGTATTGGTAAGATCGGCGACGAACGGCACGCCACCTTCCTGTGCGAAGCGCTGAAGATGGTCGGGATTTCGACCGATTCCCCGCACTCGTTTCCCCGCAGCAAGCAAACGATTTGCGACCACGCCTCCCGTATTCCCAGCCGCTCCTGTAATTACATACATAAACATCTCCTAGGTGTTGGGTTTGGGGTGTTGGATGCGAGTTCGACGCCGTAAGATCGCCGGTTTTGTACGCACAACAAAGCCCCACATTTGTGATAAAAGTGTGGGGCTTGGTCAGCCTCTAATGTCTACTCCCGGAGGCGGTTCCCTGTGGCATGCGCTTCCGGGCTTAAGCCGCCTGCATGATCGCGCCGTGGGCGAGAACTGCCGGGCTAGAAGTCGTTGAAATCCAGCGCGATCGGCTGGCCGTCCTCGTCATACTGAATGACCGGCGCGCCGGTTCGCTCCACCGGTTCGGTGGGTTTTTCCTGTTTGCGCTGCTCCATCTTCTGGGACTTCTCTGCCCGTTTTTCCTGACGGGCGCGCTCCTTCGAGCGCTTGGTGAAAGTGGTTCTTGAGTTTCCTGCCATTAATACTCCAATCGGTAAATGTTTGATTCAAGCCGATTCAAATCGATTCGCCAGCTTCTACTCTTTCCAGCTTTTGCACCCTGCGAACAGAGGGGAAGAACTGGTTAAGTCAGGATCGACCGCTCGACAGCGAAAGAAGATTTCCTAAGCTGAAAAAGTGATGTGAAACAGTGCCAGCCCTCAGGCGCGCACCAACCCACTCCGTCCTGGCACGGAGACTCCTGCTCGGAGGAATACGTCTTCCTGATTCATTATATTCTATCCGGAAAATTTCGTTTTCGCGTGGTGAGTTCTGAAAGGCTACCAATCCACGACAGGGCGCAAATCCAGCGACTGCACGCCAGCCAGGGAATATGCCTCCGCCACGGTTCGAACAACGTCTACGCTATCGCGGGTCTTGCTTCCGAGCATTTCAAACATACGGGTCATGCCAAAGATTTCATCCTGTGGCGCGACTACGATTCGCAGGAAGCCGTCTGGAACCAGCGGGCGCTTCGCCGCCAACTGATTGACGGCACTGGCAGTAACCTGGAAAGACTCCACGCCGCTGAAGTCGGTGATACTCGAGCAGGGTCCATTGCTGTGCATCCACGCCCGCACTCGATCGAAGCTACTCAAGAGCACTTCATCGGTGACGATGCCTTCAAATCGCAGATAGAGAATGCGGCGCAACTCGTCTGAACTCAGGAAAACACCCATACACAAGCTCCAGCAAGACGAATCGTGATAGGGGCATTGTTTGCCCGGATTGTGGCGCAACGCTTAGTTTCCGCAGGGCGAACCAAGAATTTGATTGTACCGATTGTACCGTGCCCGTGTTTGAGTTCGACCTGCAATGGCGGGGCAAGAAAATAGAGAGCGATTCAGGAGCGAAACTTTTCTGCGGGGGAGGGTTTGAGTAATCACAGAGCAGCGAGGTCTGTAATATGACGAGAAAAACAATAATCGCGCTATTCGGGCTGGTGATTGCACTTGCCCTGGCAACGCCCCCCAAGGCCAGTGCGCAAGTGAGCGTCGGAATCGGCGTCGGAGTCCCATACGGCGGATATGTGTACAGTTGTGATCCCTACTACTACCCAGCGGGCTGTTACGCTCCTTATGGCTATTGGGGTTGGCCATATGTGGGCTATTACGGAGGTTGGGGTGGCTACGGTTACAGAGGGTATAGAGGCTATGGCTATGGCCGGGGCTACGGGGGCTACGGAGTTGGCCGTGGTGGATTCGCCCGTGGCGGCGGTGGTGGATTTGCGCGCGGCGGTGGCGGTGGAATTGCCCGTGGCGGCGGCGGGGCTGCCCGCGGTGGCGGTGGATTCGCCCGCGGTGGCGGCGGACACGGCGGTGGTGGTCGCAGGTAACCGCCTGCTTCCACGCTTGCCTTCCTGACCCTTCAGCCCATCCGGGTTGAAGGGTCAGCCACTTCTGGCAATTGCTAGAGCAGCCCGCCGGTTTGCAAGGTCAACGCGCTAAGAACCATCTCCAACTTAGTGATGGCCTCATCGAGTTCCGGATGCTCTCCTAAGCGCTGACGCAGAGTTTTCAGGAGCTTATGCGCCTCCGCGATTTGCTCTGTTGTATTGGCCGGTGGTTGTGTGGTCGCGCTGTTCGGATTCATTGGGCGTTCTCCATATCACCTACCATTATCCATCCGCCGTGGCCGCTTAAGAAGGGGTAGACGGGATGAAAGCAGCAAAACAACAGAGCACCTGCGCTAGACCGTTGCTGGGAGCCAGGTATCGTGCGCAATCAGGTCTTCTGTGACATCGTGCGGCTGGTGGAGTACACCCTTTGGAATTCTGATGAAGGAACCGGCGCTGACGGGCACCTCTCCAACCTGATCGACCCAGATTGTTGCTTTTCCCTGGATGATGTAGAGAATGTCGTCAGCTTCGTGGGTGTGCTTTGGAATTTCCGCGCCAACATGCCAGTGAACGAGAGCGATGGTCATATCGACCCCGTCTGCCTTCTTGGATAGCAGGTAAGCAATGTCGACACCCTTGAATGACGGATGGGGAGCCCAATCCACTTCAGCTTTATTAATTACCTTTGTTTTTGCCACTTCCACTGCAGATGTACTCATGATTAATCCTCCAGCCAACTAAAACACATGCGGGCTATCCAATTTAAGAGCTACCTTCTTAATAACTGCATTGATCATAATACGCAGTGAGCCACGTCAGGCCCAGTTGTGATATAGACCGGGATATTGGCCCCGGCTGGAGTTGAGTTGCACACTGTGGCACAATTGAAGGAGTCGCTCCAGCCCGGTGGATTGCGGATACCGAGGGCAGGCAACGATTTGGAAATGATGTTTGCGGGGATGGTGAAATGGCAGACACACTAGCCTTAGGAGCTAGCGCCGAAAGGCATGGGGGTTCAAGTCCCCCTCCCCGCACCAAGTTCGACTGAGGCACGCGCTGTGCTCAAACTCAGGAAAGCAGGTACAAAGGTTGACCCGTCACTGCAAATAGCCCGATTCAGAGGTTCGCTGCACCCATGGATCGGCAAGCGCCCTTGAGCGAAAAACCGAGATCCGCCATCCGGTTTTTTCCGCAAATACTTCCCACATCCGAAAGAGTCCAAAACCAAAGTCTAGCGGGGCAACGACGGCGACCCGCATTTCCGGTTCTGCAAACGCGGAGAGCAACTTGTCCTCTTCGACAATTGCCCGGAGTTCGTCCGTAGATATTTTGAGCACATTCACCGCAGTGAGGTCGGTAATAAGGCATCGTATACCTTCGCTGCGCTGCTTAACCAAACTCCTCGTAACGTTGATCAACTCTCGCCCGGTCAGTACGCCTGAGCAAGTGAGAACAACGCATCCGTTGGTATGCAGTTCAGCCCTGACTGCCATTCCGGGATAGTGGCACGGTCGAGTCAGATTCGTATGAGCAATATTGCACACATTTAGAAAATAACTATTTGTAAGAACAGGAAACTTTTTAGAACTACTAGTCATCTACTCAAACAACAGCAGTAACACCGGGCGTTGTTCCGCAGGACTTGGCAGTGGTTGTTAGGCTGCTCCTTCAAAGATTGACCTTTCCAAATGAAGTTTCCCCATATGTTTCCTGCCTAAAAATCTCCCGCCCGAGGTGTGTCTGGACTCGGTTGGCCGCGGCTTCGGTACAATCTTGTAAGTTGGTTTCCGCTGCGGACCGGGGCGGATCTTATCGTGGAAAGGTATTCATGTCGCTGATTCAACCCTTCAGAGCGTACCGACCCAAGGCTGAGCTTGCGGCCCGTGTGGCTTCTGTTCCATATGACGTTGTAAGTACGGCTGAGGCGCGCCAGTTGGCCAAGGGCAATCCGTACTCGTTTTTGCATGTCTGCCGGCCTGAAATCGATCTCCCTGAGGGCGTTGATGAGCACGCGGATGGCGTGTACGCGACAGGTGCCGCGAATTTGAAGAAGTTGATAGCGGACGGGATTCTGGCGCGCGAGGCGGAGGATTCACTCTACATTTACCAGCAGCGCATGGGAGAGCATGTGCAGGCCGGGGTGGTCGCACTCTGTTCGGTGCGGGAGTACGAAGAGAATCGGATTAAGAAACACGAACTGACTCGGCGGGATAAGGAAGACGATCGGACGCGGCATATCTGTGAGCAGAACGCCAACGCCGAGCCTGTGTTTCTCACTTACCGGGCGCAGGCGGAGATTGATGACATTGTGGACGGGGTTCGCGCCTCAGCGCCTCTGTACGACTTCACGCTGGCGGATGGGGTCGCTCATACGATTTGGAGGATTGCCGACCGGGCGATGATGGGGAGGCTGATCGAGCTGTTTGGTGGCATTGAGGCACTCTACATCGCCGACGGGCATCACCGCACAGCCTCCGCGGTTCGCTACGGCCAGGGTTGCCGCGCGCGGAATCCACAGACGACGGGCTTGGAGCCGTATGAGTTCTTTATGGCCGTGGTGTTTCCACATAATCAGCTCAAGATTTTCGATTACAACCGCATTGTCAAAGATCTGAACGGCCTTACGCCGGATGAGTTTCTGGCGAAGATTGGGGAGAAGTTCGAGGTGAGTTCCGCTGAGAAGCGCCAACCGTCCCATGCTGCGAGCTTCGGAATGTACCTGCAAGGGAAATGGTATGCGCTGAAAGCGCGTGCTGGAAGCTATCCCGCGGAAGATCCAATTAAACGGCTTGACGTCAGCATTCTGCAGGACAATCTGCTCTCTCCGGTGCTTGGGATTCATGACCCGCGGACGGACAAGAGGATCGATTTCGTTGGCGGAATTCGCGGCATGAACGAACTGGAGCGCCGGGTGGAAGAGGGCTATGCGGTTGCATTCTCGCTGTACCCGACATCGCTGGATCAGCTGATCGATGTGGCCGACGCGGGCGAGATAATGCCGCCTAAATCCACATGGTTTGAGCCGAAGCTGCGGTCAGGCCTGCTGGTGCGCTTATACGAGTAGCGCGCGGGCGGATGGGCGTAAGAAAAGAGGTTTCGCTGAGGAATCGCACTTTGTTAGAATTCTGACTAAGCTCATCTTCCCGGATGGGCCAGTTCGGCCGTTTCTGCGGAGTATTCGATTGCTAAACACGATTCCGAGAGCGCAGCGCTGTCAGCAATCGTCGTCATCCCGCATTTCGGCTCGATCGTGAAGGATTTCCGCGCAGTAGGGTCCCCGTTGAGCATTTTGATGATGGCTCGATCCATTGACAGCTGAGCCGGCATCGCTCTTTCGAACCGCGGCTTGCCGCGCAATCATATTCAGGAGAAGGCTTTATGTTCCGCAAGACTCGTCTATTTACCCCAGGCCCGACACCCCTGCTTCCGGCGGCGCAGTTTGCCATGGCGGCGGCGGATCTTCATCACCGCACGCCTGAGTTTCGCGCGCTTTACCTCAAGGTTCTGGCGCAGTTGAAGGTCTTCATCGGTACCAGGAATGACGTGGTCGCGCTCGCCTGCTCAGGCACAGGAGCGATGGAGGCTGCGGTAAGCAATCTCACGAGTCCCGGAGACAAGGTTCTGGTGCTGAGCGCTGGAAAATTCGGCGAGCGCTGGGTTTCGCTTGCCAAAGCCTTCCACTGCGAGACGGTTGTGCTCTCCAAACCTTACGGACAGACCTTTTCGATGGAGGAGGTGAAAGCCGCACTGACGCCGGACGTTAAGGCCGTTTTTGTGCAGGCTACGGAGACCTCCACCGGAGTGCGGCACGATGTGGCTGCGCTTGCGCGGTTGGTGAAGGGAACTGCTGCGCTGCTGATTGTTGATGCGATTACGGGCCTCGGTACTACGACCTTCAACGTGGATGGCGATGGGATCGACGTGATTATCGGTGGCTCGCAGAAGGCGCTGATGATTCCACCGGGGCTTGCGTATCTGGCCGTCAGCGAGCGCGCCTGGGCTCGGATGGAAACGAGCGCGCAGCCACGCTATTATTTCGATCTGCGCAAGGAGCGAAAGTCGTGCGCCAAGGGCGAAAGTGCCTACACGCCATCGGTGGCGCTGATTGCCGCCATGGGCGCGGCGCTCGACTACCTGGAGCAGCAGGGAAGCGGCGACCTTGCCAAGGGGCGCGACCTGCTGATTGCGAACGCCGAGTTGAGCGCCCTTTGCATGAGGAAAGCAGCCGCGGCGCTTGGCCTGGAGATGTTTTCTACGGCACACGCAGCTGCCGTGACGGCGTTGAAAGCACCTGAGGGTGTCTCTTCCAGCGATTTGGTCAAGGGCTTCAAGAAAGAGTTTGCGGGAGTGCTTTCTGACGGACAAGGTGAGATGAAGGGCCAGATCGTTCGTATCGCGCACATTGGCTACCTTGATTATCTGGACTGCATTGCCATCATCGCGGGGCTCGAACAAGTGCTGGCTCAATTGAAGCCGGGGAGCTTCCAACTTGGCGATGGCCTCCGTGCGGCGCAGCTTGTGTACGCGGAAGCCCGCAAGAACGGAGAGAAATAGTGAAGATAGTAGTTGCTGAAAAAATTGCAGGCGAAGCGATGAAAGTGCTGGAGGCGATTCCGAACTGCACGGTGCTCACGCCCGAACAGTTTGCGATTGATCCTGCGCAGGCAGTTTCAGATGCCGATGCACTTATCGTGCGTTCGGCGGTGCAGGCTGACGCAGAACTGATTGAAGCCGCCAAGAATATCCGGGTGATCGGCCGCGCCGGAGTTGGCGTAGATAATATCGATGTCGAGGTCGCCACGCGACGCGGAATCGTGGTGATGAACGCGCCGGGAGCCAGCGCCGTTTCGGTAGCGGAGCTCACAATGGGCCTGATGATCGGGATGGCGCGACATATCTCCAAGGCGGACCACACAACGCGTGCCGGTAAGTGGGAGAAGAAAAGTTTGCAGGGTACCGAGTTGGCCGGCAAGACGCTCGGCATTATCGGCTTGGGAAGGATTGGCACCGAGACAGCGCTGCGGGCGCACGCCTTCGGCATGCGGCTTGTCGGCAGCGATCCGTACCTATCGCCTTCGCGCGCCAAGGAGCTTGGGATCGAGTTGCTCCCGATCGACGCGGTTTACGCCCAAGCCGATTACATTTCACTGCACGTGGCGCTAACCCATCAGACGGCTGGAATGATCGACGCCGAATCCATTGCGAAAATGAAGCCCGGCGTGCGGCTGGTGAATTGTGCTCGCGGCGAACTGGTGGATGAAGCCGCAGTGGAAGCCGCGCTGCGCTCCGGACACATTGCGGCCGCCGCGCTTGATGTTTTTCGCGAAGAGCCGACCCGCAACAGCGGCCTTCTCTCGGCTCCCAACCTGCTGGCCACGCCGCACCTAGGCGCGTCCACGAAAGAGGGGCAGGAGGCGGTTGGTATTCAGATTGCCAAGCAGATACGCGACTATTTGCAGCGAGGCATTGCGCAAAATGCAGTGAACCTGCCGTCCATCTCCGATGTGGAGTACAAGCAAATCAAGCCGTATATGGGGCTGGCCGGTAGGTTGGGCCGCTTCGCCGCGCAGCTATTTTCGTCCAATCTGGAGAAGATTGAGGTGAGGTTTGAGGGAGAGATCGGCGGATGGAAGACGGAGCTTATTCGCAGCGCCGCCGTTGCAGCAGTTCTCCAGTCAGATACCGACGAGCCCACCAACATTATTAACGCGCAGGCAGCGGCGGAGGAGCGGGGCGTGGTCGTCCGCGAAAGCCGCGCCGAGCCCAACGCACGGGTGAACTTGATTCATCTCAAGCTCTCCGGTTCGACCGGAGCGGTCGAATGCTGTGGGACGATCGTTCACGGCACTTCGCCTCGCTTAATCCATCTGAACGGCATCGACATTGAGTCGCACCTTGAAGGAATATTCATCGTTGTGTCTAACCTGGACGCGCCCGGCGTGGTCGGCTCCATCGGGACTTTGCTGGGCAAACACGGCATCAATATCGCACGCCTGTCGCTGGGCCGCGAGGATGGCCAGGCGCTTGCTATTGTGCAGGTGGATGAGTGCGTCCCGCCGGAGGTACTCAACGCGCTACGCCATGTTGTGTCGGTGCATTCGGTAGCCATGGTGAAGATGTAACTGCTGAATATGAAGCACGAGGCCGGTAGCACGGCCTCGTTTTAGCGGGTTATAGCGGCTCTTGAATTTCGGCGCTGGTCAGCGGAGCGCTTCTTCTTTTAGAATAAAGTTCTCCGATGTCATTTGATCAAATACTCTATATCGATTCAGCGCAGAAGTTTGAAAGCTTGCTGCAGAAGCTTTCATCGCATACCGTGATAGGCCTCGACACGGAATTCATCTCCGAGGGGCGTTACGAGCCTGAACTCTGCCTGGTGCAGCTCTCAACCACAGAGGACATTTTCATAGTCGACCCCATTGTGTGGCCCGACCTCCGGCGTATGTGGGAGTTGCTTGCTTCGCCGGGCCGGGAAATTGTCACGGTCGCAGCTCGCCAGGAGATCAAGTTCTGCGCGAAAGGCGCCGGGCATGCCCCGGCCAGCGTGCTTGATGTGCAGGTTGCCGCGGGCTTGCTCGGCTACGGATACCCGCTTTCGCACACTAATCTTTGCTTGAGAATACTGAATGCGAAGGTCAACGGGGGGGAGAGCTTCAGCGACTGGCGCAAGCGACCACTGCGCCCGGTGCAGCTTGAGTACGCTGCCGACGACGTGCGCTACCTGCTGCCAATGCGTGAGAAGATTCTGGCGCGTGCCCAGAAGGTGAATCGCACGAACTGGGTTCGCGGCGAATGCGACCGGCTGGTGAAAACCGTGATTTGCGAGGACGAGCGCTGGAGAATCTCAGGCAGTGCGCGCCTCAGCCGACGCCAGCTTGCGGTACTCAGGGAAGTGTGGCGCTGGCGCGACCGGCAGGCGTGCAGCCTGAACGTTCCGGTAGCGCGTGTACTGGGTGACAGCATGCTGATCGAAGTGGCGCGCCGTTCGCCAGCGACCGTCGAAGACCTCTTCTCGATTCGCGGCCTTGACAGCAGGCTGTTGCGCAAGGGCGAGCAGGACGTGGTGGATGCCGTTGCCAAAGCGCGTTCGATACCGGATGCCGATCTTCCCAGCAATGAAAGGCGCGACGATCCTCCGCAGGTTGCGGTTTTGACTAAGCTGCTCTCGGTGGCCGTGAGCAATCTCGCCGCGGAAACCGATGTGGATGCTGCGTTACTGGCGACTACCAGCGACATACAGGCGATTGTGCGATGGTTTCTTGACAAGAGCGCTACACCCTGCCCCGAGGTTATGGAGGGATGGCGTGGCGAGATTCTGCAGGAGTCGCTGATCGGATTTCTTGAAGGCAAGAAGGTCGTGCGGGTTGGAGACGTCCGTCGCCCCAACCCCCTCGTCTTCGAGTCCTACGCCAAGGAGTAGTTCTTGCGGAGAATTGTCCTTGGCCGGCGCTACATTCTGCTCCAACCGTGCCACAACCACAGACCGGCCATTACCAGAATGAGAAGCCCGCTACAGGTACCTAAGATGTTTACGAGCGGGCGCACACGGTTCATCTTAGCCATGAGTTGCTGCTGTTCTTCCTCCAAATGCGACTCCGCACTATCCAGAAAGATCTGATTGTCTTCGTGCATGGATAAAGCGCTGCGATAAATCAGCAGTATCGCCAGCGCTATCGTCAGTACAGCCCAAAGGGTCAACAGTACCGTCATCGCTTCCATATAGCCTCCTCCGGTGCGAACCAGAGCGCCTAACTGGGAGTGCCCTACGACCAGTCCGAAGTCAACCCGGACTGGTCGCAGGCATTATAAGCACGATTCCAGAGGTGTTCACTGGATTTTTTCGCCCCATCATCCTGGTGGTAATGGCAACCAAGGAGCGGGCGATCACGGCCAAATCACGATTTTGCGACCGCTGGATTTCGGGCGCATCAAATCTGGTAACATAGGTGAATTCCGGGCCGAGCGTCACTAAGGTCTGTGACCTTGTAAGCCGGAGTTTTGCTATACTAGCTCATTCCCTGAGGAGAAAAAGTCCGCCATGTCTACAACCACATCAACTCCTGAAGTTAAGAACGCCCCTCTAACCCTTACCGCGGCTGCAATCGCCAAGGTGAAAGAGATCATGGCCCAGCAGACTCCCGTTCCTACCGGTCTTCGTGTGGGCGTGGTGGGTGGCGGCTGCTCTGGATTCTCCTACAGCATGCAGTTTGAAACTGGCGCCGGGGCCATGGATAAGACCTTTGAATACGACGGGTTGAAGGTCTTCGTGGATGCAACCTCGTTGATGTATTTGCAAGGTGCAAGCGTTGATTATGTCGAGACCCTGGAAGGGGCTGGATTCAAGTTTGAAAATCCGAACGTGAAGAGCACGTGTGGCTGCGGTTCCTCGTTCAGCGCATAATTCCCGCTCCGCCGGATAGATCAAACCCCGTCTTGCGGCGGGGTTTACTTTTGCTCCCAGACTCAGCCAGCGTGGAATTTACTGCGTGGGTGTGGAGGGCGTCGCAGGCGCGGTCGATGTGGGTGTGGAAGGCTGATTCGACAAACTGAATCCCGAGGCAGGAGCAGCACCTGTTCCGGTGGTGGGCGTGGCGCTCTTGTTAGTGAGCCCGGTGCCGGCGGACGCTCCCAGAAACATTTTCGGATTGTAAGGACCTACCAGCAGTTGACCTTTGTCCTGGGCCGGATCGTAGATGAAGAACCACTCGTTGTATTTTGTCTTGTCTCCGAAAGAGTGAATTCCCTCGGCTTTCATTTTGCTCACAACCCCCAGCACAGGGCCTCCACCAAGCACTTGTCCTCCGGTGGCAGCATTATTGCCGAGGCCAGTGCCGCTGGTTGTGGCAGTTGTTCCGAATGTACTAGAAGTTCCGCTGCTTGTACCCGCAGTGGTTGTTCCTCCTGTATTTGTTGTGTCCGGTGGGGGCACTCCTGCCGTAGTCGCTCCCGGAAAGGGCGTGCCGGTGCCGGAGCTTCCGGCACTGCTGGCGCCCGAGCCCGCTGTTCCCGTACCTGTGTTTCCAACACCAGTTGATCCTGCGGTAGCGCCGCTGGTGCCCTGACTTGTGCCGCTGGCGTTGTTGCTGGAATTTCCGAAGCTGGACTGCCCAAATGCGCTGCCGCTGCCGGTCCCCAATCCAGTCTGCGTTCCGACCGACGGGGCAAGTCCTCCACCGGCCTTCAGGGTAATGTCGGTGGGATGAACCAGCTTCCATGCTCCGTCGGGAGACATTGGATCTTTGTACCTCTTGCGGAGGTAGCGGATGTTATTGACTTTTTCCAACTGCTCGATTGAATTTGGATAGGTACCATTCTTCTTGTAATAGCGCTTGATGGCCCGCGAGTACTGATCGCCGCGGTGCATCATCTCCACTTCACGGTCGCGTATGATGCCGCGCCGGTAATTCCGCGCCACTCCCAGCATCATGATTGTCATCACAGCGACGGCAACCATCAGGAACAGCAGCATATAGCCGGAGTCCTTGCGTCGATTGCCTGAGCGCCGCATTCTAATCCTCGCCATGCATCCTACCCCTGGCTGATCGCTATGGTTTGGCGGTTATTGTTCAGCAGGTCTTCTACTTCAATTCCGGTCGGCGAGATGCGCACAATCTTGTAGCGCCGGTTCACTACATCTCCCTCGTGGGCGATCCAGACGTCATCGCCCTGGGAGAGAAAGGCCTTCGGCTTTTCACCCTTGCTGTTGGTGATTCCAAAATACTTCAGGTTGATTGGCGGCGGCGGAGGAGGAAGATGGGCTTTCACTGCAGCATCTTCCTGCTGCTTGCGCAGCAACGGCGATATTTTCGCCTTGGCTATCTCCACCGGCTCGGCGCCAGCGCGAAAGATATTGGTTCCCTTACCCTCATACTTTATCTTTTCGGAGTTTTCCAGCAGATCGAGGCGGAGCCGCGGATCGAGCGACTGGCTCGCGAGCGCAGACTTCTTCTTCTCGGGAGATGACGCTGTCGTCGAGGTCGGCTCGTTCGCGGGCCCGCCACTTGTCATCAGGGCTCGAGCCACGGTCAGTATCGCAACAATGCCGAGCACGATCGCGATGCGCGTCTTGTTTTTGCTGCCCGCCGCGGCCTTCACGACGCGCTCCGCAAAAATGTCGATAGGTGAACCGAAACCGTCAACGCATCGCCCTGCATTCCTCCAAAAGTGACCGCGTCGATTAAGAGCATCATCTTCTGCCGCTCAACTGCATTGATGAACTGGATATCCTGCGCGTAGCTTCCGTGCACTTGGATGGTGATGCCGACCCCGTCATATTCCGGCGGCGTGCCTTTGTCCGAGTGCGCGTCATACTTTACGTCGGAGACGTTCACCCCGGCTTCTGTCGCTATCTTTGCGATTTGCTCTGACATCGCCGAGTAACGGTGGGCCACTCGCTCGGCGTTAAATTTTACTTCCTCTTCGCGAGCAGTCTCAATCTTCTTGTCCATGCCCTGGGCTGGAGTTGCGCTGCTTACTTTCTCGAGCTTTTCTATCCTCAGGCGCTCGAATTCCTGTTCCCGCACACCACGCGAGCGGCCGGCCGGAGAGAGCAGCAAGGCGACCGCAGCCACATCCAACACGAGAAGCACTGCCACGGCGAGCAGTAATTGTGTCCGTACGTCACGGAAATCAATTGTCATGGTGATCTCCCTTGGCGACCGCAACCTTGGTTTCCGCCGTTTGAGGCTTGGCTGTGGGAGTGGCCTGGGGTACGTAGAGCGCTGTCATCTGAAATTTCACCGTATCCGGGTCCCGTTTCTCCCGCACTTGGCTCTCTTCCGTAATACGGGCATTACGGAACGAGGGTGACTGCTCCAAACGCTTCACCAGCTCCAGAGCTGCGTCGCGCGAGGTCCCCGCGACCGTCAGGTGCACTTCCACGGTGTTGGTGCGGCTCTGTAGCTCCGGCGAAATTGAAAGCACATGCAGCCTTGGCGGCATGATCTGTTCCAGTTGCATGAAGACGCGCGTCCAAGAAAAAGATTTTCGCGCAATCAATCCGTTCAAGAACTTTGAAGTATCAACTACCGACTGATTCTGCGGAAGACTCAACTGCGCCAGGGCCTCGTCATGCTGCCGGTCCAGAACGGCGAGTTCTGATTTCAGCGCAGAGATTCGTGCGTTCACATCGCGTGCCTGCCGCCAGGAGGAAACCGCGATCCACACTAGCGCCCCAGTGCACACCGCAAGCAGCAGCACCAGTCCGCCCCATCGCAAAAGGACGCGGCGGATATCCTGGTACGGCTTCGTCGCCAGATTGATGTTCAGTCGCACCGTCAAAATCCTCTTT